>ORMF011730454.1_pt1 | contig 16234 bp, 12 predicted proteins | sample 1779871 | NCBI WGS metagenome assembly ORMF01 (sample SAMEA104232316, study PRJEB22302) | groundwater metagenome | biome: forest; feature: aquifer; material: groundwater | place: USA | collected 2011-08-07 | depth 5.4 m
AAGCGTCTGGCGCGGCGGTATCGGGCGGAAGGGGCGAAGGGACTGAAGCACCGGAGCGCGGGTGGCGCGTCGAATCATGCGCGGCCGACGGCCGAGCGAGAGCGGGTGTTGGCGCTCGTGCGAGCGAAGTACCGCGGGCCGGTGGAGATGCGGTTTGGGCCGACGCTGGCCGCCGAGCATTTGGCAAGCGAAGACGGGATCACGGACCAGCGGCTCGAGGATGACGTTCTCCGGGTCCTGGATTCGAATCCGGAGCCTGTCAGATTCTTCGAAGCATTGACACGCGGCCGTGCCTGTGAGGTTAAGACTGAGTGGTGAGCCAGGAAGGAATCGAATTTTCAACCCGCAGATTTAGGAGTGGCCTCGCGCCGATCAAAAAATCAAGAGATTGAATGTGCTCCGCTCATGCTCCGGCTTTGCTGCCGGTGGTCGACGTGCACAGGGAACCGTATCACCAACCCGGAACGCCCCCTTATACTGGGTTCTTTGAGAGAATCTGGGCATGCGCGAATCTGAAAAGCGAGCGACGGTGCTGCTGCTCGACGATGAACCAGGGATTCGGCAATCGGGACGGCGGTTGCTCGAAGCCTACGGCTATTCGTGTATTGAAGCCGCGACCATCGAGCACGCCGTCGACACCCTGCGGACCACGCCCGTCGCGGCCCTAATTCTCGACGTGCGCCTACCGGGTAAGCGTTCGGGCCTCGATCTGCTTGCCGAGATCCGGCTCGAACCGACGCTTGCTGAGGTGCCGGTGATTATCATGACGGGTGGCGTCTTGAGCGACGCAGAGGAAACGTCGATCAGCCGTCAGCGCGCGCACCTTTTCTACAAGCCCGAAGGATTCGACACGATCGTGAAGTTCCTCGACCAGCTGACGGGTCGCGACCAGAGCCACTAAGGGCATACCTGCTGGTGGCGTCGCCCCTGTGTTCGCCATCCCTGCCTAAACCCGTAGCCTTTTCGCCCGGCCTGAACTAGGATTCCGGCCGTAGGTGTCCGCAGGGCACGGAGGTGTTATGTCGCGAACGTTCTGGAGCACTGTCACGGCGATCGGATCTCTCGTCGTTGCGCTTGTCTGGATGGGGGCGGGGGTGTCGAGCCAGTCTGGCGCATCCGGGCCGCCGAGCACTCGTAACGGCGAGTGGCCGCACTACAACGGCGATTCGAAGGGCACGAGATACTCGCCGCTGGATCAGATCGCCGCGTCGAATTTCAGCGAGCTCGAGGTCGCTTGGCGGTTCAAGACAGATAACTTCGGGCCGTTTCCCGAATTCAAGCTGGAAGGGACGCCCCTGATGGTCAAGGGCGTGCTGTACACAACGGCTGGCACGCGGCGGTCGGTGATCGCGCTTGATGCAAAAACGGGGGAGTTGATCTGGGCGCACAGCGTCCGCGAAGGAAAACGTGCCGCCGTCGCGCCCCGACAGTTGTCGGGCCGCGGCGTGGCGTACTGGACCGATGGCAACCGGGACGAGCGCGTCTTATACGTTACGACTGGCTATCGCCTGGTGGCGCTCAATGCCAGGACCGGGGCCGTGATTGGCGGGTTCGGGAAGGACGGCATTGTCGACCTGAAGGTCGGCGTCGTGAAAGGACGGGGCGAGCAAATCAACCTCGAAACGGGTGAAATCGGCGTCCATTCGACCCCTGTCGTCGCCAAGGACATCGTCATCGTTGGCTCTGCGATGAGGGAGGGCGCGACTGTCGACTCGCACAACAATACCAAGGGGCTCGTGCGCGCCTTCGATGTGCGAACAGGCAAGGAGCTGTGGCGGTTCAATACCATTCCGAGGCCTGGCGAGTTGGGCGGCGAGACCTGGGAGAACGAATCCTGGGGCGTGAACGGCAACGTGGGCGTGTGGACTCAGATTACTGTGGACGAAGATCTCGGCCTCGTCTACCTGCCGGTTGAAACGCCATCATCCGACTTCTACGGCGGCCATCGGCCCGGTGACAATCTGTTTGCGGAGAGTCTCGTTTGTGTCGACCTGAAAACCGGCCAACGAAAGTGGCATTTCCAGTTGGTGCACCATCCGCTGTGGAATTTTGACAATTCCTCGGCACCGATTCTGGCCGACATCAACGTGGGTGGCAAGGCCATCAAAGCGGTGGCGGTGCCGAGCAAACAGGCCTGGCTCTATGTATTCGACCGGGTGACGGGTCAGCCCGTGTGGCCGATCGAGGAGCGGCCCGTCCCCCAGTCCGACGTGCCCGGCGAGAAGACGTCGCCCACGCAGCCGCATCCGACCAAGCCTCCAGCGTACGCTCGCAACTACCTGAAAGTTCCGGACGACCTGATCGACTTCACACCCGAGCTCAGGGCGCAGGCTCTCGAGGTTCTGAAGCGCTACAAGTACTCACCGTCGGTATTCACGCCGCCGATTCTGGGTGATGTCAAAGGTCTTCTCGGTTCAATTGGCGGCGGAGGAACGGCGACCAACTGGCCCGGCGGCGGATACGATCCGGAAACGCACATCGTGTACGCGCCGGCCGGAAACACTCCCGGCGGGCCCAGATCTCTGGTCGCGCCTCCACCGGGATTCTCGGACATTCGCTATGTCTCAGGCGTCGCCGGGCGACCATTCAGGCCGGTATTCGGGCCTGGTGACTGCTGCGCGGCTGATGCAGGACGACGAACACGCGAAGAGCTCCCTCAGGCCGTGATTCCTGCCCAGCCCAATCCGCCTGGCGGCGCCGCGCCGGCAGCTCCTCCTGCTGGCGAAGGTGGTGGCTTTGACGTCCAGGGTTTGCCCATCGTCAAGCCGCCCTACGGGATCCTGGCAGCCGTGGATCTCGATCGTGGCGAGCTCCTCTGGCAGGTGCCGCACGGCGATACGCCGGACAACATCCGCAATCATCCAGCGCTCAAGGGTCTGACCGTTCCCAAAACAGGGCAGGCTGGTGCGTCGAGCGTCGGGCTGCTGGTGACCAAGACACTCGTCATCATGGGTGACCCGCAGATCACTGCGCCGCCCGGAAGGCCACGCGGCGCCATGCTCCGGGCCTACAACAAGACGACCGGCCAGGAAATCGGCGCGGTGTGGATGCCAGCCGTGCAGAGCGGATCGCCGATGACGTATATGGTGGATGGGAAGCAGTACATCCTGGTCGCCATCGGCGGCGGCAACTACTCTGGCGAATACGTGGCCTTTGCACTTCCGTCCACAGGGAGATGAGAGGACGATTCGGGTCTGCGTTGCTGGGTAGATTCGCGTACCGCGCAGATTCGAGGTCGGGACGATGAGAGTTCAGATGCTCGCGACGGTGATCGCTGTGGCGGGAATTGCCGGCCTGCGAATGGCATCGGCACAATCACCGCGTTCAGTCTGGGACGGCGTGTATACGGCGGAGCAATCGGCACGCGGCGAATCGCTCTTTACCCAGGCGTGTGCGAGGTGTCACGGGCCGGACTTGACGGGTGGCGATGAAGTGCCGCCGCTGTCCGGCTCTCTCTTTCTGTCGAATTGGAACGGCTTGACCCTTGGGGATCTGCTGGAGCGCATTCGAGTGTCGATGCCGCCAGGCGATCCAAACCAGCTGAGTCGGCAACAGAAAGCAGACATCCTCGCGTATCTTCTCTTCTTTAACAAATTTCCTCCTGGCGACGCACAGCTCGCGCGCGACAGTGAGGCGCTGAAGCAGATTCAGTTCCAGTCAAGACCGTGAACACCATTCTTCGGAGGAGCGACATCACCCTGTAACGACGGAGGGCCGCCATGACCGTTTCATCCCGGGCGAAAATCGTGTTGATTGCCGGTGTCGCCGCGCTTGCGCTGTGGTCCGCGCGGACGTCCACCCAATCCGAGATTGCTGATCCCGCCGCGAGACCACTACCGAACCCTAATCCCACCGTGATCAAGAACTGGGTCTCGTTGCCCGACGGCCGAACGTGGGGATCGATTGCCGGGGTCGACATCGGCCCTGACGGGCACGTCTGGGCCTACGATCGGTGCGGCGCCAATTCGTGCCTGGCGTCCCAGCTCGATCCGATCTTCAAGTTCGATCGTCATTCCGGCAAGGTGCTGGCGCACTTCGGCGGCGGGATGCTCGTCTTTCCCCACGGCCTTCACGTCGATCGCGCAGGCAACGTGTGGGTTACCGATGGGCAGGGCAACAAAGAAGGCACGATGGGCCATCAAGTGATCAAGTTCAGCCCCGATGGAAAGGTGCTGATGCGGCTCGGTCGGGCCGGCGTTGCGGGCAGCGGTCCCGACACGCTCAATGAACCGTGCGACGTGATCACCGCGCCAAACGGCGATATCTTCGTGTCCGACGGCCACAGTGGCCAATCGGATAACCCGCCGCCCGGCGCCACCGGCCGCATCGTGAAATTCACGAAAGACGGCAAATACATCAAAGAGTGGGGCAAGATCGGCAGCGGCCCTGGCGAGTTCCGTACGCCGCACGCGCTGGCCTTCGATTCACGAGGGCGCTTGTTTGTCGCCGACCGGGGCAACCATCGGATTCAGATTTTCGACCAGGAGGGCAAGCTTCTCGGTGAATGGAAGCAGTTCAGCCGCGTGAGCGGCTTGTTCATCGATCGTAACGATCGGCTGTACGCGATCGACTCCGAAAGTAGTCCCACACGCCACCCCGAATGGAAGACGGGTGTCCGCGTCGGAAGCGTCAATGAGGATCGAGTGCTCGCGTTTATCCCGCCCCACGATAACGGCCAGCCACACGGCGCCGCCGGCGAAGGGGTGGCGGTGGATCCCGACGGCAACGTGTACGCGGCGGAGGGACCCATCTCCCGTCCAGTGGCGGGGGGTGGATTGACGAAGTACGGCAAGCCCTAGAAAGAGGCTTCCGATAAAAGGCAGCTGTTGGAACTTTGGAGTTTGGAGGGATTATGCGCGCACAGACTTTCCTGCTCGGGTGGTGCCTGCTTCTCGTTCAGCCTGCAAGTGGATGGGCGCAGTCTGCGACGGCCGGCGCTATTGCGGGAACGGTAAGAGACGCGACGGGCGCGGTGCTGCCTGGCGTGACGGTCGAGGCCGCGAGCCCAGCCCTGATTGAAAAGGTCCGCATCGCGGTCACCGACGATCAGGGCAACTACAAGATTGGCGAGCTGCGGCCCGGCACCTACTCGGTGACGTTCACGCTGCCAGGCTTTTCAACCTTTAAGCGCGCAGGGATCGAGCTCACAACCGGATTTACGGCGCCAGCCAACGCCGAGATGGCGGTTGGCTCGCTCGAGGAAACTGTCACCGTGACGGGCGCCAGTCCGGTCGTCGACGTCCAGAACGTGCGGACGCAAAACGTGCTCTCGCGTGAGACGTTGGATACGCTCCCCACGGGCAAGGGAATCCAGGCTTTTGAAACGCTCACGCTGGGGACCTCGTCGTCAGCCGCCCGCAGCGCCTTTGATGTCGGCGGCGGAAAAGGCGAGGCTGGCTATGCGTTCGGCGTGCACGGCACTCGCGTTGGCGACACGCGAATGTATCAGGACGGGATGTTCTATTCGAACACCCGAGGCGGCGGCGCCTCACAACGCCAGACAAATCTCAACCAGTTAGGGGTTCAGGAAATCGTCCTTCAGACGAATGTGCAGGCTGAGAGCGAAACAGGGGGCGTACAGATCAACGTCGTCCCGAAAGAAGGCGGCAACAGCTTCAGACTCTACGCCATCGCCAACGGCACCGGCCCGGCCCTCCAAAGCGCGAACATCAACGACGAGCATCGCGCTCAGGGCGTCTTCGTGACGACGTCCGTCAAGCGCATCTATGACCTCGGCATGGGACTCGGCGGCCCGATCGCGAAAGACAAACTCTGGTTCTACACGGCCCATCGGTGGTGGGGCGCCGGCGAGTACGCCACGGGAATCTACTACAACAAAACGCCGCACACGCGGTTCTACACACCGGATGAGACGCGGCAGGCGTACAACGAGCACGTCGACCGCGACAACCAGGTGCGTCTCACGTGGCAGGCTCCGAAAGGCAACAAATTCACGATCTTCACCGGGCTGCAGGACAACTGCGCGTGCCCCACGATTACGCAGGGCATCAACCGCTCGCCCGATGCGACGACCGACAAGCAGTACTTCCCCAACAGCGTGACGCAAGGCACCTGGAACAACGCCGTGACGAGCCGGCTCCTGTTCGAAGCGGGCGCGACGTATCTGCACAACATGTCTCGAGGCCATCGAACCGCGGACACATTGAACACCGACATCGCCTACGTGGAGCTGTCGACGGGATTTCGATGGGGCGCGCGCACGGAGGGGCTCACGAGCGTCAACGACTACAGCGGTGACCGCGGGGTCCTGTACGCGCAGCACAACCAGCGCTTCGCCGTGTCGTACGTGACCGGGTCGCACGCCTTCAAGACCGGCGCCACCGTGCTCGAAGGGTACGGACACTTTCATGCCGTGCTCAACGATCCGCCGGTTCTCTATCAGCTCAGGAACGGCTTGCCGGCGTCACTTCAGCAGTGGGCCTCTCCGAACTTCGTGCAGAACCGCAACCTGCTGATCGGCGTGTTCGCTCAGGATCAGTGGACGATGAGCAGGCTCACCATGAATCTCGGCATCCGGTACGACTCGCTGAATGCGTGGGCGCCCGCGACACGGGGTGAAGCGGGGATGTTCAGGGCGGCGACGGACTTCCCGGAAGTCCGCAACATTCCGAACTGGCGGGATATCTCGCCGCGCGTCGGAGCCGCATACGATGTGTTCGGAGACGGCAAGACCGCACTGAAGGCCTCGTTCGGGCGCTACGCGCAGGGGGAGATGCTCGATCTCGCACAAGCGAACAGCCCCGCGTTCCGCATTGCCCAGAATGCGACGCGAACATGGAACGACAGCCTCTTCGGCGCCGGCGATCCGCGCACCGGCAACTTCGTGCCCGATTGCGTCCTGACCGATCCCCAGGCCAACGGGGAATGTGCGCGGATTTCGAATCTCAATCTGGGCCAGCAGGTGCTCGGCACGAACTACGACAAGAGCGTGCTCGAGGGCTTCGGCGTCCGTCCCTACAACATGCAGGGTTCGGTCGCTGTTCAGCATGAGCTCATGCCCGGCCTCGCGCTCAACGTCGGTTACTTCCGCACGTCGTTCGGGAATTTCAACGTGACCGATAACCTTGCGGTGACGCCGGCCGACTACTCTACCTATTGCGTCACGGCGCCTACCGATCCGAGGCTTGGCGCGGTCAGCGGTCAACAGGTGTGCGGTCTGTACGACGTCAGCCAGGCGAAATTCGGCCAGGTCAACAATCTGGTGACCAAAGCATCGAAGTTCGGAAAACAGACCGAGGTGTACAACGGCGTCGACATTGCCATTGCCACGAGGTTTGGCGAGGGCAAGCTGCTCACAGGCGGCGTCGGCTTTGGACGGACCGTGACGGACAACTGCGCGGTGCTCGTCGATTCGCCGCAGAAGCTGTTCTGTCACAACGCATCGGCGTGGCCGGCGGGGACGCAGATCAAAGTGGCCGGGGCCTACCCGCTGCCGTGGGCGCTGCAGGCAAGCGCGACATTTCAGAATGTCGCCTCGTTCCCCATCACCGCCGATCGGGTTACGCCGAATGCGGAGATTGCCCCGTCCCTCGGACGCAATCTCGCGTCCGGCGCCACGGGCACCGCGACCATTCCGTTGATTGCTCCAAACTCGATGTACGACAAGCGCGTGACGCAGCTGGACCTGCGGCTGACCAAGATCCTCACGTTCGGCCGGACGCGCCTGCAAGGCATGGTCGACTGTTACAACGTGTTCAATGCCGGCACCGTGATCGACAGGAATAACGCGTACGGTGCACGCTGGCAGCAACCGCTGAACATCCTGAGCGGCCGCCTGTTCAAACTCGGCGCGCAGCTCGACTGGTAGGCAACAGGCGCGGAGACGAGTGCCTCTAACCCCGGCCTCGTCTCGCGCTCCTATCTCAGCACGATGTGTCTGGTGAGGCCCGCGGCAGCCGCGAAGGTCCGCGCCTGGATAGAAAACTACGGGTTGAGCATTCGGCGGCGCTTCGCTTCGGCCGTTGACCACGCGATCCCGTCCTTGACCGCATTCAACACGTCGTCGCGCTGAAGGGGCTTGACCAAGTACGCAATGACGCCCGGCCTGAGGCTTTCTATTGGCGATACCGCGGCATCGCCCGTCGCCAAAATCATTGCCGTGGCGGGGCAGCGTTCCCGCACTCGTTCCAGGAGCCACAGCCCGTTGGCGCTGTCAGTGAGATGCAGGTCGGAGATCACGACCTGGGGCTGAGTGTTCTCCGCGATCGTGAGCGCCGTGTGGGCAGTCGCGGCGAAGCTCAACTCATATCCCGTCGTGCTGAGGAAGCGATTCAGAAGACGCTGGATCGCCGGGTCGTCTTCCACAATGAGCACGTTCGCCATATCCACTGGATTCTATGGCAGGAACCAAGAGCCAGTCACCCGTGCCGTGCCCGCGGGGGAGCGAAGAGTGAGGCGAACGGGTCCTCTCGAAGGAGTTGTTGCCGCACGCATCGCTATCTCTTGGTGAGCGCCCGCACGGACACTCCCGGTCTGTGCCGGCTGGCGACTCGAGACAGCCACTGGCAGCACGCGCTGCCAGTGGCTTGAAGGATGGCTGTGACGCTTTAGTTACTGACGGGGTAGCGCAGTATCTGCCCGACCATCTTGCTCGGGTCGGCCCCCGGCAGCGGCGTGAACTTCTGGACGCGGCCGGCGAAGCAATCGCCCACGAAGAAATTTCCGTCCTGGTCCGTCGAGAGCCCGTGCGGGCACGTCAGCCGCCCTGGCTGTCCTCCAGGAGCGCCCCAGCTATCGAGATAGTTCCCGTTGAGATCGAATTTGAGAACGCGATTCGTCCCGGCATCCCCGGCCCAGATGACCTGGTCCTTGGTGATGACGTGATTGACGACCAACGCGCCCACGCTGGTGGGCCAGTGCGGGGACCGAAGCGGCCACATGTCCAGGAACTTTCCGTTGACGTCGAAGACCTGCATCCGCTGGTGCCCGCGATCGACAACGAAGAGGCGCTGGTCCGCGCTGATCTGGATGCTGTGGGGTGTGTTGAACTCCGAGGGTCCGGGGTTCTGTGGGTCGGCAGGCGCCGTCCCCCAATCCATGATGAAGTTGTCCTTCGCGTCGAACTTGGCGACCCTCTTCCCTCCGTACCCGTCAGTGATGAAATACGTTCCGTCAGAGAGCCACGCAATATCCGTCGGCCGATCGAACGTGTTGGGGCCTCGTCCCCGGACGCCAAGCTGCCCCAACGTGTGCACCAGCTTCCCGTCGTATGTGAATCTGTAGATGACATGCAGCTGGTCGTCGATGATCCAGACGTGCTTGTCCGGATCGTACGGACTCATCTTGATCGAGTGCGGTCCCCGCCCGCAGGGCTGCTGGCCGAAGAGATGATCGTGTTGCTCCCACTCGTCGACCAGGTTGCCTTCGCGGTCGATCACGAGAATGGTGTGTTCGAACCGACGCTCCCACCCGCGTTTCTCGGTTGGCTCGCACGTTGCGGTGAGACCATCGGTGTTGGGCTGAGCGTTCCCGCGCGACGGATTGAGCGCGGCATAGGGCGTCCACGGTTTGGCGCCCTCCGGGAGCGGCAGCTCGCCGCGCATCGCCACCCAGATCCGGTCAGGCGTTTCGGCATACACGCCCCCCACAGATCCCCAGGTCCATCCGTCGTGGGAATGCCGGGTGTCGGGCAGCGGCTTGGGCCAGTTCTCAGCGACCTGATATGGGCCCGTAGGCCAGTCTTGATGGCTCTGGCGGGTCGCGGGCGGACTGCTGGGAGCCTCGCCCTCGTTCGCCGGGGCGCAGCCGGAAAGGCCGGCGAGCGTCAGCGACGCGAACGCAACAAACACGGTCATGGTTGAAGTTCTTGCACGCGCTGCACGCATATGAATCTCCTCATCAGACGGTTCTAGGAACGAAAGGACCCTTAGCCCCGCCGTTCGTGCGCATACTACACCGTGTTACGAATCCCGGCACGGGTCTCCGACAGAGGACGATCTCGCCGTCAGTGTGCGGGGAGCCCTTCGAGTAACTCAATCCTCGCACCCACTGGGTCAGTGATGATGGCACTCTTCAAGCCGCTCCCGGCTACCGCATGATAGGGCGTGTCGAACTTCACGCCGTCAGCTTCCAGCTTCTTGCAGAACGCCTCGAGGTTCTTCACCTCGAGCCCGAAATGGTCGATCGCGCGGCCTCTCGTTGGTGCTTGGGCCTGGGCCGCAGGATTGAAGTCCACTTCACCGCTGTCAAATAGCGCGGCCCTGATGGTGTTCCGGCGAAAGCCAGCCGTGGCTCCGAGGGTCTTCGCGTACCAGGCGCGCAGGCCTTCTGGATCGGTGGTTTGCATGTGAATGTGATGACTCGCGGCTGGAGTGGTCAGCGTCTTGTCCTCGGTGAACTCGACACTGATGCCATCCGGAAACGTCACAGTCATTTGGCAAGCCGGCGTACCAGGCGCGGCGGCGCACCCCTCCGCTTTGTAACTGTCGCTTGAAATTCCCAGCTGGGCGGCGGTGACCTTCGCCTTCACGTCCGCGTAGTCCTTAATCCACAGGCCGATGTGGTTCACGCTGGATCCACTCGAAGGGCCGATGGGTTCGCCTTTCTCGAAGGTGAGAAGGAGGCCCGGCAGCTTCAGTAGCTCCAAAGACCCGCTCTGTGTCACCTGGGCGCCAAGCATGTTCATCCAAAGCGTCTTCTGTTCCTCTGGATACCGCACGATCAGGTGGACGAGTGCGACTGAAACGCCAATCTTATTCGCCGAACGGTCCTGAGCGGGCAAAGACACGGCCGCAGCATTGGACAGAAGCAATCCACCGCAGGCGAGCAGCCAGCCACGGATCGCCAGGGAGCGGGAGAGCGGTTGTTTCTGCATACGTTCATTTCTCCATTGCGGGCATGGCGCCGCTCTTCAGATCGACGGGGTCATTCGGCTGCTCGATCTGCTTACCGGCCACACTCTAACCCAGGTGGCGGCCATTGCGCCTGCGGCGAAATGGAGAGGCTCGCTCAGTGCTTACGAGAGTGTGTAGCCTGATCTCAGCCGGTGGGAACGAAACCCCGCTCAGGTTTCGACACCTCGACAAGCTGCGCTCGGCCGGAGCAGGGCATGTCCCATGCACTTACCCCTCCGTAAGGAGGATGAGCATGAAACTGCTGAAATCGATAAGAACTGCGTGTTTGACCGCCGTTCTCATCACGCCGGCGATCGGCGTTGCAGCGCTGGACTTCAATCCTCACGAGAAGACCTTCTTGACGTTCAGCCAGCCGGTCGAGCTCCCCAATTTGATGCTTCCGGCGGGTGAGTACCTCATGAGGCTCGCCGACACACCGAGCCGTAATGTGGTTCAGGTGTGGAACCGCGACCAGAGCCGACTGCTGGGGCAGTGGCTCTTCGTTCCGATGCAACGGCTCGAGGTGACCAGCGAGCCAGTCATCATGTTCCGCGAGATCGCGGAAGGGGCGACGCCGGCCGTGCAGGCGTGGTTCTACCCTGGAAGGGAAATCGGCAGGGAGTTCATCTACCCGAAAGATCAGGCCCTGAGAATTACCCAACGCACTGGCGCGAGGGTGCGAACGGAGGGATAGCCTGATCGCGGCCGATATATCAGCGTGAGACTCCGCTGATTGGCGCGAGGGCGGTCACGGTATGACCGCCCTCGCGCGACATCTCAGTCTTCACATAGAGATCAACGGTCAGCCGGAACGGTTTCTCATCCCCCGACATTTCTGGCCTGAACGGGTGGTCCGCCGTACCACCCGTCGCTCAGAAGTTCACGCGCAGCTCGCCGACGACCTGTCGTTGAATGATGTCGCCGAAGATATGCTGCTGGATTTCCTCGTTTGACAGGTTGACGACCTTGAGCAACGTCACCAGATGTTCGCTGCCCCAGCGGACGCCAACGCTCGCGTTGACCAGTGCGTACGCCGGCGTCATGCCGTGAAATCGCTCGTCGAGCACGTCTCGCCAGAACGCCTTATCGGTGTAGGTGATCGAGGCGCTGCCAAGCCACCGGTCCGAGCTGAAGGTCACACCGCCGTTGAGACGATGACGTGGCGGCATACTTAGAGGCCAGACCTCGGAATGTCCGCCGCCCAACTTGAACACTGGATTATCGAACTCTTGCGGGTCCGGTCTGCCCTGCCACGTATAGTTCGCAAGCACGTTCAGGGAGTTGTTTACCGAGTTGTTGATTTCGAGCTCGAACCCTTTGCGCGTCACGTGGCCCAGCGTCCGATACACAAACCCCTCTGGAAGGCTTTGGCCCGGAATGAAATACAGGGCGTACGTGGGCAGCGACCACTCGCCTCCGATAGGGGAATCATTGGGGAAGTATCGCTGGCTGACGGTGAACGCCACTTCGTTCCGCATCATGTTTGCGTAGAACGCGGCCGAGACGATGGAGCGAGGCCCGATGCTGCCCGTGTAGCCGAGCTCAAAGGAACGGAGCGACGGCTGCACGGGCCGTGCGACCGGCCGCCCGCGCAGCCGGTTCCTCTCGTTCCCAACCGCGAGAATCGGCAGATGTGAGATGCGCCCGGCGATCAACGGATCGAAGAGGCCGAGGTCAACCGGCTCGGCGAGCCTCGCCTCGAAGAAACTTTCGAAGATTGAGGAGGTGCGGTATCCCCCGCTGTACACAAAACGAATGGCATGTGATGGAGCAGGGTTGACGATCAAGGCGGCGCGCGGCGAGAACACAAACTCGCCGTCCACCTCATCGAGATAATCCACGTGATCGAGATAGTCGAACCGTCCGTTCAGAACCGCTCGAACGTGCTGAGAAATCCGGATGACATCCTCTGCGTACGCTCCGCCCTGAGTTCGTGACCTCTCGAGCGGTGCAATGCGCCCGACCGAGCCTGCGGACGGCAACAGCGAGAGGTCGAATACGTTGTGCCGCCAATTGCCACCGACGCTGAGCACGTGGTGCGTGGCCAACGTGTGCGTATACGAGACGTCGACATCGTGCGTCTGTTCCTCGAAAGTCAATGCGATCGGCGCATCTCGCAAGAACGGCGGTTGCGTGCGCAACCGCTCATCCCGCATAAGCCGGTTCGCGGCGTCGCCCTCTAGCTGATTTGTGAAGTAGGTCGTTCGAAAACCGCCATGATGATAGCTGGCACGCGCATAACCCAGATGACTGCCCCTCTCGATCGCGAACGGACCGATCGCCGAATGCAACATGCCCTCGGTGAAGGCGACTCCACCCGCGATCTCGAGGCGCCGTCGGTGGTCCGCGGAGCTGTAGTCCGCCCGCGCGTCGATTTTTGGCTGCCTCGTGCCTTCGTTCGTGAAAAGGGGGTACCGATAGCCGAGGGTCTGGTTGATAGTGCCCATCGGGCGTGGAAGAGCATCCTGCGTGTACGTCGCGGCCGAGATCTTGTACGCCCAGTGAACGTTTACCACCTGGGCGTGGCGTCCGCTCATGTAGAGAAAGCGCCCGGGGTCAACGTTTATGCCCCGCGATGAGCGCTGAAAGAGGCCAGTTCCGAGCGTGAACGACGAGCCCTCCAGCTCGCGCGGCGATTTCGTGATGATGTTGATGACGCCGTCGAGCGCGTTCGCGCCCCAGACCGCCGACACTGGTCCTCGCACGACCTCGATTCGCTTGATCTCATCGAGGTCGATCGATGCCAGGTCCCAGAACACCGATCCGACCGAATCCTGGTACAGCGGACGACCATCGACAAGCACGAGTTGTGGCCCAAGCAGCCCTGCGGCGGCACGACCGGTCACGTTGAAGTGACGCGCAGATAGCTGTGTCGCGTTGATTCCAGGGACAATGCTCAGGACGTTTCCGAGGTTTTGCGACGGGGCGGTCTCGATGGTGCGTTCGTCGATGACGCTGACTGCAGCCGGAGTCTCGCTTGGCTTCTGCGGCGCCCTCGATGCGCTGATGACGACGGGCTCGTCGGCCGGCACCTGCGCCTCCTGGTTGCCGCGTTGCGCGGCGGCGGCTCGACCTGCCGAGGTTGCCAGAAGGGCGAAGAAGACCAACGCCAGTTGAGCTGCCTTCATCGATCTCCGTTGATAGCCTATGTTGCGAAGGTGAGAAAGACCACTCGTCCCGCCGCTCGCTCTCAGCGGCTGCTGGTCGTTGGGCGTTTGAGCGCGCTCCTACTCGCAGTTGTTGCGATCGCGTGCGCCGGCTCGAGTCTGACCGCGCCGGAGCCGACGCGCCAAGTGGCGAGCGTGACGTTTGAACTGGTCTCTCCGCCCGTTCCACCGCCGCAGGGTGCCCAAGAGCAGTTCAACTGGAGTCGCTGCCTCCGAACTCTTGGACAGGCCAGGATAAGTCAGCCAGTGTTCGGATTTGGCTGGACATCGGCGACGTTTTTTCCGACACGCAGCGACGGAGACCGCTGGATCTTGACGGTTCCGGACGTCCCGGCTGGACGCGAGCACGTTATCTTGGTGACGGACCCCAACGCGTGTGCTCGCGCTCCGTTCTCGTCCAATACCACCGAGGGTGTGTCGGTGAACGGAGTACGCCTGGCGCGAAGGACGACCTTCCCAGTTACCGATACCCCGGCGCTGCTGTTTTCGGTGTCGGCCGAGGGAGTGGTGTCGCCGTAACGTGCAGCCCGCTGGTTCGCCGTTACGGCGTTGCCAGCCTTTCGCCTTCGCGCAGGCGCTACGGCGGACAAGTCGCATCCATGTAACTCTACCGATCGTGCCAGTTGCACGCGTAACCCGGGCGGCGAGCGAGCAGGCGGGAAATGATCGCGTCGCCCCGCGCGCGGGCCGGATCGAAGCGATTTGCCGCAGTCGCAAGCTGGAAGTGATACCGAAGAAACTGCGCTTGAAACACCAAGTGCATGCTCTCAGGGTCCATCCGGCTGCCGAAATGCAGGCAGCGCGACGTATCCACGAACGCTCCTGATCCCGCCGGCCCGACGAGCTCGACGCACGGCGCAGATCCAGAGCGCGTAAAGATTTCCTGATCCGTCCATCGCCGCAACTGCGGCGTCCGTACCCCGGATGTTTTCTCATCTCGCCACAGTTGTTGAAGCACGTGTTCCGAAACGTTGGCTGGCAAAAACGTCAGAGGACCTTGCGGCTTCGCGACATCGATTACGTTCAGGAACATCCTGACCTGTGTAAAGTCCTCTGGATCGAGATGAAACAAGCGACTGGCGCCATCCACTGGGGCCGGAAACGATAGCCAGAGACCGACTCGCCGGAGGATTGGGAGCGTGCCCAGGTATCTGGTCACCGCGTCGACGACGGGACGTGAGAGGCAGAAGTCGACGAGCTGTGGGTACCGAACCAGGTCCTCATCCGTCAAGAGCTCGATCAGGTACCCCTTGTGCTTCGATGTGGATTTCTGGGGTGCCTTCACTCGGCCGCGCTTCTCGTCGAAATAAATCTGCCGGCAGAGAGCAACGATGTCTGGCACCTGCTGGAAGTCCGACTCGTCAAAGCGGATGAATCCCTCTGCCTGGCTTATCGCGATGCCGACCGGCCGCGTCGCGATCCTCTGCGCCGCCTTTCGCCGACTGTAGTACTCCCACGGATGGCGCGCGATCGTGCCGCCGATCCACAGGCGACGCGCGGGACGCGAGCCCTTTACAACGCGCCTGACTGAAAACCTGCTGATGCGCGTGATCAGGTGCCGTCCTAGACGTCCAATCGCTCGCCACCCGGCGGTAAAGCGGTTCGAGGGCAAGCGGATGGCCGTTTGGTTCTCTTGTAGCAACAGCACGGCAACCTCCTTCAGCATTCGAGCCGGATTAGGGCCGCCCGAGCGTGGCTCTTCTCCGTTCCGAACCGCTCGATCGAATCAATCAGCTTTATCGGGTCACCCAGATACGCACGCGGGGCCGTGCCCCGCACGCAAGAAGCACACCACGTGAACGAGGGTTTTCTGAAAGCGATTCGGTTCACGTCGGTTCTGTTGGGTGTGTCGAGGACGCTACGGCGGGTGTGTTTGTTGAACAACGCACCTACGGCGTCGAGATAGCCAACGATGCGCTCGACAACTGCCACTGATCAGATCGCGAGGAGTTAGGGGAGCGCGTCACCGCGCCCCGCGAACGACCACGGAGACGGCCGTTTCAGCAGACACGCTCTTCCAAGCGCCGGCATCGCCTTCTCTCCCCTGAGCGGCAGCGCGACAAGCTGCGCGAGGAACTGACGCTGGCGCAGATTGACCAATCACGCCGAGTCGATCGAAGAACTCGACGTACAGGGCATCCTAGCCTTCCCAGAACGCGTTTTACCGCGTGCCGCGGACCTGTGGGTGCAGGGCTCGCTAAGGCAGAAGCAGCG
>ORMF010455771.1_pt1 | contig 16233 bp, 14 predicted proteins | sample 1779871 | NCBI WGS metagenome assembly ORMF01 (sample SAMEA104232316, study PRJEB22302) | groundwater metagenome | biome: forest; feature: aquifer; material: groundwater | place: USA | collected 2011-08-07 | depth 5.4 m
GGCGTAACACGAATTGGGAAATTGAGGGATTGGGGGATTGGGGATTGGGGATTGGGCAACGGATCGAAATCCAATTCGTCAATCCTCAATTCCCCAATTCCCCAATTCCCCATTCAAGTTTCTTCCCTCCGATGTCCGCCGACACCCCAGCCCCCGTCCACGCCTGCCCCCACTGTCAGCACCCGACAGTCTCGGCGACCGTTCGCACCGCCATCTGGATGGGCGATCGGCTCGTCGTTGTAGAAGATGTTCCCGCGCAGGTCTGCCAGGGTTGCTCGGATCAGTTCTACGACGACGACGTGAGCAGGGCGTTGAGGCGGCTGGCTGAGGACGGTTTTCCGGCCGCGCAGGCCGCGCGCGAAATCACCGTGCCGGTGTTCTCACTCGATGGACGCATCGTGCGTCGTGCCGACAACCCAGCGGATGACGGAGATTACCATGTCGACTAGATTCGCAATCCTCCTGCTGGCCGGCGCGCTGTCCGCGGCGTGCAGCCAGGCCGAAGCGCCGGCCGCGCAGTCTGAACCGGCTGTCCCAGGCGCCTCCGCGCCCGCCCCGGCGGCACCGAAGACGGTCGCCGATCTCTTCCCGGCCGGTCCTGAAAGGGATCTCGTGCTGAACAACTGCGCGTCCTGCCACAACGTGGCGTGCGCCACGATCGGCCAGCGGCCAGCCGCGCGCTGGGATGATCTCGAGCAAGGGCACAGCGATCGCGTCCCTGGCGCGGATCTGGATGCGATCTTTGCCTACCTCAAAGGGAACTTCGACGACACCAAGCCTGCCCCCAACGTGCCGCCAGAGTTTCTCGAGGGCGGCTGCACGCCGTTCTAGGCGGAGATCGGGATTCGGGATTCGGGATTCGGGATTCGGGGTTCGGGATTGGGGGTTCGGGATTGGGGCTCGGGGATTGACGAATCGGATTCCTGTACTTGTTGCCATTGTGGCGGTGTTGGCCTCGGGCGGCTGCGGCGGGGCGAACTCGAGCAATGAGGCGCCGGCGGCCTCGGAGCCCACTCCTGCGGCGGCATCGTCGGGCCGCGTGGACATCGACGCGATCTTTCCACCCGGTGACGGGCGCGACCTGGTGCTGAACAACTGCCAGAACTGCCACACGTTCGTGCCTATCGTGGTCCTGCAGATGGATCAGGATGCGTGGCGGCGGAACAGCATCGACCACCGAGAGCGCGTACCCACGCTCTCGGAGGAGGACTTCGGGACGCTCTATGCCTATCTGGCGGCACACTTCCATCCGGGGCGGCCGGTACCGGAACTGCCGAAGGAGTTGCTCGAGACCTGGACCTCGTATTAGCGCAATCGCCGGCCGTGCTATTCAACTCGTTCCCATTCCTCAGCCTCTTCGCCGTCTTCGTCGCCGTCTACTACGCGACCCCGCACCGGTTCAGGTGGCCACTGCTGCTCGCCGCCAGCCTTGGCTTCTACGCTACGTTTAGCCCCGTCCACGTCCTCCTGCTGCTGGGCATCACGGCGGTGGCGTACGTGGCCGCGCTGGCGATCGATGACGCCGATAACTTCCGCCGGAGAAGGCAGGCGCTGTTGGCCGGCTGCAGCCTCAGCCTCGCAGTTCTTGTGTTCTTCAAGTACTACGAGTTCTTCGCCGATGCCGTGGGCGTTCCGCTGCAGCAGCTCGGCGTGAAGCGGGAGGCGATGTTTCCGCGCCTGGATCTGCTGGTGCCAGTGGGGCTGTCGTTTTACACGCTCTCCGCCATCAGCTACGTGGCCGACGTATACGCGAGGCGTCTCCGCGCGGAGCGCCACGCCGGCACCGTCGGCCTGTATCTCGCCTTCTTCCCCAAGCTCCTTGCCGGTCCGATCGAGCGCGCGACGCCGTTCCTCGCGCAAGTGCTGCGGCCGGTGCCCTTCAACGCCGCGGGCGTCACGGCCGGCCTGCAGTTGATGCTGTGGGGCCTCGTCAAGAAGGTCGTCATCGCGGATCGCCTGGCACTCTTCGTCAACAGCGCGTACGCGCAGCCGGCCTTCGCGTCACCAGCCGACCTCGTCATCGCGACGTACTTCTTCGCATTCCAGTTGTATTGCGACTTCTCCGGGTACTCCGACATCGCGATCGGGGCCGCGCGCGTGCTCGGCTTCGACCTGACGGAGAATTTCCGGCGGCCGTACCTCGCAACGTCGGTCCGCGAGTTCTGGACAACTCGCTGGCATATTTCTCTTGCCGTATGGTTTCGCGACTACCTGTACATCCCGCTCGGCGGAAACCGCCGGTCCCGCGTCAGAACGTATCTGAACGCGATGGCCGTGTTCCTGGCCAGCGGGCTGTGGCACGGCGCGAACTGGACATTCCTCGTGTGGGGCGGCCTCAACGGCCTCTATGTTGTGGCGTCGATGATGCTGGGTGATGTACGCGGAAAGGCGTCGAATCTGGTGCGACTGCCAAAGGCGCTCACGTCGCTTGCCGCCGGTGTCGTGACGTTTCATCTGATCCTGATTACCTGGGTCTTCTTCCGCGCTGCGTCCATCGCCGACGCTCGAACGATCCTCGCGCGCGTGGCCGCGTCCGCGGGCGACCTTCCTCGCCTGCTCCAAGCGCGGATGACGGGCACCGTGCTGTTGTCACTGGGGCTTGTCGTCGTGCTGCTCATCGCGGAGCTCGTCGACGAGCGCCGTCCGATGTGGAGCTCGCTGCGCGCCCAGCCCATCGTCGTGCGCTGGGCCGTCTACTACGTGCTGCTCATCGCGCTTGTCGTGCTCGGCAACTGGAATGTTAGCCAATTCGTGTATATGCAGTTCTGAAAGGCGGACCTGAAGGTCCGCCACTACGTACGTCGGTGGGTGTTGGAGGAGCGGACCTTCGGTGACTAGGCTGTAGGGGCGGACCTTCGGTGAGTAGGGTGTAGGGGCGGACCTTCAGGTCCGCCCACTGGTCACATGCAACGGATGTCTCAGGAAGTACGACGGTTTCTTCGGCACGCTGCGTCGTTCGTCGTCATCGCGCTGATGCTCTATGCAGGGCTGTACGCCGCCTCCGAATGGCTCGTATGCAGGCATGCGGATCGCAACCGGTTCTTCATGATCAAGACGGCGCCGCATGCGCGCTACGACGCGGTCATCCTCGGCGCATCACACGCGGCGGTGTTCGGTTATCGCGACATGAACATCCGCCTGGAGGCGATGACCAGCTCGAAGATCATCAACCTCGCCGTCGTGGGCGGCGGCGTGGCGGTGAACCGCCTGCTCCTCGAGTACTTCCTCGCGAGGCACGACACCACGACCGTGGTGTATGTGCTCGACTCGTTCGCCTTCTACTCGCCGGAATGGAACGAGAACCGCTTCGAGGATGCGCGCTTGTTTGCCAGAGCGCCGTTCGATCCAGTACTTGCGCGCCTCCTCCTGGAAAGCAGCGCCAGCCTGTCCGTGGTGCTCGACTACATCGCCGGCTTCTCGAAAATCAACAACAACGATCGGTTCGCGCCCGACACGCCAGCCGATGAAGGTCCTCGTTTCGACCGGGCGTACCGCGCCGTCCCGCAAATCGATCGTCAGCGTGTCGAGTACCTGTACCCTGATGCCATGGACGATCGAGTGCGGGCAACGAGAGACCATTACTTTGGGGAGCTCGTGGAGCTCATTGGCCGCTTGCGCGAGCGGGGCATCCGCCTGATTGTCGTGAGGCCGCCAATCCCGGAACGATACCGTCGCCTGCTGCCGGGCGAGGACGAGTTCGACGCGGCGCTGCGTGCGCTCTTGGACTCACACCGTGTCGAGCTGCACGATTGGTCCCGTGTGAGCAACGACGACACGCTGTTTTTTGATACCGACCATCTCAATCAGCGCGGTCTCCTTCAACTGTTCGAGCATCATCTGACCCCGACGTTGCGTCCCGGCTGGTTACCGGCTCAGGGGATGGCGCGCTGACACTCCAAGGTCGCGTGTTCCGCTCTTGAGCGCCTCAGCCTGGGTCAGTGAGATATAATCTGCCAATCTTCAATAATCGACCCCAGACTCGGGCTGACGACAAGCGAACTAGGGTGTTGGCTCGAGTGTGGTGCCCAGTATGTGCGGCTGCTTTGGACAGCGCACCTCCAGAAGGAAATCCCACTGGTGAGAAAACCTACATCACACGCAGTAGCCCTCTTCCTCTTGATCTTGACTGTGACTTCGTTCACGGTCTCCACCGCGGAAGCGCAACAGCCTGCTTCGCAGGTGCCCGCGGTCACGACCATTCGAAGCGTCACGGCGGTGCGAATCGAGGCGGTCCCGACGATCGATGGCGCCGTGCTCACGGATCCGGTGTGGGCGAGTGTCAAGCCTTCTGAGGGCTTCACTCAGGTCGCACCGGACGAGGGTGCCCCAGCGTCGGAACGAACAGAGGTCCGGATCGCCTACAACGCCGACACGCTTTTCGTTGCCGTCGTCTGCTACGACAGCGACCCGTCCGGCATCGTGGTCGTCGAAGGGCGCCGCGATTCTGAGCTCGACGCGACGGACAGCTTTCGAATGGTGTTCGACACCTTCGGAGACGGGCAGAATGGTTTTGTGTTCGCCACCAGTCCGGCGGGCCTGGAGTACGACGGTCAGTTGACAGCGGAAGGGGCCGGGAGCGGCGGCCAGGGTGGCGGCGGCGCCAGCGGCGCACGTGTGGGCGTCGGCCAGCAAGTGGGATCCGGCGGTGGATTCAACCTGAACTGGGATGGATCCTGGCAGGTTCGATCGAGGATCACGGAGGTCGGGTGGTCTGCTGAATTCGCCATCCCATTCCGGACGCTCCGCTATCCGGCATCTGACCTTCAGACGTGGGGGGTGAATTTTCAGCGAGACATTCGCCGGCGCAAGGAAACAGCGTATTGGGCGCCCATCCCGCGGCAGTTCAATCTCTATCGCGTCTCGATGGCGGGAGAGCTTGGCGGCCTGCGAGTGCCGCCGCAGCGCAACCTCAAGATCATGCCGTACGTACTGGGACAGTCGGTCCACCGCACAGCAACCGGTCGCACACTCGGCCTGGGCGACTTCGGCGGAGACGTCAAATACAGCCTCACCCCGAGTTTGACGCTGGACCTGACCTACAACACAGACTTTGCTCAGGTTGAAGTCGACGAGGAACAAGTCAATCTTGACCGGTTCGCCTTGTTCTTCCCGGAGAAACGACCGTTCTTCCTCGAGAACGCCGGCTTGTTCTCCATTGGTCAACCGGGCCAAATCGAGGCGTTTTTCAGCCGTCGCATCGGCATCTCGCCATCCGGTACTGGGATCCCCATCATCGGCGGCGCTCGGTTGCAGGGGAACGTATCGGGCATCAACGTGGGCGTTCTCAGCATGCAAACCGACAGCGTCGGCGCAGAAGCGGCGAACAATTTTTCCGTGGTCCGTGTGCGGCGGGATCTGCCGAGCCGTTCAAGCGTGGGGGTGATGTTCGGAAATCGGCAGGGTAATGGCGACGTCGCGCTCGATGACGATTGGCAGCGGACACTCGCGGTGGATGGGCGGCTCGGACTTGGCCGACGGGGCACGATGTCGGCGTACGCGATCTCGCTGCAGACACCAGGCATTCCCGAAAAGGAATACGCCTATTCCGGAACCGCCAGCTACGATACCCCCGCACTTCGGATGTCGCTCGGATACAGCGAGGTGACACCGGCCTTCAACCCGCAGCTCGGATTCGCTCAGCGGAACGGATACCAGAGGGTCAGCACCTCGGTATTTACGACATTCAGGCCCACCAACCTGCTGAAGCTGCAGGAACTCCGTCCACACATGTCGCACTTCACCTACTTTGACTTCGAGTCGGGCATCGCGGAAACGCAGTACACCCACATCGACAACCATTGGGAATTCAGGTCGGGTGAAGAGGTTCATAGCGGCATAAACGTCACCAAGGAGCGCGTGTTCTCGCCATTCGAAATCTTTCCCGGCGTGCTGGTCCAGCCCGGAACCTACGCCCATTCCGAGGCACAGATAGCGTTCTGGACCAATACTGCCAGGCCGGTAAACACCCGCTTCGATGTGATTGCCGGCGGCTTTTTCGGCGGCCGGCGTGTGCAGTTTGGACCGTCACTGAATGTCAGACTGAGCGACAGGTTCACAACCGGCCTGGCCGTGAGCCGGAATGACATCGAGCTGCCGGTTGGCAGTTTCGTGACCAACATCGTGCGTACCCGGCTCTCCTATTCGTTCACAACGCGCCTGTTCGTGCAGTCGCTGGTTCAATACAACGACCGGGCCGATCTCTGGTCGGCGAACTTGCGGTTCGGCCTGCTCTCTGACGCAAATACCGGTCTCTTCGTTGTGTACAACGATACGCAGCCGCTGGATGACATCGTTCTGCGGGGTGCCGGCCGACGCTTGATCGTCAAGTACAGCCGGATGCTCGACGTCCTACGCTAAGCAGCTCCCAGGGTGCTCGGAGCCGACCTGTGTGGTCAGGCTTTGAGCATCGGTCGGTGAGGTACAGCCAACCTCGCGTGACTCGCCGAGGATGAGCTGACCCTCCGGTTGGTGACCCTGAGCGTCAGTGAAGTCGTCGCGAGGCGCATGCTAAAAATCGCGGTCACGGCAGCCGTGGTGATGGGCGTCGTGGCCCTGCTCGTGCGCGCCTTCGAGGGGCGGTTCGCGTTTTTTCCATCAACGGGCGAAACAACCACACCCGCAAATCTAGGCGTGCCGTACGACCCTGGCTGGATCGAGTCCAGCGACGGCGAGCGGCTGCGGCTCTGGGCGATGGTCCACGCAGCGCCTCGCGCGCAGATCCTTTACTTTCACGGAAACGGCGGAAACCTGTCGGTCTGGGCGCCCGTCCTGATCGGGGTCTATAACCAGGGGTATTCGCTGTATGCGATCGACTATCGCGGTTACGGGCTGAGCAGCGGCAGGCCGACCGAGCGCGGGTTGTATCGAGACGTGGAGGCGGCGGTGAGCTGGATCGCGCAGCAGCCTCGCCCGCAGGGTCCGCTCATCTACTGGGGCCGTTCCCTCGGGACGACCATGGCGGCCTACGCGGCGACGCTGCGTGTGCCCGACGGCGTCATCATCGAAAGCGGGTTCCCGAGCGCGCGGGCGCTTCTGCGCGGATCGCCGCCACTCGCAGTGCTCGCCGTGTTTTCGTCGTATCGGTTTCCGACGGCCCAGCTGCTCCGCGACGTAGGCCGTCCCGTGCTGGTGATGCATGGCGATCGCGACCGCGTGATCCCGTTTGGTTTGGGACAGGAGCTGTTCGATCAGATTTCAACCCCCAAACAGCTCCTGGTCTTGAAGGGCGCCGATCACAACGACATCTTGCCGCCCGATGCGCGGGAGTATTGGGGTGCGATCCGGCAGTTCGTGGACTCGCTCGCACCACCTCAGGAACCATAGACACGGGCGCGACTTCAGGACCCAACACATGTGGGCCGCTCGGCCTCCTGCCTCCCCTCTGCCTCGCGCTGGCCACAGCCGTGCTGGCCCGCGACCGCCGTATGGATGGGCGTCTCGGCGCCCATGACCCTCCTTCGGTCTCGGTGACCAAGCCTCCCCACTTGCCATAAGCTCGCGTCCGATGGGCCACGATCATTCCGATGTGGTACCCTGTCCCCGCCTTCGCGGGAATTGAATCGCGGGCGTATTAGACATCCAAGCGAGGAAATGCGTATGAGCAGGATCTTCTCAGTGTGTGCAGTGATTGCATTCCTAGTCGGGAGCGTCGCTCCGGCCATGGCCCAACAGCCGGCCGGGCCGATGACGTTTTTCGTCACGAGCGTCGGGTCGGGTGACGGCGCAAACCTCGGCGGATTGGCTGGCGCGGACAAGCATTGTCAGACGCTAGCGGCCGCAGCGGGGCAGGGCAACCGGACCTGGCGCGCCTACCTGAGCGCCCAAGCCGCCAGCGGGCAGCCGGCGGTCAACGCGAGGGACCGAATCGGCAAGGGCCCTTGGTCCAACGCCAAAGGCCAGAAGGTTGCCGACAACGTCGCGCAGCTGCATGGCGACACCCTCGAACAGGCGCGCCTGGGGAACAACCTCAGCAGGACGACGGCGATGACAGAGAAGGGAGCGCCGGTAAAGGGTGCCGGCGATCAGCCGAACCAGCACGACATCCTCACGGGCTCACAGGCCGACGGAACGGCTTTCCCCTCGGGCACGGATCGGACCTGTAGAAACTGGACGAGCAATACCGGCGACAGCGCCCAGCTGGGGCACTTCGATCGGACTGGCGGCGGCAACACGTCGTGGAATTCCGCGCATCCGAGCAAGGGTTGCAGCCAGCAGAACCTCATTGCGACAGGCGGCAACGGCTACTTTTACTGCTTCGCCATCGACTGACGCGATTGGCGATTCGTGAGTGGTAATTGGTGAGTAGTTGGTGATTGGTGACTGGCGAACGGGTGATTGAGAGCGTTCTCAATCGCCATTCTCCGATCACCGATCACCAATGCATTCCACCATTCATCATTCATCATTCATCATTCAGTATTGTGGATGGGCCTTCCGGTCCTGAAACCTCCGGTAATCTATTCCGTATTTTCTGACCTTGTAATTGAAAATCCGATCCGTCGTGTTGAGCAGCCGCGCGGCCTTCGACCGGACCCCGTGCGTCGTCTTCAACGCGTCCTGCAGCAGGTCCTTCTCGTAGGCGCTCATGGCTTCCTCCAGCGTGATCCGTGTCACGGTGCCGGACGATTCCGCCGTCTGCAGCGTCGGAGGGAGGTGGTGTGCGTGAATAACGTGGCCATCGCACCCCACCACGGCCCGCTCGATGGCGTTCGTCAGCTCCCGGACGTTGCCCGGCCAGTGGTAGCTCATGAGCATGTCTATCGCCGGCGTCGAGATGCGCTTGATCGTCTTGCTGTGCTCGCGCGAGAACTTTTCAAGCAGGTGATCCGACAGCAGGAGGAGGTCGGGTTTGCGCTCCCGGAGCGGAGGCACGCAGATGGTGAAGACGTTCAGACGGTAGTACAAATCCTCGCGGAACGCGCCGTCCGCGATGGCTTTCTCGAGATCCTTGTGTGTGGCCGTGATCAGCCGGACATTCGTGCGAATCGTCTCGACGCCGCCGAGGCGTTCGAACTCGTGCTCCTGCAGGACGCGAAGCAGCTTCACCTGCGTGGCCAGATTCAGCTCCCCGATTTCGTCGAGGAACAGCGTGCCGCCTGATGCGAGCTCGAACCGCCCTTTTTTCGAGGTGTTCGCACCGGTGAAGGCGCCCTTCTCGTAGCCGAACAGCTCCGACTCGATGAGGCTCTCTGGCAGGGCCGCGCAACTCACCTTGATGAAGGGCCGCTTCGCGCGCGCCGAGTTGTAGTGAATCGCGTGTGCGATGAGCTCTTTCCCGGTGCCAGACTCGCCGCGCAGGAGGACGGTCGTGTTGGTCCGCGCCACCTGTGCGACCTGCTCGTACACTTGCCGCATCGGACCGCTGGTGCCGATGATGTTCGAGAAGTCGTACCGCTCTTTGAGCTCCTGCCGCAGGTGGCTGTTCTCATCCTGCAGCTGCTTCCTCTCCGCCTCGATCAGGCGCTGCATCTTCAGCGCCTGTGCAATCATCGAGGCCACGATCCCGAGGAACTTCACGGTCCGGTCATAGTGGCGATCCGCTTTGAACGTCAGATCGACGCTCAGCGCGCCGGCGGCCTTCCGGTTCACGAGGATCGGTACTGAGATGAACGACAGCTCCTGGTGCGCCAGCTCCGGCCGGTCGGCGGCGCGGTGCAGGAACGTCGGCTCCCGGCTGATCCGCGGTACGATCACGGCTTTCCCGGTTTCCACCACCCGGCCGATAATCCCCTCACCGACCCGCCACCGGCCGACCTTCGCGCCCGACCGCACCGGCCCGTCGCCCACATCGACGACGATCTCTTCCTCCTCCTCGTGCAGCAATGCCACCGTGCTGCGCAACGCACCATGATGCCGGCCGAGGATCTCCAGCACCCGGTGCAGCGCCGCACGCAGGTTCAGCGTGCCCGACAACGCCTGGCTGGTCTCGAGCAACGTGGTCAGCTTTCGAATCTCCCCGCTCGGAGCTCCGCGGGGCGAATCGAAATCAGGCTCACGGTCGGCTGGCACAGGTGGAACGGGGGAGGAGAGTGGCGACGAGGACGGCGATCCCATGGGTCTGGTTCCTTGCCGCAACTGCACAGCAAGGACGGCTCCACCTCGGAATCAGATGCGCAGGGCGGCAATACTCGCGAAATTCCGCCCAAAAACACCGATCGTGGGCGAGGACCGTTGATTCTTGCCTGGAACAAAAATGTTCGATATGAATATTGGTCCGTCAGACTTGTCACCCGTCAGGCCGCAGGAGCCACTGGGCGAACGGCGCTTACTTGGCTCGCGAACATTCGTGTCGGCGTCGCAGCGTCATGCGAACACTTCTGTCGCTGCCCTCGATGAGGCCTCGCGTGTGGGGCACAGAAGTCATCCAGAATCAGCCAGATACGGTCCGCTCGACGGCCGGCCCTGCTGTTGCGACCAGATGCTGCGACAGTTACAATGAGCATTCCTCCGACGGGCCGGTAGCTCAATTGGCAGAGCAGCAGACTCTTAATCTGCGGGTTGGGGGTTCGATTCCCCCCCGGCTCACCACACTTTCCTAGTAATTCCGCACGGTGCAGCCGCAGATTATTGCGGCTGACACCCTAACTGACACCCACTCGCGAGGCCCACGGTTTTCAGATGTCGGTAAGGAACGTCACAAGCTGCAATCCTGCCGCGTCTATTGTGGAGGCGCCACGACCAAACAGCCTGATCATGGGGCCGTGATCGACCAGCACTTCAAGTTCGATTGGCGTCGCTTTGTCTTCCGGATTGGATGGCAACAACCGGCCCACGACACTCTTCGCCCCTCGTCGATCCAATTCGAGTACACGCTTGTCTCGTGAGATCGAAATCCATAGCGGCAGGTTGCAGCGCACCACGAGGTTGCGCCCTACGGAGTTTCGAATGATAGCGTGAGCCAGTTCGCAAAAAGCATCATCAAAGCGCTGAAAGTCGTCGCGGATATTGGCATCCGCACCAGATTTCAGCAGCGATTGCACGGTGCGCACGTCATCATTGCGGACTGCTTCCACCAGCGGCGTGTCTGCAGCGCGAGCTGCCAGCGGGAGAATAACGAAAGCCGATATTAACCAGACAGCTCGACTCCGCATACGGTCCTCCCGCCATGACTATGTGAACGGCAGGTGGGCTTGGAAACTTAGGGTGCCGTCACCGGTAAGACTCTCTTGCCTGCGTAATCTACACTGCACGTGTAATAACAGTCCATCTCCACAGGTTGTGGCAGACTTTTCATCCGGTCCCGACTAACGCCGCAGCGATCGTGTGCCGAAGTCGTCCGCTCGCCGGTAGACGACTTCGGCGGGAGCGATGGACATGTCGTGGTACCGTAGGTTCCCGTGATCCAATTCGATCAGGGGCGTACGGCGACGTCGTCCCATAAAGTCGAGCGGCTCGAGGCCAATCCGATGGAGACGCCGTGAAAACACCCGCGACCCGCGGTCTTCCACGGCGCCCGCCGCGAGCCCTACGGCACGATGACCTGCTCCCAGGGGAAGAGCCCCACATTGATCTTAAGCAACATGTACGTTTCGCCACCTGGATCGGCCTGCGACGAGTGGGGCACGCCGGGTGGAACATTGATGATGTCGCCGGCCTTCACCTTGAACACTTGGCCGTCTGCGTTGTGTTGACCGCGATATTCGCCCAAGGTGCCTGGAACAACCGCCTTGTCAGGCATCGTTCCCCCGACCCACATCGTCGCACTGCCGCCGGTGACGAAATACACATCCGTCACGCCGTCATGGCTTTCGCTGGCGCTCGGCTTGTCACTGGCGGGGCGGTGGATCATCGAGTAGGCATGCGTCCTGGTCGTCAGCAGCGGGATCAAGTCCCGCATGGGCCCGATGGGCTGGCCTTTCGCGATGCGCGCTGCGAGCTCGGTGTGCACTTGTGTCAGCTTGTCTACCGTCCACTGTTGCGCCTTGTCCGGTTGATTCGGGTTCAACGGCACAATCTGCCACGGGTTCGGCACTCTGGCCGGGGCCGGATTGCCGCTCCGCTGTGCGGACACGCGGCCGTCAGGACTGATTCCATACCCTGCCAAGTAGCCAACCAAACAACCTATCGCGACCGACGGAATGGTCCATTTCATAATGTTCTCTCCTGATGATCTGAATCCCGCATTGTCGCGGAACCGAACGACGGCGTGCCAGCCGCAGTGTGGCGAACCGAAATCGCCAAATCCTCTAGGAAGTAGCGCTGAAGGGTCGAGCGCTCACGTCTCGTATGCTAGTGTTTCTCGTATTTGTCCGATCCCACGTCGGAGCTTACGACAACTTGACCACAATCGATCCGTTTGCCTCGGGTAAAGCCAACGCAGTTTTCCTGGCCGGTCCGAGACCCCAATTCTGGATTTGAGGCTGGTTTTCGAGGGCTACTTGGCTTTTGAGAAATAGGTCGGCGCGGTAAAAACCACCTCGATTTTGTCGATGTACTGACCCATCAGATCCAGTGATATCTATAGCCTACAGTCCGACGACATGAACGGGGCGCGCGCCCTGTACGGAACGTCAACGCCAGCGCCGACGCCCGCTCCCCCACCCAATCGACCGCCCACGGTAACGGCGAGCTGCAGTCCCTGCACGATTGAATCGGGTCAGACAACGACTCTCCGCGCCACGGCATCTGACCCCGACGGCGACTCCCTCACGTATTCATGGACAGTTCCCGCAGGCGCCTTTGTAACCCCAACTACGAGCAGCACCATTTGGAATGCACCGCTCCAACCGGTGAGTGTTACGGCCACTATCACGGTTCGCGACAGCCGCGGCGCGTCAGCGACCGCTTCCGTCGCGCTCCAGGTCGTTTTCCGTAATAGGTTGTTGTCTGGCGCCCGGCTCTTGCCAGGCCAATGGCTCACATCGCCGAACGGCCGGTATCGTTTGCTCTATCAGCCAGACGGCAATCTCGTCCTGTACGACGACATACAGCGAACAGCCCCATGGAGCACCAAGACTGGGAACATGACACCTGGATTCGCAGCCATGCAGGGGGACGGCAACTTCGTTGTCTATGACGCTCAAGGTCGGGATCGATTCAAAACCGACACGGTGGGCAACGCGAACGCGCATTTGTCCGTCCAGAACGATGGCAATGTCGTGGTGTATCGCACGAACGGTACGTCGCCGTGGGATCGTATCTCAGCTGAAGCAGCTCAATCCTCTGCCGCACTCTTCCTGCCTCGCGTGGTGACAACTCGGTCATCCGATAGCGGATAGATCAGCAGTTCGGCCTGTGCTCGGTTGGCCGCACACGGTCATGCTTAAATGGCTCGCTGACCAGGACGCGCACCATGCCTGAGCGAGCGCCGATACACCCAGGGGACGAACTGCACTGCCCGCACTGCCGACGTTGGCACCCGTTGACGACACCCTACGTCACCGGCACCGACTACACCGTGAAGATGCTCTATTTCGAGTGTCGCGGAGGGCGCCGCGATCCTGGGCGTTGAAGCCTTCAGTTTCTGGATCGCCCTACAGACCACTCCGCGACCGCTCGACCCGTTGACCGTTGCCGCGGTTTCACGCTGACGCTTGGCACGATTGGCACGGCGGCTGGTATCCGAGCCAGGCGCGACGCACGCACCGCCGCATGAGTAAGCGGAAGGGTCGGTACTACGAACAGAAGGCCGTCGAGCAGCTAGAGGCCGACGGCTACGCCTGCACCGTCGCTGCCGGCAGTCTCGGACTGTTCGACGTGATCGCGGTCAGCTCCGTTGCCGTGCGTCTGATTCAGGTCAAGGGCGGGAAGCGGCCGTATCTACCGCCAGACGAACGCGAGGCCATCGCAGGCCGGAAGGTACCCGCAGGCACGATCAAAGAACTCTGGCGCTACTGGCGCGGGCGGTCAGCCCCAGACATCGAGCGCATCGAGTAGCTAAGTCATTCTGTCTTTCACGAACCCACGCAGAGCTAGGTTAGAGGCTCGCCTTCTATAAGGGGCGCGTCTGTGAAGATCGTTCGTCCCAGGTACCACCAGGGCTTAGCCCAAACTATCGGATTGCCTCGCTCGCCGAACCTCGTCTGAAGATACCCAACAGCTCGCCCAAGTGAGTCCATTTCTTGGGTGGTTGTCAACCTAATTGGCTCACCCTCTCGTTCCGTAATGGGTCGCAAGGCTGCCCCGTCGTTCACGATCACGTACATCGTGGCCGTAGAAGGCGTGCCTTCTGTCGCCACTAGGCACGGGACTACGCCGAACGTGAATTCGTATGTATTCATCGCTTCTTCGTCGCCTTCCGCGTGCTCGCCTTCGGTTTGACAGTCACCGACCGTACAAGGGCCTCGCCTCCGGGTGCGGGGCGCCTCAGTTTCCGCGTCTTCGGCTTGACCGTCTTCCGGCGCCCCGCAGTACCTGACGGAGGGAGCGGAGTCTGCAACAGCGCCTTCACCTTCGTCTCGAAATTGAGCGGTTTACGCTTCGCCATAAACCTCAACCTGTCTTCAACCTGCCGTATTTAGGAATAAGAGGGCACATAGTCCTTTAATCTCCGCTGGTCGTCAAAAGAAATAGCGGCCCGACTACCGTCGCAGATGGAACCGTGGGTCCCCCGACAAACACGCCCGGAAAATTTGAAAAAGTGAAGCTGTCCAGCTCTAGGTTGAGTATTCAGGGCCTAGGAGGTCAGCCGGGCGAGTCGGCATCCCTCCTGCACCCTATCGAGGCAGGAGGACGCCATGCTGAAGATAGCCTCAACCGCGCTGCTAATGCTTGGCCTCTCATCGTCGCTCGCCGCCAAGCCCGACTTTTCAGGAACCTGGGTGCTGGACCCCGAGCGCAGCCAATCGGTGCTCACGGCCCGGCTTTCGTCCGCGACGCTCATCATCACCCAGAACGATCTTGACGTGCGCGTCGATGCCATCCGGAATGGCGTTCCGGAGGAGGTGCGCTATGCGTCGGCCACCGACTCCGATACAGCGCCTCGCGCCGTAGGGACCTCGGGCAGCGGCGCTGCGTCGGACGAGCCGCCGCGCGCTGTCGGCACCTCGGGCCGCGACCGCACTCTTGAGGCCGTGCCTGGCATCATTGGCACGAGGCGAACCGGTGTCAGTACCACATGGAAGGGCGACACGATGGTCACGCTCACGGCTTACCAGGTAAACGGCCAGACGGTTACGACGACCGAGGAGCGGACGCTGAGCGCCAACGGCCGCGAGATGACCGTGGTGATGCAGCTTCAGGTTCACCACGGGGGGTATCCAACGTCCTCGCCGTTGACCGATGTGTACGTACGAGAGCAGTCGTAGTCGCGTTCGGGAAAGGCACAAGGAATGTCCATCCTGGGGAAGTGGGATTGGGGAGTAGCCCCGACCACCTCTCCAGGGAACCATGGGTCCCCCGAGGAACACGCGCCCGGAAATTTGAAAACGCAACGGCGGCGGGGCGCGTAACCACGGCGCCCGTGAAACCCGCCCCGACCGCCGTCCGGCTCCCGGATTTGGGGGATTGCAATCGAGCCGGACAGCGAATAACGTTCGCGAGGGCCTAGTCAGCCCACACCCTTCCCTTCGGGCCTCCACTTGCGTATCAGGGGGAGGCCCGTTTTTTATTGTGGCGCCGCATCGTCACCATCCAGCAGAACGGCTCCGATCAACAAAAATAGTGACATGCCCCACGGCCTGACTATAGGGACCTGCGGACCGGGGAGGGTGGAACCTTCAGCACATTGCCCGCCGCGTTGACGGGGGGGCTACTGCGTGCCCGGTCGTCGCACCACGTCGCCCGCCTCGTTCACGACCACGAGCTCCACCGCATCAGACGGCGCCCCGGTCCGCACCATCTCACCGGCCAACCGGGTCGATCGCGTCGAACGCCGCCGCCAGCGTTGTATGTTCGGAGATTACCGTGGCCTGCCGACCGCGATCCGGTCCCCACGGCTGCACGACTCGGAATGGTCCAACTATGCCACTTAAACGGCGAATTTGGGCGTAAGCGCTGGACGCAGGAGGACGTTGTTATTAGGAACTCCGAACGCGCATACCGCCGTGGACACCCGCGCACGCCTAATGGGGGAACTCTTAATCTGCGGGTTGGGGGTTCGATTCCCCCCCGGCTCACCACACTCTCTTCAGCACTCTGACCCCGCGCCAAGTACTTGAACAATGGTGCGGTTACGGCGGTTCGATTAAATCGATTTCCATCGAACGCGGTGCCTTCCGGTAGGAACGAATGCTGGAGGCGCTGCTTCTGCCTGAGCGAGCCCTGCACCCACAGGTCCGCGGCACGCGGTAAAAC
>ORMF010403126.1_pt1 | contig 16230 bp, 18 predicted proteins | sample 1779871 | NCBI WGS metagenome assembly ORMF01 (sample SAMEA104232316, study PRJEB22302) | groundwater metagenome | biome: forest; feature: aquifer; material: groundwater | place: USA | collected 2011-08-07 | depth 5.4 m
CCTGACGTTTCCGCAGGTCTGCGCATTCGTACAAGAGATCTTCACCGGCCTGTTCTTGATCAGTCGGCCTCGATATCTGCACTGGATGAACCGGGCGGAACAACGGTCTCTTCAACTTCGGATCTGACAAAGTCGTACTAGATGGGCGTTCGCATCTGCCACCGAGTGTCCGACAGCTACTTGGCGACTCGCGTGGGCATTGGGACGGTGACACGCTCGTCATCGATACCACAAACTTCACTGACAGGGCACCCTTCAGAGGATCATTCGAGGGTTTACATGTCGTCGAACGCCTGACGCGAGTCGATGCGGACACGATCAATTACGAGCTCACCATAGACGACCCGACAACGTTCACGAAGCCTTGGTCCGTGGCGTTTCCGCTGACGAAGTTGCGGGATCAAGTGCCGCTTATGTTCGAGTACGCGTGTCACGAGGGCAATTACGGGCTGGAGGGACAACTCAGTGCGGCTCGCGCCGAAGATCGGGCCGGCACGAAGAAGAGAACGAGGTGAACGCGATGCGTGTTGTTGGCAATGACCGAGGGGCGTCCCAGCTGCGGGATCGAAGGAGACTGTTGATATGGGAAAGCGGCTCATAGGCGCCCTTATTCTGGGGGCCGCGGTCGGAGCGATTGCGACGATTGCGTGGCGGGGACCCACCGAAGGACAGGTCCCCGCCTATGGCGCGCGAACCGCCGATGGAAAACCCGACCTGACGGGTGTTTGGCAGGCAGTCAACACCGCCAATTGGGACATTCAGAGTCATGCCGCACGTTCGGCTCAAGCCGTGATCCGCGGACCCCTGCCGAGCGGCGAGGTTCCCGCAGCACCCGTACTCGCTCTCGGGGCTCGTGGCGGCATTCCGGGCGGACTCGGCGTCGTGGAAGGCGAAGAGATTCCGTACCAGCCGTGGGCCGTGGCAAAAAAGAAGGAGAACTTCGAGAACGCTCTGACGCGAGATCCCGAAGTCAAATGTTACCTGCCGGGTATCCCGCGCGCCACGTACATGCCGTATTCATTTCAGATCGTCCAGACCGCCGCCAAGATCAAGATGGTGTACGAATATGCGGCGGCTACCCGCACGATCCATTTGGACAAGGTACCCCCGCCACCGGCCGAGTCATGGATGGGGCATTCGGTCGGCAGGTGGGATGGAAGGACACTGGTTGTCGATGTGACCAGCCAGATTGAACAGACTTGGTTCGATCGGGCGGGCAATTTCCATAGCGAGGCGCTTCACGTCATAGAGCGTTACACGCCGGTCAGTGCCGATCATCTCGACTACGAAGTCACCCTCGAAGATCCGAAGGTGTTCACTCGCCCGTGGAAGATGCGCATGCCCCTCTATCGTCGCCTAGAAAAAGACGTTCAGCTTGTGGAATACAAGTGCGTCGAGTTCGTCGAGGAGCTGATGTACGGACATCTGCGCAAGCAGCAATTGGCCAAACATTGGGCGGCCAATCTTGGCGCGTTCGGCGGTCAACTCATCATCGATGTGACTCGCAATGTCACTCAATGAGAAGGAAGTAAAAAGTCGAGGGCGGGGCCGTCCATGAAGCCCTAGGCCTGAGGAGGAACAAGCTGATGCGATCAGGCATATTCCTTGTTGGCGCTATTGGTATTTGCGTAGGTATCGTGTTCCCTCCCGCTGCAACGCCGGCGTTCGCCCATCATGCGTTCTCGGCAGAATTTGACGCGAAAAAACCAGTGAAGTTGAAGGGGACCGTCACGAAGATTGAATGGATCAACCCGCATTCGTGGGTTCACATCGACGTCAAGAAAGCCAACGGCACGGTTGAGCAGTGGATGATCGAAGCTGGCACGCCCAATGTATTGTACCGGCGGGGTCTCACGAAAGAATCGCTGAAGGCAGGACTCGAGATCCTCGTTGAGGGGTACCAGGCAAAGAATGGGCGTCTCCGGGCAAATGGTCGAGACATCACGCTACCCAACGGCCGAACATTATTCGTGGGTTCGTCCGGTACGGGCGCTCCATACGAGAAGTAACTCAGATGCCAGCGAATGAGAGCGGTTGAGTCGTGAATGTCGCCATGCAAGGCCTTCTGTGGACCACGCGCGTCGGCAGTGAACGCCGCGAGAATGCAGCCAACTGGCAGAGTGCCGAAGGAGGTCAGATGCGCCACCGTATTCCCGTCTTCGTGAGCAGCGCGGCGGTGTTGGTCGGGCTGGCCTTGGGCGCCGCGCCCACCGCCCAGACCAAGGTGCCGAACACGCCCTGGGGCAAACCGGACCTGCGAGGGATCTGGGATTTTCGAACCATCACGCCGTTGGAGCGGCCCGCGCACCTGGCCGACCGTGAGTTCCTAACGGAGGAAGAGGCCACCAGACTCGAACGGGAGGCGGTCGACCGGGAGACCGATCTGAACGAGCGCGCGGCCGAGCGGACGACGCCCGGCGACAGCGTGGATCGGCGTGCCGACGGGTCGCCGGGCTTCTACAACAGTTTCTGGCTCGACTACGGTACCAAGCCCGTGGGCACTCGGCGCACGTCGCTCCTCCTCGATCCGCCAAACGGGAAGCTGCCCAGCCTGACGGCGGCTGCGCAGCAACGGTCCGAGGTACGGCGGGCGTATCTGCAGGAGCACCCTGCCGATTCGTGGCTGGACCGAAGTCCGTCGGACCGCTGCCTCGTGGGGTTCAACGCCGGTCCCCCCATCACGCCGGGCGGCTACAACCAGAACCTTCAGGTGTTTCAGACGCCGAACCACGTCGCGCTCCTCACCGAGATGGTGCATACGACGCGCATCGTGCCGCTCGACGGACGTCCGCCGCTCGGCGGCGTCCTCCGGCAGTGGTCGGGCGATTCGCGAGGACATTGGGAAGGCGAGACCCTGGTCGTAGAAACCGCGAATTTCAAGGGCGCGCGCGACTGGAGGGGTTCGTCAGAGCAGATGACGCTCGTCGAACGCTTCAGGCGGGTTGACGCCGACACGCTCGAATACACCTATACGGTGAACGATCCGGAGACCTGGACGAGTCCGTGGACGGCGTCGATTCCGATGCGGCTGAGCGTGTTGCCGCTCTACGAGTACGCGTGCCACGAAGGGAACTACAGCCTGGCGAATATCCTGTCGGGACATCGCGCCAGGGAGAAAGCCGAGGGGACGAAGCCGTAAGGGGAGGTTCCAGACCGGCTCGGGGCATCGTGGAGGGCCGATTTCGTATGCGGTGAACAGCAAGCAGTACGTCGCAACGCCGTCCGGGTGGGTGTGCTGCACAAGAATTCCATCCGAACTGCCGAACGGGCAACAGCCTGGAATCAGACCTGGCATGTCCCCGCCACACCCAATCCGCTTACAGGGAAAGAGTTTGTCGCCCTTGCAGCGAAGGAATTTGGTGTTACGCCGAATCACGCGACGCGCTATTGCCAGGCCAGCCGATGGCGCTGTCGTCCGCGGCGGCGTGGCGCTCGGCGGTGGCTCCGGTGACGAGGAGGATTTGGCTCAAGGCCGCGTTGGGAGTTAGGATCTGCGGAGTTCAGGCGCCAAATCGGAAATGTGGGCTGAACAGAACCAGGTGGCACATCTCGAAGGTAACGTGTGCGACCGCTGGAATTCCCAAAGACGAAACGTGACGCGGAGGATTCAATGCGACGCACGCTCCGATACCTGACGCTTTTCTCGCTCAGTGTTGTCTCGTTCTATGCGGTTGGCCATGCAGCGTCGGCTCAGCTCACCGACGAACAATTCGCACGTTTCTATGCTCGTTTCACCGGCAAGTGGAAGGCCAACAGCGCAAAGTCGATCGTCTTCAAGGGCGTACCTCCGCCAGCAGTGACATCCTCGTACGTGCCGATCCCTGGAAAGAGAGCCATCAAATACAACAACGACGTGGTGCACACGCTCGATGGCCGAGAGTGGCCGGTATCGTCAAAACAAACCGGGGACACAGTGGCCCGTGAGGTACTGGACGAGTTCACCGTGGCAAACACGCTGCGTCAAAATGGACGGATTGCGTCGCGGAATACAACCGTCCTGTCGCCCGATGGAAAGACTTTCGTGGTCGTAACCATGGATCACGACGAGCGCGGCGAATGGAGCGTCTCCAGGGTCGTGTATTACGAGCGCCAGGAGTGACCCTGGCCGACGAGCATCCCATCACTGAAAGACACAACACATCCAGCGTCCATGTCACCCGTTCAAGGCGAATTAACAGGCGGACGGGCACTGTCAACTTGAGGAGGATGGTGCGTGACCATCCCTTTGATCTTGGGGAGGCTGGCTCAGCATCGGCCTACTCTGTCAGTCAGAGCCTCAACCTGACAATACCAGGCCGATGGTTCGACATGGCCCGGTATCGTAGCGGCCCCGGCTCGGTGGTTGCTCCCGTGACACCATGGAACTCGTGGCAAGCTCAGATCATCGGGCGGATGCAATATTTGCGGACCACACCCGGCAAGGACGAGGTTTTTGGTAGCGACAACGCACGCCAATCCTCACTTTTGAGACAAAGAGTCCTGAACCCGTGCGCCGCGCAGGATGTTTGCCAGTCCGTAATTCGCTTCGTGGCATGCGAACTCGTAAAGGTCTTGTCCGCGCCTCATCGACAACGCGCCGGTGAACGGACGCGTGTAAGTCGACGGATCGTTAACCGTGAACTCGTAATACAGGTTGTCGTCAGCCACTCGACGAAATCGTTCGGTCAAGTGCAGCGTCGCACCCGTGCCGACCGCGTTGGCGACCCCCGGATTGAAGCTTGCGGTTTTGTCGGTGAAATTGGTGGTCTCAACGACCAGCGTGTCGCCTTCCCAGCGACCGCGCCCCTCACCGAGCCATTGACGAACATGGGATGGCAAACGCGGGCGGCCGTCGAGCGGGATGATACGCGCGTCGTGCACCATCTCGTTGAGGATCATCACGTGGTCGCTGGTCTGCACGATCTGAATGTTCTGGTTGTAACCGGCCGGCAGGACGGGCGGCCCAGAATTGAAACCGATCAGGCAGCGCTCGGCGAGACCGCGGTCCTCGGCGCCATCGGCGCCGATTCCGGCGCCCCGCATACGAACCGGACCAATACCGGGCATGTCTTGTTGGGTCGATCCGATCTGGTGCGGCACGCCAGGCTGCAGAGGCGGAAGACGGCCATCAGGGGGATCGATGATGATTGAGGTCCGTCGATCGAGGGCGATCCGAGCGTCCTGATCGGACCAGAACCTGTTATAAGCGCCCACCGCGCCGCCCACCGGCAACATGCCCTTCCGCTCGGTCGGTCGGTTCTCATCGGCCTTCCGTTGTGCCGATTCAGCGGTGAGCGCCGCCGCTTCTTCGGGTGTCAGGAATGCTCGGTCCGCCATGCTCTTCGGGCGCTCGAGAGGAGTCAGCGAACTGAAATCCCAGACGCCCTGCAGGTCGGGTCGGCCTTCAGCTGTCCGTGGAGGCTTGTACGTGGTCTGCGCACCCGCCACACAAACGGCAACCGCGACGAACAGCGGGACGACGAAATCAGTGCGCATGATCGTCTTGTGCATGCCGTTCATGGACGGAGTGTACAACCGAACGGTCGTGAACGCCAGACGGACGCGACGCGCCTCGAGGGCCGGTCTTGTCATAGAACTGCCTGTAGGGTGCGTGGCCCTGCTGCTTGCTCGCTACTCCGCGCCGCCGTCCATGTACACCCCATGTTTCTTGAATTTCCAGCCTGCTGCCGTCTTCGCGAACACGTCCTGGAAATACCCGCTTTCGGCGACAACCGGCTGTTTACTCCTCGCGTCGATCATGAACCAGTAGGCGCGGGCATTGGCGGTCCCGTCGGCGTTCGGCGTCAGCATGACGCCGCTCGTCCAGTGGCGCCGCTTCGAGTCGCCGGTCTTTCCCCCGAAGCTTTTCGTGCGGAATTCTGATAGGGCGTTCTTGCCGGCCACCTCCTTCCCATCCGGAAACCGGAACACCCCGTCGTCGGCGAAGTTCGACAGCCACACATCCAGCTCGCGTAAGTCGCTGCCTTGGTACAGCCGTGCATACAGCTGCGTGATTTCCGTGTAGTCCTGGGCTGTGAGGACGGGCGGCCTCCGGCCGCTGGTCTGAGCGTAAACCCATCCGGCCATTGCCAGGCAACCGGCCAATCCGATCACGACGAACAGACGCTTTCTCGTCACAAGGCCTCCCACAAGGTTCATGGTTCGTTACCGGAGCGTTTGCAAGTGTTCTTATCACATAGTGGGCCGATAGCATCCACGATTTGGCCGGCTTGACCTGTGTGAGCGTCAGTACTCGCTTCGCCGTCATCCGGCCCGCCCGTTTGGCAGAGCCGGTCCGGCATCGCGTCGAGCGTCGTGTCTCGGCACCAAAGCGAGCCGCAGACAGGAATTCGCCTGGCGGAAAACTCCATTTTGAGGGGTATCGGGTGTTGCCATAGCATCTAGAGCAACTATAATGGTTGCAAGAGGCATTTGTGCCAGAGAAGGTTTCCACCATCGATGTTCGTCAGCGGATTGGCGACATGCTGAATCGCATCGCATTGCGGCACGACGAGTTCATCATCGAACGCAAAGGCAAACCGCTGGCTGCGTTGGTGCCGGTCGAACGACTCGAGCAGATGCGGCGGTTCGCACGGCGCCATGCGCTCGATTTCATGGAGCAACAGCAGGGCAGTTCGCTGACCGACACGCGGGCCATGAAGATCGCGCGCGAGGCACAGCGTTGGGCTCGCAAGCCAGCCGGGAAGTCGCGGCCCAGGAAGAAGTGACCGGTGCTGCGCGCCGTCCTCGACGCCAACGTCTACGTGAGCGCTGTGATCCGTCCCGAGGGGCCGCCGGGGCAAATCATTGAGCGGTTTCTGCGCGACGCGGCCTTCGAGATCGTTGTCTCGTCGGCCATTGTCGAGGAGGTCCTCCGAGCCTTGGCCTACCCCAAGGTTCGCAAGCATATTCGCGGCAATGCCGACCCGCAATTGTGGTTTGAGGACATCGTCGTCCTGGCGCAATTCAGCGCGGGCGAGTATGAAGTGCGCAGCGTCAGCGACGATCCAGACGACGATAAGTACATCGCGGCTGCGATCGAAAGTCGGGCCGCCTTTATCGTGAGCGGCGACCCGCACCTGCTGACTATCAAGGAGTACGAAGGTCTCCGTTTCGTCAGCCCACGCGCCTTTCTGCGCCTTCTCGGGAGCTGAGAATGGCAGCCGCACAACATGAAGACGTTCGGGAGAGTTCCCGGCTTGGAGATCGACGACTGGTCTGAAAAGTACGGGGGGGGCGGCTCACCGGCCTCAGCTGGCTCGCAAGTGTGGCTGCTGCGCGGTCCCTATTCAACGGTGAACGGGCCGACGACATCGTTGACGTCGATCAGGCCGAGCTTAACGCAGCCAGCAATGATCGAGCTTTCATCCGGAGCCTCCACTGCGGTGTCACCTCGTCCCTGGCTGCGCCACTACCACGGTCACGTCGACCGGAGCGGTGTACATGCGATTGTCGGCGACGGCGCGAACGACGTACGTCCCGGGTTCGCTGAATCGCACGGTGGTTCGTGCTTGTCCATCCTCCCGCTTGATGGGAACAGTCTGGGGCTCAAAGGTAATCTTTCCAGGCCCGCGGTAGTGAAGCCACGAAACCGCGAGGCCTGTTTCCTGAGCCGCGCGCCACCTCACCATGTCCTGAGTGACGGCACCCACGCGACTATCGGTCCAGGGCACACCGTTGACGCTCAGCGTTCCTGGTGTGGGGTCGAGCGACCTCTGAGGCTCCGGCGGCGTCTGGGACGCGACGGGCTGCGGCCGCCGGGCCGGCTCGCCTGCGCCGCTGGCCGAGACGGTCAAGACGATACTCTCCGGCAGCGTGACCTTGGCCTTCTCGTCGCCGACGACCCGAATCGAAGGGGGACGACGAGCGCCAACGGTCGTTCCAACCGGCCTTGCGTGGATGTCGCCGGTACGGTTGGCAAGCCAGACGAATTCATCGAGCTCCCAGACCGGCCAGAGGCGTCCGATGGCTTTGGACGTTCGCCCGTTGTGGGTTACGGTCCAGACCAGATCCGTCTTCTCACCCCAGTCGGCTGGCACCTGTACTTTGAACACAAACGACTGCCGCCTGGGATAGAAATGGGTGGGCTGCCCGCGGTCGACGGGGCCTGGCGCGAACGCGTTGTCCGCGCCCACCGGGACCTCGAGTTCCTCGACATAATTCCTGTTCAGATACCCAAACACCATGTTGAAGGTGCCATCCGGGTTTCGCTCCCATCCTTCAAACGCTGGCTGGACATTCTGGGCAGAGGTGTATGTCGTTTGCGCGCTGCTCGGCATTCCAGCGGCCGACACGACGAGCGTCAGAGCCGCGGAGCAGAGCACGACACCGAGGATACCCGCCCTCATGGCTGGTTGCTCGTCCTGACGGCTGTCGTCACCCGACGTGCTGTGCCCTGCTCACGGAACTCCTCATCCGTGAGCGTGTACCAGCTGATGTGCGCGAACGCCATGTCATCACTCGACCGTCTCCCGAAGCCCACCCAGTTGTCGGGGTCCGGGTTCCATTTGTTGGCTTTGGTGTTGTTATGCCAGCTGATCACGTGCAGCATCGTTCCCTTGGCAAGGAGCGGCTGCACGTCATCCGCATAGTTGTAGGCGATATGCCAGCCGAAGTCCCAGTTCACGCAGCTCAAGGTCTCCTTGCGACCGTCTGGATATATCGCCTCCAGGCATTGCCGTTTCCCCCGGTTGTGCAGGTGGGGCTGGAACACGGTCATGCGAATATTGTCCTGCAGCAGCTGATAGCCGTCGGTGCGGATATTGTCCTCGCCTGGCGGAATGTCGAGATCCTCGGTCCACCCGACCCTTGATCTGACGACCTTGTGCTTCGGCTCGTACCCTTTTGGATAGAACCACAGGGCGAGGCTCGTTCGATCGGTGGTGCGCTTGCCGTTCGGCGCGTAGTGCATGTTGAACTGGATTTTCGTGCCGGCCTTGATCAGAGCGCCGGTGCCCTCGGGAAAGATGTCTCCGGTCTTGCCCAGCGCGTACTCCGTGGCGAAGCCCTCCTCGCTGCGGAGACCCGACTCGGTGAACATCGCTGTCGTCGCATGGTGAACGACGGGGAATCCTTCAAGGGATGGTTTGGTCTCATGCGCCATGATCCAGCGATCCTCCGTCAGACCCGAGTCGGACACGACATCGATCCACGCATTTGCGCCGGTGGCGGGAACGACAATCGGTTCAGCGAGCAGGACGACCCGGTCCGGCTGACGGCCGAGGGCGTCGGCCAGCGTCCACTTGCTGTTGTCCGAGAATTCGAGCGGCTGCGGCATATGGGCCGGATTCCCCCGCGGCGCGCCGCTGTCCACCCATTTGGCGATGGTGGCGATCTCTTCTGCGCTCAACGAGCGATCACCCTTGAATCTCTGGATGCCTACGGTCCGGTCGATCGTCCACGGAGGCATGGTGCGTGCGACGACCTTCTGCCTGATCGACCGGGCCCACGGCCGCGCGTCTTCGTAGGTCAGCAGCGACATGGGCGCGACCGAGCCAGGCCGATGGCAAACCTGACACGAGCGTTGAAGAATCGGTGCGACGTCCCTGGTAAACGTGACGTCCCGTCCCGCCGTCCGTGCCGCATCCGGCGCCTGTGCCGCCGAGGGGCCCTCGATTGGACCGATCACGGCACCGAACGCGATCGCTGTCAGCATGCGCACGCTGATCGACCGAAGCAGGTTCGCCGTACTCATGGTCGTTACCTCCTCAACCGCCAAACCAACACGGAAGTCAACATGGTAGCTCTGTTCAAGCCCAATGATTCACCTAAAGTTGCTGCCCTTTTCTTGCCCTTTCGGTGCACCAAAGAGCGGCAAACCGCAGCAAGGGGCGGCACAAAGCGAAAGCCCAAAACCGTTCGATTCTAGCTACGACGAAGCCTGATCCAGCAACGTTCAGCACACCGCCGCAAAGGGCGGCTAACGACGTTTTTTTCGGCTGTTAACCGGAGGGTTGCTGGTTCGAATCCAGCCTGAGGAGCCAATCTCCAGTTTCACTCCCCTTCGCGAATACGTCGAACGGCTTAACGTAGGTGGGAGAAAGACTTCCGCGATCGAACGTGCAGTTCGATACCAGCGTTTTGATCAAGCGCGCCTGCTCGTGCGAAGTTTTCGCAACATACGAGGAATAGGCGCGCGGCCCGCAGCATTTACAGTGCTCAGGGCGGTTCTCGCCTTCAACGTTTTTGTCATGGTCGGAACGGGACTTTCGGCAGCGGTCCTGCGGTGGTGCCGACGACAAGTCTGGGGCAGTTTCCCGCTCGAGTTCGAGGATTCCGTACCCGACGACATTCAGACTCTTAAACTCCAGTCTCCCAAGAGACTGTCACAACACCGACCTGCACACGCCTGATAGTGCGATCTGCCACAGCCGGGCACGCCACACCATCCCGCCAGATCCAATCGCTGGGTGGGCAACGGCGGTGGCTCGTCGAGATCGAGCCGAAATGCTGGTCGGCTCGATGCGCGATCGAATGCCCTCACACCCGTGGACGGATCCGGCCCGAGGAGCATTTCCCTGCGGTCTATTTCGGTCACATGTGACGCGTCAGTCCTTGAGGACCGCCAGGTCGAGCTCGCGGAATCGCGCGGGGTTGACGATGACCTCCACGTGAACGATTTTCGCTCCGGCAATCGCGAAGCGTAGAACGCTGAACAACCTGCCGCGAGGGGCAAACACGGCTCCTATTACTCCATCAACCAGGGCTGACTGCGCGAACCGGGCAATCCGGGAGCGGGTCACTGCGTCTTTGGCCCAGTTTCGGGCGCCTCGGATCTCGTTGTACGTGCCGGATTGATCGACTCGCACGACAACGTCAGGGTCGAGCACGGCGAGCAGTCCTTCGAAGTCTCCACGTCGCAACGCGTCAAGGAAAGCATCGACGACCTCTCGCTGCTCGGCGAGATTCGAGTTGTGATGCGCGCCCGTTCCTTGCACGCGGCGGCGGGCGCGACTCGCGAGCTGCCGTGCCGCCGTTGGTGTCCGGCCGACGATGGCCGCGATCTCCTCGAACGACCCGGCGAAAATGTCGTGGAGCACGAACGCGAGCCGTTCGGCGGGGGTTAATCGCTCGAGTACCACGAGAAGCGCGATACCGACTGAGTTGGCCAGCAACGCCTCTTGCTCCGGGTTCGTCGGGGCGTTACCGGTCGTCTGCGGTTCCGGCACACGTGCGCCCAAGAGCGCCTCGCGCCGCTCGCGTGCACGCAGCATGTCCAGGCACACACGCGCGACGACAGTCGTCAACCATCCGACAAGATTATCGATGTCGGCGGCGCCGGACCGGTTCAGGCGGAGCCAGGCTTCCTGAACGGCATCGTCGGCCTCGCTGGATGAACCAAGCATCCGGTAGGCCACCGCTCGCAGATGCCCGCGATTCTCCTGGAATCGCTGTGCAAGCCAGTCGCTCTCGCTCATTCCTTCAGTACCCCCGATGACATTGACGAACGGGCACTCGGAAATGTGACATCAACCTCACGGTCACAATTCCGCACCACGGTTCGTCATCGTTCTGCTGCGCGCCTTCGCAGGCCGCAAGGAGGATTGAAGTGCCCACACTTCTGGCCATCAACGTGAGCCCGCGTGTCGAGAACTCCGTGTCCCGCAAGCTGACGATCAGGTTCGTCGAGCACTGGAAGGCCGCCCATCCGGACGGTGTGACCATCATGCGGGATCTTGTCGAGACCCCGCCGCCTTTCATAGACCTGTCCTGGATCGGCGGTGCCTTTACGCCCTCGGAGCAGCACTCGCCGGACATGAGGGAAGCAATGCGAGTGTCGGACGAGTTCATCGCCGAGCTCATGGCTGCCGATCACATTCTGATCGGAACGCCCATGTTCAATTTCTCCATCCCCGCTGCGCTGAAGGCCTACATCGACCAGGTCGTTCGAGTCGGTGTCACGGTGACGCCACAGTACGAGGGTGCGCTGCGGGGCAAGAAGGCAACTGTCATTCTCGTCTCCGGCAGCAGTTTCGCAATCGGACCGTCGTGCAACAGCGCGAGCACCTACCTGCAGCAGATTCTCGGCTTCATGGGGATTGCGGATGTCGCCGTGGTGCTGGCTGGCGGGACGCTGAAGGTCGACACGGGACGAACGACGTTCGCTGATTTCGCCGCGCAGTTTGACGCGCCGTTGTCCGATGCCGCAAAGGCAGACTTCGTCGCTCGCTAAGGGACCCCTGTGCTTTCGCCCCTGCTCGACCAGCCAGTCGGCCGTGTCGCGCCGATTTTCGGGGGTTTCGCGGGCCGCGCCGGCCGGCCTAACCAGTTGCGGAAATCGTCCAGCGCGGCGAGCCAGCCAAATAAATCCAATAAAATCAGCGACTTGCAAGGATGAATCTGCCTCTGTCCGGCTAAGTCATTGATTTGTGACGTGTTGCTGGCGTAGGGGCCGCACTGGACGATGTCCGCAACTGGTTCGATAGATGATGTGTTGACATCGTGTATACGACACGCTAAAGTTGGGACATCGACGTCTCGACATGGGCGTCGCATAGGGAGCAAACCATGGCAGCCACTGCAACCGCCGCGCGGACACGAACCATCAACATCCGCATCGAGGAAGAGCGACGCACGCTCATCGATCGAGCCGCTGAAGCTGCCGGGAAGGACCGTACTCAGTTCGTTCTGGACGCAGCAACCCGTGAAGCGACAACTGTACTTCTCGACCAGCGGTATTTTCAGCTGGACACGGATGCGTTCGCGAAGTTCAACGCGGCCCTAGATGCGTCTCCCGCCGAGAACCCGCGTCTGCGGGAGCTTCTCTCTAGAAAAGCGCCCTGGGAGCGATGAGTGCGGTAGGAATTGGCGCTCCAGAGCACCTGACAGCCGAGCACGACGTTAGCGCTTTCGACTCCGGTACGCCTGAACTCGACAATTGGCTGAAACGCCGAGCGCTTGCGAATGAGGCGCTGGGCACCTCACGGACCTACGTCGTGACAGCAGGCGGACGTGTGGTCGCCTTCTATGCGCTTGCGAACGGCGCAGTTGCTCACAAGGACGTGTCCGCCAAAACGAGGCGCAACATGCCGGATCCAATTCCGGTGATGGTGCTTGCGCGTTTGGCCGTCGATTCCGCCTACCAGAAACAGGGTCTTGGTTCCGCGCTTCTAAAGGACGCCTTGCTCCGCACCATCGCGGCCGCTCAAATCGCTGGCATTCGCGCCATGCTGCTTCATGCGATGTCAGACGACGCGAAGCGCTTCTATGTCCGTGCCGGATTTCACGAGTGCCCGGTCGATCCAATGATGATGATGATCACGCTCGCAGAGGTTGAGAAGAACCTCAGCCCGCCCAGCGCCAGCTGACGATTCTTCAACGAACCGATGAGGCCAGCTGACATAGGCCATAGAAATCGCAGTGCAAATCAGCTCTTCTATCCGAGGCTGGCGGCAGGCCGGCGGTTGTGCGGAGCTCGCGGCAATTTCCATCCGGCGAGTCGCGAGATTAAGCAGGAACGTAGGCCAACCTGATCACATCCTCGCCAATCCGATCATGAGCCATAAGGCGGAGCGGCGGCCGGGACCCGGCGAAATATGGCCTGCCGTGACCAAGTACGACGGGGTGCAGGTAGATTCGATACTCGTCGATCAGGCCAAGTTCGGTGAGGCTTTGCGCCAAGTTCGGGCCAGCAACTTCGATCTCCCCGGCGCGCTCGGCCTTCAGCTCGCGGATCGCGCCCTCAAGATCATCCTCAACAAGCCTGGCGTTGGGGCCGACCGACTTCAACGAGCGCGAGACGACCCATTTCGGCTGGTTCCGCCATGCCTCCGCGAAGGCGTGTTCCTCTGCATCCAATTCAGGATGATCGTCGTCCCAGTAACGCATGACCTCATACATTTGGCGACCGTACACACTGCCCGCCTGCCCCTGGGCCTCCTCGATGAAGTGGCGGAAGAGCGTGGGGCTTGGCGCGAACGCCATATGGTCGACGTAGCCGTCCAGGGACTGGTTCATTCCGAACACGAGCTTAGCCATACCGCTTCCTTTTCCTAATGCGGCACATCCGCGCGGTTCTGATTGCGTCAGGGCAGCGGACCATAGTACAGCGCTGTAGTTGGCTACAGCGCTGTAGTGACGTTCCGTTCACGGTGAGCTTCGACACCATTGCGATACCCAAGCCAGCGATAACCGCGCGCTTTACGAGCGCGACTTTTCACGCATTCGACGATCACATCGCCTCCTTCGACACAGCGGCGACGAGCAACGCACCGATCGCGTCGAGCAGGCCCGCTGTGCCGGCTTCCCGTCCGGCGGCGGCCTGGGGCCCCGGACCGTGCACGCCGTCGAGATGGACACCCTGCTCAGTGAAGGTCAGACGGGTGCCCGGATGACCCCCGTCCTCTGAGGGTTCGAAAACGATGGTGGTGATCGACGTCGACGCGTGGACGCCGCCGAGCCACATGTCGTAGGTGTAGACGATGCGCTCGTGCGGCACGATGTCGGTGTATGTCGCGCGGAACTGCGACAGCGGGCCGGTCTTGGGACGGCGTCCGTCGTGGATGGCGACGCCGCCCACACGGAAGTCCTCCCGTCGTTCCTGCTCGATGAATTCGGGACTGCCGAACCACTGCCGTTTGATCTCGGGATCGGCGAAGGCTTCCCAGACGCGTTCGATGGGAACCGGGTAGACGCGCTCGAGCACGAACGTCGCGTGTGTCTGACTGCGTGTGGTCATCTCAGTTTTCCCTTTTTCTTTATCGTTTTCGGGTGACGTGTCAGGTAATCGCCCAGCCGGTCGAGTTGAGCCTCCTGCGGCCGGCGCCGGGCCACGATCCAGGCGTTCACCGGAACCAGCGCATCGGATGCAAGCTGGTAGGTGCGAACTCGGCCGACCTTCTCGGACATGACGATCCCGGCCCGCTCGAGCACCTGAAGGTGCTGCACCACGGTGGGCAACGCCATGTCGAATGGCTCCGCCAGTTGGCTGACCGACGCGGGTCGGTTGGTGAGCCGCTCGAGCATGGCGCGGCGGCAGCCGTCCGCAAGAGCGTGAAACAGTTCGTCGAGCCCGGAGCTTCGGCTCGACGAATACTTAGGCATACACCTAAGTGTTTCTCAACGCGAGGCCGCTGTCAACCCTCTTCACTACGCGGAAGAGGCCCCGACGAGGTCGTCGCCGTCCCCGACGACAAAACCGAGGCTGTGATCCGCGAGCTCGAAGCCCGGCACAAGGAGGCGCCGTTCGCTGCGTCGTAGACGGGATCGTGCCCGAGGCGGCGTGTTTGGGCTTGTGAAGCACGTCGACAAGTGGGGGTGGAGACGCCCTCGGGACTGATGGTTCGGAGGTCTTCGGATCGATGCAAGAGAGCAAAATAGCGGCGAACCGTCGCGATTTACGCCGCTTCTCGGATCAACCAGTTGCGGAAATCGTCCAGTGCGGCGAGCCAACTTCTTCAGCAAACTTACGTCGATTAGTGGAATCTGGGTGGCCTAGCTGTGCCCAATTCTGTGCCCACTCCGACCGGCTCACATGTCAGTGCAAGACGGCGGCTGGACGTGCCACCAGAAAGAGAACGAGCAGTCCAACTGTGGCCACTCGTGTCATGGTGCCCCCATTCCATGCGCTCCGGGTCAGCCGACCGGCGCGCGCAAGCGACACGACCTGCCAAAAACTCTCGCACGGGATTTGAAGCGCCATCCTTCGGCAGTCTTGACGAACGTGTCGTGATACACCCCGAAGATCGTCACGGCGATCGGTTTCGACGTGTCCCGCCGCTCCACCTGGATCATGTAGGCGGTTCCTCTGGCGCCTTCCGGCGTGGCATGAAGCAGGAAGTTCGAATTCAGATGACGAATGCCAAAGGATTGCCGTTTCCTCAGGTCCTCGTAGAACGCCTTCAGCTGCTGCTGGCCGTTCAGTTTTAGGCCCTGAGGCGTCTCGAACGTACCGTCGGTGGTGAACAGCCACGAAGCGTCTCGCTCCGACGAGGGATCGACATCACGCCCGATGCTTCCGGTCGGTCAGCCTGACGCGCGGGAGGCAGGCTATCGCGTTGAGCGCCCCTGTCGCGCGATCGAGGCGGCCTTCTCCTGCGCGCGAAACCCGCTCAGCATGTGGCGCAGCGAGTAGTTGCCTTCGTGACACGCGTACTCGAAGACCCACTGCTGGCCGTCATCCTTCGTCAGCGGCATGGCGAAGGTCCAGGGCCTCGTCCAGGTAGACGGGTCCTCGAGCGTCACGCTCCAGTCGATCGTGTCCGGTCCTGTTCGCGTCAGACGTTCGGTGAGCCGCAAGGTCCCGGTGGCGTC
>ORMF011693008.1_pt1 | contig 16230 bp, 1 predicted proteins | sample 1779871 | NCBI WGS metagenome assembly ORMF01 (sample SAMEA104232316, study PRJEB22302) | groundwater metagenome | biome: forest; feature: aquifer; material: groundwater | place: USA | collected 2011-08-07 | depth 5.4 m
GCAAGTCCGCGCTGACCAAAAGGGACATCCATGAAGAAGGCGGCCAAAAGGGTTTTTGGGCCGTGGTATCGCTTCCGATCACGGCCATCGAGCGCTCTTACGACAGAGTACTGCCCATTTTCCTCGCCGGAAGGAAATTTTTTCTTACCGTGATCCTCCTGGTTTTCTTGGCGAGCATGTACGTACTCGTGTATCACATGGACCGTGTGCTGCTGCCCAAGGTGGACCAGGGCCAATTCATGGTGAAGCTCGACATGCCGGTGGGTACGCGCGTCGAGCACACCAACGAGATCTCACGGCTGATGGAGCAGTTTCTTAAAAAAATCCCCGAGGTGCGCTACATCTCGGCGGTGGTCGGGTCGAGCAAAGGCGAGTCGACCAAGGAAGTGCTCGAGCGTCTGGGTTCCAACCAGGCGCAGGTGATCGTGAACTTGAACCCCAAGCGCAAACGGTCCACCGACGACATCGTCCAGGACATCCGTGGGTATTTCGAGCTCTCCGAGGGGCGCAAGCTGATCCGCCCGGGGCGTCTGAGTTACGTGCTTTATGACAACGCGTTTAAGACCGGAGGCGAGGGCGACGCGCCGGTAGTGATAGAGATCAAAGGGCGCAGCCTGGAAGAGCTCAAGCGCTTGGCAGTGGAGACTCAGAAAGAAATTTCCAAGGTCCAGGGCGTTTATGGCGTGACCAACAGTATCGCTGAGCCGTTCCCCGAGACCAAGATCATTATCAACAAGGACCGCGCCAGTTATTACAAACTCTCCGTGGTCAATATCGCGCAGGCCGCCAACATCGCCATGAAAGGTATCATCTCCAGCAAATTCAAGGAGGAAGGCCGTGAGATAGACATACGAGTGCAGATCCGCGAGCAGGACCGCGACCAGTTCAGAAAGCTGTCCACGCTGATGGTTCATTCGCCGCTGGACCTGGACGTACCGTTGGGTGACTTCGTGAAATTCATCCGAGGCAAGGGGCCGAGCGAAATCAAGAGGGTGTCACAGGAAAGAACCGTGCAGGTTTTCGCCAAAATTTACAAGCGCAGCCTCAAAGAGGTGGTACAGGACGTTGAGGTCAGCCTGGGAAAGATCAAGGTGCTGCCCGGCTATGATGCGAAGATCGCCGGCGAAAGCGAAGAGATACGCGAATCCTTCGCAAGCTTGCAGTTCGCAATGCTTTTGTCAGTGGTGTTGGTGTACATGATCATGGCCGCGCAGTTCGAATCGCTGCGCCAGCCGTTTATCATCATGTTTTGCTTACCCCTGTCCCTGATCGGCGTGACCGCGGCGCTGTGGGTTTCTCAGACGCCCGTTAGTGTCGTCGTCATCCTGGGCATCATCCTTTTGGGGGGTATCGTGGTCAATAACGGCATTATACTGATCGATTTTATCAACCAACTCCGGGCCGAGGGTAAGCCGCTGAAGGAATCAGTGATGGTGGCCGGTAAGACGCGTCTTCGTCCGATCCTAATGACCGCTTTTTCCTCGGCGATAGGCCTAGTGCCCTTGGCATTGGGTATCGGCGAAGGCGCGGAGCTTCAGGCGCCGATGGCCATTGCGGTTATGGGTGGCATCCTCGTCGCGACCTTTTTGACGCTCTTGGTGATCCCCGCAATTTACATGGGCACCGAAGAGATAGCGGAAAAATTGAGACGCAGGCGGCCGGTGGGCACAAACAGAACGTCTGTGCCGGCACCGGGAGACCTGCCGTCTTCTTGAGTGCAAAAAGCACCGATTCAATAAAAATGCCGGCATCTAAGGTGCCGGCTTAAAAAATTTATTATGAATCTTCCCGAACTTTCCATAAAGAAACCCGTCACAGTGCTGATGCTGACGTCCATCGTCATGCTGTTCGGCATCGTGTCGCTGACCAAACTGCCGGTTGAGTTGCAGCCGAATACCTCATTCGGCGAAATCAGCATCATCATCCAGGTGCGCGGCGGTATCCCGCCCACCGAGGTGGAGGCGTTGGTTACCAAGCCCATCGAAGAGGCTGTAGCCACAGTCAGTAATCTCAAGCAGATCCTGTCCATTTCCAAAGAAGGGGAGTCGACGATTGTGCTGAGTTTCACGCCGGGCACCGACATGGACTTTGCCGCACTTGAGGTCAGGGAAAAGTTCGCCAAAGTAAAAAACCAGCTTCCCAGGGAAATAGAGAAACCGGTGATCGCTCAGTTTCAGCAAGGTGACGTGCCGATTTTCATCGTGGCCGCCACCAGCGAGATCAGGACCACCGAGGCCATACGCAAGATCGTCGACATCCAGATGAAAGAAAACTTGAAACGAGTCACCGGAGTTGCCAACGTCGAGATCGCCGGAGGCCGCGAAAGGAAAATACTTATCGAAGTCGACCAGGTCAAACTGGCCTCCTATGGGATCCCGATTGACGAGGTGACCGGCGCTCTGGGCAGCAACAACCTGAACCTGCTTTCCGGTGAAGTCGAGCGAAGCGTTGACAGGTTTCTGGTGCGCGTGCTCGGCGAGTTCGAATCCATAGACCAAATCAAGAACCTGGGCTTGCGTATGACGTCGTCAGGCTCGATCATTCGCGTCAAAGACGTGGCCAACGTCAAAGATTCTTACCTCGACGCGACCGAGTATTCACGGCTCAATGTCCGCCCGGTCGTGACGCTTTACATACAGAAGGAGAGCACAAAAAATACCATTGCCGTCGCCAAGGACCTGTTCAAGGAGCTGGATCTTTTAAAGCAAAAGCTACCCAAGGACATCCATCTAGTCGTCACGTCAAACCAGGCCGAATCCATACAAAAAAACATCGACAACCTGCACGAGGCGCTGCTCAAAGGCGTCGCGCTGATCATTCTGGTATTTTTCCTTTTTCTCTATCGCCTCAGCCGGCGCCTGGTGATCGGTATCGTGAGCCTGATCTTTGTCACCATATTCATCAAGCATTGGATGCTATGGACACTGTTTGGCGGGCTGTTGGCGGTTTTGATCATCCGTAAAAAATTCAGACCCATCATCATTGTCACCATACCGATCCCAGTCTCGGTCATCGGTACATTTATTTTTATGGGTGTTTACGGTCTCACGATCAATGTGATCACGCTGTTCGGTCTGGCGCTGGGCGTTGTGATCCTGGTGGATAATTCAATCGTAGTGTTCGAAAATATATTGAAAAAAATAGAGGCCGGCGAGGACCTGCTCTCGGCCGCTGTGCACGGGAGCCAGGAGATGTTGCTGTCCATCGTGGCCTCCACGATCACGGCCATCATCGTTTTCTTGCCCATGATCTTTATGAGCGCCGAATTCAAGCTGCGTTATTCGGGCCTGGCGTGGACCATCGTAGTGTCGCTGCTGATTTCGCTGGTCTGCGCGGTGAGCCTGGTCCCGATGATGTCCTCAAGAAAGGAATTCTCCGTGCGTGCCGAGCCCGAGCCCGAGCGCAGGCCCGACGATAAGAAATCCTGGACTAGGCGGTTCGCTGACGCGGAGAGGAAATTCCTCTTCAAGTCTATGCGCTTCCGGGTAAGGATATTTTTCATCTGCGTGGGCATCTTCGCGCTTTCGCTCATGGTCTTATCGTCGCTCGGCCGTGAGTTCCTGGGTAGTACCGAGCAAAACAAGTTCACGATATATGTCGAAATGCCCACCGGCACGCGTCTGGACATTTCCGACAAGGCCGTCAAAAAAGTCGAGCAACTCGCGAAGACCGTCGCCGAACTCAAAAACGTCAGTTCCAGGATCGAGGCCTGGTCGTCCAAGGTGTACGTGGAATTGGTGCCTGCCACCGAAAGAAAACGCTCGGTGAATGACATCATCGAATCGCTGCGAGAAGAGACGAACAAGATGCATCCTGCGTTCATCTACTTCCAGCAGGAAGAGCAGATTGGCACCAAGGAAGTGATCATCGAACTCTTCGGCTACAACTACGACCGTCTCAGGGAATTGGCGATCGCGATCGCCAACGTACTGCAAGGCGTAAAGGGGCTCACTGACACCAAGATCCGCATGCGTGAAGGGCGTCCCGAGATGCAAGTGATCGTTCAAAAGAAAAAGGCGGGACTCGAGGGGCTCACCGTGAGCGCAACAGCCAACCAGGTGCACGGGCAGATGCGCGGCTTCAGGGCGACTGTGTTTCACAGCGAAGGCAAAGAGGTGGAGACCATATCGAGGCTGGAAGAAAAATACCGTAAGACGTTCAAAGACCTGCATAACTTGATAATGACCGCCCAGGATGGCGACCCGGTGAAGCTGGAGCAGATATCCGAATTCAAATTTGGCCTGGGTCCCAGCGAGATCTGGAGAAAAAATAAAAACCGCATGATCCAGGTTAGCTCCAACATCGGAAAAGTCCCGTTAAGTAAAATTGCCGACACCATCAAGGCCAAGATGTTTACTATCAATTTTCCTGAGGACTATTCCTATCAGTTCGGCGGCGACTATCCTGAGCTGGTGCGTTCAGGCAAAGAGATGTTTTTCATGATCGTCATTGTGCTCGTGCTGATTTACCTGGTCCTGGCGTCGCTGTTCGAGTCCTTTTTTCAGCCCCTACTCATTATGGTCGCGGTGCCGCTGGCGCTGGGAGGGGCACTCCTGGCGCTTTGCTGCGGGTTAACGAACTTCATGCTGGTGCTGTTTATCTATATCGGACTGGTCTGGCTTTTGCGGTCGTTTCTGTTTCCGTTTCTGATAGTATTGGCTGCGGTGTTTTCGGGACCCTTATTAAGTCTAACGCCATACACAAGTGATTGGGGTGCAATGCTTTCAAAGTATATTCTAGCCGGTCCAAAAGCTATCAGTGTGGGTGCTCTGCTAGGGATGATCATGCTGGGTGGTATTGTGGTCAACCACTCCATCATGCTCATGGATAGGATTAATCACTACGCTAAACGCTTAAAATATTCACCCGCCAGGGCAGCGGTTTTGGCTAATAAACACCGCCTAAGGCCCATTTTGATGACCATGACCACCATGGTTTTGGGGCTTGTTCCCATGGCTGTGGATAGGACTGAAGGCGCTAACCTCTGGGCCCCATTGGCCTTGACGGTGATCGGGGGGGTAATCAGCTCAACACTGCTAACTTTAATGGTGACCCCTGCCTTTTACGTCATGTTTCAGGGCATTGCACAGTTTTTTAAGGGGAAAGTTTACCTAACATTTTTTGCAAAAATTTGGAAAAAGAGAGATTCCAAGATTAATACACAAGTATAGTATTTATATAGGCTTATATAAATACTCACTTTTTGTAAGGTTTTGACACTTTTGTTAATAGAAAAAAAGTCAGTTTACGTATTTGATTAAGCGTTTAGAGTATGCCATAATTTATTGCATTGCATACGATTAGATATCATTATCACTTCTATATAATTCGAATAAAAAAGTATTTAATAACTATGATAATAAAAATTGAATAGCACTGAAGGCCGATATTACAATTGTGTCCTTTTGGGGGGTATCTATACCCACTTTCTTTCTCATTTTTTTAAATATTTTTTTTGCCTGTTGCGAGGGGATACAAATTGTATTATACGGAGCGGGAAATCAGCGGCTATTTTTTTTGACTACTTTCGGGGCATACAATTTTTAATATACAAACACGGGAAAATTGATGACTGAGCCGGAAACGCTTGAACCACTAACGATCGAAGAGGCCAAGTTCAGAAGCAAGTGGTCATTGAGGATCAGGACCATTGCCATCACGCTGCTTCTTTCTTTCTCTTTCGAGCAGTTCAATTGGGCTGCCGACGTGTCGGATCTGCTCGAGGTACGAAAGGACCGCCAGCGCAAGGAAAGGTTCCTTCCGCGCGTCGTGCTCGATCAGCAGCGCAAGCACGAAGACTTCATACAGCAAAAGCAGGATGTCGACGATCTAATCCAATCGCTGGACGAGGACCTGACGCGTAAGCTCAGGAAAAAGTCGCCGCTATTCGAAGACAGCGATAGGCCTTTGGCGCCGCGTGGCGGCAGGCTGCATTACACGCTGGGCGACAATGTAGATGAGAACGGTCAACCGACCACGATCAATATCTACGAATACCGTGGCAACCAACTTTACCGCATAGTCACTTATCGCGCAGTCGGCAACGACATCTCCCAGTATGTGAGCGCCGCCAGGACGGTCAAAGGCGACGAGGGCAAGACATTCCAGGGCGGTTTCAGGAACTTCAACGGCGCCGGACTCACCTCGGACATGATCGTCAACGAGTCCTACTTCACCGGCACCGGCAGGTCCCGTCACGTTTCCCACTCTTTATCCGGTTTCCAGAATAACATCCCGACACTGGTCTCGCTTTACCAATACTCCGGGCAGACGCTCCGCGAGGTGTTGACTTACAACGTCGAGAGGATAAACGACTCGCTGAAGGAGAGGGATATATTGAGCAAGCTTACCCAGGGCGAGCTCGACGCGATGTCCGGCGCAAGGAGGTTTTCGCTGACCCTTTACACCGGAGAAAAAGACAAAGAGAGAATTGACAGGACTTTCAAATACGATGTGCTGGGCACGGCCATCGAGGACACCACGATCTACACCTACGAGGGCAAGGCCCTAAGAAAGACTACGACCTACCGCGGCGAGATACGCGCCGAGCCGTTGGCGGACAGCGTGATAAAATCCGAGACATTTTACACGGGCGAAGAGGGTAAAGAACATACCGAGCGCACTTATAATTATAACCGCCTGGGCACGGAGGTGCTCGACACCACGTTATTCGAATACGTGAATAATTTCTTGAAAACATCCGTCACTTATCGTGGCCGTATCGATGGTGTGCCGCCGGCGGATGCCGTGAGAAAATCGGTGAGCGAATACACCGGAGCGCAGGGCGAAGAAAAGGTCAGTCGCCGATTCAATTACAATTTCACGGGCACGCGCATCCGAAACACCACGGTTTTCGAATATTCGCCGAACGGCACGCTGAGGCAGTCAACGACTTACCGCACTGTCGACAGGAACACAGGCGCGCTGTTCGCGGCCGACCAGTTCGACGCGCAGGGGAGACTGGTCCAGAGGGCCTCGAGCGTTTCGTCGGTGACGGTGTATACCGGATTTTTGGGGCAGGAACGGCCGGACAGGACTTTCAGCTATGACTTTGCCGGCCGTATCAAAAATACAGAGGTGTTTTATTATCACCCCGACGAGGAGAGGTTGATCCGGTCGGTGGTCTTTCGCGGCGAGGTGCGCTCGGCTGCGGAGGAGCTCAACGCGTCGGTGAAGACCGTGAGGGAATATTTCGGCAAGCTCGGCGAGGAGAAGGTCGAGCGTGTGTTTAATTACAACGCGACCGGCGACAGCGTGAAGAGTACTGTGATTTACACGTATGAAGACTACGTGCTCAAAAATTCGACCACCTATCGCGGTGAAGTGCTGACCACGCCTGGTGCGGACGCGGTGGTCGAAGCGCAGAGCATTTTCGGCGGCGGCGAAGGCCAGGAAACCGTGGTGTCGAGTTCAGCGTCGCTGGCGCCGTCGTTGCCAGAGGGTGCCTTTTTCCCAGCCGGAGAGATCCCTCCCGATACGGTGCAGGCGTTGGATTTCCAAAATCTGCCTACGGCGTTCGAGGACTTGCTGGATAGCCTTGATTTGGATCTAGGCACCGCTTCGGTATCTATGTCTCAAGACAGCGGCGCGCTGTTTATCTCTTACGCCAACGGCACCCAGATCTCACTGACGCCGGACATGACCAACCTCGAAGTGCTGCAGCTTCTGCAGGGTGGCGGTATCATTACCGATGCGACGGCCGCGCGCACACTGATCATAAACAGAAACAACGCGGACCCGGCGGACGATCTCACGGTAGAACAGTTCAATAGCTTTACCGTCGACCAGATACTCACGCGGCTCATGGAATACAATCTGACGCGTCCGACGAACGCGCTGGTGCTGGACCTTTTCGATTTGAGAGACATCCTGTCGGTGAGCAGTGGGGATGCGCTGAGGATGATTATGCAAAACGGCACGCCTCTAAATCTTGCCGACGACATGACCGAGGCCCAGGTCAACGCGCTGACGCTGACACAGCTGTTTCAAAAAATCGTCACACTGAACATACCAAGACCTACCGCTTATGCCACTGTGGCTCAGCTTCAAACGGCATACAACGACAATATCGGCGCGCTGGCCAGCTTCGATCGCTTTAAGTCATGGTTCGTGTCGCATGTGAACCAGGCGACCACGCGCTGGGACAGCAAGATCATCACAGTGACTTCAGACGTGGATCCCGAAATCAATGCGGCGCAGCTTAGTCCCATGGAAATAGTGCAGTTGCTGCTTACGAATAACCTTCTCACAGGCACGCTGCCCGAGCTTACAAACTTTCAAACATTGGAATTATTTGCTTCAATCAACGTTTTATTCGCTAGTCCGACCGATACGATGACGCGCATCATGAACAACGGCGCTATGACTCAAAGCCAATTCAATGCATTAACCAGCGACCAGCTTTTTGAAAAAATTATCTCGCTTGAAACTGGGTTTCTGGCAGGAGGTTTAGGAACGATGACCTCGGTTTCTTTGAATACATTTTATACAAGCAATGTGGCCATGAAAAAAGTGCTTATTGCACTCGGCATGACAGAAAGCCAAGTGAACGCGTTGACAGCTGACACTTTGCTCTCCAACCTTTTGTCCCGGAGTTTATTGCAGAGTAACGCCGCCGTGACGCTGACAGGTGACGTGACCACCGACCGCCAGACGCTGATAACCTGGCTTCAAACCAAGAACAAGGCAGTGCGGTCTCACCAAACCACGGTGACAGTGAACGCGGACGGAAGCATCACCACCTCCACCGAGCATGTGACCACCGTGATGAGATATTTGACGAACTTGGAGATGATCGAGTATCTGGTCAACGCGAGATTCATCTCCGGAGTCGATCCGGCGCAAATAGAAGCGGCCAAGCAAGCCGTACTCACGGCTATTGGCAGGACTACGGCCAACGTGAACGACAGCGCCTTCTCGCGCAGCAATCTGATCAGCGCGCTGTTGGGCGCCAACCTGCTTCTCGATAATGAATATGTCGTGATTACCGGCAACAACGCGGCCAGCCTGTTGTCGATGATGACGTGGCTTGAGCCCAGGGACTGGAAGCTCGATTATCGCGACGTTCAGGTCGTCACTATCATCGACAAACCGACCGGGACATTGGCCACCGATAAGCAGAAACACAATGTCATCGACGGTCAGCCCATAGGCCCTCCGCCGGACGCGTCCAACCTCGATGATCCGCCGGTAGGCTTCCGCATAGTGAAGACCGAGCGCTATATAGAAAATTCCACGTTCGATCGTACCGGTTACACCCTGTCACGTGACTACCAAACCTCGCTTTACAGCAGCGTGACCGTCAACAACGATGGCTCGAAGGTTTATATCATCGCCCTTGACGACCCAAGCACCTCTACCATCAATGAGGCGGGGATGCGTGTGACTTGGAGCAATGACGGCCAAATGGTCAGAACCACCAGCGGGAACGTGCGCGTACTCACAGTCGACCCTGATGGCACGACTATCAACGCGGACGGTTCGATCACGCGGCCGAACTATCTGCCGCTGATTTTTAACGCGATCTTTCAGGTTACAGGCGGACAGAGAAGCGTTGGATATCAGCAATTCGACGTCAATTACACCATCGAGGTTATCGGCGGCAGATTGATATTTACCACCAGCGAACTGGTGGACATCGGTTATGACTTTGAAGGTTATGGTGAGGACTACGAAGAGCTCGAGGCGCTGGAAATTTTCACCTACACGGTGGACCTGGCAACCAACCGGCTCACCGTGGCCTCGCGCTATGAGAGCAAGGAAACCATCCCGGGATTTTTCGACGCGCTGCAGGGCATGGAGATAGAGCGTTATGCTTCGAACGTGGTGGTCAATATGACCCATGGCGGCGCGGGCGATTATCTCACCGAGATGATCTATCACCTGGAGACAGTCGAGCAGATAGAGAACAGTAACCTCAGCACAGACTTAAGAGTGAATGAGACGGAGGCACAAAAAAACCAACGCATAGCGGACGCAAATAGCAGGTTATTGCTCGTGAGGCCTCTCATTAGCAGCATCAAGTCCGCCTTTTCTGACCTTGAAAATTATCAGCGCCTGGCGGCCGAGAACACGATGTTCGCACTGTTCGACCGGTTCAACAGTCCGATAGGATTTTTCCATCTCAACAAGTCCACCGGTATGACGAGCCTGACTTTGAATGGTCAGGTGCGCCTATGGAGCAACGTCAGGCGTTCGTCGCTGGTCACGGATACGACGTCGAGGACATCGATAGGCGTCGAGGACTTTGTTGGCGTGGCGGGCGCGTTACTTGACGCGGCCGCGATCGCTGCGATGGAAAACATCGCGAAGGCGCGCCTGGCTGCGCAACTGGGCATCAACGCTAGTTCGATAACAGCCACTTCGCGTGTGTTGACCCCGCAGGATATCAGTTTGCTGCGTCTTCCGAATAGATTTTTGGCGACGCTGGTGGTCAACCTTCGCGTGAACTTGAGTGGCCCGGTAATAAGCTATGTCGCCGGTTATGATTTAACCACAGGCACGCCGACGCTGCAGGCGGTGCCGATGGCGGTCTCCACCAGCGCGATACAGATTCTTGACGCTCAGAACAGGATCTCCTCAGTCGATATCCCGGGCTCGGGAATTTTCAACATGACTTACGCGAACACCACGGCCCAGGTGCCCAGCCAAATCACGTTTCGCGATACGGCCGGACGCGTGACCACTTGGAACAACATCCGCGTGGAGACTGTCGTTACGGTCGGCAACATGAGGCTGGGTGTGCCCGGTTTTGATTTCACCGGAGCTTTCGTTTCCAGCATACTGACGTTTCCTTTCGCGCAGCCTTCGCCTTTACCGACGGTGACTATCACAGAAAATTATAATCAATACGGCCAGTTGATATCGGTGGCGGACCCGACACAGGGAGATTTTACGTTTGTCTATCCCAACACTACTTCGACAAGCCTGCCCAGCACCGTCACATTGCGTGACACCAGCGGACGACTAACTACATGGAACAGCATCTCGTCGCAAGTGGGTCCGGGCAGGGTGAGTCTGAATATCCCGGGGCGTGATTTTACCGGCGTATTTTTCTCTTCGACGCAGACTGTGGGCTCGGTGGTCTATACCTATGATTCCCAAAATCGGCTCATTCGGCGCACGGACCCGGTTTTGGGCACGTATGAATTAAATTGGGCCACGAGCATGGTGACCCGCACCGCGATCAACGGAACCGTTACCGTCTGGAGCAGCCTTACTCAAGAAGCCACGGCCGGCGCAGGCAGGGTGAACATAGGCTTCGCCGATTATACCGGCACTTTGGTTTCAACCACAGTGACCTCCGGGTCGACGGTTTCTACTTACGATGGTCAAAACCGCTTGATCCGGATAACCGATCCTGTCTTAGGGACTTATGTGCTCGACTGGACCATGTTGCAAGTCACGCGCACCGCGCCCAATGGCACAGTCACCATTTGGAATAATCTTACTCAAGAAACCATAGTCGGGTCGGGCAGAGTGAACATTGGGATTGCCGGTTATACGGGTGCATTAGTTTCCACTACTGTGACTTCGGGATCGACGGTTTCCACTTACGACGCTCAAAACCGCTTGATCCGGATGATTGATCCTACCTTAGGCACATTTGATTTGAATTGGATCACGGGAGTGGCCACACGCACCCTCTCTAACGGAGATACTACTACTTGGAATAATCTCACTCAAGAAGCTACGCCCTCCGGCGGTCGAGTGAACATCGGCGTCCCCGGTTACACAGGAACATTTTTGGGGACCACAACCTCCACGTTTGATGCTCAAGGCCGTTTGACACAACGCATGGACCCGATCCTGGGCAATTATTTTATTAATTGGGATACGGGAGAAGTTACTTTTAACGGTTCTAACGGCGATATCAGGCTGTGGCACAATGTGACGCTAGAAACGGTGCCGACGGGCGGTAGAGTGAACATAGGCATTCCGGGTTATACAGGCCTCTTGATGTATTCGCGTGATGCCTCTGTTTGGAGTTATTACACCTACGACGCCCAAGGCCGTTTGCTTGATATGACGGATGATTTTGGAAATCGTTATCATGCGGATTGGACCGCCAATACCATTCTGCTGACGCCAGCCGGCGGCGGAGCGACCACGCTGTGGACCAACATTGCCCAGGAAAGCACACCTACCGGTGGCAGGACAAGTATCGGGATCAGGGGGTTAAACTATACCGGCAATATATCGGGGGTGGCCGCTCAAGCCCTCGCCATCCCGGCGATGCCTGCCGCGCCTGCGATGGTCATCCCCGAGGCGCCGGCCCCCGTATTGCCTTCCGCGCCGTTAACTCAGGTACACAACGATTTGTGGTGGCTGACGCCGGTTTATACGCATGCGCCTTTATCTTCTACGCGCACGGTGGTGACCGTGGCAGTGATCGATTCGGGCATAGACAGCAGTATCGCTTCGCTTCGCGACGATCTTTGGTACAACAGCGCGGAGTTAAACGGCGTCGCCGGTGTCGATGACGACGGCAACGGTTACATCGACGATGTGAATGGCTGGAATTTTTACGCGACGAACAATACGCTGACTGATGATTATGGCCACGGGACCGCGGTCGCGGGCATCATTGGCGCTATAAGCAACTACGGGGATATGTTCGGTTTCGAGAGCGAGACTCAGATTATGTCGCTCAAAGTGCTGGGTGCCGACGGATCGGGTTCCATTGACAACGTGATACAGGCGATCCGGTACGCGGCCGACATGGGCGCTCAGGCCATCAATCTCTCGCTGGGGACGGACGTGTCCAATCTTTCACAGGAGTCGATGGATGCGTTACTCGAGGCGATCTTGTACGCGCGCAGTAAGGGCGCCATTCTGGTGGCGGCCGCCGGCAACGTGGGTGCGAGCGTTGATAATTATTATCCTGCCGCTTTTGAGGACGTGATCTCGGTGGGAGCGCTTTCGGCGATGGGGGAGAGGGCCTCGTTTTCGAATTATGGCACTCAGCTGGATTTTGTTGCAGCCGGTGTGGACATCCTTGCGCTGCGCGCGGCGAATACGAGCCTGGGCGTCCCCATTTCCTCACAGCAGACCAGGGTTTCGGGGACTTCGATGGCGGCGTCTCTTGTTACCGGGATCATCGCGGTGCTGCTGGGGCAGAATCCGTTGCTCTCCATGGCCGACATCATCCGCAGGCTCAGTTATTCGGCTGAAGACGGAGGCGCCCAAGGTTTCGATCCGTATTACGGATATGGAAAGATCAACGCTTTTGAGGCGCTCTCGCGCGATTATTATCCAAACGGTGAGCTCAAGACTGCATGGCTGGCTTATCCCGACGAAAATGGGAATGTGCGCTATGACTACGATCTCGAGCGGCGTGTGGTTAAGACCACGGCAGTCACCGGCGAGTATAAATTATTCGATTATTACGGCGACGGCAGTTTGAGAAAAGAAGAGCATTACACGGCCAATGGTGTTTGGCAGAAGACTGTTGAATATTATGAAGGCGGGACGTCGGTGTCCAAAGAGACGTTCGCGGATGGACGGGTGCTTGAGTATGAACAAGGGGAAAAGATGCCGCAGGCTGCCGAAGCCGTGAGAGTGCAGCCGATACTTCGGTTGTCGGCGCCCGCGTCACCAGACGCCACACTGATCGTGCGCGATATCCTCACCCAGCCTGCTTCGATCACCAACGGGTCCAATATTTATTACACCACTTTTAGTCGTGGCGCGCTGACGGCCACGGCGGTGGGAGATCTATTGAGACGCTCGATCACTCTGTTCACCGGGCCAGAGGGCGAGGAGAAGGCCGAGCGCACGTATAATTACAATTTTCTTGGCGACGAGGTGAAGAGTACGACAATTTTCAATTATGAAGACGGCGCGTTGAAAAATTCAACGACTTACAAAGGCCTGGTCGCTGGGGCGCCCATGGCCGCGGACGTGAAGCGTTCGGTGACGTTGTACAGCGGGCCCGAAGGTGACGAGAAGATGGATAGGACGTTTGCCTACAATTCGCTTGGCACGGTGATCAAGAGCACGACGGTATTCAGCTATTTCAACGACGTGCTGGTCGAATCGATTACCTGGAGACAGGTCGACGCGGCGACGGGGGAAGTTTTGGCAAGTTCCAGAAAGCGTACGGTCAGCAGCTACGTCGGCGCCGAGGGCGAAGAAAAGATCGAAAGAATTTTTAATTACAACTACCTGGGCGACGAGATAAAGAGCACCTCGATTTATTCTTATCAAAACGACGCGCTTGTCGAAGCGGTCACTTGGAGAAATGTCGATAGGCTAAGCGGGGAACTCATCGCTGAATCGGTGAAGCGCTCGGTTAATAAATATTTTGGCGATGAGGGCGAAGAAAAGATATTGCGCACTTTCAATTACAACTTTATGGGAGACAGGGTCAAGACGACCATCGTGTTCAGTTATGAAGCGGACACGTTGCGCTTTTCGGTGACTTACAGGAATACCGCCGCGTCGGACCAGGTGCCGGCCGAGCAACTGCGTCGTGCGGCTACCGAGTATGTGGGGCCAGAGGGCGAGGAGAAGGCGCTCCGTTCGTATAGCTATAATTTCGATGGAAATCAGATAAAGACGACCACGGTGTTCAGTTACGCCGCGGATACGTTGAAGCGGACCACCACCTATCGGGCTGTCGATGTCATCTCCGGCAGCGAGCTGGTGCCCGGCGTCAAAAAGCGCTCGGTGACGATTTACTTCGGCAACGAAGGCGAAGAAAAGGCCGAGAGGACGTTGAATTACAATTTTGAAGGCTCAGCCATCAAAACGACTACCGTATTTGATTATCTCGACGACCGTTTGGACGAATCCAAGATTTACAGAGACGTTGACCCGTCCAGCGGTTTGATTGTCCATAATTCAGTCATCCGTTCGTTGACGAAATATTTTGGCAATGAAGGAGAGGAGAAGGCGCTGAGGACGTTTAACTATAATTTTGACGGGGATAAGATCAAAACGACCACGGTGTTTAGTTATGACGCTGACACTTTAAGAAATTCGGTTACCTACAGAAACGAGGCCCTGTCGCTCAACGTTCCACCGACTGAAACGTTGCGTAGGTCAGTGACAGTTTATGTGGGGGGCGAGGGCGAAGAGAAAGCGCTCAGGACATTCAATTATAATTTCGAAGGAAATAAAATAAAAACAACGACGGTATTTAGTTACGACAACGATTCTCTTAAGAAATCAGTTGTTTATCGTAATACTGGCTCAGTGAATACTCCGACGGAAAATATACGTCGGTCTGTAAGCAGCTATTTGGGTAGTGAGAGCGAGGAAAAGGTCCAACGGACCTGGAACTACAACTACGACGGCGACGAGATCAAAACAACGCTGGTTTACAGTTACGAAAACGAGACTCTGAAGAATTCAGTTACTTATAGAAACCAGGCCCTGTCGATCAATCTGGCGCCCACCGAAGTCGTCCGTCGACTGATGACTGTGTACTTCGGCGGAGAAGGCGAGGAGAAGGCCCTACGCACTTATAGTTACAGTTTTCAAGGTGACAGGATCAAGACCACGACCGTATTTAGCTACGACTTAGACACGTTAAGACAATCTGTCATCTATAGGAATGAAGCAACTTCCATAAGTATTTCTCCTACGGAAGTCGTGAGGCGCTCATTGACCACATATATTGGAAACGAAGGGGAAGAAAAAGCGCTCAAAACTTACAACTACAGTTTTGATGGTAGCAAAATCAAAACAACGGTAGTTTTCAGTTACGACGCCGATATGTTGAAGGCTTCTGTTATCTACCGCAACACCGGTAGCTCCCTGAACCCCACCGAAGTCATACGCCGCTCCGTCACCAAGTACTTCGGCAATGAGGGCGAAGAAAAAGCCTTAAGGACCTGGAACTACAACTTTGAAGGCAACCTGATCAAGACCGTCACTGTGTTTAGTTACATCAATGACACGCTGGATAACTCCATCACCTTCCGCAACACAGGCACAGTCCTTGTGCCCATCGAGTCCATCAAGCGCTCCGTCACCAAGTACTTCGGCAATGAAGGCGAAGAGAAGGCCTTAAGGACCTGGAACTACAACTTCGACGGCGACAAGATCAAGACCACGACCGTATTCAGCTATTCCAACGACACTCTGGATAACTCGACCACCTATAGGAACACAGGAGGTGTCACCGCTCCCACAGAGGCCATCAAGCGCTCGGTGACCAAGTACTTCAGCAACGAGGGTGAGGAAAAAGCCCTGCGCACCTGGAACTACAACTACGACGGCGAC
>ORMF010050228.1_pt1 | contig 16222 bp, 12 predicted proteins | sample 1779871 | NCBI WGS metagenome assembly ORMF01 (sample SAMEA104232316, study PRJEB22302) | groundwater metagenome | biome: forest; feature: aquifer; material: groundwater | place: USA | collected 2011-08-07 | depth 5.4 m
CCAACAATTTAATTTTTGGCTGAAGTCTTTTAAGCGTTTTTTCTTTTTCGAAAATCATCAGGTTTGCCAACGCCGCCGCGCAGGCCAGAGGATTGGCCGAATAGGTGTGGCCGTGGAAAAAGGCCTTGAACTGGCCATAGTCGCCCAAAAACGCCTCGTACACCGCGTCCGTGGTCAGTGTGGCCGAAAGCGGCAGATAGCCGCCCGTGATGCCTTTGGCCAGACAGAGAAAATCCGGCGTTACGCCCTCATGCTCGCAAGCGAACATCTTTCCCGTGCGACCGAAACCGGTCGCGACTTCGTCGGCAATCAACAGCACCTGATACTTGTCACAAAGTTTCCTCAGGGCCGATAAAAACCCCGAGGGCTGCACCAACATGCCGGCGGCCCCCTGCATCAGCGGCTCCACGATCAGCGCGCAGATTTTTTCATGTTGCTTTTGCATCACCGCCTCCACGCGCGCCGTGCAGTAACGCGCGTAGGCCGACTCATCCCCTTTGAAACCGTCCCTGTAATAATAAGGGGCCTCGGCCTGAAGCGTCTTAAAAAGCAGCGGGTGAAACAGCTCGTGGAACAGGCCTATCCCTCCGACGCTCACCGAGCCCAGCGTGTCTCCGTGATAGGCGTTTTTGAGTTTTAAAAATGTGTTTTTTCCTTTAAACCCCTTGAGCTGGCAATACTGATAGGCCATTTTGAGCGCCACCTCGACGGCGGCCGACCCCGAATCCGAATAAAACACTTTACCCAGACCTTGCGGCGCGATCTCTACAAGCTTTTTGGCCAACTCTATGGCCGGCGCGTGCGACAGGCCCAGAAACGTTGAGTGCGCGATCTTGTCCAGCTGTCCACGGATAGCCGCGTCTATTTTTTTCACGCGGTGCCCGTGCACGTTGCACCACAGCGACGACACGCCGTCGATGTAGCGCCGGCCTTCGGCGTCGATAAGCACGTTGCCGCGCCCCTTGTCGATGACCACGACGCCGCCTTCGCTCCATTCTTTCATTTGAGTGAATGGGTGCCAGACGTATTTCTTGTCCCAGGCCTGGAGCCGCTCGACGTGCTTGGTTTTCATAGTCCCTTGTCTTTGGCTTTTTTAAGCGCGGACAAAAGCAGAGCCAGGTGGTCCTGGGTATGCGCCGCGGTGAGCGACAGACGTATCCTGTCCGTCTGCGGGGATACCGTGGGAGGGCGCACGGCGGAAACGAACAGACCCTGTTTTCTTAGAAATTCCTTCACGGCCAGCGTCTTTCGCGTATCTTTGATCAAAAGCGGAATGATCGGGCCTTCGGAATCCATCAAATCGAAACCCAGGGCCTCAAGTCCCCGCCTGACTCCGGCGATACGCCGCCAGTAGCCGGCGCGCAGCGCGCCGTCGCCCTGTATCACTTCCAGCGACGCCAGCGCCGCGGCCGAGGCGGACGGGGCCGGGGCCGTGGTATAGATGAATTCGCGCCCACGGTTGATCAAGTGCTCCATCAAAACCGCGTCACCGGCTAAAAAGCCACCGACACTGCCCAGCGCCTTGCTCAAAGTGCCCATCACCACGTCGATTTTGCCTTGCAGCTTAAAACGCTCCGTCAGGCCTGCGCCGCTGGCGCCGAACACGCCGGTGGAATGCGCCTCGTCTATCATGAGCAATGCTCCGTTTTTAACGCACAACTCTACAAGTCCGGGAAGCGGGGCGACGTCTCCGTCCATGCTGAAATAGGCATCTGTGACCACCAGCCTCCTTCTGAATTTTGCGCCCCTCTTTAATAGCGCTTCAAGCGTGGCCAGATCTTTGTGAGGGTAAACCCAGAGCTTGGCTTTAGAAAGCCGCGCGGCGTCTATGAGGCTGGCGTGGTTCAGGCGGTCGACCAGCACCAAGTCACGCGCGTCCACCAACGCCGTCACGGCGGCCAGATTGGCCAGATATCCCGAGGAGAAAACCAGCGCGGCACTTTCTTTTTTAAATCGGGCGAGTTTCTTTTCCAGCTCAGTGTGCACGGCGAGATTGCCCGAGATCAGGCGCGAGGCGCCGCTTCCTGTGCCCCAGCGGCTGACGGCCGCCGCCGCCCTGGACTTGACACGCGGGTGTTGGGCCAGGCCGAGATAGTTGTTGGAAGCAAAATTGACCAGGCGGCGCCTGCCTAGGAGGATTTCCGCGCCGGACTCCGAACTAACCTCTTCCAGAGAGCGGTAGAGGTTTTTGGCCTTTAAACTTTTAATCTCGTCTTTGAGCTCTTGCCAACGGCCGGCTTTCGCGCGTGGCATGCTCTTTAATGCGTGCAGCAGCCGCCCTGCGCGGCCATGGTGGTCGGGGCCTGCCCCGCCTGCGCCCGCGTCGTGACGTCAAACCCCAGGTCTTTGAGCATTTGAATGTCCTGAGCAGGATTGCGGCCCATGGTGGTGAGGTAGTTGCCCAAGATGAGGCCGTTGGCCCCGGCCTGCATGGCCATGGCCTGCAAGTCGCGCAGGTTCACCTCACGGCCACCGGCAATTTTGATGGTGCTCTGCGGAAGAATGAGACGGAAGATGGCAATGTATTTGATGATCTCCAGGGGCTGCAAAGGCGTCACATCGCCGAGCGGTGTGCCGCGGCGTGGGTTCAAAATATTGATGGGAACGCAGTTGGCGCCGATTTTTTTGAGCTCGAATGCCAGGTCTATCCTGTCCCGCGGCGACTCACCCATACCCAGGATGCCCCCCGAACAAGGGTGTATGCCATAGTGACGTACCATCTCCACATGGTCCATGCGCTGCTGGTGCGTGTGCGTCGTGCAGATCTTGTCGAAATACCCTTTCGAGGCCTCGAGGTTATGGTTGTTCCTGTAGAGGCCCGCCTCGCGCAGTGCCCGCATCTGCTCGGGCTTCAAAAATCCCAGCGAGCAGTCCACAAAAAGGCCGGTCTGGCTCGAAATGCGCCGCACAGCCTCGAGCACGACACTAAACTCTTTTTCGTTCGTGGCGCCCCAGCCGCTGGAGACCATGCAAAACTCCGTGGCGCCCATGGCCTCGGCGGCCTTGGCCTGTGCTACGATCTCCTCGACACTGATCTGGGGGTAAACGGGGCTGTCGGTGCGATAATGCCCCGACTGCGCGCAAAACTTGCAGTCTTCACTGCAATTGCCGCTTTTGATGTTGGACAGCGCGCAGGATTCGACGGCGTCGCCGACAAATTTTTGGCGCACCTCGTTGGCGGCCGCGGACAGATAAGGCACGAAAACAGCCGGCGCGTCGGCCAACGCCAACGCATCTTCATAGGCGATCGCCTCGCCGTTCAGAACCTCTTGCCTGGTCTTTAAAATGAGGTCAAGCATCGGGGAATTATAGCATAAAACGATTGTCGACTTAAATAATCCTGCGGGTCGACATTTAGGGGATCAGGCCGGCGGGGTCCCGTTGGGCGGCGCGGACTGGTTTTCCGGTGCCTTGGGAGGGATGATCTCTCTTTTTCTTTCGCGGTACTGGCGCATGTAGGCCTTCATGTATTCCCGGTACTCTTCGTTGTGCACCTGCCGGTACTGCCGGACTTTTTCGGGGTTTTTCTCGCGCCAGATCTTGGACCTTTTCCTTTGGGCATCCAACCATACCAGCCCTTTGGATTCGTCGTATTTAAAATAGTTGGGATTGCGCTCACGCCAGAGCTTCATGCTGTCGAGCTGTCTCTTTTTTTGGCAAGGCGTGGCCGAGCAAACCTTTTGACGGGGCGAGTATTTATTCGGGGCGAACGAGCTATTGCAATAGATACAGAGGCGCGGTTCCATCCGGGTCAAACGCTGATGAAATAGTTTTGGGCGACCAAGGCGGCCGCCCCCAACGAAACTCCGTTTTCGCCGAGCGCCGAAGGGATGATCCTGAGTTTCTCGCTGGCCTCCGGCACGGCCGACTGCTTGATCACGTCCCTCAAGGCGTCCATGAACGGCGCGCCCGCGACCTCAATGCCGCCGCCGATGATAATGATCTCGGGGTTGAACAGGTTGACCAGGAACGCGGCCTTCTTGCCCAGACGTGTGCCGCCGTCGCGCAAAAGCTTATTGGCGAATGCGTCGCCCATCTCGGCGGCCTTCACAACGGTGAACAGAGTGATCTTCTTTACGTCGTTTTTAACGAGCTGGTAAATTTGGGACTGGGACTGTTCTTTGATGTTCGCCTGCGCCGATAGCGCGATGCCCAGGTCCATGCTCCAGACGCCGGACTTGTAGGACTCCAACGCCACAGGCAGCGGGTTGTCTTCACGCATGTCGAACAGCCATTCGCCGGCGCAGCCGTTGGCCCCGCGGTAGATCTGGCCGTTGATCATGAAACCGCAGCCGTTGCTGGAATAAAGGTAAATCGCGTGCTGCACGCCGAGTCCCTTGCCGTACCACTCCTCGCCGAACACCGCCGCGTTGGCGTCGTTGTCGACAATAGTGGGGATGCCGAACCTCTCCTCAAAAATGCCGTGGATGGACACCGAGATCGACAGGTCGTCCTCCAGAAGACCCACGGGCCAGCGTACGGAGCTGGTGTCGCGGTTGAATATGCCGGGGATGCCTATGCCTATGCCGTGTACCTTGCCGGTGTCGACCTTGGATTTCTCTATCAGCTCTTCCACCAAAGAAATCATGGACATGACCAGCGCCTCGCCGGCCTGCAGCGGCCGCTCCCTTTTCACACGGAAAATAATCTCGCCCTTCAAATTGCAGAGCACAGCGATCATGTCGACGAGGTTGAGTCCCACACCGATAAGGTAAATTGCCGAAGGGTTCAGATCCACCAGCGTCGGCTTACGGCCGCCGCTAGACACGTCGATACCGACTTCCTTGATCACGCCTTTTTTGATGTACTGATCGACGTAGCTGGTAACCGTGACGATGTTGAGACCGATGAGCCGCGAGATCTCGGCGCGCGCTATCGGGCCTTTCTTGCGTATGGTGTCAAGGATCTGCAGGTTCTTCTTTTCGTGGTCGTTCAGCTCTATTTGATCCAAAAGACGGCGTTTTGAGACCACCATGGGCTTACACCTCCGCGAAGAGCTCTTGAGTGACCAGGCAAACCGCGCCGAAAGCCACTGCCTCTTCGCCCAAACGCGACAGTATAATTTTAACCGTGCCCGACGCCTCTTCCATGATCAGCTGCTTCACCACACGACGCACCACGTTCAAAACAAGCTCTCCGCCGCGCTCGACGCCGCCGCCAAGCACCACAACCTCGGGATTGAAAAAATTGGTCAGGTAAGCCACTTTGAGACCCAAACGCGTGCTGGCCTCCTCGATCACATTCACGGCCAGCGCGTCGCTCTTTTTGGCCGCCTCAAATATCATGGTCATGTCAATTTTTTCTATGTCCTTGCCGGCCATGTCCAGGATCTTGGACTTGCTCGGGTCTTTCTTGATCGCCTCTTTGACGCGATGGACCATACCCAGGTCCAGTCCCTGCGACTTGAAGAAATCCGTTTTCGTCACCCACGGCTCAAGCTCCAGTCCCTCGGCGTTGTCGAGGTTGAGCTGTATCTCGCCGGCGCTCCAACTGGAGCCCCAAAACAGGTCGTTGTTGGCGATAATGCCGCTGCCGACGTCCGAATAAAAATAAATCACGTTCTCGTCGTCAATACGGAGGCTGAGTTTTTTCTCCGCCAGCGCCGCGAGACTGGCGTCGTTGCCCACCGAGACCGGCACGCGGAACTCTTTTTCCAAAATACCTTTGGCCGTCGAAAAGCTGCCTACCGTCTTGCCACGCATCGTGTCGGTGTCGCGGATAGTGCCCGCATTGCGGTCAATGACTCCCGAGATCCCCAGCCCGATGCCCTTGATCTTGTCCTGCGATATCTTGGACTCGTCGATGACGCGGCGCACCAGTTTCACAGCCTCGGCGATCACGACCTCCATGTGGCCCTCGGGTCTTTTAACCTTTACCTTATGGATGATGGTAGGGCTGAGGTTGGAGATGATGGCCAGGATGTGCGTGGGACCTATCTCTACGCCGACGAGGTTGCCCCATTCGGAATTGAGTTCGACTAACTCCGGACGGCGGCCGCCACTGGAGATGTCCAGGCCTTTTTCAACCACCAGCTTCTGGTCTATGTAGTGTTCGACATAATTTGATACGGTAACAATGTTGAACTGTGTGATGCGGGAGATGTCGGTCTTGGCGATGGGCCCATTGCGCCGGATAACATCCAGCAGGATGATGTTTTTTCTCTCACGGTCGGTGAGATGGTCGTTTTTGTAAAGCGATCGGTATGCCATTTAAGCTTGTGCAGGCTCCCAAGGTGTAAAAGAATTATAACCCATTCCCATTAAACAAGGAATAAAAAAATAAACTACACGCATTTTTAAAACGATTCGGAACAGTTTTAACAATAAACCAATAAATCAGTTACAAAAAACCCCTCTGCCGTTTGACCAGCAGAGGGGTTTGATAAGTTCTGCGAGCTAACCTTTAGAACTTGAACAGCATTTCGGCATACGAAGGCACGGGCCAGAGCGATGTCGGGATCATGGCTTCCAGCGCGTCGATGTCCAACCTGAGGTCATTCATTACTCCAACGACTTTGTCCCTGTAGGCCTTGGCGCGCGCCTGGGCCTCATGCACGCCCTGAGCTTTCTTCAGCGTCTCTTCCAGACCCGCCAGCTTGTTGCTCGCCGAGTCCAGAGTCACTGATATCTTGGTGAGCAGAGCTTTTTGTACGCTAACAGGCGCCGACACGGCCTTGAGCCTACTCACGGCTTGGGCCAGCTCCGAAGTGTAACGGATCACGACCGGGATAAACAGCTTCTTGACCATGTCGATGGACGCCTGGGCCTCGATGTTGATGTGCTTGGCGTACTGCTCGAGATAGATCTCGTAGCGCGAGTGCAGCTCTTTGGCAGAAAGCACTCCGTATTTCTCGAACAGCTTCTCCGCCTCGGGAGTGGCCATGGCCGCCAGCGCGTCCACGGTGGAACGTATATTGGGGAGGCCGCGCCTCTTGGCCTCTTTCACCCATTCATCGGTATAATTGTTTCCGTTATAGATGATACGGCCATGCTTGTTCACCACTTCCTTCACTATCGCGGCCGCCTCTTTGTTGGTGTCTTTGGCCTTTTCAAGACGCGTGGCGATGATGTCCAGCGCCTCGGCGACGATGGTGTTGAGCACGGTGTTGGGGCCGGAGATCGAAGCCGACGAGGGCACCATGCGGAACTCGAATTTATTGCCGGTGAACGCGAAGGGTGACGTCCTGTTTCTGTCGGTGTTGTCCTTGGGGAGCTTCGGCAGAGAGTCGACACCGATGTGCAGAAAATGCTGGCCCTTCGATGAGGCTGCCCGACCCTTGCCCAGCGCGGTCAGGATGTCGGTCAGTTCTTCGCCCATAAAAACCGAGATGATGGCCGGAGGCGCCTCGTTGGCACCAAGCCTCAGGTCATTGCCGGGGTTGGCGGCGCCGGCGCGAAGCTTATCGGCGTGCTTGTCCACGGCCATGATCAAAGCGCTGAGAAAAATCAGGAACTGCTCGTTGTCATGCGGTGTCTTGCCCGGCTCGAGCAAATTTGCGCCGTCGTCGGTAGCCAGAGACCAGTTGTTGTGCTTACCCGATCCGTTCACGCCGGCGAAGGGCTTCTCATGCAGCAGGCAAACCAGGTCATGCCTGAGCGCGACTCTCTGCATGGTCTCCATTACCAGCTGATTGTGATCGGCGGCGATGTTGGTGGTAGAAAATATCGGCGCCATTTCATACTGGGCGGGGGCCACTTCGTTGTGCTTGGTCTTGGACGCAACGCCCATCTTCCAGAGTTCGGTGTCCAGGTCCTTCATGAACGCCGAGATCCTGTCCTTGATGGCGCCGAAATACTGGTCCTCCAGTTCCTGGCCTTTGGGGGCCGGAGCGCCGAACAGCGTGCGGCCTGAAGTGATCAGGTCCAAGCGCTGGTCGTAATACTTTTTATCGATCAGGAAATACTCCTGCTCGGGCCCAACCGTTGAGGTGACGCGGTGCGAGACCTTGTTGCCCAATGCCCTCAAAACGCGCAGCGCCTGCTCGGAAACCGCTTCCATGGCGCGCAACAGCGGCGTCTTTTTGTCCAGCGCTTCGCCGGTGTAGGAACAGAACGCCGTCGGGATACAAAGTGTCACATTGCCCTGGCCGTCTTCTTTTAGAAACGCCGGCGACGTGCAGTCCCAACCCGTATAACCGCGGGCCTCGAATGTGGTGCGCAGTCCGCCGCTGGGAAATGAAGAAGCGTCGGGCTCGCCCTGTATCAGCTGCTTCCCCGAAAACTCCATCACGACACCGCCATCCGCGGTAGGCGAAATGAACGCGTCATGCTTTTCGGCTGTCCTGCCTGTGAGCGGCTGAAACCAATGCGTGTAATGCGTGGCGCCTTTTTCTATGGCCCAGTCCTTCATCGCGTTGGCGACGACGTCGGCGACCACCAGAGTCAGCGGAGCGCCTCTCTCGATGGTCTCTTTTAGCGCGCGATAAGTGTCCTTGGGGAGCCTTTCTTTCATGGTCCTGTCGTTAAACACATTGGATCCGAATAATTTGCTGATATTGGACTCTTTTTGTGACTTCATTGTCCTATCCCCGTTGGCCCCTATAACTCTCGCTACTTCCTGTGTAACGCCCATGACATTTCCCTCGTTGTTAATATTGGAATTGGATTGATTCGCAGCAAAAAAAACTTGGCAAAAAAGTATCCTGCGGATTGGGATAAATTACTTCACTTGCCCCCAACTGTCAATCATAAAACTAGCAAAAATATACCCCAACCGCATAACAGATTTTTGTCAGCTAGGTTAAGAACATATTACGAAAAACTCGGAGAGATTTAGTTAAATTTAAATAAACTTGAATAACCCTGTAGGGCACGTTTAAACGTGCCCTACCGGGGCTTAAAACATTAGTTCCAAACCTACGGGGCAATGGTCGGAGCCTATCACGTCGGGCTGGATAAACGCGCTTTTGAGATGGGGCCTCAGGCTCTCCGAGACAAAATGATAATCTATCCTCCAGCCGACGTTGCGCTGGCGGGCGCCGGTGCGCATATCCCACCAGGAGTACTGATCGGGGTTTTGGTCGAAAACGCGGAAAGTGTCTATGAAACCGGCGGCCACCAGCCTGTCCATCCACTCCCTCTCTTCAGGCAGGAAACCGGAGGTCTGCTCGTTTTGAAGGGGGTTTCTCAAATCGATGGCCTTGTGCGCGGTGTTGTAGTCTCCGCAAATCACCAGACGCTTGCCCTTTTTGACCAGCGACTTGAAATACTTGAGCGCCTCTTCATAAAAATCCATTTTGAAGCGCAGCCGCTCGGGGCTCATTTTGCCGTTGGGAAAATAAATATTGAGCAGTGTAAAATCACCGTGCTCCGTCTCAAGCACCCGGCCTTCGCAGTCGAAACGCGGGACACTCAACCCTGTTTTGACTGAAAGTGGTTTTTCCTTGCAGAAAGTCGCCACGCCGCTGTAACCGAGCCTCTCGGCCGAATTCCAGCACACATGATAGCCCGGCGGATAAAGAAGCTCCGGCGTGAGCTGTCCGGGCTGCGCCTTGGTTTCCTGCAGACAGAGGATGTCCGGTGACTGCTCTTTGAGCCAGACTAGGAAGTTTTTCTTAAGAATGGCGCGTACGCCGTTCACATTCCAGCAGAGGATGCGTACCGACCGCATGTCTTTAGGCGCTCAGGGCGCGGAACAGCTCGGGGTAATTTTTCGTGACTTTAAAACGCGGATATTTGCGGGCGATGCGCGCGGGCGGGTTGAACAAAACACCCTTGTCAGCGGCCTTGAGCATGGTGATGTCATTGTAGGAATCCCCGGCGGCGCGCACGCTGAAACCCAGACCCCGCAGGCCGCGCACGGCCTTTTCCTTGCCGTTTTCCTGCCTGAGGCGGTAAGCGGAGATAAACCCCTGTCTATTGGTTTCCAGCCGGTTGCAAAAGAGCGTAGGATACCCGAGCTGCCTCATCAGCGGCATCGCGAACTCATAATAAGTGTCCGAGAGGATGATCACCTGCCGCTTCGCGCGCAGCTTGTCCAAAAAATGCCTGGCGCCGGTCAGCGGGCGAACACCGGCTATCACCTTTTGTATCGCCCGCAATTTGATACGATGTTCGCGCAGAATGCGGAGGCGCTGACGCATCAGCTGGTGATAATCAGGGATGTCGCGCGTGGTGAGGCTCAACCGGCGAATCTTGGTCTTTTTGGCGACCTCTATCCAAATCTCAGGGACCAAAACGCCCTCGAGATCCAGACAACAAACTACAGGTTTTATCATTTTTCTTTTATAACACAACCCTCTCCACGTACCAAGCTATTTACTCTCACTAGTCCGCGAAAAAGCTCCTCATCTTCTCGGCCCTTTGCCTTTCAAACTCTTCACGCATGCTAGCGACATCGGTTTCCTTGAGTTTTTCCTCGAACTCCGCGCGGTTTTTGTTCATCTTTGCCTGAAAACCCTGTATCGCCTGCGGCTGCTCTTCCACCGGTATCCCAGAAAGCCCTGTTTGAAATTCTACACGCTGTTCTATGCTTTTTTTGTTGAAATCAGCGATTGCGGCCTCGCGTGGGTTGAGCGGCAGGGCCTTTATCCTATCCTGAAACGCCTTGCGACCCGTGACAAGCTTTCGCTGGAAATCCTGTATCGCGGCGGACTTATCGGCGAGCGGTGTCCTTTGCAGCGTCTCGGCGAAGGCCAGTCTCTCCCTCCGCTTCTCTTCATCAAATTTGCGCGTCTCTTCAGAGCGCGGGTTGCGTATGACTTCACGCAGCTTTTCCTCAAACGCTTTTTTTTCGTCGACCAGCTGCTGGTCAAACTCCTGGATGGTTTTCCTGTCGGGTACCCGCGCCGCTGCCGCGGGTGAAAACAGCGCAAGTAACGAGAGGATTAAAATAAAAAAAACCGCGGGGCCCGTCATGCGGTAATTATAGGACCGGTTTTTTAAAACTTCAAGCGCTGCCTTTGGGATGCCTTTCGAAGCGGGAAAACAGGATGTAGGCGCAAGGCACGACGAATAGTGTCAAAATCGTGGAAAGTGTGACGCCCCCGATGACGGCCACGGCCATGGGGATACGCGTCTCAGCGCCCGGGCCCAGCGCTAGCGCAGGAGGGATCGCGGCGGCAACAGTGGAGATCGAAGTCATGAGTATCGGTCTCAGACGGATCGGGCAAGCCTTTTCCAACGCCTCGCGCACGCCCATCCCCTCCGCACGCATCTCGTTGGTAAATTCCACGAGAAGGATGGAATTCTTTTTCACGATACCCATGAGGAGGATCAGCGCGATGGCGCTGTAGAGGTTGATGGACTGGTTGGTCACCAAAAGCGCGATCAGTGCGCCCGACACCGCGAAAGGCATGGCCAGCAGCACCGTGACAGGGTGGATGTAGCGGTTGAACTGGGCAGCCAGGATCATATAGGCGATGATGACGCCCATGAGAAACGCGAACTTGAAGCTCTCGGCGGTTTCACGCATGCTCTGCGCGCCGCCGGTGAACTCCACGCGGTAGCCTTCGGGTAGAGTCTCGCGTGCAATCTTTTCCACCGCACCCAGCGCGTCCACCTGCGACTTGCCGGGCGTGATGTTCGCGGTGATCCCTATCGCTCGCTCACGGTTGCGCCGCGTGATGCTGAGCAGCGACGGCTTGAGCTCTATATCCACGAGGTCCGAGAGGTAAACACGCTCGCCGTGGTTGTTCCAGATGAATATTTTTTTTACGTCCTCGGGGCGCGCGCGATCGTCGGCCTCGAGCCTCACGCGCACGTCGTAACGGCGTCCGCCTTCGGTGAATTTTCCGACGCGCTGACCGCCGACCAACGCGTTGACCGCGTTGGCGATCGTCGACATCTCGACACCGCGCTGCTGGGCCTTTTCACGGTTCGGACGGATCTGCACCTCGGTGACACCGAGGAGATAATCCGTGTCCACGTCCATCATGAGCCCGGTAGCGCGCATCTTTTCCATGATCTGCCGGGAATACTCGGCGAGTTTTTCCCAGTGACTGCCCTGCACGGAGAACTCTACGGGGAAACCGCGCTGGGCGCTGAAACCGCGCATTGACAGATCCTGGATGAACACCTTGACATCGGGGATCTTATTGATGTTTTTGCGGAATAGGTCCATCAGCTCCTGCTGTGTGAGCGGCTTGCTGCGCCCTTCTCTCACGCCGCGCTCGTTCTTGGCCTTGAGCGACACGAATAAAACGCCGGTGTTTACCTCGCCACCCCCGAAGCCGCCGATGGCCGCAAAATAGCGCCGCACTTCGGGCACCGTCTGCACGAACGCCTCGGCCTGCTTGAACCGCTCGTTGGTGATCTGCAGCGACGAGCCGACCGGCGTCTGCAGGCGGCAGATGAAATAGCCCTGGTCCTGCGGCGGCACGAACTCTTTGCGCAGCGGGACGAAAGCCAGCAGAGACGCCGCGAAGAAAATCAGCGCAGCGGCGATGACCAGCCGCCGGTGATCGAGCGCGCGCTTGAGCAAGCGGGCGTATCCCTTGGCCAAATTCCTGAAAGTGGCTTCCACTCCTTTGCCAAAACGGGTCCTGCGCTCACTCACTTCCAGAAACTGCGAGGCACGCATCGGCGTGAGCGTGAGCGCCTCCAAAAGTGAGATCGCGACAGCAGCCGAGATCGTCACGCCAAACTGGAAGAAAAAGCGGCCGATGACCCCCTTCATGAAAGCGACCGGCAAAAAGATGGCGATCAGAGCCGCGGTGGCCGCGATAGCCGCGAACGTGATCTGGCGCGCGCCCAGCTGCGCCGCCTCGACGCGCGAGTGTCCGCGTTCGCGGTAGCGCACGATGTTCTCGAGCACCATGATCGCGTCGTCGACGACGATGCCTATGGCCAGCGACAGACCGAGCACGGTGAATGTGTTCAGCGTGAAGTGCATCGCGCGAAAAATCAGAAACGTGCCCAGGATGGATGTCGGTATGGCCAAAAGAATATTGAACGTCGAACTCCAGGAGCCCAGGAACACCCAGCAGACGACGGCCGTAAGCACGGCCGAGAGAAAGAGCGCGAACAGAAGCTCGTGGATGGCATCCTCGACAAACGTGGTGCTGTCGAAATTGATGCCCAGTTTCATGCCCTGAGGCAGATCCTTCTGTACTTCCTTCAAACGGTCTTTGACGCGATGCGCGATCTCCACCGAATTGGCGCCCATCTGCTTGCGTATACCCAGACCTATGGCCTGCTTGCCCTCGACACGCGAGATGCGACGCACATCCGCCAGCGCGTCCTCGACGCGAGCGACGTCTTTCAGGTAAATGGGGGTATACACGGGCTGGCCGCCGCGACGCGTGATCTGTATGCTTTTGAACTCCTCGACGCTGAGCGCCTCGCCCATCGCGCGGACGTTCATCTCCTTTTCGGCGGTTTCGATGCGGCCGGCCGGCATCTCGACGTGGTTGGCCTCGATCGCGCCGATGATATCGCTGACAGAAAGCTCGTACTCCTCGAGCTTCTTCGTAGAAACCCACACGCGCAGGTTCCTGTCCACAAAACCGCTCAGGATGATTTCTCCCACACCCGGGATAGTCTGGAAGCGATCCTTCAGGTGGTCCTGCACGTAAGTGATCATCTCGCGTAAGGGCCGGTCGCTGGAAAGGCCGAGCCACATGATGGGTTGGTCAGTCGGGTTTTGCTTGGAAACGATGGGCGGATCGATGTCCTTGGGCAGACGGCGCTGGGCCTGCGCGACGCGTGACTGCACTTCCTGCAGGGCGACATCGATGTCCCTGTCCAGAGTGAATTCGAGCTTCACGTCGCTCGAGCCCTGGCGCGTGGTCGATGAGACTTCTTTGAGCCCCTCCGAGCTCATCATCGCGTCTTCAAGAATATCGGTGACGTCGCTCTCCATGACTTCAGGAGCGGCGCCCTCCCAGGTCACGCTGACCGAGAGCACCGGGAAATCGATCTCGGGCATCTGGCTAACGCCCAGATCTTTGTAAGAGATGCCGCCGAACACCATGAGCCCGATCATGAGCATCCATGCGAAAACCGGTTTTTTTATGGAAATGTCGGAAAGGCTCATCGCATCTCTATTTCCCCTGAGAGGGACCCGGAGGCCACCTTAAGACCCCAATAACTCTTTTTCATGTCATAATGCGCGGCGTTGTGGCGGCGATGGATCTCCTGAAAATTCCTCAGCGCGTCCAGCACGTCGAGATTATTGACGAGGTTGCGGCCGTACTCCTCGACGTGGATGTCGTAGTTCTTCTTTGAGGCCTCGACCGCCTCGCCGAGCTTCTTCTCGATGATGCGAGAAGATTCAAGGTCCTGGAACGCGTTTTTGATCTCGAGTTCGGCCACACGCTTTGTTTTTTCGACGGTGAGCGCGGCTGTATTTTTATCAGCCTCGGCCACCTTGATATCGCCAAACGTGTTCAGCTTGTCGAAGATCGGCACATCAACGGTCAACAGCACATCCCAGTCGATGTCCGATTGGGACCCGACGCGTTCGGTGTAATAATTCCCGTCCAGCGAAACCGTGGGGTAAAACCCCGCATACGCGGAGACCATCTTTTTGTCGGCCAGTATTTTCGCGTTTTCGGCCGCCTTAACGTCAGCGCGCTCACGTGCGCGCGCGAGGCAGCTTTCAAGATCTTGGGCGCTTTCGGCCTGCGCCGCGTCCTCAAGCGGTTCAGCGACAGGCCTCCCTATATAAAACTCGAGCAGTTGTTTGGCTATCGCTTCGGTGCGTTTGGATATCTCAAGATCCGACTCGTTGATCCTGAGGTCTGAGATCGCGCTCTGCACCTCGCTGTCACGCGAGCGGCCGAGCCGTGTTCTCCCGAGAAGGTCCTCTCTCCTTTTTTCCATGAGATCGTGCACCTGGACAAGAATAGCCGCGTCTTTTTGCGCCTGAAGCAGAGCGTAATAGGCATTGACGACGTCCCTATAGAGAAGCTCTTTGGCCCGCTGCAACTGGTGGCGGCGCTGTTTTTTCTCAGCACCGGCGCCAGTCAGCGCCGCGATCTCCTTGAAACCTGAAAATAACGGCTGGCTGAGAGTGAATCGCTGCTCGCGCCGGGATTCCCTGCGCAAGTTTGAGGTGAAGTCGCTTGAGCCGGTCGAGCTTCCCCCGTCGGGGACACCCTGCCTAAAATGAGTCAGCTCGTAGGACAGGCTCGGCAGGATCACGTCGAAAGACTGGTAAAAATGTCCCTGCGCCGCGTTGAGTAGTTCCTTTTGCATGGCCAGGTCCTCGCTGCGTTTGAGCGCAAGCTGATAAGCCTCGTCCAAAGTGAGCGCCGCGGCGGCAGCAGCCGGGCCTTCGGACGCGCCGGCCAGATAAAGAAACAGCGCGGCCAGGGACACGGCCAAGGTCTTATTTTTCATGGCCGCCTCCGACCAGGTGCGATTTCACTTTAAGGAGTATGGTCAGGTACCGCGCCCTTTCGGCGTCGGTGAGGCCGGAAAAGATGCTCGCGATGCTGCGGCGCTTCTGCCTGAGGATCTGGGTGACTACCTTTTTGCCCTTAGGTGTGATACTGACCCAGACGATGCGCCGGTCCTGGTCGTCGTGCCGGCGTGTCAGGAGGCCGGCGCGGACCAACCGGTCGACGAGCACCGTCGTTGAACTGAGCTTGATGGACAAGAGCTTTGAGAGCTCCGTCATCGTGACGCGGGTCTTTTTCAAGATGTAGTCCAACGTCACCATCTGCGGGAAGCTGATCTTGCCGCGCGAGAGATCATTGTCCTCACGCTTGATGAACTCGCGCATGATCAGCGGCATGATCTCGACAACTTGGCTTGAAAACCGTTCGGCGTTAGGCATGGAAACTCTCTAATAGTTAGTTTATCTAACTATTATACATTGAAACCTATCGGCTGTCAAACAGGGGTGCGCTTACCGCGCCGCGGCCTTGCGGGCCTTGAGCCACTCGAACAGGAGGGGCAGGAACGAGACAAAGATGACGATAGCGATGATCAGGTGCAGGTGCTTTTCGACGTTGGGGATAGTCTTCCCCAGGAAGTACCCCACCGACGTCATGCTGAGCACCCACAACACACCTCCGAACACGTTATAGGAGATAAAGCGCCTATAGCTCATCCGGCCGACGCCGGCGACCGTCGGCGCGAAAGTGCGCACTATGGGCACAAAACGAGCGATGATGATGGTCTTGCCGCCGTGCTTCTCGAAAAACTCGCGCGTGCGGTCGAGATGCTTTTTATGGAAAAAAAAGGATTCTTCCTTGTTGAAAATGCGCGGGCCGACGTAGCGGCCGATCATGTACCCGACGCTGTCCCCTATCACTGCGGCGGCCATGAGCAGGCCG
>ORMF012036487.1_pt1 | contig 16222 bp, 15 predicted proteins | sample 1779871 | NCBI WGS metagenome assembly ORMF01 (sample SAMEA104232316, study PRJEB22302) | groundwater metagenome | biome: forest; feature: aquifer; material: groundwater | place: USA | collected 2011-08-07 | depth 5.4 m
CGCAAGAAGGGGCCCCACGGGGGAAACCTGGTTTCCGCTGGGCAGCGAGCGAAGCAAAGCGCTAGAAGAGCCCCACCGTCGTGCCGTCCTCGTCGATGTCGACGTTGAAGGCGGCAGGACTGGACCCGTAGCCGGGCATCGTCTGCATGTCGCCGCACAGGGCCACGATCCAGCCGGCGCCCGTGTAGGCGCGGAGGTCGCGAACCGTGACCGTAAAGCCGGTCGGTGCGTTCGCGAGCGCCGCGTCGTGGGAGAGCGACAGGTGGGTCTTCGCCATGCAGATCGGCAGCCGGTCGAGGCCGGCAGCGGTGAACTGCTGGATCTTGTCCTTCGCGGTCTTCAGGAGGTAGATCCCGTCGGCGCCGTAGACCCGCTTCGCGATCGCCTCGATCTTCTGCTCGATCGGCGCGTCGAGGGGATAGAGGAAGTCGAACGACGAGGGCTCCTCGGCCGCGGCGACGACCGCCTCCGCGAGCGCCGACGCACCCGCGCCGCCCTGCTCGAAGCCCTCGTTGAGCTCGGCCGCGTACGCGCCGGCCTCGAGCGCGAGCGCGCGGACGCGCTCGATCTCCTCGGTCGTGTCGCCGGGGAAGCGGTTGACCGCGACGACGGGGTTGATCCCGAACTCGCGCACGATCCCGATGTGCCGTGCGAGGTTCGCCGCGCCCGTCTCGATCGCCTCGATGCCGCCGTCGGGGTCGCCCGCGTGATGCTTGAGCGCCTTCACGGTCGCGACGAGCACGACGGCGTCGGGCCGCAGCTTCCCGGCCCGGCAGACGATGTGGAAGAACTTCTCCATGCCCATGTCGGAGCCGAAGCCGCTCTCGGTGACGACGTAGTCGCCGAGCTTCAGCGCCACGCGGTCGGCCACGAGCGAGCTGTTGCCGTGCGCGATGTTCGCGAAGGGGCCGCAGTGGACGAGCGCCGGCTGGCCCTCGAGCGTCTGCACGAGATTCGGCTTGATCGTGTCCTTCAGGAGCACGGTCATCGCGCCGGCGGCCCGCAGCTGCTCGGCGGTCACGGGCTCGCCGTCGAAGGTCTGGGCGACCGTGATCGCGCCGAGGCGCTTGCGGAGGTCCTGCAGGTCCGATGCGACGGCGACGATCGCCATCACTTCCGAGGCGGCCGTGATGTCGAAGCCGGTCGGGCGGGCGTGGCGGTGGGCGCGGCCGCCGAGGCCGACCGCGACGTCGCGCAGGGCGCGGTCGTTGATGTCGAGGCAGCGGCGCCAGCTGATCGAGAGCGCGTCGACGCGCAGCTTGTTGCCGTGCAGGATGTGCGCCTCGAGCATCGCCGCGAGCAGGTTGTTCGCGGCGCCGATCGCGTGGATGTCGCCCGTGAAGTGGAGGTTCATGTCCTCCATCGGGACGACCTGCGTATAGCCGCCGCCCGCCGCGCCGCCCTTGATCCCGAACACCGGGCCGAGTGACGCCTCGCGGAGGCAGAGCACGGGGTGCTTGCCGATGTGGCCGAGCCCCTGCGTCAGCGACACCGACGTCGTCGTCTTGCCCTCGCCGGCCTTCGTCGGCGTGATCGCGGTGACGTCGATCAGCTTCCCGTCGGGCTTGCCCGCCAGGCGGTCGAGCACGCCGAGGTCGATCTTCGCCTTGTAGCGGCCGTACGGCTCGATCTCGTCGGGGAGGAGGCCGGCGGCCTCGGCGATCTCCGCGATCGGCCGGAGCTGCGCCTCCTGGGCGATCTCGAGGGAGGAAGGCATCTGTGTCGCCACGGTCAAAGGTCCTTTCGCTGATCGACGTGAAGAATATGACTAGTATATGTCAATGGCTCGCACGGTTCAGCCCGCGTCGCTCGCCGAGAAGGCGCACCACGCGATCCGCGACCTGATCGTCTCGCTCGAGCTCGCGCCCGGCGCGGTGATCGACGAGCCGGAGCTGATGGAGCGGCTCGGAATCGGCCGGACGCCCGTGCGGGAGGCGCTCCGGCGCCTGGCCCACGAGGGCCTCGTCGAGGTGTACCCGCGGCGCGGGATGTTCGTGACCGGCGTCGACGTGCGGGAGCTCACGCGCCTCTCCGAGGTGCGGGCCGTGCTCGAGCCGGAGGCCGCGCGGCTCGCCGCCGAGCGGGCCACGGAGGCCGACCGGGCGGCGATCGGCGAGCTGCTCGAGGAGCTGGCTGCGGGAGGACGGGACGACCGCGAGCTGATGGAGCTCGACGAGCGGATCCACGGCGCCGTCTACCGCGCCGCGCACAACGACCTGCTCGAGGCGACGCTCTCCCAGTACTACGTGCTCGCCTTGCGCATCTGGTCGATGGCGCTCGGCAGCGTCTATGAGAACCGTGCGCACGAGCTCGAGGAGGCCGTCGACGCGCACCGGGTGCTGCTCGAGGCGATTCGTGACGGCGACGGCCCGCGTGCGGCCGAGACGATGCGCGCCCATGTCCAGGACTTCGAGCAGGCGATGCATCGCGTGCTCCTGACCGTGTGAGGAGCGACAGAGAGTGAGCGACTTCCCCGCAACAGCGCGCGCCGTCGTGATCGGCGGCGGCATCGTCGGCAACAGTCTCGTCGGCCATCTGGCCGAGCTCGGCTGGCGCGACTTCGTGCAGCTCGACAAGGGCCCGTTCCCGAACCCGGGCGGCTCGACCGGCCACGCGTCGAACTTCATCTTCCCGGTCGACCACTCGAAGGAGATGACGCAGCTGACGCTCGACTCGATGCGCCAGTACAAGGACGCGGGGACGCTGATCGAGAGCGGCGGCATCGAGGTCGCGCGCACCGAGGAGCGGATGGAGGAGCTGCGCCGCCGGATGGCATCGGCCAAGTCGTGGGGCGTGGACGACGTGAAGCTCGTCACGCCGGCGGAGGTGAAGGAGCTCGTCCCGTTCATCGACGAGTCCGTGATCGTCGGCGGCTTCTACTCGCCGTCGGTCGCCGTCGTCGACTCGCTCCGCTTCGGAACGATCATGCGCGAGCGCGCGCAGGAGCTCGGCGCGGTGCAGGTGTTCCCGAACACCGAGGTGTTGGGCATCGACGTCGAGGACGGGCGCGTCAGACGGGTGCGCACCGACCGCGGCGACGTCGAGGCTGACGTCGTCGTGATCGCGTGCGGCGTCTGGAGCCCGCGCATCGCGCGGATGGCCGGTGCGAGCATCCCGCTGACGCCCGCCGTGCACCAGATGATCGACGTCGGCCCGGTGCCGCGCTTCCTCAGCTCGAAGAGCGCGATCGAGTTCCCGATCGTGCGCGACATGGACACGAACATGTACGAGCGCCAGGACGGGCAGGGCCTTGAGGTCGGTTCCTACGCGCACCGGCCGATCCTCCACGAGCCGGACGAGATCCCTTCGATCGAGGAGGCGTCGCTGACGCCGACCGAGTTGCCGTTCACGCAGGAGGACTTCGAGCTGCAGCTGGAGCACGCGCTCGAGCTCGTCCCGGAGATCCTCGGCGACGAGTCGGTGGGCATCAAGTACGCGATCAACGGCCTGCTCTCGCTGACGCCCGACGGTCTGCCGCTGCTGGGCGAGACGCCCGAGGTGAAGGGCCTCTGGTCGGCGGCCGCGGTGTGGGTGAAGGAAGGACCGGGCGTCGGCCGGGCGGTCGCCGAGTGGATGACGCGCGGCGAGTCGGAGATCGACCTCCAGTCGTCCGACATCGCGCGCTTCTACGACGAGCAGAAGACGCCCGAGAACATCAAGGCCCGCGCGTCCGAGGGGTTCAACAAGACGTACGGGATCGTCCATCCGGCCGAGCAGTGGGCGTCGAACCGCGGCGTTCGCGTCTCGCCGTTCCACGAGCAGGAGAAGAAGCTCGGCGCGGTCTTCTACGAGGCCGCGGCGTGGGAGCGGCCGCACTGGTACGAGTCGAACGCGAAGCTCGTCGAGGAGTACGGCGTCATGCCGCGCGAGCACGAGTGGGACGCGCGCTGGTGGTCGCCGATCATCAACGCCGAGCACCTCGCGATGCGCGACCGCGCGGCGATGTTCGACCTGACGGCCTTCTCGATCTTCGACGTGCAGGGCCCGGGCGCGCTCGAGGTGGTGCAGAAGGTCTCTGCGCGGCAGATGAACGTGCCGGGCGGCCGCGTGATCTACACGCCGGTGCTGACGCCGAGCGGCGGCTTCAAGTCCGACCTGACGATCATGAAGATGGACGACGAGACGTTCCGCGTCGTCACCGGCGGCGCGCACGGCATGGCCGACAAGAAGTGGTTCGCCGACCACCTGCCCGACGATGGCTCGGCGACGATCGAGGACCTGACCTCCTCGGTGTGCACCGTCGGCCTCTGGGGGCCGCGGGCGCGCGACATCCTCGCCTCGATCACGAGCGACGACGTCTCGAACGAGGGCTTCCCGTTCAGCACCTGGAAGAACGTCGACGTCGACGGGCTACAGGTGCTTGCGTCGCGGATCTCGTACGTCGGCGACCTCGGCTGGGAGCTCTACGTGCCGATGGGCGACGGCACCCGGCTGTGGGACGCGGTGTGGGAGGCGGGGCAGCCCCACGGCGTCGTGCCCGCCGGCATCGGCGTCTACGGCACGACCGGCCGCCTCGAGAAGGCGTACCGCGCGTTCGGCGCGGAGCTCGACGCGGACTTCAATGTCGTCGAGGCCGACATGGCGTGGTGGAAGGTGAAGGACGAGGACTTCGTCGGCAAGGAGGCCCACGTCGCGCACCGCGCCGCCGAGCCGGTGGCGAAGCTCTGCACGCTGACGATCGACGACCACGTGTCGCACAGTGGCGTGAAGCGCTACCCGCTCGGGCGCGAGCCGATCGTGACGCCGGACGGCGCCGCGATCGTCGACGCGCACAGGCGCCGCTCGTACGTGACGAGCGCCGGCGCCGGCCCGTCGCTCGGCAAGCACATCCTGATGAGCTACCTGCCGCCGGAGCACGCCGTGGAGGGTACGACGCTCGCGGTCGAGTACATGTGCGAGCGCTATCCGGTGACGGTGGCGATCGTCGGCTCGAAGCCGCCTTTCGATCCCGAGAACGAGAGAATCCGCTCGTGAGGATCTTGGTGTGCGTGAAGCGGGTGCCGATGACGGGCGGGAAGATGGTGCTCACCGCCGACGAGGGGGCGATCGAGACGCGCCATCTCGGCTTCACGATCAGCCCGCACGAGGAGTGCGCCGTGGAGGAGGCGGTGCGGCTCGTGGAAGCGCAGGGCGGCGAGACGGTCGTGCTGACCCTCGGGCCTGCGGAGGCGGAGGAGCAGCTGCGCGACTGCATGGCGACCGGCGCCGGCCGCGGCATCCTGCTGAAGACCGACGGCGACGACTGGGACGCGCAGTCGACGGCAGGGGCGATCGTCGACGCGATCCGGGGCGAAGCGCCGTTCGACCTGATCCTGTTCGGCAACGAGTCGGCGGACACGGGCAACTACCAGGTCGGCATTCGCGTCGCGCACGCGCTCGGGCTGCCGGCCGTGAATGGGCTGAAGAAGATCGAGGTGCAGGGAGACCAGGTGCGTTGCGAGCGCGACGCCGGCGGGCCGCGCGACGTGTACGTCGTGCCGATGCCCGCCGTCCTGGGTGTGCTCGAGGGCCTGAACCTGCCGCGCTACCCGTCGGTGCCGGGGCGGCTGCGCGCGAAGTCGAAGCCGCTCGCGGTGGCCGAGCCGGCGCGGCCCGAGCAGAAGCTCGAGAAGCTGCGCCTCGTCGTGCCGCCCGGCCACGGCAAGCAGGCGGAGATCCTCGGCCACGGCCCCGAGGCCGCGCCGAGGGTCGTCGAGCTGATGCAGCAGCTGGGTGTGGCATGAGCGTTCTCGTGTTCATCGAGCCGGACGACGAGCTGTCGCTGCAGGCGCTGACGCTCGCGCGCTCCCTCGGCGAGGTGAGGGCGGTCTCGGTGGGCGGCCCGTATGCCCCGGCGGCGTGGGCGGCGGCGATCGTCGAAGCATCTTCTGGGGCGGAGTCGATCGTCGCGGCCGGCACCGACCGCGGGAACGAGGTGCTCGCGCACGTCGCGGCGCGCCTCGGCCAGCCGTTCGCGGCGAACGTCACTGCGGTGGACGGCGACGTCGTCACGCGGATCCGCTGGGGCGGAAGCCTGCTTGAGCAGGCGCGCCTGCACGGCTCGCCGAAAATCCTGAGCGTCGCGCCCCACACGCAGCCTGCTGCGGAGGCCGTGCCGGTTGAGCAGCTCGAGTTGCCGGCGGACGCCGATACGGCGGTGCGTGTTCTCGAGACGATCGCCGAGTCCTCCGGGGGCGTCTCGCTGCGCGACGCGAAGGTCGTCGTCAGCGGCGGCCGTGGTGTCGGCTCGGCGGAGGGCTTCGAGATCATCGAGGAGCTCGCAGGGCTGCTCGGCGCGGCGGTCGGCTGCTCGCGCGTCGTCACGAGCGCCGGCTGGCGGCCGCATGCCGACCAGGTGGGGCAGACGGGCACGAAGATCTCGGCCGACCTCTATGTCGCGTGCGGCATCAGCGGCGCAACGCAGCACATCGCCGGCGCGAAGGGCGCAAAGAAGATTCTCGCGATCAACGACGACGCGGAGGCGCCGATCTTCGCGAGCGCCGACTATGCCGTCGTGGGTGACCTGCACGAGATCGTGCCGGCGATCAGCGCGGAGCTGAGAAGGGTGCGCGGGCAATAGCGGTTCTCGCCGGCGCGGTGGGGCTCGTCGTGCTGCTCGGGGTCAGCGGCGGGCTGTTCGCGCGGCGTGCGCTCTTCCTGACGCGGCTCGTGCTGGCCGGCAAGCCCGTCGACCGCCGCGGCGACGTCGCGGGGCGGGTGAGGAACGAGGCGGTGATCGTGCTCGGGCAGCGCAAGCTGCTGAAGCGGCTCGTGCCCGGGTTGATGCACGCGTTCATCTTCTGGGGCTTCCTCGTGCTGTTCCCGACCATCGTGATGGCGATGATCGCCGCGGTCGACAGGCACCAGGGCATCCCGTGGCTCTCGCGGCAGGGCTGGTTCGCCTTCCTCGTCGACCTGTTCGTGCTGCTCGTGCTCGTCGGGGTCGGGTACGCGGTCGTGAACCGCGTCGTCGTTCGGCCGCAGCGCTTCGAGGGCTCTCACGCCCGGGACGCCTACGTGATCCTCGCGATGATCGCCGGCGTCGTCGTGACCTTGCTCTTCTGGCATGCGAGCGCGATCGCGGCGGGGCTGAACGAGTGGCCGCGCGGCTCCTCGTTCCTCGCAAGCCCGCTGTCGCACGTGCTGCCTTCGAGCGGGGTGCTCGAGCGCGTGCTCGTCTGGGCGCATCTGTGCTTCGTCTTCGGCTTCCTGACGTATCTGCCACATTCTAAGCACCTGCACATCGCGACGGCGGCCGCGAACGTGTGGTTCGCGCGGACGCGCGACCGGGGGCGGGGGAGGCTCGAGCCGCTCCGCTTCGACCTGCCGGACGAGGAGCTGCGCTTCGGCGCGGCGACGATCTTCGACCTGACGTCGAAGGAGGTGCTCGACGGCTTCTCGTGCACGGAGTGCGGGCGCTGCCAGGACGCGTGCCCCGCGCACGCGACGGGGAAGATCCTCAATCCGAAGCTGCTGATCATGGGCATCCGCGACCAGGTGCTCGCGCAGGACGGCGGGCCGATCGTCGGTAACGGAGTGCCGGAGGAGATGATCTGGGACTGCGTGACGTGCGGCGCGTGCGTGGAGGCGTGTCCGGTGTCGATCGAGCACGTCGACCACATCATCGACCTGCGCCGGAGCCGCGTGATGGTCGATTCGCAGTTTCCGGCGGAGGCGGAACCGATGCTCCGCGACATCGAGCGGGCGTCGAACCCGTGGGGCAAGCCGCAGACCGAGCGGGCGGCGTGGGCGGCGGAGCTCGGCGTGAGGGTGCTGGAGCCGGGTGACAGGGCGCCGGAGGTCCTGTACTGGGTCGGGTGTGCGGCGTCGTTCGACGAGCGGGCGAAGAAGTCGGCGGAGTCGACGGCGAAGCTGCTGCAGAAGGCGGGCGTCGACTTCGCGATCCTCGGCCCGCGCGAGTCGTGCACGGGCGATCCGGCGCGGCGGATGGGGAACGAGTACGTGTTCCAGTCGTTCGCCGAGCAGAACGTGTCGACGCTGAACGAGGCGGGCGTGACGAAGATCGTCGCGAGCTGTCCGCACTGCTTCAACACGCTGGCGAACGAGTACGGCGACTTCGGCGGCAACTACGAGGTGGTGCATCACACGGAGCTGCTGGCGGAGCTGGTGCGAGACGGGAAGCTCGAGCCGAAGGCGGACGCGAAGAAGATCACGTACCACGACTCCTGTTACCTGGCCCGCCACAACGACGTGCGCACGGAGCCGAGGGAGCTCGTGGCCGCGGTCGGTCAGCCGGTCGAGATGAAGCGAACCGGAAAGCAGACGTTCTGCTGCGGCGCCGGCGGCGCGCACATGTGGATGGAGGAGCGCGGCACGCAGATCAACGAGGAGCGCGCGCGCGAGGCGACGGAGACGGGCGCGGAGACGCTGGCCGTCGCGTGCCCCTTCTGCACGGTGATGCTGGACGACGGCGTGAAGGCGACGGGGATCGAGCTCCGAGTCGTCGACGTGTCGACACTTCTTGCAGAATCCCTGGAGTGACGCCCGACATCACGCTGGAGCAGCTCGAGGCGGACCCGCATCCGATCCTCGCGCAGCTTCGGCCGCTCGCGTGGGTGCCGGCGCTGAACGGGTGGCTCGTCACCGGACGCGAGCTCGCGCTGCGCGTCATGCGCGATGCGGAGACGTTCACCGTCGACGATCCCCGCTTCTCCACCGGCCGGGTCGTGGGCCCGAGCATGCTCACGCGCGACGGAGCCGAGCACGCCCGGCACCGGGAGCCGTTCGCGGAGTCGTTGCGGCTCGCGCTGGTCCGGGAGCGGTTCACGCCGCTGGTCGAGGCGGAGGTCGACGCGCTGATCGACGGCTTCGAGGCGGACGGGCGGGCCGAGCTTCGCCGCAGCTTCGCCGGACCGCTCGCGGCGCGCGTCGTTGCGCAGCTGCTGGGGCTCGAAACGGCCGAGACGGGCGCGATGCTCGGCTGGTACGACGCGATCGTCGACTCGGTGACGGGCGTCGCTGCGGGAAAGCAGCCGAGCGAAGCCGGCGCGACCGCCTTCGCGACGTTACGCGACACCGTGGAGCCGGAGCTCGGTTCGGGGTCGGAGTTGAGCTCGGCGGAGGTCGTGTCGAACGCCGCCGTGATGATGTTCGGCGGCATCGAGACGACGGAAGGGATGATCGCCAACCTGCTGTACCACCTGCTCACGTTTGTCGGTGGGCCGGTGGAGCCGGGCCTCTACGCGAATGCGGTCGAGGAGTCGCTGCGCCTCGAGCCGGCGGCAGCGGTGATCGACCGCTACGCAACGCGTGACGTCGAGCTCGCAGGTGCGCACATCCGCAAGGGAGATTTCGTCGAGATCTCGCTCGCGGGGGCGAACCGCGACCCGTCGTTCTTCCCCGATCCGGACACGTTCGACGTGCACCGTGAGAACGCGCGCCATCACGTCACGTTCGCGCACGGGCCGCACGTGTGCGTCGGGATGCACCTCGCGCGGCTCGAGGCGCAGACCGCGGCGGAGCGGATCTTCGAGCGGCTGCCCGGGGTCCGGCTCGATCCGGAACGTCCGGCCGCGCCGCGGGGGCTCGTGTTCCGCAAGCCGCGGACGCTCGACGTGCTCTGGTGAGCCTCGCCGTTACAGTACGAATCGTGGAAGGCGATTTCGTCGCGCTGGGCAGCCGGGGCTCGGAGGTCTACGCCGGACTCGAGACGTTCCCGAATCCAGGGGTGTCGCACGTCGACCTGACGAGCGACGAGCTGACGGCGATGTGCCCTGTCACCGGCCAGCCCGACTATTACGTCGCGCGGATCGAGTTCTGGCCCGATGGGCTGTGCATCGAGTCGAAGTCGCTCAAGCTCTACCTGATGAGCTTTCGCAACGAGGGCGTCTTTTGCGAGGCCCTCGCGGTCAAGATCCGCGACGACGTCGCAGACGCCGTCGGCCTCCCGGGCGAGAAGGTGCGCGTGACGCTCGAGCAGAAGAGCCGCGGCGGCGTCACGATCACGGCCACCTCATAGCGGCCCAGAATGCGAAGAGGGGCCGCGGTGCGGCCCCTCTTCGAGCGTGCTGGAGCGATCCGTCGCGATCGTTACTTCTTGCTCTCGACCCTGACGAGCGTGTTCACGCCGCTGACGAGCGAGCACTTGATCTCTGCCCGGTCGCCGAGCTTCACGGTGCTGCTCACCTTCGCGGCCAGCGTCGACGGGATCGTGCACGTGAGTGCGCCGACGGTGATCGAGGTGGAGGAGAGCGCCGAGACGTTTCCGCGCGCCTCGCTCGTCTCCGACTTCCCCGACGTCGACGGTGCGCACTTGCCCGGCCCGATCTCGACGGCAGAGCCGCCGGCAGTGTTGCCGCCGATCTTCCCGGCGGTGAACCCGGCCGCGGCGTTGAAGCCCGCGGAGAGGTTGCCGAGGAGCGTGCTGTGCGGCGTCGCTGCGTGGCCGGACGCGAAGCCTGCGATGTTGCCGTGGTCGTATACGGCGTCGAAGTGTGCGACCGTGTCGCCGCCGGTTGCGGCGATCTTCAGCTTGCCTTCGACGACGCCGAGTGCGTCCGTCGAGTTGATCGTGGAGCGAACCTGCAGCGTGGCGGCGCCGCTGAGATCGGGGTCACCGCTCGCGGTGCCGGTGTAGGTGGCGTTCGTCGACGTGATCGTCTTGCCGTCGGCCGTCGTGCACGAACGCGTCTGGCTGTTCGCGACGGTCGTGGCCGTGAACGTGCCCGCGACCGCTTTGGCGGTCTTCCCGTTGTCGAACCCGCGCGCCACCGCGAGGCCGGTCGTGGCGAACATCATCACGCCGGCCGTCAAGAGCATCAACTTGCGCATCGAACCCTCCCTGGATGTGTTTTCTCATAGATGGTGATGCCCACTCAGGGCGCTCCCTTGCGTCGAAACAGGTAAAAGGCACGTAAAGCCCACGCCGGGCGTGCGGGGGTCTAGGCTCGCGCGGGTGCTGGTCGGGTTAGGACACGTCGATCTCGTGTGCCGCGACCTCGCGCGCTCACTCGCGTTCTATCGCGCGGTCTTCGGCCCGCTCGGACTGGAGGAGCCGTTCCTCGTCGACGGCGAGCGTGGCGAGCAGATCCACTACCTGCGCTTCCCCGCCGCTGGCTCAGGGTCGATCGGGCTGCGGCAGGCGCTCGACGAGCAGGAGGTCCTGCTCTACGCGCCGGGGCTGCACCATCTGGCGCTCGCGGTCGAGACGCGAGCGGACGTCGACGCCTCGCACGCGGCGGCGGTCGAGGCCGAGGCGGAGGTGCTGCACGCGCCGAGGCTCTGGCCGCAGTACCACCCGGAGTACTACGCGACGTTCTTCCTCGATCCGGACGGGTTTCGGCTCGAGGTGGCGGGGGCGCGGGACGCGCGCGTCTTCACGCACCGCCGACGTCGCCACTCCTGATTTGACGCCGGCCGCTCGCACCGCCACAATGCCGTGGAACACCTGTTCCACGATCTGAGATGGCAAGCGAGCCCACCGGCACCCAGGCGATCGACCGCGCGGCGCAGCTGCTCTGCAGCGTCGTCGAAGCCGTGCACCCGCCGTCGGTCGGGGAGCTCGCCACCCGCGCCGGGCTGCCCAAGAGCACGACCTCCCGGCTGCTCGCGGCGCTGGAACGACAGGGCCTCGTCCAGCGGCTCGGCGAGCGCGGCCGCCTGCACCCGGGGCCCGTCCTGCTTCGCTTCGCCACCGGCGACGCGTCCTCGGCGCTCCTCGAGCTCGCGGCGCCGTCGCTGCGCCGGCTCGCCGACGCCTCGGGCGAGACGATCAACCTCGCCGTCGCCGGTCCGCTCGGGGTCGAGCACCTCGCGCAGGAGGACACCGCGCACATCGTCGGCGTCGCCAACTGGGTCGGCCGCCGCGTCCCGCTGCACGTCGCCGCCAACGGCAAGGTCTTCCTCGCGCACGGTGCGCCGCTCATCGGCGCCCTCGACCGGTTGACGCCCCGCTCGATCGTCGAGCCCGCCGCGCTCGATGCCGAGCTCGCCCGCGTCCGCGCGCGCGGCTACGCGACGAGCATCGACGAGCTCGAGCACGGGCTCTCCGCGGTCGCCGCACCCGTCTTCGGTCCCGACGGCGACGCGTTCGCCGCACTCTCCATCTCCGGGCCCACGGCCCGCCTGACATCCGAGCGCATCGCGAGCCTCGCGCCTCTTCTGATCGAAGAGTCCAACAAGCTCGCCTCGCGGCTCGGCCACCGCGATCACGCACGAGGTGCCGCATGACCCACGACGAAATCCTCCAGGGCCTCTTCGACAACACGCTCGTCGGCAACGCGCCCGAGGTCAAGGACCTCGTCAACGCGGGCCTCGCCGACGGCATGGGCCCCGAGTCGATGCTCTACGACGCGCTCATCCCGTCGCTCGAGGAGGTCGGCGCACGCTTCGAGCGCGGCGACTTCTTCGTGCCCGAGATGCTCATCGCCGCACGCGCGATGCAGGGCGCGCTCGACATCCTCCGCCCGCTGCTCGCCGAGACCGGCGCGCAGCAGGTCGGCACCTACGTCATGGGCACCGTCAAGGGCGACGTGCACGACATCGGCAAGAACCTCGTCAACATCATGCTCGAGGGCGCCGGCTTCACCGTCCACGATCTCGGCGTCAACGTCGCACCCGAGAAGTTCATCGAGGCGATCCAGGAGTTCAAGCCCGAGGTCGTCGGCTTCTCCGCGTTCCTCACCACGACGATGCCGATGTTCAAGGCGAACATCAACGCGCTCCAGAAGGCGGGCATCCGCGACGACGTGATCGTCATGGTCGGCGGCGCGCCGGTCACGCAGGAGTACGCCGACGCGGTCGGCGCCGACGGCTACGCGGCCGACGCATCGAGCGCCGTCCGCCTCGCCAAGGACCTGATCGCGAAACGGCGCGCGGCGGTTCCCGCGTAGTGGCAGGCCCCGCCGGTCCGCTCGCTGCAGTCGAGTACGCGCTGAAGAAGCCGGTCTTCGGCTGCCAGATGTGCGGTCAGTGCGTCCTGCACTCGACCGGCCTGACCTGCCCGATGAACTGCCCCAAGCAGCTCCGCAACGGGCCCTGCGGCGGCGTGCGCCCCGACGGCCACTGCGAGGTGAAGCCCGAGATGCCCTGCGTCTGGGTGAAGGCGGTCGAGCGCTCGCGCAAGCTGCCCTGGGCCGAGGAGATCCACGACCTGCGCCCGCCCGTCGACAACCGGCTCTGGGGCACCGCGTCCTGGAAGAACCTGCTCACGAAGCGCGACAAGCAGGTTCCGGAAGGGTGGAATGTCCCGGCTTGAGGACGCACTCGCGGCGGGACGCTTCGTCGTCACCGCCGAGCTCCTCACCGTCGACTCCGGCGGCCTCGACGCCGTGCGCAGCCACTTCGCGCCGTACGAGGAGTGGGTCGACGCCGTCAACGCGACCGACAACACCTCCGCGCACGCGCACGCCTCGCCGCTCGCCGTCGCGATCGCGCTGAAGCAGCTCGGCGTGGAGCCCGTCATGCAGCTCACGTGCCGCGACCGCAACCGCATCGCGCTCGAGGCCGAGATCGCAGGCGCCGCGCTGCACGGCATCGAGAACATCTGCTGCCTCACCGGAGACGACGTCACTGCCGGCGACGAGCCCGAGGCGCGCCGCGTCTTCGACCTCGACTCGACGCAACTCGTCGCCACCGCCGCAGCGATGGCGCGCGGCACCTATCTCTCCGGCCGCAAGCTCGAGCCGCCGCCGCACCTCTTCATCGGGGCCGTCGAGAACCCCGGCGCGCCGCCGTACAACTACCGCGTCGACCGCGGGCTGAAGAAGGTGCGCGCAGGCGCGCGCTTCCTCCAGCTCCAGTGCGGCTTCAAGCCCGAGCAGCTCGAGGCCTTCATGGCAGGCGCCGTCGAGACCGGGCTCGCAGAGCAGTGCGCGATCCTGCCGTCGATCTTGCTCGTCCGCTCGGCGAAGTCGCTGCGCTTCATCGAAGCGAACGTCCCCGGTATCGAGGTGCCGGAGGAGACGATCGCCCGCTGCGAAGCCGCCGCCGACCCCGAGGCCGAGTGCTTCGAGCTCGCCTGCGAGCTCGCCGAGCACGCACGCTCGCTGCCCGGCGTCGCCGGCCTGCACCTGATCAGCTTCCGCCGCGAGGCCGGCATCGCCCGGCTCTGCTCGCGGCTCGCCATACCGACACGCGTCGAAAGGGAGATGAGTGGATACCGTCGTCCAGTCGCCGTCTAGGACCGTCGTCATCGGTCTCGACCAGCCGTTCTGCGTGATCGGCGAACGCATCAACCCCACGGGGCGCAAGGCCTTCCAGGCGCAGCTCCAGGCGGGCGACCTCTCGCAGCTCGAGACCGACGTCGCACAGCAGGTGGCCGGCGGCGCCGACATGCTCGACGTCAACGTCGGCGATCCGCTCGCCGACGAGATCGAGCTGATGCGCAACGCGGTGCCGCTCGTGCAGGGCCTCACCGACCTGCCGCTCTGCATCGACTCGTCCGTGATCGAAGCGCTCGAGGCCGGGCTGAGCGCGTACCAGGGCAAGGCTCTGGTCAACTCCGTCACCGGCGAGGACGAGCGGCTCGAGGCGATCCTGCCGATCGTCGCGCGCTACGGCGCCGCCGTGATCGGGCTCGCGAACGCCGAGGACATCCCGATGGAGCCCGAGCGCCGCCTCGAGGTGGCGAAGAAGATCGTCTCCGTCGCCGGCGACTACGGCATCCCGCCCGAGGACATCCTGATCGACCCGCTCGCCATGCCCGTCGGCGCGGAGCCGCGCGCCGTGACGCTCTTCCTCCAGACTCTGCACCTGCTGCGCGACGAGCTCGGCGTCAACACCACGTGCGGCGCGTCGAACACCTCGTTCGGCCTGCCCGGCAGGCACACGCTCGGCGCCGCATTCCTCGCGGTCGCGCAGAGTCACGGGCTGACGAGCGCGATCATGGACGCGCGCCGCAGCGAGACGGTCGAGGCCGTGCGAGCGACCGACTTCCTGCTCGGCCGCGACGAGTGGGGCGCCCGCTGGATCGCCGACTTCCGCAAGAAGCAGGCCGAGGCGGCAGCCGCAGCGTGATCAACCGAACGCCGATCGAACGATGAGCGCCGAGCCCATCGCCGAGCTGGAGGAGCCGCACCCCGACCGGGTGAAGCTCCGCTTCCTCCAGTCGGGGGAAGATCGCTCCGTGAAGGAGGCACGCGTGCTCGCCGGCACGACCGTCTTCGACGCGGCGAGCTGGAACGGCATCGCGATCGACTCGACCTGCGGCGGTCACGGCACCTGCAAGAAGTGCAAGGTGCGCGTCGTCTCCGGCCACGCGCCGCTCAGCACGATCGACCCGCGCGCGTTCACCACGGACGAGCTGAAGGGCGGCTGGCGGCTCGCCTGCCGCTCGATCGCGCAGGAGGACCTGACGATCGAGGTGCCGCCGCTCCAGTCGCGCCCCAAGGCGGCGCTCGTCGGCGTCGGCCGCCACGTGATCCTGCGGCCCGCCGTGCAGAAGCGCTACCTCGAGCTCACCGAACCGACGCTCGACGACCAGACGTCAGACCTCGAGCGCGTGCTCGCGGGCATGGACGACGTGGAGCTGCGCGTCCCGCTCGCGGTGATGCGCACGCTGGGCAAGACGCTACGCGAATCCAACTGGCAGGTCACCGCGGTGCTCTGCGACGACGTGCTGGTCGACGTCGAGGCGGGCGACACGTCGGGGCAGCGGCACGCGCTCGCCTTCGACCTCGGCACGACCACCGTTGTCGCGACGCTGATGAACCTCGAGACCGGCCAGCCCGAGGCCGTGCAGTCGATCCTCAACAAGCAGCAGCCGTTCGGCGCCGACGTCATCTCGCGCATCTCCGCGACGATGCTGGATCCCGACGCCCTGGCGATGCTGCAGCAGCACGCGCACGCGACGCTGCAGCAGCTCACCGACGAGGTCTGCACCGAAGCCGGCGTCGATCCGGCGAACGTCTACGAGGTCGTCGTCACCGGCAACGCGACGATGATCCAGATCGCGCTCGGAATCGACCCGGAGCCGCTCTCGATGGCGCCGTTCACGATGGCGGCGCGCACCCTGCCCGAGGCGAGCGCACAGGACTTCGGTATCACCGTGCACGAGCGTGCGCCCGCCGTGATGTTCCCGGCGCTCGGCGCCTACGTCGGCCCCGACATCGTCGCGGGCATCCTCGCCACCGGGCTCACGCTCGACCGCCGCGTCCGGCTGTTCATCGACGTCGGCACGAACTCCGAGATGGTGCTCGGCTCGTCCGCACGTGCGCTCGCGACGGCCGCGCCCGCCGGCCCGGCGTTCGAGGCGGCGCAGATCCGCTGCGGCATGCGCGCCGCC
>ORMF011278701.1_pt1 | contig 16219 bp, 13 predicted proteins | sample 1779871 | NCBI WGS metagenome assembly ORMF01 (sample SAMEA104232316, study PRJEB22302) | groundwater metagenome | biome: forest; feature: aquifer; material: groundwater | place: USA | collected 2011-08-07 | depth 5.4 m
CACTTGGCCTAGTCGGCACAGTCGTGGTTCCTTTCCGCAACCATTGGATTGATAACCCTTTGCGACGAAGAAATTGGGCGACTAGGCCACAATTCACCGACACTCCACACACACACTTGATTGTTACCCGGTTTTGAACCAGGCCCGAATGGCTCGAGTTTCGCTCCTTCCTCGCCTGGATCGCGATCCAGCCAGCCCTTTCGTCGCTGATCCAACTCTACCATAGTAGTCAAATGTTCAGGTAGTCTGCCGTTGAGGAATTTCCGGAGTGCCGCACACGTCCAGCCCCCTTGATCAACCGTTGCTCGACACACGGACGCTCAGGATTTCGTGGGCACGGCTTCCGGATGTACCCGATGTGCAAAACCGAACAGGGTGCGTTCTGCCCAGAAGACCACGCGGATGTGTTGCGTCAACATGAAGCCGAGCCAAGCGCCGAAACAGGAAATCAGCAGGTCGGTGCTGCTCGGCCCTCGTGCGGGCAGGAAGTATCTGCCTGTTTCAACGAGCAAAGCCGCCGTGAGCGCCACCGAAATGACAAGCCAGGTGGTTCCTGATTGATAGAGCTTCCTGCGACCAAGCGCAATCAGAAAGCCCAACGGCATGAAGGACAGAGTCTTTTTGATGAATTGATCCAGCGCGTTGTACTTGTTCCCCCAATAGTAGTCCACCAGCGGCAGCCAAGAGAAACGTCGCAGGCCGTACTGCGTCAGGTCCTCCGAGTCCGCGGTGAACCGTGCCGGATCCGTCGTAAAATCGAACGGGGTCCAATGGAAGTAAAGGATCGTCGCCAGCCACGTCAGAGTCAATGCTGTCCACACCATCGGATGCCAGTCCGGTGTTAAACGCATATTGGGCTTCTGCAGGAATTTCCCCCAGTAATCACAGAAAATCCCGCCGGCGTACCAGCCGAGCGCCACCGCTGCCGTGCCGGTAATGATGTCCGTCGTATCGCAAACTCGCGTGAACACAAAAAGTTGAAGGCCTTCGACAAGACTGGAGACTGCCAGGCCAAAAGTGAACACGGCAAGCCAAGGTTTGCGTGCTCGTGCGGCCTGGTCTAGCGCCAACACACGCAAAAATCCCAGCGGCGCGAAGCACAGACCATGGATGAAGACCTTCCCGATCAATTCCGGGACGCCCTTGGACAATAAGTTCGCAAAGGGGACGAGCGCGATCCCATGGTTGTCATACTTTGCGGCCAATTCGGCGAAACTTACGGTGAAGTCGAACGGCATGAGCTGCACAATAACGAGCAGGACGAGGTAGCCAGGCCAGAGCCGTCGCGCCAAGCCCGCCACTCCCATCGCCGAACCCAGGCGGCGCACCCACTTGGTGATGCGTTGGCCGCCGCCAAGCCACGCAACGGTTCCCAAGCATCCTCCTGCCGCTTGCACAATGAGATCGTTCACCGAGACAGTCCGCGGCGGAAAGTAAACCTGTACGAATTCAATCAACAGACTCAGGAAGGCGCAGAAGATGGCGACAAGCGGAGCGGCCCGCAACGTGTCCGCTCTGGGACGATCGACGCAGAACATCCCCATGAAAACGAAGCTGAGGGTCGTGAACAAAGCAATGGAAATGTTCCAATCGCCTCGGGCCCCGACATCACCGGGGGCCGAAAAAGTGATCTTGCGGAACGTAGCAAAAGCTTCGTCCAGCGATTGGGGCTTGAAGTGAAAGGGAATCAGGCTGCCGTAGATGGTCAGCGCGAATACTGCCAGTGCCAGCCAGCCGTAGTGTGCGGCGCGCAAGGCAGGCTTTGCCATCGCCGGCGGTGCATCGAATGTGGAAAAGTCTATTCTATTCACCAGCGTGGCTTGGCTCTGTGCAAACGAACCGACCGGGCGCTGGTTCGATGTGTACGTTGGGGTTGCGCGATTCCATGGCTAGGTCAAGAAGCGCATCCAGCGGCTCCAGACAGCGCTGCCACCGATGATGCTCTTCGGCGTAGATTCTCCCTGCTGCGCCGATTCGCCGACGGAGGGTAGGCGTGTCGATCAAAGAGGAAATCGAATCGATCCACTCTTGGGGTGTGTTCGCGGAGAGTAAATCGTTCCCAGGTTGAGCCTGCAAGCCTTCCAAAGCTTGAGGAGACGCAATGGTTGCTTTTCCCATCGCCATCGATTCCAGCACCTTATTTTGAATCCCGCGAGCAATCCGCAAGGGGACGATGCTGACGGCGGCACCCGCCAGATGCGGACGCACGTCGGGTACTTGGCCCACCAGTTTGACGCCAGGAACCTGGGCAAGGCGGCATACGGCCGGTGTAGGACGTCGTCCGACGATGGATACGGTCGCGTTAGGATGGCGACGGCGAATTTCTGGCCAGATTTCATCGCAGAACCAACAGATTCCTTCAATGTTCGGCCAGTAGTCCAGTGCTCCCAAGAAGACACAGCCTTGTTCGGTTTGCCGCGCCTGAGGTTGGAAATAATCAAGGTCTACGCCGTTGCCAACTGCTTCGACCACGCCGTCCGAGCAGAATTGACGGTAAATGGCAACCTCAGCAGCGCTGACCAAGGTGACGGCTTTGGCCCAAGTAGAGAGGCCTTGTTCTAGGCGTCGTAAACGGCGACCTTCCAGACGGTACAGCCAGGACTTCGGTCCCCGTTTTGCCGCGGCATAGTCAAACCATTTCTCACTATCGACATCGATCAAGTCGACTACCGCAGGAATGCCGGCCAAGTACGGCAGCCGCAAATAGGGGACCATGCTGGATGCCGACGCCAGCGCGACGTGGAAGCGCGTTTCGCTCACCCATCGCTTCAGAACCGCGCGTAATTCCGAAGAACTGAACGCTCCTTCCGTGGCCGTTCGACCCGTAGCGAGTGAAACCAGGGCCCGTACCCAACGCATACGACCTTGGACATTCGCCACGGCCACACGTTTGCAATAGCGCTGTAGAGTTTCAATGACGCGGTCTTCGACGGGCTCATCTGCCAAGCATGCTAGATGCACGTCGAACTTTTGCGAAAGATAGCGCAGAAACTGAAACGTGCGGATGCGGTCCCCTTTGTCCGGAGGAAATGGCACCCGATGGACCAGAAAGAGCAAAGCGGGGCGTGTGTTTGGATGTGCCGAAATGCCGATCATTCCGAACTGTTCCTCGCCTCACGCGGGTTGCAAATCTGGGACGTGTGGAGCCTGCGTGGCGACGGTATTGAGCGTTTCATTGACCGAATTCTTGACGACTTCATTCTCGGACAATTTGATCAAACTATCTTGGTAGGTACGCTCGACAGGTTCCCCACCTGGTAGTGCCAAGAACTTGGCGGACGCAGCATAGGGAAGTCCCAACATGTGCAGGGCAGTGCACACCAAAATGCGCAAATCCAACCAAAAACTCATGCGTTCAACGTAACAGAGGTCGTGGGCCAATTTGCGACGGACGCTGTTCAGATCCGTGTCCGGAGGCAGTTGCACCTGCGCAAGTCCGCTGACACCCGGGCGGACCAGCAGGCGCTCACGATAACGGTTCAGAGCCTGCTCCAACTGCGGAACGAACTCCGGCCGCTCAGGCCGCGGCCCGACCAAACTCATGTCAGTGCGAAGCACATTCCAAAGTTGGGGCAATTCGTCGATGTGCGACTTGCGCAAAAAACGCCCGACGGGCGTCACGCGTGAGTCGCCCGGCTTCGACCATTGCGCTCCCGTCTGCTTTTCGCAATCGTGATACATGGTCCGAATCTTGTAGATCGTGAAGGGTTTGCCTCCCCGGCCTAGCCGTATCTGGGAGTAGAAAATCGGACCACGCGAGGTCAGCTTAACGACGAAGGCCGCGAGGACGACCAATGGGGCAGTCAGGACAAGCATCAGCAATGCCATGAAGCAATCGCTCGACACTTTGACCTTTCCGTACAGCGCTGTATTACTCGGCGCAATCTCCTCCGCTGCCATCCGGTGAGGGTTATCCGAACGAATATCCCCGTCGGTTTGGCATACACCATCACATCTGGCCATACATTCCACCTGATGCGGAATAGCTTGGGCACCGCAACAGCGAGATTCGCCCCACACGGATCCGTGTTCCGGAGGGGATCAAGTTAGGCTCACGATTTGGGGAGCAATATCCTGTTCAGTTCGGGAAGCAATTGGCTTAGAAACTCCGAACATGTCTTGCTCGCTTGCTGGTCATCGCCATTAAACTCTTGAATCACGTAGAGCTTATAAAGGGCAGGAGCGCCAGCAAAAGTAATTCGTGGATTGTCGGGTGCTTTCCAGGATTTGCCCGTGCTCCAGCACCAAAGAACACGTAATTTCACCGAAGAACTCAGATCCGACTTGCCGAAATGGGCTTTCCACATTTCAGCCGTGATGTCGTCATTTTTTTCCGAATGCTTGACGTTGATTCCTGTTGGTTCATAGCCGGCGCCACGATAGCAAATATCGGGCGTGTGTACCGACAAAGGGCCAGAACGGCCACATGCCAGCAGAATACTAATAACCGAGCCGGTTTGGTAATTCTTAAAACGGCGGTTGACATATCCGGCAAACCCAGCCTGTTCGACTTCGCGTTCGCTCAACGGCTTCATGGATTCGCCTTGCCAATCACCAACGATCATCGGCACCAGCTGAAGTCGTGCGCTAGCCAATTCCAGGTCTTTTGAAGTAGTCTGCCAGCGGTTGGTCCAAAGCCCATGGACGTAGCCGTCCACGACTAACAAAACGGCCACAATCACGATCGGCAAGTATCGATTCATAGCAGATAAAGACTCATTAAGGTCAGGCTGTGGTTGCCGCCGGATTCCCACGCGAGTACGGGTACGACGAACCGTAGACAGGACCATCCGTACCGTTGACTACCGCGCCAAGAATTCGGATTTGCAGCGCGATCAGACGTTCATGGGCCGCGTAGATTTGCGGCAACCGGCTCACGTCCCGCAAGACTGCGAAGATGACACCATCAGACTGCTGGCAGATCATTTGAGAATCGGCCACCGGTAGGATGGGGGCTGAATCCACGATCACGAAATCATATTCATCCCGGAATTTCTTGAACAACTCGCCCAGAATTGGCTGTGAGAGCGCTTGAATGGAACGATCATCGCTGTTGCCTGCGGCTAGAATGGAAAGGCCGACAATGGGCCCCGCCTGGACCGCTGCGGCAACGTCCCCCTCTCCTCGAAGAAGTTCGCTAAGCCCCGGTTGCGCCCCGAGGTTGAAAATCCTGTGCAGGGCAGGACGACGAAGATCGGCGTCGATCAAAAGCGTCTTTCGGCCGGCGCGCGCGAGACTGGCGGCGAGATGGCTGCAAGTCAGGGTCTTCCCTTCGCCGCCCACCGCACTTGTTACCACGATCAAACGCAAGGCCTCAGCCTCGGCGGCGTGGAGTAGTACGGTTCGAGTCGTTTCGATCGATTCGTTCATTTGGTTCTGCCATTGAACATTGCCGCCCTTCGCTTTGGCGTGATTGCGCGCCCGCGAAGGCAGCGTCGGCAGAGAACCCACGAATCGCATCTTGAGTCCCCGAACCACGTCATCAATACTGCTGACGCGGCGGCTTCGGAATTCGAAGAAGGCAATCACGAAAAGGATGAGCGCGAATGTGCCGCCACCCGCCATGCCGGCTTTCTTGATGCGGCTGTCCAGATCGGGCGTGCAATACGCATCTTCCAAAAGTGTGAATCGATCGGGAGCTTTCATTTCAATTTGAAGATGTTCGGACTGGGAGACCATTCTCTTGGCGAAGTCTTCCTCCAGTTTGATCTCGTCACGTAGCCATTCCACGTCAATCCTACGTTTGCTCAAACCTCGAAATGAGCTGAGGCGATTGTTGAATTCTTCGTCAAGCCATTTGTGCTGCGATTCAAGGATCGCAATCTCGTTTTGGTCATTAATGCGCGATGATCGGAGATCCGTGCCGATCTTCTCGCGGAGATTCTTCGTGAAGCTCTCGCGAAGTTTTTGGCGTAACAAAGCTAGTTCTTTTTGCGCCAGGTCCCGTGCCTTTGTCGCTCCCTTAAACGTTCGTTCCGTCTCGGGCTGAAAAGTGTTCTTTTTGATGTGCTCAAGATCATATTCGTACTGAGCAATCTTTCTCAGATAATCCAGGACGCCTGCATCCTTTTGGATAGCTTCTTCGATGACATTCGGCAGCAGGCCGACTTCGCCGTCTTTGACTTCGCGAGCTTTCTGAATCTCAAATTCCATCTTGGCTTTAAGCAACTTCTGCTGAGTTAGCAATAGTTCATTCTGGAGGTTGTCTAAGGTTTTCCAATGCATTTCTTGCGCGTGTTCCATCACTTTAGGGTCTTTCGTCGACCCCAGGTCTTCCGACATTCCCTTGAGAATCTGGCGTTTGTCCGCTAACTTCCTGTCCGCCTCCGCATAGATTTCTTTCAGCAATTTCAGACGTTGTTCCCGCCAACCTACCTCCCGGCTGCGCACCTCTTTGAAGTAGGAATCTCGCACAGCGTTCACAATCGCAATCAAATCCTTGGGTTCGTCGCCCGTCATGTGAATGCGGAGGATTTCTGGTGCGGTCGAGAAATCGGCCTGAATCAATTTCTCCAGCCAAACCACGGGATCGATTTGTTCCTGGACCACTTCCAGGTCCTTTACCTTTGGTTCGTTTAGGGCGGCGTTGAGCACGAGCCGACTTTTGATATAGGCGATTTGCGTGCGCTGATAGCTACTGAACTCGATCCTGCTTTCGGGCGTTTCACCAACGATGTAGGGACGATTCGCAGCAACCAGGACTAGCGTCCGCGCCGTGAATTTCTCTGACTGGCTGAACCACATGGCCGCCGCGGCCGCCGCGGCACAAACCAGGCCCAGTAACAAGGCCAGACGCCAACGGCGCCGCAGTGCCAGCAGCAGTCCGGGAACATTGGGGGTTGTCGAAAGAACCGATGGCAATTCTGATGCTTGGATAAGGGCTGGTCGATCCCGCAGCGCGACCGCGCCGTTGCCAAGGCGCGGCTCAGGCGCTTGATTCGAAATCGTCTCCTGCGCCGATTCAACTCGATCAGAATCGGGAAATGCCATTGAACATTCTCCGTCAGTGGAACGGCGGTTGCATGCCGAGATGACCAATTGACCGACCGTAGCCGGCGACGATCTCAGCGTTTACCCATTGGCAACTGCGCGGCCAAGGCGAACGTCGACTCCTCATGTGAGCCGATGCACTCGCGGAACGAATGCTTCACCTTAGACGCCAATCCTGGAAAATCGTTCCATCCGTTTTGCAAAAGTCTCTTTCCTGGACCGTCATCACACAAGACAGCTTTGCTTGGCAGATCCAGCTTCGGCAAAGCTGAAAACCTCTTCAATGTCAGACTGCTCGATCAGGAGCTTGTTAAGAAGCTGCTTCTCAATCCAGAGTATGCCCAAAGCAATTGGCATCATGACCCATCCGGCTAGGTCATGAAAGACTAGGTCCGCAATCTTGGGCCCAACTGTTTCGGACAACATGCTTGTTACAGTGATGCGAATCACATTGGCGACAAGAGCAATTGGAATGGCGCTAAGGACAATAACCGCCTTGTCCGTGAAACGACCGCGCATCAGCATCGCGACTGCCGCGGCCAACGCAAAGAAGGTCACCAACATGCCCAGCCCATTACACGCCTCAACCACTCCGATGCGCGATTCCTCCATGATGATGATGTTGCCTTCGGCAACCGCGGCAAAACCTGCCGTCTGCAAGACATACGTACTTGCCAAGGTCGCAATACGCTGTAGTGGATGAGCTAAGGAAACCTCCACTCGATAGGGGAGCGGCAGCATGAACACCAGAAAGGCGATCGCTGGCCAACTCCAGCGCAACAGGTTTCCGCCCCCAAACGAAATGACTATTCCCACCAAAACTGGCAGGATAGACGCGGCGCTAATCCAGTCAATGAAAAGGTAGGCGCCAAAAACATGAAGTGAGGCGCCGGCAACTATCCACGGCAAACCCCACCAGCTTGGCTCGAGTGATTCTTCCCGGATCATTCGGCGCCGGTGCCACAACAAGAATCCCGCGAAGAGGGGTACAAGGTAACCGTGTGAATAGATGGGATTTGTCGACCATCTTTCGGCGATATCACAGAACGTGGGCCAGTAGGCCCACGCCAAGATACTGCCTAGCGCGAATGCGATTGCTCCGAGTCTTTTCCTGGAATTCGTCATGTGTGAAGGCAATACAGCACGCGCGCACTCCGTGCCGATGGGTTGCACACGCTCACGTTGATGAGGTTCTCGACAATCAAGTCCTCATGAAGCAAAAGGCAGGCCAGCCGAAATTGATGGCCAGCTATTCGCTTGACGATAATCTTAAGGTGTTGAGAATACATGGTTTATGAAGAATTCTGCAACGTCTTTTTTCAGAAGTGATCGGCAATGGTTGTAAACGCTGGTAATCAGTTCAGCCGCTGAACTGGTTACAACAGAAGGACTCAATAGCACATCCTTCGCCACTTGCCTGCCTTGCCCAGGCACAGCTGAGGACACAACATTTTCAGCCGGTCTTGCGTGAAACTGGGCAGTCTTCCGAAAGTAACGATTGTCGCGATTAAAGGGGTAGTATCGAAAGCGTCGATAATAACGCCGACTGAGTAACTGTGTCCGTAGAGCGTCACAGCGGCTTTTTCTGATTCATGGGTTCAAATGGCTCCTCAACTGTAATTGCTGCAATAACTTGCGTTCGGAAATCCATCCGAATGATCGGTGACACTCGATGAACCGCCGGGCTGCACTCCCTCAAAACTCTGCACAGTCGAAGAGGTGACGCATGTTCAGTAAAGGAAAACGTTGGCCAACAATTGCATTGGTGAGCCTATTTGCAGCCGTTGCCGGAATAACGGGTTGCTCGAGCCGGAACACCATTGACCGCATGAGCGCGATCGGGAACGCGCCGACCGAATTGAAGAAAATCACACTTCCGGAACACGTCATTGCCCCTCCCGACATTCTCCTGATCGATGCGGTAACCCTCATCCCGCGGCCGCCTTACCTAATCAAGCCGCTGGACGCGCTTTTCATTCAGGTAAGGATCCCCGGCGCCAAAGAAGAACGGCCGAGCCTCGTTCCCGGACAACCGATCGATGGCATCTACCGGATTGAGCCTGATGGGACGGTGAATTTGGGGTTCGATTATGGATCGGTGAAGATCAGCGGACAAGGAATCGCCGATGCCAAGAACACGATCAAGACGAATCTGCTCAGGCGTTTTAAGGCAGATTTTGACGTCATCGTCTCCCTGGCGGAATCTCGGGCGATGCAGCAAATTCGCGGCGAACATTTGGTTCATCCCGATGGCAAGGTTGTGCTGGGGAATTACGGAAGCGTCGTAATTACTGGTCTGACGCTCGAGCAGGCCAAAGTCGCCATTCAAGACCACCTGTCCAAGTTTCTTCTGGAACCGGAAATCTCCTTGGATATCGCCGGCTTCAACAGCAGAGTGTATTACGTGATCTTCGACCTCGACGGGGCCGGACAACAAGTGCACCGCTTGCCAGTGACGGGCAATGAAACGGTCATCGATGCCATCGCCGAGTTGAAAGGACTCCCCGCCGGAACGTTCCGCAAACGCATTTGGGTCGCCCGCCCGTCTGTGGACGACTCGAACTGCAACAACATTCTGCCCGTCAATTGGGACGCCATTTCTTCGGGAGGATCGACATTAACCAACTACCAGCTCATGCCCGGCGATCGCGTTTTCGTCAGTGTTGATCCTTGGATCGCGACGGATAACTACCTCGCCAAGGTAATCGCACCACTCGAGCGAATCCTGGGAATCACCTTGCTGGGGAACGCGACTGTGAGGACCCTATCTGGCTCCGGTGGCGGAATCGGAAGCGGAATCGGACGCGGAGTCGGAGGATTCTAAGACACCGTGTTGGTGGTCATGGAGCCGACGGGGAGATTACTCCGGACAAATCATCGATATGTACGCGCGTACACAACAATCAATGGGATTGACCTCCGTGGCCTACGGAGTAGGCTTGTAAACTGATGGTGCTTCGTGTTACTATCCCGCAGAATTTGCGCAAGCCGCGCAAATTCAAGAATACGAATCACGAAAGCACGAAAGACGAAATCGCGAAAAATGGACACAAGAAACTTCTTTCGTGTTTTCGTCTTTCGTGCTTTCGTGATTAGGTTTTAGTGCGGCTCGGCCGCGCTGGGTCAACAGCGGCGTCGACTAGGCCACGTGTTTCGGTTTGAACCAGAAATGGAAATGACCATGAAGAACTGGCACTTGGTAGCTTGTTTGATGATGGTGTACGGCGTGGAGAACGTTGTGGCTCAAGGTCCCGCTCTCAACCCATCCGCCAGGCCGGCCGTCAGTCCCTCTTTGAATTTGCTCCGCCAAGGGAACAGTGCGGCTTTCAATTATTACGGCCTGGTCCGTCCGCAAGTAAACTTCAACAATTCCATTCAACAACTTCAGCAGCAGACCACCGCCTTGCAGCAGCAGGAGCCGACGACGACGACTTCCGATTTGCCGCCGACCGGTCATGCCAGCGGTTTTTTGAATCACTCCAAGTATTTTCTGAATCGGGGCGGAACAACGGGCACCCGTGCTGCAGCATCCGTCACTACGACGCAACAGGCGCCTCCGAGAAAGGCACGCTAGGCGGCATTTCTCACCACTGGAGGACGGGTTTTCTAACCCGTCTGGCCATGGCGGGTTAGAAAACCCGCCCTCCGACACCGCGCCGCTTGGCCATGGCGGGTTAGAAAACCCGCCCTCCGACACCGCGCCGCTCATCACTTATTGGTGAGAAATGCGGGCTAGGCGGCGGGTCCGGTTTTGGACCGTAGGCAACCTTCCGAGCCAAAGCCGTTGGTTCTACCGCGCGGCCTACTCGCGGTGGATCAGCCCATACTTGTGCAGTTTCTTGTACAACCCCATGCGGCTGATCCCCAATTCTCGCGCCGCACGCAACCGATTATTCCGATGCTTGGTCAACACTTCCTTGATGCGTTGAATTTCCGTCAGTTCTTTGCTTTCGGCGAGTGTCATGCTCGCGAAATCCTTCGGAATCACTTGCTGTTGCAGCACCATCGAGCCTGCCGCGGATGGGGTCTTGAGACGGATGGCTTCCGGCAAGTCGGCGAGTTGGATTTCCGGTCCAGGGCAAAGCGCGATGGCACGTTCGATCACGTTGCGCAATTCGCGGATATTGCCGGGCCAATTGTATTCTTGCAAGGCCCACAGTGCTTCTGGGTCGATGCGTTGCACGTCGGGCCGATTGCGGGCGGCGAATTCGCTGAGGAATCTCCGGCATAATGGCATGATGGAGCAGCGCCGGCTCTGTAGGGTTGGCATGTAAAAGCCGACGACGTCGAGGCGGAAGAAAAGATCGGCCCGAAACCGGCCCGCCCGGATCTCGTGCTCCAACAAGGCGTTGCTTACGGCGATGATCCGCGCGTGGAGCGGCAAACCCCGGTTCGAGCCAACGGGTTCGAAGACACGGTCTTCAACGACACGGAGCAGCTTGCTTTGCAGGGCCAGCGGCAACGAATTGATTTCGTCAAGCACCAGCGTCCCGCGACCGGCGGCGGCGAATTTGCCCAAGCGTTCCCGATCCGCTCCGGTGAAGGCCCCTTTGACGTGGCCGAACATTTCACTCTCAATGAGGCTGGGCGACAACGCGCCGCAATCGACGATCAAGAACGGTTCGTTCGAGCGCGGCGACATTTCATGGATCAGGCGCGCCAAGCGCGTTTTGCCCGTTCCCGTTTCACCGGTCAAGAGAATCGTGGTATCTTGCGGCGCCACACGCAATACTTGATCCCGCAATGTCGCTAATTCCGGCGGGAATCCATCAAAATAAGCGTCCTGGTCGGTGACATAACGAGAGGGCAACGAAGAAAGATGAGAACGAACATTGCCGTCAGCGGACTTCTCGCCATTTTTGTGGACAGGACTCGGCGTGCTAACAATTACAGTCGACAACATGGTGGGCTACTCCTGGTGCTGAATCACAGTAAGCGCGTCCGATGATTTTTCTTGGCATCAACACGATGCAATCATGAACACGTACGAACACGATCGATCCTCCTTGAGAAAATAGACCAAGGTTCTGCCCCTGCAGTCAAACATGACCTGCAGAATGGCATCAGCGATGCGCCGCCATCGTTTTGAAGTGCTTCCGTGCCCTTGGTGGGCATCCGTGATCTGGCACTCTCCAGGATGATCGGCACGAACTGGTGAAACAGCCCGTGGTTGGCGAAAGATCGCTCCTGAACAGTCACCAAGAAACGTCAACGTGGGGAGAGTCATTTTGGGCGCATTCTAACGCTGCGTTTGGTTTACAGAGTGTAATGCCCAGGAACACTGTCCAGCGCAACACAAAAATGGCGCAATCCAAAAGGAAATGGCAGATGTGAATCGTAAGGTCTTTCTGGATAAAGGCTTGCGATTTTCCAAAAAGCGACCGCCTTTTTTTGACAAACACCATTTTGTGTGCTATGCGGCGCGCAACTACAGAAAACTCCATAACCATCTGAATAGATAAGACTTACAGATCATTGTCGAAAGAACATTAGTGCTCTGAAGCACAGATACATGCCTCTTTTCGTGGACAGCTGCGCTAGATTCTGACATTCAAGATGAATCGCTGCAAAGACGCCAACCGGCGGCATCATTTGTGCTGGAAAAAACACCACCTTCCCCCGTTTTCTTGAGGTTGGAAGTTGGAGCCCCCAATTCCGGCCACACTCAGCCGGAACGAACCGTAATGGTTTCTTTGCCGAGTTGTAACTCCCCAGAAAGAACATCGTGAGCGGGCCATCGCTAAGGGAATTGTGGGAAGCTTGTGGTGGGATCGGAGAACTCCGCCTCTTGATCGAACACCGTTCGCAACCAGCCAGAGGCGTGGTCATACCAACCCCTTTTGCCGTCGTAGGCAGTGGTGACGCGTGCGAAGTCCTGCTGCTGGACAACCAAATCAGTTACCGCCATGCATATCTCCAAGTCATCGCAGGACAGCTGTGGCGTTTCGACCTTTTGAGCCGGACCGGCACCTTTTGGAAACAGCGTCGCGAGAGCGTGGGGTTGTTCGATGGCTCTGAAGCTCTTCGCGTCGGACCTTACGAATTACAAACCCTTATTCGCGAAAACGTCGCTCCAGGCGCCGCGAACCCGCTTTTGGCAACGCCGCCCGAACAGGACCCCCTTCCAACCGTCACCTTGGAGTTTCCGAATGCAGCAGTCATGAAAGGTCGCGCCCAATTGCCGACATGGCAGTTGGATCGCGTGATTACCTACGTGGGACAATCTCAGCTTTGCAAAGTCTGTCTCAAATGCCCAAGCGTATCGCGAATCCACTGCAGCTTGCTGCGCACACCCCAAGGAGTTTGGGTCATTGATCTTCTTGGCCGGGAGGGAGTTTCCATCAACGACACCCGCGTGCGCTGGGCGCGGCTACGTGACGGTGACCGCCTCAAAGTCGGTCGGTTTGAAATGTACATCCACGAAGAACCGCGGCGCGCTTCGACACGCACTTCCCACACCAACCTCTTGGGCGTCAACAAGCAATTGGCGAATGGGCCGGGAGTGGTGCCCGTCCCCGTTCCGCGTTCCCTGCAAATTGGCGGCGAAGCCCCTGCCGGCGCACTCAGCTCGGCCCTGACAACTTCAGCGAAGTCCGGAGTGATTTCGCCGCTGTCGTGGCCGGCATCCGTTCAAGCACCGAGCCCGGCACCCGTCCAACCAGGCACGGTGGCGACCGATGCCACCCAAGCGCTCGTGTTGACCTTCGTCAACCAGTTCTCGATGATGCAGCAGCAAATGTTCGATCAGTTTCAGCAGACAACGGTGATGATGTTGCAGATGTTCAGCACGCTGCAAAGGGATCAGTTCGACCTGATTCGACAAGAACTGGACGGGCTGCGTGATTTGAATCGCGAGATGCACTCGTTGCAAACCGAGTTGGCGAACTACCGAGCGGCGCCTGCCGATGCCCTGCGCTCGATCCAGCAAAATCCGGCGACGTCGATTACGGACTCTGGTTCGGCGCCGTCCCTTGCCGCTGCCGCGCCTGGCTCTCGGCAAGCACATCGAGCGACTCAGATTAGCGCAAATCGAGCCGATGCCCCCGACACACCAGCCCGCAAAAAATCCAAGGTCGCAGCCAGCCATGCGACAACGGAGCCGATTCGAACCGATCAGGACGTTACGAGGCCGGTTCAGTCGCCAGGCCAAGGGCTGGAGACGCCGGCTCAACCGGTCAATGGATCGTCTCCAGAAAGCACCGGCCCGCCCAGTGAAGATGTGCACGCTTGGCTCAGTCAGCGCTTCACGGATCTTCAGCAAGAAAGACAGAGCCGCTGGCAAAAGATTGTCGGTACGCTTCTGGGAAAATAGCGCACGCTGATCGATGGATAACGGCGGTGAGATTTTCGGTTCTCCGCCAAACTTGTGGAATCGGCTGGTCTTTGTGGGGCAGACATTCTTGTCTGCCTGCGTATTCAGCGGCTTCAGTGGCAGACAGGAATGTCTGCCCCACAAGAATGGCGCAGCACCAGATTTTCTTGCCGCGGGTTGCGTTGCGGCTGAAACACGGTTAAGCTCAAAACTGCATCATTTGCCAAGATTGCGCCGCGAATTCGAACTTGCACCCTCGTTAGGGCACCCAGCCTTGAGTTCGGCATCTTCGACGCATCCTAAGGAGGTTGCCGCTGTGACAAGACATCTGCTCTTTGGCCTCATCGTCATGCTGGTTGCCCTTACCGCGCTCGACGCCAATGAACCCCGCTACAATGGCCAGCCGATGAGCTTTTGGCTTGATGGACTCAAGGACACCGATGTCCGGGTCCGCGCAGGTGCTGCGTATGCGCTCGCGGAAATCGGAGCACCGGCGAAGTCGGCCGTCCCAGCACTCAAGGAAGCTCTCCGCGATCCAGAAAGCCGTGTGCGCTCGGCCGCGATCCAGGCTCTGGGCAGCATCGGGGCGCCCGGCGTCCCGGCGTTGCGCGAGGCCCTGCGCGATCCTGATGTCAGCCTGCAATCGAAAGCGATTGAGACGCTTGGAAACCTTGGGCCCGCGGCGAAAAACGCCGCCGTCGAGCTTGTCGAATTGCTCAATCACGAGACGCCATCGTTCGATCCCGATCGCTTCATCCTAGCCGCGCAAGCTCTCGCGCGCATGGGGCCAGATGCTCAAGCAGCAATGCCGCGGTTGCGCCGAGTTCTGTTGCTCGACGACCAGGAACTCCTGGGTCGGTTCCGCGATCGAATTGGATTCGCCGATCAACTTCGCAAAACAGCTGCGGTCACCCTGTCGCAAATTCACGATCCCGATGGCAGCGGACGCGTGATCGCTCGGATCGCCGATTCTCCCTTCGTGAGCTGGAAAGGAAGGCCCGCCTCGGACGCGCGCAAGGTTGAGGTCCACTTGTTGCTTCTCAAGACCGTCGAGAAGATTCTGAATCAGCCGAATCAGGACGAGCAGGCCATCGTCGCGGCCTTGAGGAGTTTGTCACGGTCGTTGCCGCGAGCGCCGCGTAATCCGGAGCTGGCCAAAGGGTTGGATCGAATCGAAAAGACCATCGAGAGCATCCGGACGACGGCCAAACAGAACGTTAAGCCGCCGCAGCTCGAGGAGAAACCAACGCAACCCGAAAAGAAGCCGCCACAAACCGAAGAGAAGCCAGCGCAGCCCGAAAAGAAGCCAGCGCAAACCGACAACAAGCCGCCGCAGATCGACAGCAAGCCTTCGCAGACCAATGATGGGATTAGCAGCGCTGCGGACGAAGCCTTGGCAGCTATTGATGCCTACAACAGCCCGCTTCTTGCCGTAATCTGGGAGCTTTGTGGTCCAACCGACGGCCAAACACGGGCCATTCAACGGCTCGCCGCCATCGACGGAAAACGGACAAAGTCGGATGCCATCAACATCCTTTTGCAGGCCCTGGGAGAAGTGACTGATGTTCCTACGGTGGAACGGATCGCCAACGCCATTGGGGCCACCAAGAAAAACTGAGAGTTTGTGAAAAAATCTCTCGCAAAGTCGCAAAGACGCCAAGCAACAAGAAAGATAGCCATGAATTCTTGGGTATTCTTGGCGCCTTTGCGCCTTTGCGAGAGACGGTTTTGATTTTTTCGGTTCTCCGCCAAACTTGTGGAATCGGCTGGTCTTTGTGGGGCAGACATTCTTGTCTGCCTGCGTATTCAGCGGCTTCAGTGGCAGACAGGAATGTCTGCCCCACAAGAATGGCGCAGCACCATTTTTTCACATGCTCTGAGCAAGACGCCAAGAGGCATGGTTCAAAACCGGGTAAC
>ORMF011747555.1_pt1 | contig 16211 bp, 14 predicted proteins | sample 1779871 | NCBI WGS metagenome assembly ORMF01 (sample SAMEA104232316, study PRJEB22302) | groundwater metagenome | biome: forest; feature: aquifer; material: groundwater | place: USA | collected 2011-08-07 | depth 5.4 m
ACCGGAAGGGTGGCTGCGCAGCGCAAGTCGATCGATGTGGGGTTCCAAGGCCAATGATCGTCGGTTCCAACTCGTTTGGTCTCCCCGCTAATCTTAGCAATTTGCTCTTCGTGTTGGTTCGTGTGAATTGGTGGATCGAATTTCTGCTTGCTGAAGACCATCCACGAAGTCACACGAAAAGTCACGAAACAGAGCGGCCGGGCAAAAACTGCGATCACTCTCTGAACGACGGGTCGGTAGCGCTGGGCGGGCCGGTTCTGATTGGTATGAATATCGGCACCGCGCGAGTTGATGTAAAAGTGGTTCGTCCCTGTGCTGACACTCTCTGGATCGGCATTCAGCGTGTACGAACTCGATTGGCCCGCACTCTCTTGGGTCAAATTCAAAGTGAAGACATAGCCGTCAGCCACGGGTCGGTCTCCCGAAAACCTGGAGGTTAACATACTTTCCCTGATCAACTGATCGAACGATCCAAAGGTTCGATTGTGCGTGTTGTAATATTGGAGGACGTTTGCCTTCGTCACGGCTTTAGAGGTCACTGACTATTTGAGTTGCTGTTGTCATTGCTCGACGTGCGCGCCTTTCTCTCACAGAACTCCTGGATCGGCTGAAACAGTTGCTGACAATAGCTGTCCGAAGACAGATCGACGCGGCGGCACTGTTCCACGCGCCATTGACCGCTCTTGATGAACTCTGTCGGTTTCGGCACGTCGTTACAAAAGCCCGGGGTGGGACGGCTGGCATCGAGGCATGCCCGACTAAAAATGCTGGCAGAAATCCCACTGGCAAAGCCGGGCTCCTTCTTATATCGCACCAGGGTTTCGTCAACACACCCCTGATTGTCGGTGTTGCGCCCAAACTCACGCCCTTCGGTCATCACCTCTTTGGCCCGGCCCATCAGTTTGTCTTTGTTGCGGGACCACCAGACAACACCGCCGACGATAACTCCAACGACCAGCAGCACCATGATGATGGCGACGGCGAGTAAAGCCTTAAGCCAACCTGGCATAGGAGTCCTCCGTTTCGAAAACGAGCCACAGATTCACACGGATCGACACGGATAAAAAACCAACGGCTAATCAATTTGCCTTATCCGTGCACATCCGCGCTAATCCGTGGCTGACTTGTCCTCACTTCAAATGCTTATCGAGCCAGCCAATCACCGTGTTGTACCAGAAGGCCGAGTTCGCCGGCTTCAGCACCCAGTGACCCTCGTCGGGAAAATCGACCAGCTTTGATTCTACGCCCATCCGCTGGACAGCGGTGAACATTTGCAGGCCTTCGCCTTCGGGCACGCGATAGTCAAGAGCGTTGGTAATGATCAGAATCGGAGTCTTGAAGTTGGAAACGAAATTGTGCGGCGACCAGCGCTCGTACATTGGCTTGTTGGTCCATGGCGTGCCTTTGAATTCCCATTCGGGAAACCAGAGTTCTTCGGTCGCACCGTACATGGCGGTGAGATTGTAAACGCCATCGTGCGAGACAAGCACCTTGAACTGGAACCGTGGATCGTTGTTGTGTCCTTCGATCCAGTCGATCATATAGCCACCATAGCTCGCGCCCGCGCCGCCGATGCGATTCTTATCCACGTAAGGCAGCGCCCCCGTCTGCGCCACGCCATTCTTGATGTCGGTAAAACCTTTCCCGCCCCAGTCACCTGAGATTTCCGCGACAAACTGTTGGCCGTAGCCGGTCGAGCCACGCGGGTTGGGCATGAACACAACGTAACCTGCATTAGCGAACACCTGGGGATTCCAGCGATACCCCCAGTTATCTTGCCACGCACCCTGCGGCCCGCCATGAATCAGTACCGCCAGCGGATATTTTTTCTTCGAACTAAAGTTCGTCGGCTTGACGATCCAGCCGGCGATCTTCGTTCCCATGGCTCCGGCCCAGGTCACCTCTTCGGCCGCCTTGAGGGCAAACGCCGATATCAACGCGTCGTTTGCTTTGGTCAAAGCCACTATGCCGGTACCGTCGGAAGTGGCGGTAAAGATCTCGTTCGGGCGGGTCATGCTGCTATGCGAGAACACCAGGGTCCGTCCATCGCTGGTCACGTTGATATCGCCATTGACGCCTTCGCCCAGAACTTTCTTCAACGGGCCGCCGTTGACAGACACGGAATAGACCGCACCGCGACCGCGGTCCTCGGCGCCAAGGAAGATCCATTTGCTATCACCTGTGAAGGTGAATTCATCGACGTTGGAATCCAACATCTCAGAAATTGATTTCGCGGTTCCGGTTTTGCGATCGTAGAGCATCAAGCGAAATCGATCGCTTTCATAGCCTGGGGTGACTTGCGAGCGATAAGCGATGAAACGGCCATCGGCTGAAAACTTCGGCGAGCCATCATAGCCGTGATTGGTGGCCGTGATGTTTCGGGCAGCGCCTCCGTGAACTGAAACCAACCACACATCGGCGTTGGTAGAAGTGGCTTCGACTTTGTCGTGATTGCTGACATAGGCAAGCTCTTTCGAATCAGGCGAGAAAGCATAGTCGGTCGGCCCGCCGAGACTGAATGGGGGCGCGTCGTAGTCTCCCGGCGTCAGGTCGCGCGCTTCCCCTCCGGCGGACGATACGACAAAGACGTGACTGCGGGTACCGTCTTTCCAGGATTTCCAATGGCGATACAAAAGGCGCTCAGCGACGTGAGCTTTCACTTTGTTTTGAGCGACTTCTTCAGCGCGTCTCCTGTTGCAGGCGTCGTCTTTGCACTCCGGATAAACATCGGATGCAAACGCGAGCCACTTGCCATCCGGCGACCAGACCGGATCGCCGGCGCCGGTAGAGATACTAGTGATCTTCTTCAGCGCGCCATTGGAAACATCAATCGTCCAAATCTGGCTCTCCCCATCGCGCGCAGAAATGAACGCTAACTTCTCTCCATCTGGCGACCATCGGGGCGATGATGACGAGTGTTCGTCATTGGTCAGTTGGCGCATCTCTCCACTGCGTAGCGGAACCACATAAATCTGCGTCGTGCTTTTGTTCGCAACTCTTTCGACATCAGTGATGGTAAAGGCGACCAGATCGCCCTTGGGAGACAACTGCGGGTCACTAACGCGGCGAACCTTTAGCAAGTCATCGATGGTGAACCGGCGTTCCTGCGCGAATGCGACCGACGCGCAGGCAAGCAAACTGATGACCGACACGGCAAAGAAGCGTTTCATAAATGACCTCTCCGGATTTCTGCTCAAGTTGTTGGGAAAGCGTGCGTATTATCGCACCTTTGCGCCGGATTGGCGACAGTTAGCACGGATGGTAGGGGTCGGTACCGGGAGCGTTAGCGACCGGGTCTTAACCCACGCGACACTCGAGATCGCCAAGACCGAGACCCGGTCGCTCCCGGTACCAACTCCATCACGGTCCAAGAGAAATTGGGACGATGCCCTACCGGTTTGCGTATCCAAAACCGGAGTTGTTCGATTAGAATCCCACGCTATGAACGAAGCCGACTGCGCCCAAACGATTAGCCTGCGGCCCGTAACGCCCGGCGACGAAGAGATTCTGCTTGAAATCTACAAAAGGAGCCGCGGGGACGATCTGCGCGGACTTGGATGGACGGAGGATCGTATCAACGAGTTTCTCGGAATGCAGTACGACGCCCACAAGCATTTTTTAGAGAGCGAGTACCAGCGGGCAACCGACGAGGTAATTTTGTGCGAAGGTGAGCCCGCCGGCAGGCTGTTCGTCGAGCGTCGCGAGCACGAGATTCGCGTTATAGACCTGGCGCTGCTCCCCGAACATCGGAATAACGGTATCGGCGAGTTTTTGATTCGAAGACTACAGAACGAAGCGCGGCTCGAAGTGAAACCGCTGCGCTTGCAGGTGATCAGATTTAATCGGGCTGTTAATTTCTTCGAACGTTCGGGTTTTGTGCGCACCAGCGAAACCGGCACGCACTTTCAAATGGAGTGGGTGCCGAGCGCCTAGTATCAGAAGCCCGACCGTAGGGAGGGCCACTTTACTATTCGTAGCCCTCCCTTACGGTCGGGCTCCTGACACAACCATGATCAGGCGAATCATTCGTGCCGTTTTGAGACTTGCGCTGCGAGTCTACTTCCGCCGCATCGAGGTCACAGGTCTCGAGCACGTGCCACCCGATAGTCCGGTCATATTTGTGCTTAATCATCCGAATGCGCTGGTGGATCCGGCCTTTCTGCTTTGTTTGACGCCGAGACGGGTTGCCTTTCTCGCGAAGGCGCCGTTGTTTCGCATGCCGGTAATTGGATATCTGGTGCGCGCGCTCGATTCCCTGCCCGCCTATCGGCGACAGGATGAGGGACAAGACGTATCCCGAAATATCGAAACCTTTAATGCTGCGCGCCAACTACTCGCGCGCGGCATCACGATTGGCATTTGCCCCGAGGGCGTGTCGCATGATGAGCCCCGATTGAAGCCGCTGAAGACGGGCGCAGCACGGATTGCTTTGGCGGCGGCCTCGTCGGACGAAGCAACCGATCTGAAAATTGTTCCGGTCGGACTTTACTATACTGAGAAGACGACTTTTCGCAGCTCGGCTCTGCTGTACTTCGCCGAAGGCCTACCGGTCAAACGCGTCACGCTGGAGCCCGATGGCACGCCGCCACGCGACGCCGTACGCGAGCTTTCAGATCAAATTGAGACAGCTCTGCGCGAAGTAATGCTGCATGCCGAACAGGAAGAAGCTCTGTCTTTGATCGCCAGAGCGGAACAAATCTTTTCGGCCGCGGAAGTCGACGAGCACGACGAAGAACAAAGACTCGCGCGCACGCTTCAGTTGCGGCAAAGGTTCCTGGAAGGTTACGCGTTTTACCGCAGTCATTCTCCCCGGCGCATCGATGCTATCGAAGCGCGTATTGCTCGCTTTGAATATGAAATGAGGCAAGCGCGAATCGATCCAGCGGACCTTTCGCTGCCGCGCACCGCGGCGCACACGATTTTCAGTCTATTGGCGCAGATCCTTGCCTGCGTCCTGCAGGCGCCACTCGCGTTGTTTGGGACCGCCGTGCACTACCCGGCCTACCGGTTTGCCGGCTATCTGTCCCGGCGTTTGGCGCGTCATGAGCAGGACGTGCTTTCCACCTTCAAGATCATTTCGGCGATGCTCCTTTTCCCTTTAACCTGGGTTGTAGTCGCAGTAGTTTCATGGCGCCTCGCGGGCGGGTGGGCCGGACTAACCGCGCTGATTCTGACGCCGCTGTGCGGTTACGTCGCGGTGCGCTTCTTTGAAGAGATTGATAGATTTTTCGGGAGTTTCGTGGCGCTGGCGTTGTTCGTCACGAGGCGGCGTTCGTTTGTACGTTTGCTGGCCGAGCGGGCAGCGATTCACCGAGAGATCCTGGCGCTGGGTGAAGAAGCCGCGCCGTTAATGAAAGCTGTCTAGTCGAACAGGTGGCCCACGGTCCTAACGCACCGTCAACTAACTCTAACGCTTTTTCGCGCTCTTCTTTGCCGCCTTCGTTTTAGACTTGGTGGCGGTGGTCTTCGTTCGCGAGGTCTTCGCCCGCACACGTCTTCCTTTTCTTCCTTCGCGTTGGACGACGCCGGCTTTCTCGAGATATTCATAACTTCCGCGCACCACATTCCGTGCCACGCCCAGCGAATTGGCCAGGGACCGTTCGCTCGGCAGTAAACTTCCGACGGCCATCGCCCCGCTGCCAATCAAACTGCCAAGCTGATCGGTAATCTGTCTGGTCATCGATTCGACACTTTTCCTGTTGATCCGAATCTTGAGAGTCACTCGATTTGTCCTCCAGTTTTTTTGAGTGGCGCGTATTCTAGTAACTCATTGATCGAGTGTCAAACAATCGGCGATCCGAGATCTCAAATTTCAAATTTGAGATTGTAGGATGCGAGCTGCCCGCTCGCGTTCCCCGGTCCCAACAGAGAAGCTCGGGGACCAGCTGCAAGCTGGTAGCTTGCAGGGACAACGACTCAGCGATCGAACGCGTGACAGCGTTTTTTATGATCAGGGAAAGCAGAAAGCGAAACTAGTCCGTGACAAGAATCGCGATCAATGCAGGAATGATCAGCCACAGAAGTCCCTTCACCAGGAAGAAGATAAGCCCCCAAAAGCCGAGCCGTTTTATCCAACTCTTTACGGTCAATTTGAAAGACTCCCGCTATGAAGAACGGACGAAGATCCGGTCGCCAGTGTCGCGAGCGATCGGTTGTAGCAGCGATCGCAGAAAGATGTACATCACCCAACACTCTACGGCAAAGGGCGGAAAACCCAGGAAGCCAAGGACGGGCATCTCGAATATCTTTATGTTGCCAAAGAACGGCACAGTGTAAGTCCATTTGGAGATGGCCCAGTAGTTCCAGAACTCCCACAACACGCCACAGATCAGACCGCTCAAAAGCAGAGACCAGAGCCGTCGCCAATCGCCACGGCTCAGGTCATTGAAGATCGAAGGCTGGCTCCGCAGAGCATTCACGGGATCGAACAGGAATATGAAGGACAGCCAGATCACGGGCGCGAACCACGCAGAAGGATAAAGAAGCGGCACGATTGCTCCTACCGCACCCAGCACTGCGAACCCGATGAGTATTGGCCGCGAATGTTTGATGGTTAAGCAGCGACCTCTCTGCTTGAATATTGTTGCCCTGTACAACTCGGCAGTTAAGAAGAGGCCCGGAAAGATGGTCGCAAATGCCCAGTCATAACCCACGCGCCGCAAAAACGGATTCGGTTCGAGATTGTGGTAATGCCACCAGAGTTCGAGGTCCGACTTCCAGAACCGTGGTGCGTTATAAAACTCGCACAACCACCACACGCCAATTGAAATGACCGCGACGAGCAGGAATTCCAAACGATCAGTCATCAACAACGAACGCCCAGCGAATTTGTAAACCAGCGCATCGACAAAAAGGATATAGCCCGTCCAGATGATGGGAGTGAACCAATGTCCCACGAACTGATTGCCACTGAATAGCAATCCCTCGGCCGCGAAGATCACCAGGATTCCGACGAAACCATGAGGCGCGAATCGTTTCTTGCTGCTGCCGGTGTTCATTGTTCGTAGTATTATGGGCCCGGTACGAATTGGCGACAATCGAAAAGCAGCTCGCACGTGCGGCCCCTCCGGGGAAGCTCGGCCACCGCTATGGCAGTATTGCGTTTCGCGGCATAATGGGCAGGCGCGCGTCGCTCCTTCTGCCGCTTGTTTATTTCTGAAAGGGATCGCTGCTTATATGAAGCGTCTGCTCAAATCGATTCTCTTAGTCGCTGGAATTATCATGACGGTCAACTCATTAACGCCAAGCCAGGGCGCGCATAAGTACGCGTCCGCCGCTTCGGCTTCCGCTGGGGCCGCCGTCTCGACCGAAGCTCTCTATAAACAAAAATGCTCGAAGTGCCACGGCGCCGACGGATCGGGAGAGACTTCGATGGGGCGCATCTTCAATGCTCCGGATTTTACCGACAGAGGCTGGTGGATCAAACACTCCAGCGCCGAACTCGTTGGTGTAATCACGCGCGGCAAAAAGAACATGCCCGCGTTTGGAAAGAAATTGACCAGGGCGCAGATAACCAGTCTTGGCGCTTATGTTCAGAGATTCAAGGGATAGTCTCAAGATCGTTTCGCGGGCTCACTTGTACGTCCATGTTGAAGATGTGATTTCTTGAAGTTAGTTGCGGTCGACAAGTCCGCCGTCTAAACAAGAATTGCCGGTCACATAACACGCGCGGGCATGCGGCGGAATTCACTGTCTTAGCCGTTCGGTGGCCTCATTCGTGATTTTGTCGGGCGAAGATCGCTTGAATAATCCGATCTGGACGGCTATAAACGTCCGGCCCCCTGGCAGAACCTTTACTACTAACAAAGGTTTCGGTGAATCAGTGCACACTTGTTACCAAGAAGGACGCAAACTAATGAGATCCAAACTCAAATTGATTCTGTGCTGTCTGACGGCAACGTTGCTGTTCAGTGCTTGTGTTAAGGGCCCCGATCAAGGCAAGACCGGACGCTCCGCAAAACAAGGCGGCCCGGTGCGTATAGGCTTTTCCATGGACACGCTGAAAGAAGAACGTTGGCAGCGTGATAAGGCCCTGGTAGAAGCTCGTTGCAAGGAAGTGGGCGCCGAGTGCGAGATCCAGGTCGCCAATGGCGACGATGCCGTACAGACCAAGCAGTGCGACAACTTGCTGACGAAGGGTGTCGATGTTTTGATCGTGGCGCCACATAACGGGCAAATTGCCGCATCGATTGTCGAGGCCGCCCATCGGCAGAACGTCCCAGTGATCAGTTACGACCGTTTGATTCGCAATTCTGATGTCGATCTCTACGTTTCGCATCAGGTGATAAAGATTGGCCAGCTGCAGGGGCAGTACGCGTTGGATCACATGCCGAAGGGTAACTACGTGCTCATCGGAGGATCCCCGACCGACAATAACGCGCTCCTCTTACGCGAAGGTCAAATGCAGGTCCTGAAGCCGGCGATCGATCGTGGCGACATCAAGGTGGTTTCCGATCAATTTGCCAAAGAATGGAAAGCGGAAGAGGCGCATCGCATCACCGAAGACGCTCTCACCAAGACCAGCAACAACATTCAGGCGATTGTTGCCTCCAATGACGGAACCGCTGGCGGCGCTATTTCGGCACTACCGCCACAACTGGTGGGAAAGGTTCTCGTGACGGGTCAGGATGCCGCGCTGGACGCGGTGCAACGAGTCGTCCAGGGTGAACAGACGATGACGATCTACAAACCGATTCAGCCGCTCGCCTACAGCGCCGTGGATGCGGCGATCAAGCTGGCACGGGGCGAGAAGGTCGAGACTAAGGACACGGTCAACAACGGAAAGAAAGACGTGCCTTCGATTCTCTTTGAGCCAATCGTAGTCGACAAAAGTAACGTGATGCAGACCGTCATCAAGGACGGCTATCACAAGTTGGAAGACGTCTATAAGAACGTGCCGAAAGACCAATGGCCGAAGCAGTGAGCGTTGAATAGTTCGCGCAACGGTAGCGGCGTACAGAGTACCAACTTTAGTTGGGTATTCGCGACGAAGAGGCCCAACTAAAGTTGGTACTCTAAACGCCCGCGATCCTGGATTGAAAGATTTTGCAAAGCTCCGCCAGCGCAACGCGATTGTTGAGACTATGACAACTCCGCTGCTTGAGATGAAAAGCATTACGAAATCCTTCCCGGGCGTGCGCGCCCTGGATGGGGTCAGCTTCGATCTCAATAAAGGCGAGATTCACGCGCTGGTTGGTGAGAATGGCGCCGGCAAGTCGACACTGATCAAAATCCTTGCCGGCGTCTATCCGTATCCTGAATACGGCGGCGGGATTTTCCTGGATGGTTCAGAGCGCCGCTTTGCGAATGTGCGTGATTCCGAGAAAGCGCGGATCGCCGTCATCTATCAGGAGCTTTCACTGGTCAAGGACATGAGCGTCGCCGAGAATATTTTTCTCGGTCGCGAGCCACGCCGTTTCGGCATGATCAACTGGGAACGGCTTTATAGCGGCGCGCAGAAGTTGCTTGACGATCTTCACCTCGCGATCGATCCACTTACGCCGGTGCGAAACCTGGGGATTGGCCAGCAGCAACTGGTGGAGATCGCCAAAGCTTTATCACAGGATGCGAGGATCGTCGTACTCGATGAACCTACCGCGGCATTGACTGACTCGGAAGTCGAAACGCTTTTTGTCATTCTGAACAAGCTGCGATCGAGAGACGTGGCCATGATTTACATTTCGCATAAGCTCGATGAAGTTTTCCGTCTCAGCGATCGGGTCACCGTGCTGCGTGACGGCCGCACGATCAGCACTAACGCGACGGAGGAGTTGAATGAGGCCGTCGTGATCGCCAAGATGGTGGGGCGCGAAGTCGGCCAGATCTTCCCCGAAAGTACGCACCAGCGCGGCGAAGTCGTGTTCGAAGCGCGCAACGTCACGGTGGAAGATCCCGGCGTGCCGGGCAAGCTGCTCGTCGATCGAGTTGGCTTCAGCGCCCGGAAAGCTGAAGTGCTGGGTATTGCCGGCTTGATGGGATCGGGTAGGAGCGAGTTGCTAATGGCGATTTTTGGCGCGCATGCTGGCCGCAAATCCGCGGAGATACTGGTCGACCACAAGCCCGTTCAAATCAATCAGCCGTCTGACGCGATCAAACACGGCATTGGGTTCGTAACCGAAGATCGAAAACGTTATGGACTAATCCTCGAACAGACGATTTTGAAAAACATGACCCTGGCGGGGTTGCGCAAACTTTCAGGCCGATTTGTAACTAATGACGACGCCGAAGCCGTCGCGGGCGAACGCTCGGCGCGCGATTTACAGATTAAAGCAAACTCGGTTTTCACCATCGCGGGGACGCTCTCAGGCGGAAATCAACAAAAGGTCGTGCTCGCAAAATGGCTATTGACCAAGCCGCGGGTGCTTTTTCTTGATGAACCGACGCGGGGGATCGACGTCGGAGCCAAACAGGAAATCTATGCGCACATTAATCGTTTGGCGGAAAGCGGCCTGGCGATCGTCCTGGTTTCGTCTGAGTTGCCTGAAATTCTCGGTCTCTCAGATCGCGTGATCGTTTTGCACGAAGGTCGCATTACCGGAGAGTTCACGCGAAGTGAAGCGACGCCCGAAGCCGTGATGTCATGTGCGACGGGTCACGCGCGGCGCGCCGCGTGACGCGAGTTGAATGGAATCCCGACTTCCGGCGGATAAGTCGGCCGTCTAAACGGTTATCTGTGTCTCGTTATGTCTGAACCATCAAGCAAAGGCAGATTCAAACTCCGCACTTCAGCGTTGCGCGCCTATACGATGCTGCTGGCGCTGATTGTGATCTGGCTCTTCTTTCAATGGGCCACGATTGATCCTGAATACCATCCTTACGGGCTCTTCCTGGGCGCGGTCAACTTTTCTAAACTTCTGCAGCAGATGGCCGTGACCGGCGTGCTGGCCGTGGGCATGCTGATGGTTATCGTGTGCGGCAATATAGATCTTTCGGTAGGCGCGCTGGTCGGCCTGGCGGGCGGCATTGCGGCGATGACCCAGGGATGGGGAGGGGTTCCCTCTCTGGGGTCAGCCATCGTCGTCGGATTATTGATCGGAGCGATCCAGGGCACGCTGGTCGCCTACGTCAACATCCCCGCCTTTATCGTGACGCTGGGCGGATTGGAAGCCTGGCGCGGCGTGATTCTAAAGCTTACCAAAGGCGCTACCATTCCCGTCGAGAATCCCTTCTTTCGCTCACTGGGCCGCGACTTTATCGATCCGCGAATCGGTTTCGGATTGGCAATCGTCGCAGTAGCCGCGATCGCCTGGATCAATCTGAGGCGGAACCGGGCACGCCAACGGCATGGGCTCAAAGTTCTGACCTCCGGCGCGATCGCCGTGCGCATTTTGGTACCATCTGCCGCGATCGTGGGGTTCATCTTTCTGATGAATAAGGCGGGCGGCGTTCCTATTCCGGTAATCTTTCTGCTCGCGGTTGCACTGGCCGGATCATTTCTGACCGCGAACACCACCTTTGGGCGATATCTTTACGCCATCGGCGGCAATCCTGATGCGGCGCGCCTGTCGGGAATTAATTTGCGGCGATATATTCTGGCAGCTTTTTGTGTGATGGGAGCGCTCGCCGGACTGGCTTCGATTCTGCACACCGCGCGCGTCGGCAGTGCGTCACCTGATGCGGGCAATCTCATGGAGTTGGACGCCATCGCTTCGTGCGTGATTGGCGGCACAAGTTTGATGGGCGGGCGCGGCACTGTCTTTGGCGCAGTTCTGGGCGCGCTCATACTGGCTAGCCTGGATAACGGCATGTCGCTCTTGAATGTCGAGAGCTGGGCGCAGTACGTTGTCAAAGGCGGGGTGCTGGTCGCCGCAGTTGGTTTCGATATGTTTGGTAGAAGAAAAACGTAGCGCGTGAACCATGGTAGAGCGACAGAAAGCGATCTAATTTGCGCCGTTGATCTCGGCGGGACGAACCTGCGTGCCGCCAACATCGACGGCAAAGGCCGTGTCCTCGAACGCATACGGAAGCCCACGCCGACGTCAAACAAACCCGATGAAGTCGTATCGTTTGTCGCTGCGGTAGTCCGCGAGTGCGAAGCAGCCGCTGGGAACCGCGGAGCGCAGATCCAGTCAGTTTCGATCGTCGTTCCCGGGACGGTCCACATTGAAACCGGACTGGTGGTCAATGCGCCGAATCTAATCTCGCTGGAGGGCTACGACCTCGGACCAGCATTGGAGCGCGCCCTCAATCGTTCGGTTCTCCTGGAGAATGATGCGAACGCCGCGGCCCTGGGCGAGATGTGGCAAGGGGCGGCGAGAGGCAATCAAACCATCCTTTGCCTGACGTTGGGCACCGGTGTTGGCGGCGGAATAATTCTTGACGGGAAACTTTGGCGGGGCGCTGATGGCACCGCCGGTGAGCTTGGTCACATCACCGTTGAGCCTTTCGGTGGCGTGAAATGCAAGTGTGGCAATACCGGCTGTCTGGAGGTTTATTCCAGCGCAACGGCCATTGTGCGAATGGCCCGGGAAGGGCTACCCCAGCATTCTGACTCGCATCTGCATTCAATTGCGCCGGCCGATCTGACTTCAGAAAAAATTTGGAGAGCGGCGGTGGCCGACGATGAGCTGGCGCTCGAAGTATTTCACAAGGCGGGCGTCTATCTTGGTGTTGCGATGGCGAGTTACGTCAACATTTTCAATCCTGAAATGATTGTTGTCGGCGGAGGCGTTTCGGCGGCCTGGGAACTCCTGGCACAGCCGGCCCGCGAAGAAGTTTTGCGGCGCGCGTTTCGGGTGCCGGCTCTGCGATGCCGCATCGTGCCTGCAGAGTGTGGTGACGATGCTGGCTTGTTTGGAGCAGCATGGCTCGCATTTCAGAACCCGCGGGCAGTAGCAAGCAGATAGACTCAAAAAAAGCAAAGCCACAAAAAGCACCAAGGATTCTCTCGTTTGTTTGTGCGATTGTATTCTTCGGAGTCCTGCTGAGCGTTTTGTGCCTTTTCGTGGCTTGCGTTCTGATTAGTCCATGCCCGCAATCATCATTCATGGCCATTTCTACCAACCGCCGCGCGAGAATCCCTGGACCGGTCTCGTCGAGGCCGAGCCCGGCGCTGCGCCCTTCCATGATTGGAACGAGCGTATTCATTCCGAGTGTTACCAGCCAAATGCTGGCGTCCGCATAACTGATCCGGCCACGGGCCGGGAACGAATTGTGAACAACTATGCGAACATCAGCTTCAACTTTGGGCCGACCCTGCTTAGTTGGTTCAAGGACAAACATCCGGAGACGCATGCCGCTATCATCGATGCTGATCGGCAGAGCGCGCAGAAACGTGGCGGGCACGGCAATGCTATAGCGCAAGCCTATGGCCATGCGATCTTGCCGTTATGCAACGAACGAGATCGGCAAACCCAGATTCAATGGGGTCTGGCGGATTTTCGCGATCGCTTCAGGCGCGACGCAGAATCTCTGTGGTTGCCAGAGACGGCCTGTGATGACGACGTCATGGGTGTGCTAATCGAGGCGGGCTTGCGGTTCGTTATCCTCGCACCGCACCAGGCGGCCCGCGTGCGGGAAATTGAAGGAGGCCAATGGCGTGACGTCAGCGAGCAAACCATCGACACTAGCGTCGCCTATCAATATTCACATCGCGATGGATCGGGCCGATCAATCGCGGTGTTTTTCTACGATGGGCCAACCTCGCGCGCAATAGCTTTTGAAAACCTATTGCGGTCGAGCGCGGAATTTGCGAATCGATTTGCGCAAGCAGCGGCCGCTAAGGAATCATTAAATGTTGCTACGGACGGCGAAACCTACGGCCATCATTTCAAGTTCGGCGATATTTGTCTGGCCCACGTTCTGGAAATCGAAGCGCCGGCGCGGGCTTTGCGGGTTACCAACTACGGGGCCTATCTGGATCAGCACTCACCCACCTTTGAAGTTGAAATCAGCGATGGCCCGAACGGCGAAGGCACATCATGGAGTTGCCTCCACGGAGTCGGCCGTTGGATTCGCGACTGCGGTTGTCATACTGGAGGCGAACCTGAATGGAATCAGCGTTGGCGCACTCCCTTAAGACAGGCCCTGGATTTTTTGCGAGATGCGAATGCAGGGCACTTTGAAGCGACGCGCGGAAATCTCTTCGTAGATCCCTGGCAGGCCCGCGATGCCAGCATTGTCCTGGTTCTCGATCAAACTCATTCGCGCGAGAAATTTTTGTATGACCATGCGGGACGCTGGTTGTCGACGGAAGCGCAATGGCGCGCCCTGGCGTACCTCGAACTACAGCGAATGTTGTTATTGATGTACACCAGTTGCGGCTGGTTCTTTAATGACCTTTCAGGAATCGAGACAATCCAGATCTTGAAATACTCTGCGCGGGCGATTGACTTGATGGATCAGTTGGGCCTGCCGTCAGTGCGTGATGGTTTTTTGGAGATTCTCGCGGAAGCAAAGAGCAATCGGTCCGAGATAGGAACCGGCGCCGATATTTATCGGAGATTTGTCGAGCCTTTGAAGCCAAAGCCAGCTCATGAGGGGGCGCTGGCAACGTGACACCTGAGGTAAAGGCGCGCGGACACGGCAGGATGACGGATGGGATAAGGACTCAACGAGCCTGCGAAACAGACGGCAGCACACAGCCCCGAGTGGAGCAAAGCGAACCCGGGGATCAAGGTACCGACTGGAATTTGAGCCCGCTTTAGCGGGCAGCAGACGCGAAGACTGAGCGCACTTTGCGGGCTGTGCGGACGGGACGTCCGCGTTCCCAGGATTAGGAACCTGGTGTTAAGGGAGAGATGAGCCGCAAGAAAGCACCAAGCGCCAGTGACCCTATCGTCGGCGAGGGCGCGTCGGCGAAGGCGAAGAATTCACGCAAGGGCGCAAAGGCGCAGGGCGCGCCCAGAGCCACCCGGGTTCCCAAACGCTCGACAGACTCGCCCAGTCCAAACTCACCTCACGACTTCTCACCCACTCTCGGCGAACTCGACCTGCACCTTTTCGGTGAAGGCCGACACGAACACATCTACGAAAAGCTCGGCGCGCACCTGTTGACCCATGAAGGCGCGCGGGGCGTCGCATTCGCCGTCTGGGCACCTAATGCAAAAAGCGTTAGCGTTGTCGGTAACTTCAATGAGTGGAATGGTGCTAAGCATCCGATGCGATGCCTGGGCAGTTCCGGCGTTTGGGAACTTTTCATTCCGGGCTTGCAGTCAGGCGAACTCTACAAATACGAGATCAAGTCCGGACGGCACACGTTTCTAAAAGCCGATCCTTACGCCTTAATGATGGAGGTGCCTCCTAGAACCTCGTCCATAGTCTTCAAGTCGGAATATAAATCCCGCGAAGGTGCCTGGATGACGCAGCGAAAGAAACGACAAGCCTGGCGCGAACCTTTTTCGATCTATGAAGTGCACTTCGGTTCGTGGCGAAGGATTACCGAAGATAATAATCGCCCGCTGACTTATCGCGAGATGGCGCCGCTGCTCGCTGACTACGCGATCAAGAATGGTTTCACTCATGTTGAATTTCTTCCCCTTAAGGAACATCCATACGGACCTTCATGGGGATATCAAGTGAGTGCGTACTTCGCGCCTTCATCTCGTTACGGGACACCTGACGACTTTCGCTTTTTGGTCGACCATCTTCATCAAAAAGGCCTGGGCGTGATCATGGATTGGGTGCCGGCGCATTTTCCCAAAGATGCGTTTGCGCTCGGGCGCTTTGACGGCACGGCGCTCTACGAACACCGGGATCCGCGCAAAGGCGAGCATCCGGATTGGGGCACGTACATCTTCAATTATGGCCGCAACGAAGTGCGAAATTTCCTGATCGCGAACGCGCTGTTTTGGCTGCGCGAGTTTCATCTGGACGGGCTGCGCGTCGATGCGGTGGCGTCCATGCTCTATCTGGACTACAGCCGCAAAGAGGGCGAGTGGGTGCCGAACGAGTTTGGCGGCCGGGAAAATCTGGAAGCGATCTCATTCATAAAAGAACTGAACGAAGTCACCCATCGCGAGTGTCCGGGCACGTTAATGATAGCGGAAGAATCAACCGCATGGCCCGCGGTTAGTCATCCGGGTTATGCCGGTGGGCTGGGGTTTGATTTCAAGTGGAACATGGGCTGGATGCACGACACGCTCAAGTATTTCCAAACCGATCCGTTCTTTCGCGCGGGTAATCACAACGCGTTGACGTTTGGTTTGCTGTATGCCTGGAGCGAAAACTTCATCCTGCCCTTCTCTCACGATGAAGTCGTGCACATGAAAGGC
>ORMF010442056.1_pt1 | contig 16209 bp, 20 predicted proteins | sample 1779871 | NCBI WGS metagenome assembly ORMF01 (sample SAMEA104232316, study PRJEB22302) | groundwater metagenome | biome: forest; feature: aquifer; material: groundwater | place: USA | collected 2011-08-07 | depth 5.4 m
ATCTCAGATGAAGAATTACGAGATGTTGAATGGGAACTTAACAACAGACCACGAAAACGTCTTAAATTCAAAACACCCCAGGAAGTATTTGATTACTACCTTAAAAAACCCTAGGGGTTGCATTAGTTCCTAGAATACGGGTTTTCTCGTTTGGTGTCATAAAGTCAAGGCATTTTCTTGGTGTATTGTTTAGTTTGTCTTCTAGTTGTTGCACTCGTTTATGAGAAAGAGTGTCAATACTTTCTCCTTTATGAATGTATCTTCTGATTCTTTGGTTAGTATTCTCAACACTACCTTTCTCCCATGAGGCATAGGCATGAGCAAAGTAGTAATCCATGTTAAGTTCCCGGGTTACTCTTTGATGAAGATAGTTTTCGTTTCCATTATCAGTTGTCATAGTTTTGAGCATAAAGGATGGATATGGGGAGAGTCTTTTGATAAGAATAGTTGCTTTAAAGGGAGCAGTACGCATTTGTAGTTTTGAAATAATTGTTATCCTGGTCACTCTCTCAACTGTTACAGAGAGTGCACCTTTGTCCTTAGCTTTCCCTATGATCATGTCTGTCTCCCAATGACCAGGGATCATTCGGGCAGTAACCTCAACTGGTCTCTTTTCAATAGAGTTAGCCTCAGGAATCTTTCCGTACCGTTGCACTTTCCTTCCATCTATTTTTCCTCTCTTCCTTCTTTTGCATACTAAGTATTTCCATAGATGTTCTCTCAATACCCCATGCCGGTAAATGTATTGATAGATTGTTTCATGCACAATTGTTTCTCCCGGATGGTCAATTGGTAATCTTCCAGCTATCTGTTCAGGACTCCAGCCAAGACGCAGATGTTCCCTGACATAGTCATGGACAAGTGGACTCTTGAGTCTTGCTCTCTTTCTCTGTTTGTTTGCTCTAAAACCTGCTACTGTTTGAGCAAAGCAGGGAAGATACATATTATCTTTTCTTTTGTTTCTGAATAACTCACGGGAGATTGTGGAATGAGATCTTCCGAGTCTTTTTGCAATTGTGCGAAGAGATAGTCCTTGTTTTTGGAAACCATAAAGTAGTTCTCTCTCTTCAAGTGTTAACTTGTGATGGGTTCTCATTTTACACCTCCTTTCAGGTACGTATTGTACCCGAAGTGGTGCGATTCGTTCTAGAACCCACTAGGTTAGAACTTGTTGTTTAACCATGTAATTTCTTACAAAATTTTCAAAAAACTATAAAGTATACTTCCTAAAGAAAGGGGGTGAAGAAAATGGATTATTCAAAAGTTTTTGCATATACTCTTGAATTTCCTCAAGCGACAAAGGAACAATACGATAAAGCGATAGAAAAATTAAACTTAGGTGGAAAGACCGCTCCCGGGGGAATTTTTCATTTGGCAACTGTTACTCAGTCAGGCATTAAAGTATTTGATGTATGGGAAAGTAAAGAAGCTTTCGATACATTTATGGCTGAGAAATTAGGTCCAGTTATGTCTGAATTAGGTATTCAGGCGGGTCAACCTGAAATGTGGTCGGTAATAAATATACTACAGAAATGATTTACAAACTCCTAAGTTGACTTATGTTGACCTCTGGGGATGGAGAATGAACAGTACTACTTAGGTGGGTGGACTGGCGGAGATGATTTTTCAATTGCATTTGATTGAATGAGTACTTGCGATTTTCTGTTTAACAGATAAAGAGAAACGACAGAAAGCGCTGTAATAGTAAGGATTAAGACGCAAACAAAAATAAGCGTTTTTTCCCCTGACTCTCTATTGTACTTTCCAAGTTCTACCAGTTCCTGTCTTGAAGGTTTAAGAACAACTGTCTGGGCTTTTTGTAATGGCATATCCTCATAATAGGACAGTGCTTTTTTTCTGTCAACCCTTCGGTAAACTCAGGGCAAGACCCTTCGACTTTGCTCAGGGTAAACCCCGATTTATCTCAGAACCTTAAGCTTTTTAAGGTTTGGGAGAGGGCGTCGGGTGAGCACAGCTTACACAGTACTTATTTCCCAAAAGATCAGTCATAACTGTTTCTTCCCTCTCTTCAACATTATCTGTCTGTCCCTGTTTTGCAATTGTGTTTGTCGTTTTGTCAATAAAGACTTTCTGTTTGGAAGTTGCAACAGTATTTTTTGTTTCAGTACCGCGAATAAAGTACTCAAAGCGCGTCGGACACTGATCGGCCCCGCCTTCCTTTTTTGCATCAGAAGACTGAGGTGTCCCGGTTGATGTACAGACATATTTTCCAAAAACATTTGGCGGCTTTTGGGGAATTTCAGGCTTCTTCCCAACAAGAAGGTGAGCCATAAGTGTATGCCAGATCGGTGCTGCTCCTGTGACGCCTGATACAATACCAGACATAGGGCTATGATCATTGTTGCCAACCCATGTTGCAACCAAGAAAGACGGGGTGTATCCGATTGTCCAGTTATCACGGTAATCATTTGTCGTTCCGGTTTTTACAGAAACACGCTGTTTTTCAATTTTCAGAGCCGAATTCGGACCAAAAGCCGAAACCCTCGCACCATTATCCGCTAGAATATCTGAGATAATAAAAGACACTTCAGACGGCAAAACTCTTTTCCCGAAAATTGGGCTTTTCGGCGGCTTGTATTCTTCAATAATGTCTCCTTTTCTGTCTGTTATTTTAAGAATTGGATGCAGATCCATTCGGTATCCTTGATTGGCAAAAACACCAAATGCCGTTGCCATATCAAGCATTGTTACCTCGCCTCCTCCAAGAGTGAGAGATAAACCATACCGGCTTGGGTCTTTAAACGTTGTTATTCCCATCGCGCTTGCAGTTGCAATCATTGACTCGACTGTATTGAGTTTCAGCATCTCAACTGCCGGGATATTAAGAGAGCTTCCTAAAGCTTGCCGCATCTGGACGACGCCTCGGAACTGACCGTCGTAATTTCTCGGACAATACGGTGCCCCCGGCGGATTGGGGAAACAAATCGGCGCATCAATAAACGGCGTTGCCGCAGAGTAGCCTTTTAAAAGCCCGACAGCGTAGTTAATTGGTTTGATTGATGATCCGGGTTGAAGCAGGGCAAGGGATACATTGACATTTCCGTGTTTTGGGTCAAAATAATCTTTGCTTCCAACCATTGCCAAAATCTCGCCTGTTGCAGGACGTGTTATAACAGACGCACCGTTGCCAACGTTGTACCCTTGTAGTTTTGCGACTTCCGATGCGACGGTTTGCTGAGTGAACTCCTGTATATCAGGATCAAGGCTTGTCTGTACCCTAAAGCCTCCTTGTTCAACTGCCTGCTCACCGTACTTTTTAACGAGTAAATCCTTAACGTAAAAGACGAAATGGGGGGCTTTTATGGGATTACTAATTTTTTGAAAATGGAGCGTCTGCTTTAATGCTTCGTCTCTTTCTTTCTTTGAAATATACTCCTGCTCATACATTTTTTGTAAAATATCCTCCTGCCGTTTTTTGCCAAGTTCTGGATGAGAGCCAAACGGGGAATAAGTGCTTGGTGCTTCGGGAAGTCCAGCCAGATACGCGTTCTCAGCAAGGGTTAGGTCTTTTACCTGTTTTCCAAAAAACGTCTGGGCCGCCGCCTCTGCTCCGTATGATGTTCCGCCGTATGGGACTTGATTGAGATACATTTCCAAAATTTTATCCTTCGGGTACATCACTTCGGTTGCAAACGCCAGAATCACCTCTTTAATTTTCCTCTTAATCGTCCGTTCAGGGGTCAGGAGACTTGTTTTGACAAGCTGTTGTGTCAATGTTGATCCTCCTTGGAGCTGTCTGTGAAATATAATCGAGTAGGCTGCTCTTCCCATACCTCTTGGATCAACTGCGCCGTGGCGGTAGAAATCCTTGTCTTCTATCGCAATCGTTGCCTGCTGGAGGCGGAGAGGAAGTCTGTTAAGTGGAACAAAGGTTTGATTGCGATTTGAATAGAGTGTGTAAAGTAGTCCTCCGCGCCTGTCGTAAATTTGCGTTGAGTATGACGCGGTGTTACTGCTTAAACGCGTTGGCGAAGGAAGATCTTTAAGAAGAAACATGTAGAGAATGCCAAGTATCAAAACGACGAGAAAGACGGGGGGTAGGAGAACAACGAGCAGGCGTTTCATAAAGGACCCTTTTTTCGATTGCTTCACAAGTTTTTTATATCGCTTGATCATAGATTGATGGGTCATATTTTACCAGAAGTTAAAAGAGAAGAAAATCTTTGACAATTTCCTTAACCAATTTTTCCCCAAATTAGCTATAATAATAGAATGGAATTCCTTTCAACGCTACTCCCGCAATTATCCCAAACCCACCTCGGTTTTAATTTTCTCGATCTTATTATTATAATTGTTATTCTCTTTTATGCACACGAAGGATATACACTTGGATTCACTCTTGCATTTCTGGATCTGGTCAGCTTTATTTTATCATTTATCATTGCCCTCAAGTTCTACGCAGGAGCCTCACAACTTATTACGACTTACTTTTCCTTGCCTATTGGAATTGCCAAAGCAGGCGGGTTTTTTTTGGCGGCGTTTATATCAGAAATCCTTCTTAATCTTCTTTTCCGAAAAATTCTCACCTCCTTGCCGAGTCTCAACCCGCATAATGTCATATACAAAACCTTTAAAAAAATCGACCACTGGCTTGGGATTGTCCCTGGTGCAATATCTGCTTTTATCGTCCTCTCGTTTCTTTTAACTGTTATAGTCTCCCTGCCTTCCTCACCACTTATTAAAAGGCTTGTTACAGGATCCCAAATCGGTGAAAAATTAATCGCGAACACTTCCCTTATTGAAAAACAACTCAATAATGTGTTTGGAGGAGCGCTTGATGAAACGCTTACCTTCTTAACGGTTAAGCCTGAGAGTAACGAGCTCGTAACGCTTCACTTTAAAGTCTCAAACGGTACTGTTGATCCTGAGGCAGAGCGGGAGATGTTCCGGATGGTGAATACAGAACGTGCAAAGCAGGGACTTCAGCTTCTATCCTTTGATAATGCGCTTGCCGATGTTGCCCGTGCCCACTCGCAGGATATGTTTGAGAGGGGGTACTTCTCTCATTACACACCAGAGAGACTGTCGCCGTTTGATAGGATGGGGAATGCGGGAATTGAATTCACATATGCCGGAGAAAACCTTGCTCTTGCCCCAAGCACTGATCTTGCGATGCAGGGACTTATGAACAGTCCAGGGCACAGAGCAAATATTTTAAATCCCAATTTTAACAAAATCGGCATCGGCGCGATAGACGGAGGAATCTACGGCCTCATGTTCAGCCAGGAATTTACGAATTGATTATTGACATTTAATATCATTTGTCATACTATTGTTTAGTGAAGTATTTCGATTGGGATGAGGAAAAAAATCAAATACTCAAACAAGAAAGAGAGATTTCATTTGAAGATATTGTGATTGCAATTGAAGATGGTCAAATCTTAGATATTGTTAAACATCCGAACGAAAAGCGGTATTCCAATCAAAAAATTTTTATTATTAATTTTAATGACTATGCATATTTAGTGCCTTTTATTGAAGAAGAAGAGAAGATTTTCTTAAAAACAATTATTCCAAGCAGACGCGCGACGAAAAAGTATCTATTAGAAAGGAGAAGGAAGTAAATATGAGGTATTTCGAACTAACAAAAGAAGAAAAACAAATTATTGATAACTTTGAGAAAGGAGAGTTTGTTAGTGTCGGTAATTTAAAGCGAGAAAAAACGAAATATCAGCAAATAGCGTCAGCAACGCTTCAAAAAACGAAAAATATTAATATTCGTTTATCTGAGAAAGACCTTCAGAAAATAAGAAGAAAAGCTGCTGAGACTGGTATTCCGTATCAAACACTGGTAAGCTCAATCCTTCACCGTTTTGCGAATAAATAACATATCTTCAAAAGTAGTAAGTATACGGAAAAATGTACTCGCAAGAGTTTACGAATTGATCTTCTAAAGTAATTGACAATTAGCCTGATCGTATAGTATAAACTGATTCATGGCGAAAGAGATGCGAGAAATGCTCGACAGAATTGAGGGGGAAGCAGCTCAGTCATACGATCCACTTACAGGATACGCACGAGGGCTTTTACGAAGAGCTATAAATCATGCAGAAAAATCAGGAGAAATTCCTCGCAGCATGGAAGAATTACAACCACATGCAGAAGCAATACGTGATAAACAGCTAGAAAGACTCGAACGATTTGGTTTTCACAAAGAATTAGGGCAATCTTGTAGAGAATACGAGGAGGGTTTTCCTCAGTTTCTGCCTCAACCCGAGGAGTATAAAGCCCGTTTTGATATTCCTCTTGTTGTTGAGACAAGAATACCATTGTTAAGACAACACAAGCTTGCAGGAATTAATGAGTTCATAGACATAGATTATGTTACCAATCTTACATCAGTTCCTAGTAGACACCTTATACCATCTGGACCCATGATGCTAGCCCCCTTACCGCAATGTAAGCGTACTGCAAGCGCTAGAGCTCTTTGCCCCCCTGACGATGAGGTAGGCAGTCCTCTCGTGGAAGTAACAGCACTTTACTTGCAACGCCCAGACATTTTTAAAGATCATGGCGTTGATGCTCCAGGTTCGCGCCTTCCGTGGATTCCGTCTCTTAGAATCCTCAATGGCAAGTCCTGGGTTGATAACCGCTGGCCTGAGGATCAGAATGAGAGTTGGGGTGCATTATCTCGCGGGAAACAAATAAATACTAAGACCTAGTCCACTTTTTTCCACTTGATCTGTTTTGAGGACAGGTATATACTAGCTTTATGGTACGGGTTGCCATTAACGGCTACGGAAGAATTGGAAGAATTGCACACCGCGTCATCCTGCAATGGCACTCTGATGACATAGAAGTTGTTGCCATTAATGCAGGTTCCTCGACTGATATTACAGGCTGGATGTATCTTCTTAAATACGACAGCGTCTACGGCCTTTTGCCTTTTGATGTCAGTGTCAAGCCAAATGCCGACACATCCAAAAAAGATCTTCTTGGAAGTCTTGTTGTCTCGGGACGAGAAATACCCGTCTATTCACAAAAAGACCCAACATTTCTTCCTTGGAAAGATCTGGGCGTTGATGTTGTTATTGAGTCAACGGGAGTCTTTACAAGCGCCGAAAAACTCAATCTGCACATTGCGGCAGGGGCAAAAGCCGCAGTCCTTTCGGCTCCTGCAAAAGGAGAAGAAATACCGACATATGTGATCTCAGTTAATGAAACAAATTTTAAAGGTGAAAAACTCATAAGCAACGCATCTTGTACGACAAACTGCATAACTCCTGTTGCAAAAGTAATTGAAGATCATTTCGGGATTGAAAAAGCAATGATGACGACTGTTCATGGTTTTACCTCAGACCAGCGCCTCCAAGACGGGGGACATAAAGACTACAGGAGGGCACGGGCCGCGAGTCTTAATATTATCCCGACTTCAACAGGTGCAACTATCGCGGCAGCCGAGGCGCTCCCTGCCCTCAAAGGAATATTTCAAGGACTTGCTATTCGTGTCCCTGTGCCGGTTGGATCACTTTCGGATTTTACGTTTCTTCTTAAAAAAGATGTAACAAAAGAAGAAGTGAATGAGACATTTAAAAAAGAAGCGGAAAACCCAGTTTTTAAGGGAGTGCTTGCAGTGTCGGATGACCCCTTAGTTTCAAGTGATATTATTGGTAATTCTCACTCAAGTATTGTTGATCTGTCTCTCACTCAAGTTGTGGGGGGAAATATGCTAAAAGTCATTGCCTGGTATGACAATGAATACGGATATGCCAACCGGTTAGTTGAGGAGACAATTATGGTGGGACAGAAACCAACAAATGTCTAATTACTCTAATTTCTAATTGATCTAAAAAATACCCAATTTCCAATTTATCTAGTTTTAAGCATTTTGACATTAGCGCATTTAGATATTAGGTCAATTAGGTTAATTAGAAATTGTCTATGAATAATCCTGTTGACCTACCAGGTATTCGAGCTATTACGATTTCCGGACGAATCAGTGCCGGGTCTACATCTTTGGCAAAACACCTCGCCAACATGCTTTCATGGAAACTTATCGAGGGAGGAGAATTATTTTGGGAGAACGTTCGAAAGAAAATGCGCCTTGCTCCCAAAGACACCAATCTCAGGCCGGATGAGGAAGACCTTCTCTTCGATGAGCAGTTAAAGCAAATTCTTAGGAGAGAGCAACAGATGGTACTTGAAACGAAGCTCTCAGGTTTTATTGCGAAGGACTTAAAAGACGTGTTTAAAATTCTTGTGATCTCAGAAGATCTACAGGGTCAGGATCAGACGCAAGTCCGTATAGACCGCTTGGTTAACAGGGAGCAGATTTCAATACCTGAGGCAAAGGCAGAGGTTATTGAGAGGGAAGCAAATGACATTGAAAAATGGCGAAGACTCTATACGCAAAATGATCCGCAGTGGGCGTACTGGGATAAAAAGTACTACGATCTTATTGTTAATACCTTTACTCATAATCAAGAAGAAAGCCTAAAAATAGTACTCGAGGCGATTGGGTTTAAGAAATAGGGAAAATGTAGTACAATAAAGGGGGAATATATGCATTTTAAGAAAAAACTAACGATACTCGTTTTTTGCTTAGCGGCGATACTATTTGTCCCCACAGCACATGCGCAAGAAGCGTCATCCACCCCCGCTCCTACTCCAAAACCTGTCGACTCCGATAGAATCGGAGTCGATTATAAACTTCCTTATCCGGGTATCTTGCCCGACCATCCACTCTATTTTCTTAAAGCCGTACGTGACGGGGTACTTGGATTTTTTATTACAAAGCCTCTAAAAAAAGCAGGATATGATTTACTGCAAGCTGATAAACGAGTCGAGGCAAGCCGAATGCTTATTGAGCAAAGAAAAGGAAAAATCGATTTAGCGGAGACAACCTACTCAAAAGCCGAGAACTACTTTGAAGACGCAATTGCGAAAACAGATGCAGCAAAAAAAGAAGGACAGGGTGATTCCGAATTTGTAAAAAAACTTCGTTTGGCAAATCTTAAACATCAGGAAGTTCTTTCTGAGATGTACAAAAAACTTACAAATTCTGAAAAGAAAAAATTTGATCCTGAGCGCAAAAGAGCAGAGCAATTAGGAAAAAAGGTAAAGCAGTTAGCGCCATAAAAACAATCCATTTTTCAAAACCTGCACTACTTTTTTAATCACCAATGCCTCGGGTGTAAGAAAATCGTTATAAAATGTATTCGTTCAAGGCTGGTGCACAAGTTTGATATAGAATTTTGTAGTTGACACTATAGATGTAGTGCAATATTATTTTTGTTAGCACTAGATATAGGTGAATTAGAAATTTATTATATATGCATTGTCCATATTGCGGAAATAAAGAATCAGAAGTCGTTGAGACACGGGAAAGCGCTGACTTAGATACAATCAGAAGAAGAAGGTCATGTCTCACATGCACAAAACGCTTTACTACATACGAGCGAGTTGAGAACGTTACGCTCACTGTTATAAAAAGAGATAGACGACGGGAGCAGTTCAACCGTGATAAACTAAAAACAGGTTTTTTGAAAGCTTGCGAGAAAACCGTTATTCCGGCTGATGTGATTGAGAAAGCGGTAACTGATATAACACGGGAGTTGAGAGGAATGGATTCACTTGAAGTAGAGAGTAAACTGATAGGAGAAATGGTTGCGAAGAAACTAAAACAGCTTGATAAAGTGGCATACATTAGATTTGCAAGTGTGTTTAAGCGATTTGTTGACGTTGAGGATTTTGAAAAAGAAGTGAAAAACCTTGTACCGAATAAAGCTAACTTATGAAATTACGAACAGAAATCATAACACTTTGCGATTACGCATCAATTTCTAAAGACGGGAAATTAAGCATTGATGGAATTTTTGATGAGGTAAGGGTTCAAAAGTTTCCAGGAGGACTTGCTCGGGCATTTTTAGTGGCAGTTATTCATGGAAAGCCAGACACATCATACAGCTTAAGATTTAATCTTGAGTACGGAATAGAAGCTAAAAGCACAAATAAATTGGATGCCCGTACAGGCGCTAATGGGAAAGCAAATATTGTTACAGAGCTTCTGGGGCTTGGTTTTGAAAAAGCAGGAGATTACAACTTTACTATCTATCATGAAAAAGAAAAAGTAGGTTCAGTTACGATGAAAGTAATGCATGCAAATGAAAGCCAAACAGTAACATACAAATTACCTAACTAGTATGAATATGACTTCAAAAAAATTAAATTCTTTTAATTTCTTTTATATAGAAATTAATTTTAAAAAAAATGTAACTAATACAGAGAGTTCTAATATTAGAAACTACCTTACAGGCAATTCTAAGTTAAAAAAGCATGACGAAACTGGTAGTAGAAATGAGAGCTTAAATCAATGGCTGATTTTATTAAGCTTAGTGAAAGTAGGTTTAGATATATACCAAACGCTTGTATCTAGCAATGCTTCATACAAGTTTATTACTTGGGAATTGGTGCAGGTAGTTACAAGACTGACAACGTTTACTCTTAGCACACTGTATGGACATGACAATAAATTTTCCGATATGTTTAAATATATATTACGATTATGAAACTTGAAGGTGTAAGAGAAAAAGTATTTTTAGACCGATACTCACTCAAAGATGAGAAAGGTACTCCTCTTGAACAAACCCCACAAGAAATGTGGCAGCGCATTGCCCACGCTATAGCCCAAGTTGAAAAACCAAAGGAGCGGAAAAAATGGGAAGACAAATTTTATCAGGCTATGGAGGATTTCAAATTTGTCCCGGGCGGACGGGTGCTCGCAGGAGCAGGGACAGGATACGCAGTAACGTTTTATAACTGCTTTGTTATCCCCAGTCCCAAAGACTCCCGAGACGGCATTATGCAAAACCTCACCAATATGATTGAGATTATGGCACGAGGCGGGGGTGTTGGTGTCAATCTTTCGTCTCTTAGACCACGAGGTGCGCGGGTTAAAAAGGTCAATGGTTTCTCATCCGGTCCTTTGAATTGGGCTGAGATGTACTCTCTTGCAACACATGACATTATCCAGCAGGGGGGATCCCGAAGAGGAGCACTCATGCTGATGCTTTGGGATTGGCATCCTGACATTGAAGAATTTATCACAGTCAAACAGGATCTCTCAAGAATAAATGGTGCGAATCTCTCAGTCTGTGTGTCTGATAAATTTATGGACGCTGTTAAAAGTGATGGCGATTGGGATTTGGTTTTTCCGGATCTTGATGATCCTGAGTATGATGAGAAATGGGACGGCATTTTAGACCACTGGCTCGCCCTTGGGAAAAAAGTAAAAAAACAAAAGACTGTGAAAGCCCGCCACCTTTGGAATTTGATTTGTGAGGCGGCGTGGCGCTCTGCCGAGCCTGGATTGGTCTTTATGGAGCGATACAACAAATGGTACAACAACTGGTACTGGAATACGATAAATTGTGTCAATCCATGTGGCGAAGAGGGACTGCCTGCATGGGGAGTGTGTAACTTGGCATCTCTGAATCTTTCAGCTTTTGTCAAAGGATATGAGATTGATAAACCTGGCGAGTTTGATTATAAGTCCCTTGCAGAACACGCCCGAGTCGCGGTCCGTTTCCAAGACAACGTCGTTGACGCTGATCAGTATATTTATCCAGAGATCGAAGAAATGCAGCATCAGGGAGAGCGGAGAATCGGACTTGGGACACTGGGACTCGCAGATGCGCTTATTAAAATGCACTTGAGATACGGGTCGGACGAGGCAATGGCAGTTGTTGATAAGATCTATAAAACCATTCGAGACTCAGCCTACGATGAATCAGTCAACATTGCCAGAGAGAAGAAACCGTTTCCAAAAATTGACAAGAAAAAACACTTACAGGGTTACTTCATAAAACAATTGCCCGATTCGGTCAGGAAAAAATTAGGTCGATACGGCATTCGAAACTCCATGATTCTCCAAGCCGCACCCACAGGCACAACAAGCCTTCTCTCAGGAGCATCCTCAGGCATAGAGCCTGTGTATGAGTTTGAGTACACACATAACGGTAGACTCGGCAAACAGCTTGTCTATCACAATCTCTATGGAGAATGGAAGGAAAAACACCCGGGAGAGGCAAAACCCGATTATTTCGTAGCCGCAAATGACCTGACGCCTGAGGATCATGTCAGAGTCCAAGCAACAGTCCAAAAATACGTTGATGCCTCAATCTCAAAGACAGTCAATGCTCCAAATGCACATACTGTCGAGGATGTACAAAAGCTCTATATGTTAGCGTATGACTTGGGGTGCAAAGGTATAACATACATGCGAGACGGATCACGGCTTGGCGTTTTGCAAAGAGTTGAAGAGGCAAAAGATGCTTCGGCTGGCTCAGCACAGGGAAAAAAGGAAGAAAAACCAACTGTTCCTGTGACTCCCCGTATGCCTAGGCCCATGATGTTAACCGGTGTGACGTATAAAGCAGACAGCCCAAGCGGCAAGCTCTATGTCACGATCAATCATGATGAAAATGATGACCTCTTTGAAGTATTTATCAATAATGGCAAAAGCGGATCGGATTTAATGGCACTTGCCGATGCATTGGGTAGGATGATTTCATTTGTCCTTCGTATCCACAGTCCTGTTCCGGCAAGAGAGCGTGTTCGGGAGATTGTATCGGAACTTGCAGGGATTGGTGGTTCAAGAAGTGTCGGGTTTGGTGAAAATAGAGTACGTTCCCTTCCCGATGCAGTAGCCAAAGTTCTTGCCAAACATGCTAAATTTAGAGTGAATGGCAAAGTTGAGGATCGAGAGATATCTTCGGATGCAACAGCAAACGCCGGCGGGGCAAATGGAAAAACTGATATAAATGGAGTAACCCACACAAACGGCGTGACTAATGGCCACGCAACTAACGGAAAGCTTGACCCTTCGACAGATTCGACAAGTTCACTGCAAGCGGGCTTAGGGCAAGAAGGTGATATATCACTAACACAGCTTACTCTTCCCGATACCGGTATATCGGTAGGTTCCTCAACAACAAGCCTGTTTGATATTTGTCCCGAATGTGGATCTGGGACACTTGCGTATGAAGAAGGTTGTAAAAAATGCTATGCCTGCGGGTATAGTGAATGCTAGGAGCGTATAGAGATATTTAGAGTAAAGTATAGGCAACTAAGGTGACTCGCCTCGATTCGATCGAGTCGAAGCGGGAATTCCTTGTCAGTGCCGCTACTGTAAACCCCGATTTAATCGGGGAAAAGACAGAAAACTATGCTTTATCTTTGTTTCCCGAGCCCATGTACCATACGGTACATGGCCATGCACCGACTGGTGCATGGCAGGAGTCTTATATAGAAGTCATCCTTCCAGGGAAACCGGAAGGATTTTTTTATGGTTCGGCAAGCTCACCACAAGTATCGATTACAAATTAATATATGAAAATTTATACCCGTACAGGGGATAAAGGAAAAACATCACTTTTTGACGGAACAAGAGTTTCAAAATCAGACACACGAGTCGAAACCTACGGTACGATTGACGAGCTCAATAGCATGATTGGAGCAGCCATTGCTTATATTCAGGATTGGTCTAATTATTCTTCGAGCGAGCGAAGCGAGTCGAGAAACAAAAGTTCTCGACAAGCTCGAACAATAAAAACTGAATTAGAACAGGTCCAACATGATCTTCTCGAGATTGGCTCAGCACTTGCGACTCCCCATGCAATGCCTGTCGTAGGAATTGAAAAAAGACCAAAGGATTTTGAGAAGTTGATTGACAAGCTTACCAAAAAACTTCCTGAACTTAAAAATTTCATTTTGCCAGGCGGAGGCAAAGCCGGATCTCTCCTTCATGTATCCCGAACAATTGCGAGACGAGCAGAACGTCAAACTGTCGGCCTTATGCAAAAAGAAGCGATTGATGGCAATATCATAATTTATATCAATAGACTTTCCGATTTACTTTTCACCATGGCACGGTTTGTAAATCATAAAGAAAAACAGAAAGAGAAAAAGTGGAGGAAAAAATAATATGTTGGCAGAACGGCAGGTATCATTATTTAAAGAAAAAAAACGGACCTTAACCAAACCCCGAGAAGTTGTTGGATCAAACGCATTTAATCTGGAGCGCCTTCCGGAATTTACAGATGCCGAGGTAAAAGATGAGATTGTTTCATATCTCGGCGAGTATCGGCTCAGTGTCCCCAAATTCTCTTACGATTTAGCTTTAACGGGCGTAAATAGAATAGATAGAAAGCTTCGTGATCCTCATCGAGGTGAACCAATGACAGATAAGGCAGAATTAGCAATACAAGAGCGAACGATGCGAGGTGATCCAACTCATCGGGAAGTTGCAGAATTAAAAGGACTAAAATATCTTGAGGATCAGCTTCGATTTGTAAAAGAGGGTGGTACTGTTTTATGGGTAAGTCCTCCGGGTCCGAAAGACCAGGGCTATGGCGATTACGGATTTTTGTATGTCGGTCGGGTCCGGGAAGACAGAGTCCAAATGTCTGCAGTTAGGATAGAAAATCCGAAGCTTACTCAGTTTAATCATGTATTGGAAGCACTTACAAGAAGGGAAGTAAAAAACGAATCCGCCGAAGATTTTCTTAGCAGGCCTGAAGTAGTTGTCAATACACTTACAGAACAAGAAATAGACCGCGCGCTCAAGAAACATTTTAAGTTTGAGGAAGATAAGAAAAAGACAGGAGTGTTTAAAAAAGTGATTGCTGAAATAGATCCACTGCTTGATAGTTTTGTGCAAATTGTTAGATTTGGAACAAAAGAGGAAAAGATTAAAGCGTTTCATGCAATAGAAAATTACACCCTTAAGCTTAGAAAAGAGTACGAGGAAGAAGAGCAGGGAAACAATGTTATTTATCTTACTCAAAAAAAGACTCACTTAACAGATATTATTGAAACCTACGGTAACAAGAAACCGCCCGTTGCTTATGGGAGTTGCGGCAGTACAGGTGGAAGCGGCAGTCAAAGAAGTAATAATCTTATTAGTGCTGGTTCAGGAGAAGTCATCAATAGTGCGTTTGGTAGTGATAGTCATGGCTCTCGCGAGTTTAACTGTCCGGCTTGCGGGGGTAGAAACATTCGTCCTATGAATACCTTATTGAAAGAGTGCCAAAAATGCGGATCCGATAAAGTTGCTTGTTAAACGTATGAATACACCGACAAAAGAAAATTGTGAGATTTGTTTTAAAATCATTTGCAAAAGCTGCAAGTGGGAAGCAAGTGAGGTGGAGATTATAAAAATAAGGGATGGAGAGCTGACCTCCTGTCCAATCTGCGGCTGGAAACCGGGCAAAGATTAACCCTTCTTTTCCATTACTTTCAAAAAAACATCAGGCGGAAGAATTTTTATTTTCTTAAATGAGCCTAGGCTTAACAATTCTTTATCACCGGTTACGATATACTGACATTTTCCTTCAAGTGCTGCCTCCAAAACCCGATTATCTGCCTCGTCTTTTACAACATTGACAGGTATTTTAGGCTTAACTATTTTGAAGGTTTTTTTAATCTGTTTATTAATTCTCCAAAAATCTTTTTCCAGCCTGGGAAATTTTTTGGCAATAACATCTTCAAACTCAGCTAAGAGGGTAGGTGAGGTAACTGTCGTAAGTTTTTTATGCAAAGCGAGCTGGAGAATCTCTCTTGGTTTGCCGCCAAAGCCCATGGCTGAAATGATGATATTGGTATCAAGTGTTATTTTAACGGGGTTTGCGGCCGTGTCTATATTCATAGACGATGTCATTTATTTCCTGCTCATTTTTAATTCCCATTTCTTGCATAGCTTTTTCACCCGCTCTGAATATCTGTTCCCATTCACTTTTGTCTTCTATATAGACTCGCAAGGCTTCGCGGATTAATTCGCTGCGGTTGCGGTATTCTTTTTTTGCCAACTCGTCAACTTTCTTGACCAATTCTTTCGGTAGTGCGATATTGAACGTCTGGGTACTCATATACAATAATTGTATATATTATGTATTGCTTTGTCAAGACACAAAACTATTTAGAGAAGTGGACTGAATTAGTAGTATTTCCGAGGACCGTCCCCACCCCATTATACAAATTCGAGATAGAGAATTGACCGCCTGTCCAATCTGCGGTTGGAGACCTGGTGAAAGCACATCTGCGTCAAAGATATGAATAAGTTACGATACATTTTAGACATTTTGTAGCTTGGATCATTACGCAAAAGCATACCCAATCTTTAGTAGAATCAAAGGCATTGAGGAGGTGAAGCAAATGCTCAAAAGCCTGAGAAGATTTTCTAAGGATGAG
>ORMF011628154.1_pt1 | contig 16209 bp, 11 predicted proteins | sample 1779871 | NCBI WGS metagenome assembly ORMF01 (sample SAMEA104232316, study PRJEB22302) | groundwater metagenome | biome: forest; feature: aquifer; material: groundwater | place: USA | collected 2011-08-07 | depth 5.4 m
AGGAGCGCGGGCGCGACGTCGACCTTCGCCGCACCGGTCGCATCGAGCCCCACGAGCCGCGCGACGTGCTCGGCCTGCACGGCCGAGAGCGTGCGCACGGAGACGTTCTTGCCCTCCAGGTACGCGCGCACGCGGCGCACGACCTCCGCCGCCTTGGCCAGCGCCGCCTTGCGCTCGTCGAGGGTGCGCGCCAGGTCCTTTGCGGCGTCGGCGAGCACGAACGACGCGCTCGTGCCCGTGAGCGCCGCGTGCGCCTCCGCGACCTGGTCCATCGCGAACAGGCGCTCCGCCTCCGCCAGTGCCGCCGAGACGGTCGCGCGCTCGAGGTCGAGCGCGAGCGCGGCGAGCCCCGCGTGAGCGGGCGCGAGCGCCTCGAGCGCGGTCAAGAGCTCGCGCGCGCGCGCGAGCTCGCCGTAGTGCGTGAAGAACGCCACGGCCTTGGCGAGCGAGGCAGCATCGGCCCGGTCGATGAGCGGCCCGAGCAGCGGCCCGAGCAGCCCGTCGAGCGCGCGGGTCGAGTACTCGAGTCGCTTGTTGTATTCGACGCCGTCCAGGCGCGTGCTCGCCGGCGTGATGCGCGTGACGACGAGGGTCAGCGCCAGCTTGCCGAGCTTGAAGTCCTCGAGCGTGACGCTCACCGAGCCGTCAGCCTGCCACGCGCCCCACGTCATGTCCTTGACCACGGGGCCGACGGTCCCCTTCTTCGGGCCCGAGACGCGGTCCTGGTTCACGACGTAGGTGGGGGGCTCCGGGGCGGCCACACCCGGCGTGCGCTTCACCACCTCGGCGGGGCACAGGTAGCAGTCGACCAGCCGCGTGGCGACCACGATGCCGGCGCCGTGCGGGCGAACCGCGCCCACGTAGTGCTGGCCATCGCGGGTGAGGACGTCTTCGACCTGCTGGGCCCGCGCCGGCAGGGCAAGGAGCAGACAGGCGAGCGCAAGGAGGCGTGACATCAATGGCGATTGTAGCGAGCGCGACGGCCGCACGCGACGGCACGAGGGAGGGCGCAGCAGCAGGTAGAATCGCGTCCCAGCTTGCTTTCAGCAGCGCTACCCCGCGACCAGCCCCACGTGCTCGGGCGAGAAGTCCGGGAACACCTCCGCGCAGCGCGTCTGTCCGAGCGGGCCCGCGAGGACCTCGGTCAACACCGAGCGGTAGTCGATCGCGACGGCGAGCCCGCCCGGCCCATCGGCGTTGGCCTCGGCCTCGAGGCCCGGCCAGCGACCGTGGACCTTGCCACCCGCGATCCCCGCGCCGAGCGCCATCACCGCGAACCCGCGCCCGTGGTCGGTGCCGAGCGAGCTGTTCTCGTAGGTGCGCCGGCCGAACTCCGTGAGCACCAGGGTGGTCACGCGACCGCGATGCGCGGCGAGGTCCGTGTCGAACGCCGCCAGGCCCGTCGCCAAGGTCTCGATGCGCCCGCCGATCAGGCCGCCGATCTGGCCCTGGACGAAGTGCGTGTCCCACCCCGCGAGGTCGATCGTCGCGACCTCGAGGCCGACATCGGCCTTGATGAGCCGGGCGATCTCCTTGAGCCCGCGGCTGAACTCGTCCGTGCCGTAGGACGCGGCCGCATCCGGCACGTACGCCGCCGTCCGCAGCGCGCGCACGCGCTCGAGCAGCGCGAGCGTCTCGCGACCATGGTCCCCGAGCTCGTCGGCCTGCGCCGCGTACATCGCGCCGAGCGCACGCGTGAACGCGTCCGGATCCCCGGCCGGCAGCGCGAGCGACAGGTCGTCCAGCGTCGTGATCGCGCTCGCTGCGGGCGCCCCGCGCAGCGCCTCGGGTAAGGTCGTCCCGATCGCGATGGCCGACAACGGGCCCGCATCCGAGCCCGCGAGCCGCAGGTGGCGGCCGAGCCAGCCCCCGCCCGGCGTTCGCCCGCGCTCGAAACCCGCGCCGTGCTCCACCTGGTCCTGCGCCTCGAAGTGCGAGCCCGTGGGGTTGTCGCTACCCACGGCCTGGACGAAGCCGAGTCGCCCGTCGCGATACAGCGGGTGCAGCGGCGCGAGCCGCGGGTGCAGGCCGTAGAAGCCGTCGAGCCCGACGCAGGAGTCCGTGCCCGAGCCGGGCCGAGGCACGGCCAGCGTGGGACGCGCGCGGTAATAGCCGTCGTCGCCGTGCGGCACCAGGAGCGAGAGCGTGTCGGCGCCGCCGCGCAGGAACACGCACACGAGCACCGGGCCGCGCCGGCCGGCGCTGGCGCGCCGCGCGCCGCAGGCGATCTGGCGGAAGAAATCGCGTCGAGAGAGGACGGGCATGGGTCTGTGTGTCCCTAGTGGAGCTGGAAGGCGGGCTGCGCGAGCAACAGCCCGACGAGCGGGCCGGCCTGGCCCGGGTACGCAGCGCGCACGCTCTCGAGAGCCGCACGCTCGACCGCCGTGGGCGTGCGACCCGCGACGTGCGCGAACAGCGCGTCGATCGGCGCGGCCGCGAGCGACGGGTGGCCCAGGCCACGCGCGAGCTCGTCCGCCGGAAACGACACCCGACCCATCGTGTTCGCGCCGAGGGCGAGCGCCACGTTCCAGCGCCACAACAGGCCGCCGAACCACGGAGCGCGCTCGTCGGGATAGCCGTCGGGAGTGGGGAAGCTGAACGGCTCCTGGCCCATGCTCTCGAGGGCGTTGGTCAGCGAGCGGTGGGCATGGGTATCCGCCCCCAGGGCGCGCAGCGCGCTGGTCACGAGGCGCAACGGTCGCTTGAGCTTGGTCCCACGGCTGGCGCCGAACTCGTCGGAGGTGAGGATCTCGCGGACGCACGCGCTGATCGACCCCGCGGTGCGCGTGAACGTCGCGGCAATCCTCGTCACCAGCGACGTGGGTGGATCCTCCGCCACGAACCGGCGCACGAGCTTCCGCGCGACGTGCCGCGCGGTGGACGGGTGGCCGCAGGCGATCTCGACGACGCGCTCGAGGTCCGCGGCGCCGCCGCCGGCGGGAATCGCGTGACCTAGGACCTCCTTGGCGCCGTCGTCGTGGTGCGCCGGGTTGAACGACACGCCGCCGCGCCCCCAGCCCGACTGCTTGACCGACCAGCCGGTGAGGCACCGCGCGACCTCCGCCACGTCGGCCTGGGTGTAGCCGCCCTCGACGCCCAAGGTGTGCAGCTCGAGGAGCTCGCGCCCGTAGTTCTCGTTGGGCTGCTCCATCGGGTTCCGCTTCTTGTTGTCGGTCCCGTCCAGGTACACGAGCATCGCCGGCGAGGTGGCCGAGGCGCGGATCAGGTCCCGGAAGCTCCCCAAGGCGTGCGCGCGGATCACCTCGCGGTCGTCCGCGGGCTTGAGGTAGATGCAGTCGCCCTTGGCGAGGTCGATGTTGAGGTGGTCGGTCCAGAACTCCACCATCACCTCGAACAACGCGCGCTCGCTGTAGGTAGCGCGCAGGACGGTGTGGCGCACGAGCTCGGAGCGCAGCACCTCCTTCTTGAACTCGTAGCCCATCCGCGCATCGGCGTGGATCGACTCGAAGCGGCGCGCGCGCAGATCGCAGGACGTGTCGTCGATCGACGCGGGATCGAGCTGCTGCTCGATCCACGCCGCGCGGCCCAGGGTGCGCAGGCGGTCGAGGTCGCCGGGTCGCGGACCGAACGTCGCCCGCTGCAGCAGGTGGAAGTCCGGATCGATCTCGGCCGTCGTCGCGACCGAGAACGCGTCGGGGATCTCGTCCGTGGCATAGCTCACGAGCCGCTCGCAACCCGACAGGGCGAGCGAAGCGCCCGCGAGCGCACCGAGCTTGAGCACGTCGCGCCGCGCGAGGTCGGCCCCGACCGCCGCGTTCATCGCCAGACCTCGACCCCGGCCGTGGCGACGGGCTCCCGAGCGCTCAGGGTCGGGATCGGCGTGTTGGCCACCTCGGTCGGGGCGAACAGGTCGGCAACGGCGCGGTCGAAGTCTCCGGCCTTGGCGCGGCGCTTCCACAGGGTCAGGGACGCGGCCCCGGCGCCCGTGATCCAGCTCGCGGGGAGGATCATGAACCAGCCGAGGATTGGGAGCACGTACGCGAGCGACAGCGAGATCCCGCCGCGCAGCGTGGCCTTCCACGGCCGATCGGTGTCCGCGGGGGACGGGAGGCGCCGACCGATCCGGGTCACGATGCCGGCCGTGCCGACCTGCGCGTAGCACAGCCACGCGCACACGCCGCCGATCGACAGGACCTTCATCACCGCGGGCCCTTGGGCCAGCACCACGGTGCCGAGGATCGCGAGCGCGGACAACACGGCGCCCACGAAGAACGTGCGGATCGGCTGCCGCGCGGCGCGCTCGCCGGCGCGCTCGACCCACGGCGTGAACATCGCGTAACACACCAACCACAGCCCGTTCAGGGCGAGCAGGAAACCGACGATCGACAGGGTGATCGCCAGGGCATCGGCCATCAGCATCGCAAGGCACCTCCGTCACGGGGGGATCTGGTCACCCAACCGGTACAGCGGTCGCGCGCCGCGGTTTCATCGCGCCACTACAATGTCGCCACACTTGCCCGGTCCACCGGGGCGGCATCGCCCGTGGGAGCACTGCAGAATGGCCACCCTCCACGTCATGATCCACGCCCATGCGGCCCCCGGACGTTCGGACGAGCTCCGCCGGTTGCTCGTCGCGCTCGTGCCGCCGACCCGCGCCGAGACCGGCTGCCTGCGGTACGAGCTCCTCGCCAACGAGACCGATCCCGACGACCTCGGCTTCGTCGAGGAGTGGACCGGAACCGCAGCGCTCGATGCGCACCTGCGCACGCCGCACGTCCAGGCCGCGCTGGCCTCGATCGGGCCACTGATCAGTCGGCCGCTCGACATCCGGCGCTATCGCGCGCTGGCGTAGGCGAGGCTCGCCGCGCGCAGCTCGCTCGCGAGCGGCCGGTACACGAGGTCGAAGGCGTTGGCGTCGTCCGTGGGCGCCGGTACGAGCGAGGCCGGCGTGAACACCTCGTTGCCGAGCCAGCCCGCCTCCGCGAGCTGGGGATGGTGATGCGGGACCCGGAGCGGCGCGTCCGAGCCGAACAGGAACACGTCCTGGAGTCGATCGCCGACGCCCGCGCGCACACACAGGCGGTGCGCGAACACGCGGGCAAGCGCGGCGCCGACGGCGCCGACCGCGGCATGGGCAGGCCGCGCGATCAGGTGCAGGCACACGACGCCACCGGGCGCGAGGCGCGCGCGCGCCTCGGCCAGGGCCTCGACGGTCACGAGGTGCGCGGGCGGGCTCTCGCCCGCGAACGCGTCGAGCACGATGAAGTCCCACGGGGTGTCCGTCCGGCGCAACTCGCGTCGCCCGTCGCCCACGCGCACGGGACCGTCGAAGCCCAGCTCGTCCGTCACCAGGGCCGCGAGCGCAGGATCGAGCTCGATCGTGAGGACGAACACGCCGTGGGCACGCAGCATGCGCGCGACCTGCCCCGTGCCCAGTCCGACCTGCACGGCCCGGTGACGCTCGGGGCGCAGGTAGGCCAAGAGCTCGACGTACTGGCGGCGCCGCAAGAGGTCCCCGCGCTCGATGGGCCAGGGCGTGTGCGTTCCTTGGGCGATCCCGTTCACGGTGAGCACCAGTCCCGACGCGCTCGCCTCGAGGCGAATCCGGCCGTACGGCGTGTCGCGCTCGTCGGGGGTGGTGGGCGGGGGCGTGGCGGCCAGCGCAACGCACGCGACGACGCCGAGCACGGCGCCCGCGCGGCCAGGGCGGGCCAGCAGCGGCGCCGCGGTCGCGCACAGGAGCGCACCCTGGAGCGCGCTCCCGGCGGCCAGACCCAGCCGCGGCACGACCACGAACGCCCACGCGAGCGTGCCGACCAGGCTTCCCAGCGTCGACGCCCCGACGAGGCCCCCGACGCGGCGGGCGCTCGCACCCGTCGGCCCGTCGAGCCCGGCCAACATCGGGACCACGGCGCCGAGCAGCGCCACCGGGACGGCGATCAGCGCGAGCGCGCAGGCCCCGGCCCCGACGGAGGCGGACCACGGCTCGAGCGCCGCCACCACGCCCGAGGCAACCTGTCCCGCACCGACGATCCAGGCCCCGGCGACCGCGAGCGCGGCCCCGACGCGGGCGCGCCCGTCGGGCCGTGCCGCGCGCCCGCCGCCCCACGCCCCGAGACTTCCGGCGAGCAGGGTGACCGCGATCAGCACGGCCCACGTCTCGAGCGTGAAGCCGAAGCCGGGCGCGAGCCACCGGCTGGCGCTGAGCTCGAGCGCCATCACGCCCGCGCCCGCCGCGAAGGCGACGCCCAGGTCGCCGCGCATCAGCGCGCTAGCGTCCGGCGCGTGAGCTCCTGGCGGCGCACGAATTCCGCCACGGGCCAGTCCCGGACGCGTGCGAGGTCGGTGGTCTCGTACCAGGTGCGCGGGCCGTTCGATTCGTAGTAGTAGAGCGACAGCTGAGCGAGCTCACCGGACCAAGCCAAAGAGACCCGCGCGAGGAACGCGGCGGGGCTGTCGGTGCCGAGGAACCACGCCTGGATCTCCTCGGACGTGGGCGGCAGGCCACCCATGGCGGCGAGCTCCGGCGAGGCAATGCCGTGCTGCTCACTCGCGCGGATCAACCAGCGCTGGGCGGCCCACTGCGTCCGGAGGCGCTGGTACTCCACGACCCGCGCCTCGGGCGCGATCGCGGCCACGAGCGTGCGGTCCGCCTCGGTCGGACCGGGATGGGCGCGCATCTCGATCAGGATCGGCAGGATCTTCTCGACCTCGGCCTGGGCCGCCTCCTTGTCCGACGGCACGTTGAACAGGTACGGGGCGCCGCCGGTCGGCGTCCACAGCTTGGCCCAGCTGCGCAACCAGGCCGAGCTGTGCCACTCGACGTGCACCAGCTCGGGCGACTCCATCACGAGGTCGTTGCGGTGGATCCCGGTGTCGAGCTCGCGCACCCGCCCACGCAGTCGCACCAGGACCTTGGGGAGCTCGTCGATCGAGCCCTTGCCGAGCGCGTAGTTCCAGAACACGTACGGGCCGGGTATCCCTTCCGAAACCAACGGGCCGAGCTTGGCGGAGAGGGGCTCGCCCACGAGATGGGCCGGCTGGGCCATCACCCCCATGGCGATGACCGCCCAGCCGATCTGGATCCGTCCCTCGCGGTCGCGGAACAGGTACCCGTCCCACACGCGCTCGTCCGCGGCGGGCTCGTCGGCCGTCGCAAGGGTGCCGGCGCCCATCGATATCGCCGCCACCACGGCGAAAGCCATCATCCTGCACACGATCGAGCTCGGGTCCATCGCGACATCCTCCGGGGGTTAGGGTGTCGCGAGGATAGTGGGGGGGGATGCGCGGTGGCTGTCACGCCGATGTACCGATCGGCGGTGCTCGCGGCCTGGCTACGCCGTCCGGCGGCGCATCCGAAGGCCCAGCAGGACGCCCGTGAGCAGGGCCGCGGCGCCCGCGAGGCCCCATCCGAGCCGTTCGGCGGGATCCTCCGCGACGGACGCGCTCGACGCGGTGCGGCGCGCACCGGCCGGGTCCAGGGACAGCGCCACCGAGTGCGGCAGCGGCTTCCCGCCGGCAGCCTCGATCGCATCGGACAACAGCGCGGCCGAGCCGGCCATCCGCGTCCAGTCCTCGCCGTACAACCCGGCGAGGCGCTCGGTCGTGTCCTTCATCGCCACGCCCGTCGAGCGCTCGTGGTGCGACCAGAACGACGCCCACCACCCGGGAGGCTGGAACCCAGAGCCGTCGTACTCGGTGATCCGCCCGGTGAAGCCGTCCGTGACGAGGCTCCCCACGGCCGAACCGTGGGAGTAGACGCGCTCGATCGAGCGCTGGATCTCTGCCACGTCCTCGGGGGCGACGACGCCATTGGAGGTCGCCTTGTAGAACTGCACGGTGACGCGCACGGGGAACCGCGGATCGCGCTCGATCGAGCGGCCGTCGATCTCCTCGTAGGTCCCGGACACGCGCCCGGCGCTGATCACGGCGTCCTCGACGTCGCTCTGGCGACGTTCCATATCCTTCGCCGCGGCCTGGGGAGCCGCCATGGTCGCGAAGTCGCCCCCCTCGGCCGCCTCGGGGCGCTCACGCTCGCGCTGCTTGAGCGGCACCTGGATCAGGAGCACCATGTTCACGCCCTCGCCGTCGGTGACCTTGACGACGGGCCCTGAGCCCGCGCCCGCGGCCGCATCGGCCTCGCGGGTCGCGACGTCGCTCTTGCGCTCACCCTTCAGCAACGCCTTCTTGCCGGCCTGGTTGTAGAACAGCCGCTGCCCGGTACCGCCTGCGCTCGGGTACGCGTCGCGGGTGTTGTCGACGATCGTCGCGCTCGTGCCCTGGCGAGTCGCGAGGATGCACAACACGGCGGGCTCGCCCTGGCGCGACTGGTAGTTGAAGATCGCCGGGTTGAACTCGACGGACCCGCCCTTGGGCACGGGCAAGAAGCACGCCTGGGCACTCACCAGCACCTTGTGATCGCGCGCGCACACGAGGGAGCTCCGGTCGCCCTTCCAACTCGCGGGTACGGTCAGGTAGTCGCGCAGATGGTCCAGGTACTCGAGCAGCGTGACGCGGGTGAGCTCGCGCCCGTCGCGCTCGTTGCCGACCAGGATGTAGAACTTCCGCGGGGCGATGTCGGCCGAGCGATCGGAGAAGTTGTCGTAGCGGATCACCGGCATGCACGTCACGCGGACGCGTTCGGTGATGGGGTGGAGCTCCTCGACCTGGATGGTGACGTCCGAGATGTTGGGGCCCACGGACGAGCCCTTGTAGCGGCCGGTGTCCTCCCACGTCACGTTGACGACGGACAGCCCATGCCGCTGCGCGAGCGCGACCGCCTCGCGATCCGACACCATGTCGGCGGTCTTGCGCACGACCTCGGCGAACTCGTCGTAGCGACGAACGGCCTCGCGCTGCGCGGGGCTCGGATTCGCGGGCTGCGCGTGCGCCAGCTCGAGCGCGGCCAGCGCGCTCACCAACCAGATCCATCGGGGGCTCATCGTCGTCACTCCGCGGGAGGGGTGTGTTCGGGTGCTACCGACCAGACGCCGCACGCCCGAGAACTTCACGCGACCCCTCGGCTCGAGCCTCCCGGCGCGCGTGCTGGCGCCGACCGGCCCGCTCGACGAGGCCCCGCAGTAGACGTATGGTTCTCACCGCGATCACCCCGTAAGCGCGGAGCCCATGAGCAACGTGATGCCGATGGTCGAGCGCGAGCTATTGGCGTTGGTTCGCGATCGTCCCGACGACGATGCGCCGCGGCTCGTATATGCCGACTTCCTCGAGGACCGGGGCCGAGCGGATCGCGCCGCCTTGATCCGCGTCCAGTGCGAGCGCGCGCGAACGAGAGACTGCGACCCCAGGCAGTTGGACCTCGGCGTGCAGGAGTGGTGCCTGTTCGCCGAGCACGGTACCCGCTGGCGGCGCGAGCTGCCCGAGATTCCTGGCCTCATCTGGGCGGACCGTCCCTATGTCCGCGGACTCCCGGCCATTGGGTCGGTCGAGGACGCCCAGTTCTGGTGGGAGCACGTGGAGACCCTGACCGAAGTCGCGCCTGGGGCGCATCTGTCGGTGGCGGGATGGCGCGTGCCAGAGCGCCTCCCCGACAGTTGGCTGCGCGGCTTGTCGGTGGAGCTCGACACCGCCGATCCGGGCTGCCTCGAGCGGCTCCTCGACGGACCGTTGGCCATCTATCTCCGCGCGTTGCGCTTGCGCGCGCCGCGAAGCGCGCAGCTCCTCGCGGCGGCGCGACAGCTCACCGGCCTGGTCCTGTTGTACCTAGACGTCGATGAGGCGATCGTGGACCTGGCCGGCGCATCGCACCTGCGCAGCGTGCGGAAGCTGGTGCTCGGCGGTAGCGAAGCGGACCGGCTCGCCCATGGCCGTGGAGGTCGCGTCGACCGAGCATGGGCCGAAACCCTCGCCTCACCCATGATGCCGTTTGCGGAGTTGGAGCACCTCGTCCTCGTCGGGCAAGAGCTCCAGGCGACCGACCTCGCGACCGTGCTGGCTGCGCCTGGTTTGTCACGACTGCGCGCCCTGGAGCTTCACGGCCTCCGCAACCGACGCCGCGAGCCTGCGCCACCGCCAGACCTGCACGCGAGCTTTCGCTCCGGGCCGATGCGGTTGACCACGCTCGACGTCTCCGGCAGCCGTCTGTCGCCCGAGTGCCTGGGCGAGCTACTTGCGTTGCCCCAAGTGGCGGCACTCGAGAAGCTCGACCTCGCGATGGCTGCTCTTCACGATCGCTTGCACGGCGACGTGCGCCTTCCGCGCTCGCTTCGCGTGCTCGAGCTGCACCACAACGGTCTCGACGCGACCGACCTGTTCGGGCTGTTCTGCCGCGAGCCTCTGCCCGAGCTCCGCAGCCTGGACCTCGCGGTCAACCCGATCGGTGCGGCCGGTGCTCGCGTGCTGGCCGGTGCCCAGTTGGGACCGCTCGCCGCCCTCGATCTGTTGGGTTGCGGCGTCGGCGACGAGGGGCTCTCCGCGCTGGGATCGGCCGCCTTCGCCAGCAGTCTGCGCGTCCTCGTGCTTTCGGACAATTCGCTCACGGGGGCGGGGCTCGCTGCGCTGCCCACGGAGCTCGTTTGCCTCGACCTCTGGCACAACGCGCTCACCGGGAAGCTTCCGAGCCTCGCGGCCCTGAATGCGCTCGTCGAGCTCGATGTGGGCCGCGGGGGCGACCTCCGAGGGTTCGTCGGCGCGCTGCGAGACCTCCGTGCCCCGCTGCGCCACCTCAACATCGCGGGGGCAGCGCTCGACGCCCAGGCGACGGCGGACCTGGCGACTGCCCCCTTCGCCGCCGGGCTGCTGCGGCTCAGCCTGAACCTCGAGACCACCACCGCGGACCACTCCGCCCTCGATCGGCTCTGCCAGCCCGGTGTCTTCCCGCGGCTCCTGAAGCTGCTCGTGGGTTTCAGCGCCGCGGGAGTCGAGTGCCGCGATCGCCTGCGTCACTCGGAGCTCGACGCGCGACTCGACCACTCGCGTGCGACCGTTCCTTCACTGTGCCAATTCCTCGGCTACGGGCGCAGATAGGCGGAGGCCGTGGGCTCGGTCCGGACAAAGACGGTGGCGACGTCGTCGACGCGCTGCTCGCTGCCGGCGCAGGTCGCGACACCCCCGACGGCCAGGGCCACATGCCGCGGTGGTGGGCGGCGCAGGGGAACGAGTCCGCGGCCGAGCGGCTGCGTGCACCGCCTCGGCCGCCGGCGCGCTGACAACCGGCGGTGACGATCGCGGCACGCCTCACCCCGACCGGCGCGCGGCGGCCTGCTCGACGAGGCGCGCGCGCAGCGCCTTGTAGTCCGTCTTCCCCGTGCCCAGCACCGGGATCGCGTCCACGCGCTCGACCGCGTCCAGCCGCGCGATCGCGGCAAAGCCCGCGGCGGCGATCATCGCGTTGGCGGCCTTGAGCTCGAGCGGCTCGGTGGTGAACAGGCAGATGCGCCGGCCGCCGCCCTCGAGCTCGATGCCCTCGACCGCCACGCGCGGCCCTTGCTCGCCCGGCGGATAGGCCTCGGCGAACGGCGACTCGAGCGCGGGCAACGAGATCATCTCGCCGCCGACCTTGATGAACCGCTTGAGGCGGCCCTTGAAGTGGATGTAGCCGTCCGAATCGATCGCCACGAGGTCCCCGGTCACGTACCACGTGGTGCCATCCGCGCGTTCGAACGGGTCGGGCGCATCGCCCAGGTACCCGGGAAACACGGTCGGCCCGGCCACGAGCAGGAGCCCGCGCTCGCCGGACGGGACCACGGCGCGCGTGTCGGCATCGATCACGCGGCACAGGACCCCGGGGAGCGCGCGACCGACCGTCCCGCGGCGCGCTGCGCCGGGCGGGTTCACGGCCACGACCGGCGAGCACTCCGTGATCCCGTATCCCTCGAGCAGCTCGGCCTCGGGCGCGCGCTCGGCGAAGCGCGCGAACAACGCCTCGGGACACGCCTCGGCCCCGACGGCCACGAGCCGCAGCGTGTCCAGGTCCCCGGGCTTCGCGCGGTCGACCAGATAGCGCAGGAACGTGGGGGTCGAGCACGTCATCGTCGCCCCGTACGCCTTCGTGAGCCGCGCCAGGGTCACGGCGTCGGTCGGGTCCGCGTGGTGCACGAGCCGCATCCCGCCCAGCATCGGCAGGAGCGTCGTCACGGTCAGGCCGAAGCTGTGAAACGGCGGCAGGAACCCGAGCAGCACGTCGGACTGCTTGAGCCCGAGGAACGCCGAGCCCGTCCGGATGTCGGCGAGGATGTTCGCGTGGGTGAGCGGAACCGCCTTGGGCGCGCGCTCCGAGCCCGAGGTGAACAGCACGACGGCCGGCCGCGCCGGATCGGTCCCCGCCACCGCGCGGCGAATGGCGCGGGCGCCGAGGCGCACACCCATCAGGCAGCGCAGCGCCTCGAGCTTGCCGATCCCCGCGCGTAGCTCCTCGAGGGCGAGCACCGTCACGCCCTCGAGCTTCACGCCCGCGCGGTCGAGGAACTTGCGACTCGACACGACGTGGCCGAGCTTCATCGCCTTCACCGCGTGGTCGAGCCCGGCCGGGCCCGTCGTCCAGTTCAGAAGCACCGGGAGCTTGCCCGCGAGGTGGCAGGCGAGGAGCGCGAGGCCGCCGCCCACGGACGCGGGCAGCATGACGCCGACGGCCTCGCCGGGCAACGCGCGCAGCCGGCGCGCGAACAGCTCGGCCCCCACGAGCGCACGCTCGGCGCTCACGACCCCGGACATCGCGTCGGCGACGAGCGGCGCCTTGCGGTCGTGGAGCACGCGCGCGACGAACGCCTCAGGAATCGTGTTCCCGAGCACCTCGATCGGCGCGTCCGGGCGCGGACGCGCCCAGACCGCCGGAACGACGGGGCCAGCCGAGCCTCCGGCGCTCTCGCCGCCCATCGCCATCCTCCACACCTCGCCTACGCGCAGCGGTACGTCCGCTCCCTGGAACCCGAAACGCTGCTCGATTCTCCGTGCGAGCTCCATGCGATCCAGGCTGTCGAGCCCGAGCGAGTCGAGCGTGGTCTCGGCCACGAGCGGCGGGAGCTCCCCCTTCGCAAGCTCCCCCAAGATCGACGCCACGCCGCGTACGACCTTGGGGTCGACGTCGCCCAGGACGAGCGGTTCGTGCTCGACGACGGGCGGGAACTCCTTCGTGCGCGCCCCGAACAGGAAGTGCCCGGGCACGAACGTGGGCGCCTCGTCGCCAGGTGCGTTGAACCACGCCTCGAGGACGCGATTCACCTCGTCGCGCGTGCACGACCCCAGCGCCGCGCGTGGAATCTCCTCCAGGTCGATCGTGAGGCGTCGGCGCGGCATGAACACGAGCAGGTTCGCCGCGATCAGCCATGCGGCGCGCACCAGCTCGCGCATGAGCGCGGGGACGCGACCGGTGTACGCCCAGCCGAAGCGGCTACCCCAGTGCCCGCGATTGCGCAGGAGGACGAGCCGCGCCCCCGGAGACTTGCGGAGGATCTCCGACGCTGCGCGCGTCCCGCGCAACGACTCGCGCCCGCCGCGATACACCTGGCCCGCGGGCCAGAACACGAACGACTCGCCGCGCGCGAGCCCGCGGACGACGCCGTCGATCACGCCTTCGACCTGCGCCTGGGCCGCGCTCGACGCGCTCGTGATCTGCGGGACCACGAGCGCGTCGATCGCCCACGGAATCCAGCGCAGCGGCAGCGCGGAGAAGTTCTCGGCGAACAACAGGGGGCGCGGCTTCAACGGGACCCACACCCGGCTGAACACGATCAGCGGGTCCGTGAACCCGGGGTGGTTGCACAGCACGAGGGTGGGTCCCTTGTCGCCCGTCACCGCCTCGAGCCCACGCACCGTGATCCGGTAGCGGGCCCACACGAGGAGCCGGAGCACGACGACCAGGCCGCGCACCACCAGGCGTTTCACCGACCGTGCCTCCCGCTATACTCCCGGACGAATCCCGGACGGTCCGGGTGATTCCACCCCGTCGCGGTTGCCCGTGGAACGCGAGAGCGTACCAGACGCGCCGAGTCGATCGGCGCCTCGCGCGACGAGGTGCGGGTGAAGGTCGTAGCTCCGCGGCCGCGCGCACGCGCCCTCGGGCGTTCGAGGTCCTGCCTGTGGCTCCATCCGCTCCGCGTTTCGTCATCGGCATCGACCTGGGCACCACCAACTGCGCGCTGGCGTCGATCGACACCGCGCAGGGCGAAGACGCGCCGCTCGTGACCTTCGAGGTGCCCCAGCTCGTGGCGGCCGGCCAGGTCGAGCCCCGCTCGATGCTGCCGTCCTTCCTGTACCTGCCCGGCGAGCACGAGCTCCCCGCCGGCGCCCTCGCGCTTCCCTGGGACGATGCGCCCGGTGTCGCCTGTGGTGAGTTCGCCCGGGCTCAGGGCGTGCGCATTCCGGGGCGGCTCGTGTCGTCCGCAAAGAGCTGGCTGTGCCATGCGGGCATCGATCGCAAGGGCCCGGTGCTTCCCTGGCACGCCGACGCGGACGTGACCAAGACCAGCCCGGTCGACGCGAGCGCCCGCTACCTCGCCCACCTCGCCGGCGCGTGGGACCACGCCCACCCCGACGCGCCGATCGCCGCGCAGGAGGTGCTCCTCGCGGTGCCGGCCTCCTTCGACGCCGTCGCGCGCGAGCTCACGGTCGAGGCCGCCCGGCGCGCTGGCCTGGGCGAGCCGCGCCTGATCGAGGAGCCGCAGGCCGCGTTCTACTCGTGGGTCCACTCGGCGGGGGAGCGCTGGCGCGAGCAGATCGCGGTCGGAGACCTCGTGCTCGTGCTGGACGTCGGCGGCGGCACGACCGACTTGTCCTTGATCTCCGTCGGAGAGGCCGACGGTGCGCTCGACCTGGCGCGCCTCGCGGTCGGCGACCACCTCCTCGTCGGCGGCGACAACATGGACCTCGCGCTCGCTCGCGCGCTCGAGGCCGAGCTCGCGGCCCGCGAGCTGCGCCTGGACGGGTGGCAGCTCCAGGCCCTGATGCACGGCTGCCGCGCGGCCAAGGAGGCCTTGCTGGGCGCCAAGAAGCCCAAGGCCGCATTGCCGATCTCGATCCCGGGCCGCGGCAGCAAGCTCATCGGCGGCGCGATCAAGACCGAGCTCCCCCTCGAGCTCGTGTCGAAGATCCTGGTCGACGGGTTCTTCCCGGCCTGCGATGCCGCGGCCCGTCCGGCACGGCGCCGGATCGGACTCGCCGAGATCGGGCTCCCGTACGAGAACGACCCCGCGATCACGCGCCATGTCGCGGCGTTCCTCGCGCGCCACGCCGCCGCGGCGCCGGAGGCGCGGCGCGAGGCCGGCCTCGCGCGTCCCGACGCGGTGTTGTTCAACGGGGGCGTGTTCAAGGCCGGCGCGCTCCGCACCCGCGCCCTCGAGGTGCTGGGTGGGTTCTCCGCGAAGAAGAAGGGCGAGCTCCGTGCGCCCCGCGAGCTTTCCGGAGCCGAGCTCGACCTCGCCGTCGCACGGGGCGCGGCCTGCTACGGCCTTGCCCTGCGCGGCAAGGGCGTGCGGATCCGCGGGGGCACGGCCCGCGCGTACTACATCGGCGTCGAGGCCGCGATGCCCGCCGTGCCGGGGCTCCCCACGCCGGTGAGGGCGGTGTGCGTCGCGCCGTTCGGCATGGAGGAGGGGACGCGCGCCGCGATTCCAGGTCAACGCTTCGGCCTGCTCACGGGCGAGCCCGCGTCGTTTCGATTCTTCGGCTCCTCGGCGCGGCGCGGCGACGTCGCCGGCACCGTGCTCGACCGACCCGACGAGCTCGACGAAATCGACCCCGTCGAGGTCACGCTCGCGGGGGAGCCCGGGCAGGTCGTGCCGGTGACGCTCGAGAGCGCGCTCACCGAGCTCGGCACGCTCGAGCTGTGGAGCGTCGAGGACGGCGGAAGCGGTGGACGGTGGAAGCTCGAGTACGAGCTGCGCGCGCGCGAGCGCGCCTTGCGCGACGCGTAGGTGGGCGCCGTGGGCACGAGCGTGGAGGAGGTGCGTCGCCTCGCGCTCGCGCTGCCCGAGGCCGAGGAGGCGCCGCACTTCGCGATGCGCTCGTTCCGCATTCGCAGGAAGATCTTCGCCACGCTGCCGCCCGACGGGGAGCACCTGCACGTGTTCCTGGACGGTGCGCGAATCGACGAGATCCTGGCCGAGCGCCCCGACGAGCTCGTCGAGCTCACGTGGGGCGCGAAGCGCGTCGGCGTGAAGGTCGTGCTCGCCGTTGCGCGGCCCGACGGAGTCGCCGCGTTGCTCACTGAGGCGTGGCGTCGACGGGCCCCCGCGAGGTTGATCGCCGCGCTGGATGCGTGACCTGGCTCCGTGTCACGACTCGGCCCCGCGAGTC
>ORMF010335190.1_pt1 | contig 16207 bp, 12 predicted proteins | sample 1779871 | NCBI WGS metagenome assembly ORMF01 (sample SAMEA104232316, study PRJEB22302) | groundwater metagenome | biome: forest; feature: aquifer; material: groundwater | place: USA | collected 2011-08-07 | depth 5.4 m
ATCTCGCGAAAATAACCAAAGGGGCGCAAGGGAAAGGTTAACCACGAAGGAGCCAGCGCGGCGAAGCCGCAACCGAACGAGAAAGGATAATTTTCACCACGAAGGACACGAAGATCACGAAGTTTAAGAAAACTATTTTCCGAAACCTTCGTGTCCTTCGTGGTGAGAAAGTCTTGGGTCCGATCGTACAAATTGCGCGCGGCGCATAACGAGCGTCCCCACAAGCGAGCTATGGACAAAAAAGAAATCATCGAGAAACAGAAAAAATATCTCTTCTCCTGCGTGTCCACCTATTACGACGAGCCCTTGGTGGTCGATCACGCCAAGGATCACCATGTTTACGACGCCGAGGGCAAGGAATACTTGGATTTTTTCGGCGGCATTTTGACCGTCAGCGTCGGCCATTGCAATGAGAAGGTCACCAAGGCGATCGACGAGCAGACCCACAAGCTGCAGCATTTGTCGACGCTCTACGCCAACGAGCCGCAGGTGCTTCTGGCGGAGAAGCTCGCGCGGATTACGCCCGGTCGCTTGGAAAAATCTTTTTTCACCAACAGCGGCACGGAGGCCAACGAGACCGCGGGGCTCTTGGCGCAGCTCTATACGAAGTGCCAGGACATCATCACGCTGCGTCATAGTTACAGCGGTCGGTCCTATCTGGCGCTCAGCCTGTCCGCGCAGTCGAGCTGGCGGCTCATGCCCAACGTTGTCCCCGGCATCCACCATATTGCCAACGCCTATTGCTATCGCTGTCCTTTCGGGCTGACCTATCCGAGCTGCGATCTCAAGTGCGCCAAGGATGCCGAAGAAGCGATTCAAACCATGACCTCCCAGGGGCGCGTCGCGGCGTTTCTCGCCGAACCGATTCAAGGGGTCGGCGGTTTCATCGTTCCGCCGAAGGAATACTTCAAAGAGATCGTCGGCATCATTCGTAAATACGGCGGTCTTTTCATCAGCGATGAAGTGCAGACCGGCTGGGGCCGCACCGGCGGCAAGATGTTCGGCATCGAGCATTGGGGCGTCGAGCCGGATATCATGACCTTCGCCAAAGGCATGGCTAACGGCGTGCCCATAGGCGCGACCATCGCCACACCGGAGGTCGCCGACAGCATGCAGGGCAACACGATTTCGACCTTCGGCGGCAATCCGGTGACCTGCACGGCGGCGCGCGCGACCATAGAAGTCATCGAAGAGGAAAATTTGGTCGAGAACGCCCGTGTGATGGGCCACCGCCTGCGCGATGGGCTCAACGCCCTCAAAGAGAAATATCCGGTGATCGGCGACGTGCGCGGCATGGGACTCATGCAGGGCATGGAGCTGGTCGGCGCAGGGAAAAAACCGGACGTCGAGGGCACGAAGCGGCTGATGGAGTTGACCAAAAATCACGGCTTGCTGCTCGGCAAGGGCGGCACCTATGGCAATGTCCTGCGCGTTTCGCCGCCGCTCAATATCGACAAAGAGGAAGTCGACCAGGCGTTGAGAATCTTGGATCGCTCGTTCGCGCAGTTGGGGCAATAGCTATCATTGCGAGGCGCGATTTCCTGCCGCGACATGACTGAGATAAGAACGCTTCGAACGTTTCTATTCGCGCAGAGATGAATACCATCGTCCGCCGCATCATTGGCGCCGTGCCGGTTCTCTTGGGAATTTCCTTTCTGGTTTTCCTGCTGATGCATCTTGCCCCCGGCGATCCCGTGATGCTTTTGCTCGGCGACAACGCGACGCCCGACGAGGTGGCTCGGGTGCGCCACGAATGGGGCCTGGACCAGCCGTTGCTGGCGCAATACTGGCAGTTCATCTCGCGTGCCCTGGTCGGCGACTTCGGCAGATCGCTCAAGTTCGGGGAGCCGGTGATCAAGCTCGTCTTTGAGCGCTTGCCAGCGACTATTGAATTAGCGTCGATGAGCCTGCTGGTCGCGATTTTGATTTCGATCCCCATCGGCACCTACTCGGCGCTCAAGCGCGACACTCTGTTCGACCACGCCGGCACGGGCGTGGCGCTGATCGGCGTTTCTCTGCCCAACTTCTGGCTCGGCATCATGCTGATTTACTTTCTCGGCGGGCAGTGGAACTTGCTGCCGGTGGCGGGCCGCATCGAATACGGCATCGAGATCAAGCCGATCACCAAGCTCTTTCTCGTCGACAGCCTGCTCACCGCCAATTTCGCCGGCTTTTGGAGCGCGGTGCAGCACCTATTGATGCCGGCGGTAACCCTGGGCACGGCACTGGCGGCGATCGTCACGCGCATCACCCGGTCGAGCGTCCTCGAAGTGATGCGCCAGGACTACGTCACCACGGCGCGCGCGAAGGGCTTGAGCGAAGGCGTCGTCATCCGGCGTCATATTTTGCGTAACGCGATGATCACGGTGGTGACGATTCTCGGCCTGCAGCTCGGCGCCTTGTTGAACGGCTCGGTGATCACCGAGACCGTGTTTTCCTATCCGGGCATCGGCGATCTCCTCATCCAATCGATCTCCGTGCGCGACTACAAGCTGACCCAGACCTTGATTCTGTTTTTCGGCGTGATCTATTTCGTCGTCAACCTGCTGGTCGATATGCTCTATACCTTGATCGATCCGAGGATAAAGCTCTGATGCTCCGGTTGCGCTACTTCAAAGTCATGGTCGGCGGCATTATCCTGGCGGCGCTGGTGGTTTGCGGTCTGGCGGCGCCGCTGCTCGCGCCCTTCGATCCTCAGGAACAGCGGCTTGAGTCGCGGCTCCAGGCACCGGCATGGTTGGGCGGGCGAGCGCAAGCGAATTTATTGGGCACCGACAATCTTGGCCGCGATATCTTGAGCCGGATCATTTATGGGTCGCGCATCTCACTGCTCGTCGGCGCCACCACGGTACTGCTGGCCGGGCTGGTCGGCTGCTTTCTCGGCGCCGTGGCCGGCTACTTCGGCAAAAGTGTCGACGAAGTCGTCGGCAAGATCACCGAAATATTTCTCGCCTTCCCGTTTTTACTTCTCGCCATCGCTCTGATGGCGTTTCTCGGCCAGGGCGTGATCAACATCATCATCGCCTTGATGGTAAGCCGCTGGGTGCAGTACTGCCGCGTCGTGCGCGGCGAAGTTCTGTCGCTCAAGGAGCGCGATTTCGTCACCGCCGCCAAGGCGCTCGGCGCCAGGGATTTTTACGTCTTGTTACGCCATGTGATGCCCAACACGTTCGCCAGCGTCACGGTGGTGGCCACCTTCGCAATGGCGATCGTGATCATTTCCGAGGCGAGCCTGAGCTTTCTCGGCCTCGGTGTGCCGGCCCATATCCCCACCTGGGGCTCGATGTTGAGCGAAGGCCGGAGCTACATGAACCGCGCGCCGTGGCTGACGATCTTTCCCGGCATGGCGATCTTCGTCACGGTCTTCGGCATCAATCTGCTCGGCGACGGGCTGCGCGATATCCTTGATCCCAAGCTTAGAAGGCAGGTATAGAAGCCAGATAGAGATGATGACGGAGAGATTCAAGGAGGGTTTTATGGCGAAGCGGAACGCGGGGATCAGCCGGCGCGATTTTTTGAAGCGAGGCGCGGCGTTGGGAGTCGGCGCGGTAGTCGGGCATCACTCAGCCCATGATGCCATCGCCGCCTCCAGAGATCGTATCACGATCTATCATTCCAGTGTCGCGGACTCGATCAACCCTTATAACCACAGTTCCAGCCCAATCTACGGCCAGTGGCAGCATATCATGGAGCCGTTGATCGAAATGAATAATGACAAGCTTGAGTACGAAGGAATTCTTGCCGAGTCCTGGGAATTCAAGGAAAAAAGGTGGATATTCCATTTGCGAAAGGGCATCCGTTTTCACAACGGCGCGCCGTTTACGGCGAAGGATGTGATTTTTTCGATCAATCGCATCAAGACGGACAAGCACAGCCTTCAGCGCCCTAATTTCAAAGATGTCGTAGAGATGGAAGCGCCGGACGATCATACGCTCTCGATCACTCTCGATCAGGTCCATGCGACCTTTCTCGACCTGGTGCAGAATCGTTTTGTCTTGAGCAAGGCCCACTACGATAAGTTCGGCGAGCAAATGGATCAGCAGGCCATCGGCACCGGTCCCTACAAGTTCGTGAGCTACCAGCTAGGCGGGAACTTCGTGATGACCCGCAACGACGATTATTGGGGGCCCAAACCGCAAATCAAGGAAGTGGTGTTTCGCAAGGTAACGGAAGACGCCGCGCGTGTCGCCGCTCTCGAAGCCGGGCAGGCCGATCTCGTCAATAACGTTCCCATCCATGAAGTCGCCCGTTTGCAACGCCATCCCAGGGTGCGGGTCGAGACGGTGGAAGGCTTGCGCATGTTTTTTTTGGTTCTCAACCCTGCGCACAAGCCGTTTGATAACAAACTGATTCGCCAAGCTGCCAACTATTCCGTAGACGCGCCGGCGATCGTGAAGAATATTTTCGAAGGCAATGGATTTGTCTGCGACGGTCCCGTCGGGCGCAAAGTTTTTGGCGCCGATCCAAGTCTAAAGCGCTATCCCTACGATTCGAAAAAGTCGCGCGAACTGCTCGCTGAAGCTGGCTATCCCAATGGAATCGACGTTAAATTCTATTATTCTCCCGGGCGCTACCCCCAGGATAGAGAAGTTTGCCAGGCGATAGCCGCCCAGATGGCGAAAGGCGGGTTCAGAGTAGAGATCATCTCCCAGGAGTGGGCGACCTTCTGGGGTAATTCCGGCGTCAACGGCGGAAAACTGCCTTTCTATTACATTGGCAGAGGCTCTCTTATTGACGCCGATACGTTGTACGATCAATACTTCAAGACCGGGACGAGCAAACGGGTAGTAGGCTATAGCAATCCGGAATTCGACAAACTGATCGACGAAGAACAAAAAACCTATGATCGAAAAAAGCGCGCGGCAATCCTCCGTCAGGCCGGTAAGATCCTCATGGAGGATGCGCCATTCGTGCCGCTGTTTAACCTGGCGGATATCTACGGTGTTGCCCGCAACGTGATTTGGAAAGCGCCGCCGGATGAGAAAGTTCTGGTCGCCGACATGAAGATTCGCTAACGGGAAATGATCGCCATTCAAAGAACGGAGGATTTATGTCTGTATTCCCCAACGGGATCAAGCGAAGAGAATTCTTGAAGTACGGCGCTCTCGCCGGCGTGGGAGCTTTGGCGAACGCGTCTTGGCCGCGGCTGGTCTTATCCGCGACCAAAGAGCGGCTGACGTTCTTGGCCGCTGTCAGCCTCGACTCTTTGCATCCCTACGCCATCAGCGCGAGCCCTCACTATGGGCTCTGGCAGCATATGATCGAGCCTCTCATCGATGTCAATTTTGCCAAGAAAGAGTATTTCGGCGTGCTCGCCGAGCGCTGGAGTTTTCTCGGCCGAAAATGGATCTTCCATTTGCGCAAGGGCGTGCGTTTTCACGACGGCAGCCCATTTACATCCAAAGACGTGATCCATTCGGTCAACCGCATCAAGACCGATAAGCGGAGCCTGCAGGCGGAAAATTTTCGCGACGTGACCGAGATGGAGGCGCCGGACGATTACACGGTCGTTTTTACTACCGAAGCGCCCAACGCAGTGTTTCTCGACCGGCTCCATAACCGCTTTATGATCAGCAAGTCGTCGGCCGACAAGCACGGCGATCAGGCCGACCAATACCCGAACGGCACCGGTCCTTACAAGTACGTCAGTTGGCAGCGCGACGGCAATCTTGTGTTGGCGCGCAACGACGATTACTGGGGGCCGAAGCCGGAGATCAAGGAGATCGTAGTCAAGAAGGTCGCCGAAGACTCGGCGCGGGTCGCCGGGCTCCTGGCGGGACAAGGCGATGTCATCAATAACGTGCCGGTGGACGAGCTTTCCCGGCTCGAAAAGCACCCACGGGTGCGCGCCGAAAAAGTCGAAGGACTCAGAATGCATTTTCTGGCGATGAACCTGAGCCACAAGCCGTTCGACAACAAGCTGGTGCGCCAGGCGTTCAATTATGCCGTCGATCCGGCGCAGATCATCAAGTACATCTTCGAAGGCAACGGCTACGTGCTGAACGGTCCGATGAGCTCGAACGTGATCGGCTTCGATCCCAAGATCAAGCGCTATCCCTATGACCCGAAGAAGGCCAAAGAGCTACTGTCGAAAGCCGGTTACGGCTCCGGTCTGGAGGTAAAACTCTACTTTTCGCCGGACCGCTATCCCAAAGCGCACGAAGTTTGCCAGGTGGTCGCCGATCAACTGGCCAAGGTGGGCGTGAAGGCGGAGCTGGAGGCGCAGCAATTTGTCGTCTTCTGGGGCAAAGAGGGCGTCAACGGCGGCAAGCTGCCCTTTTACTACGTTGGCCGGCCGGCCATCGACGCGGACACGGTGTACGATCAGTATTTTCGTTCGGGAGTGAGCCCGCGCATCCAGTACAAGAACCCGGAATTCGACAAGCTCATCGATGAAGAACAAAAGACCGGCGATGCCAAGAAGCGCATCGCGCTCTTGCAGCAAGCCGGGCGGATCATCATGGAAGACGCGCCGATCGTGCCGCTCTACACGCTGGCGGAAAATTACGGCGTGGTGCGTAACGTCATCTGGAAACCGCGCCCCGATGAGAAAGTCTTGACCTTCGACATGAAAATTCGCTGAGCGCCGGCGCCTGCGAAGGCGTCTCTTCGAATAGCATTGGAACGGGTCGAGCAAGAATACCGTCGAGTTGGGTCCCTGCTTTGGCCGTGGCCCCACATTCGAGACGGAGCGTCGTAGGACATGCCTAAGGAGATCGACTTTTGACGCTCCCGGACAAGTTTGCACCGCTGCCGGGTGGAACCGGAGCAAGATGCTAGAGAACGCAATCGCAAACACCCAGCGGAAGGACTCTGGCGCCGAATCGCCGATCGCATGAACTCGGCTTCCGTTCGCTCCTTCTTTATCTCAGGACGGGCCTGATCTCGTCGCCGGGAGAACGGAGCTTTTTCGAGGAAATTCCCGCGATTCTTAGGACTGTCACTGGCACAGCGGTTGCTGAGGATATTCCTCCGTGGCCCTACAATCCGTCAGCTCCAATCCAGCGCCCAGCGCGAAACTACGTTATTCCAAAGCGTTACGTTGCATCGGGCAGAGCCTGGAACAGGTCGGGCTCAAGGCATTGGAGGTAAAAACCCACGGGGAAAACTACACCGTCCAGGCCTGGCAGAAGGGTGTTTCCTCGTCGGTGGACCATGATAAGCACTACACGCCGGACGATATCAAAAAACTCGAACAAGAAGGGCGAGCGAAAAGAAAATCGTTTCCAAACCTCTTCAATCCCTTGAACCTATCCCAAGTGCTGCGCATGGCGGGGAACTACGTCGATCTATTGCGCGGCCGCCTAGTCAGGGTGTCGTGGCAGGATCAATCGGACAGAATCCAGTCGATCACGATTCAGTATGAGCCGTTTTCAGTCGAACGCGGCGAAAGACCGGACAGCCATGTCACGACGATAGAAGAACTCTGCATCCACATCTACAAGCAGCGAAAAAAAATCACCCTGGCATCGGAAAAAACCGGCCAGCGCCCGTCCGCCGACGCAAACAAGCAACGCTGAGAGTGGGTGAAAAAATCGTTCATGGTTCGAGAGCCTCACCATGAACGGGATGGCCTACACCCCCCTAAGTTCAAGAACTTAGCCGTTCGTCCTGACCCCTCGACAGGCTCGGGACTGAAGGCTGTCGAGGGGGCCCTGAGGCCCCTCGAAGGGTCGAAGGGCGAGTGGCAGTTTTTTCACCCACTCGTACGCCGCTCGGCCGGCCTCACGACTGATACTTGATTTCACCGCCGACGATCGTCATCTCGACTTTGAGGTCTTTGATCCGCTCCGGCTGAACTTCGAACGGGTCCTCGGCGAGCACTGCGATATCCGCCAACTTGCCGACCTCCAGCGTGCCTTTGTCGTTTTCTTCGAAGCCCACCCATGAGGCCGTGGTTGTGTGCATGGCGAAGGCCTCCGCGGCGCTAATGCGCTCCTCGGGCACCCACACGTCGCCCCAGCGCATCTTACGCGATACGCAGGCGGCGATGTCTCGTAGAGGATCGACGGGCCAATAGCCCGGTGAGTCCGAGCCGCCGGCGATGATCACACCGTTCTTCAAAAGCGTTCTAAATGGGAACGCTTTGGTCAGCCGTTTTTCGCCGACGCAGTCTAAGATCGCGTCGCCGACGTAGTAACCGATGGCGATGTTGGGGATCGCGATGATGCCGGCTCGGACCATGCGCTGCATTCTTTCCTGCGTGGCGAGCCAGTTGCCCATATGCTCGATGCGATGGCGGTGGTCCTTGCGCGGCGATTTCTCGATGGCGTTCTCGTAGGCGCTGAGCGCCATGTCGAAGGCGCGGTCGCCGATGGCATGCACGCAGCAGCGTAGACCGGCGTTATGGCATCGCCGCACGGTTTCATTCAATTCGTCCTGCTGGATGCGAATAATGCCGTGGTTATGCTCGTCGTCTTCATAGGGATCGTAGAAACAGGCGTTGCGTCCGGTGATGCCGCCGTCGATGCTCATCTTGACGCCGCCGACCCGCAGCCATTCGTTGCCGAAGCCGGTGACCAGGCCCAGCTCGATCAGGCTCTTCGATTCGATCATCGATTCGATGACCCGCGGCAAGATGCTGACGCGCGCGTGCATGCGGCCTTCCTTGAGAATTTCTTGATAGGCGCGCACCGGTTCCCCCGAGCGCACGATATCGTGTACCGTGGTCACACCCCTTTCGAGACACTGGTTCAGCGCGAAGACGATGCCGTCTTTGAGCTGCAAATAATTAAACTCCGGCGCAACCTTCTTGAGAATCAACTGGGCGCGCTCGTGCAATTCGCCGGTGGGCTCGCCGGTCTGCGGATCATGCTTGATATGGCCGCCGGCGGGGTCCGCCATGTCGCGGGTGATTTTCGCGGTGGCCAACGCTTTGCTGTTGCCGATGGTCACATGGGCGCCGAACGAAATCGACACCGGATTGTCGGGGCAGGCGCGGTCGAGGTCATGCTTGTCAGGGAAGCGCTTGTCTTTGATGCGGAAGTCCTGCATCGGGCTGCCATGGGCGACGATCCACGAACCCTTCGATGCGCCGCCGGCCGCCTTGCTGAGCCGCTCCAAGATATCCGCGATACTGCTTACGCCTACATAAAAGTCGCGACAGTCGACCAGCTCCATCTCCGCCGTGCCTTTTTCAGAAAGATGAACATGGGTGTCGGTGAGACCCGGAATGGTCGTTCGGCCTTTGAGATCGATGGTCTGGGTGTCCGGACCGGCAAGACGTCGAACTTCATCGGCGGCGCCCGTGGCGACGATGCGCCCGCCGGCGCAGGCGAGGGCCTCGCAGGTTGAGTTCTCGCTGGCGAAAGTACGAATCTTGCCATTGTATAAAATAAGCTCGGGATAGGGTCGAAATGATTTCATCGGCTCTGGACCTCCTTGCTCAGTCGAATCACTTAGGCTATAGGTCGCTTCATCATCGAATGTCAACCGCTGCTGCGAGAAGGAAAATTCAATATGGCAACTAAACCATTTCATTGGCCCAACAATGCGCGGGTCGCCTTCGTGCTCGGCATCGCTTTTGAGTGTTGGGATCGGAGCAAACCATCGCGCGGCGGCGCGCTGCAATCGCCGCTGCCGGCCAACGCGCTGTGCAAACACGATTATTCCACCGAGACGTTCAGGGACTTCGGCGGAAAAATCGGCGTCAAGCGGCTGCTCGATATTTGCGACAAATACAAACTGAAAGTGAGCATGCCGATCAACGGCCTCACCTGCGAGTACTATCCGGAACTCATCAAGTACGCCCACGGACAGGGCCACGAGTTGGTCGCCCATGGCTGGGACCAGGGAGAGTACCTCTTTATGCTCACGCGCGATCAGGAGCGGGAAAATATCTTTAAGACCGTCGAGGCGATCGCGAAATTAACCGGCGAGCGGCCCACCGGTTGGTCGTCGCCTGGCGTGCGCTCCACCGACAACACGCTGGAGATCAATGTTGAGGCGGGACTGCTCTACAACTGCGACTACCACGACGACGAGATGCCCTATCCGCGCCTGGTCGGCGGCAAGATGCTGATCATGATTCCGCACCAATACACGATCAATGACCACCGGATGGCAGAGGAAGGCACGCGCCACGATTTCTTCGAGAAGTTCAAGGACGAGTTTGATTACCGTTACAAGATCGGCCGCAAGAATCCCACGATGATGAACGTGATCACGCACGGCTACATAAGCTCGCGCGTGCCGACCATCGATACTTTCGAGCAAATCATCAAGTACGCCAAGGGCCACAAAGAAGTCTGGTTCGCCCGCCGCGGCGACATCGCGGCCTGGGCGCGGAAGTTTTACGAGAAAGAGGCGGCGCGGAAGTAAAGTCGCGTTCTCCTTTAGCACCCATTTGGCGCTTTGAGAATGCTCACGCCCCTGCGGTCCACCGCCAAATTTATGTGTCTTTGAACGTTGAACCTGGAACCATTCGCCAAGCTCAGGGCAAGCTTTGGACTATTGAACCGCCCGGTCTGTAACGGCTTGAACGATTGGAACGTTTGGAACGGGCTTCAGTATTACTTGAATGTTTTGAACTGTTTGAACAACATCCTAAAAACCCCTACGGCCTCGTCGTAAGTTCGGTTGCACAGACCGAACCCTCAGCGGAGTCTGTGGTGGGGGGCAAATCAGGAAGATAGAAACTAGCTCGCGCCGATGCCGGCCTGACGGAAAGCTCTCCGGACAACGCGAAAAACACTATCAAACTCCGGCAATGTTGCCATCTGACCGGCCAATCGTTGATTCCACAATCTTCTAAGCCGGTTCTGTTTTGCATCCAACTGCGTGCCGATTGTTTCGAGGCGTTGTCCTCGAAACTCAAGCTTGCTGGCAATCGCGTCGATTATTTCTATCAAGTCAACGTGGGCGTTCTCGCTTAAGTACCAGAGGTCATAAAGATCGCGGGGCTCGTTCCTTGCCCTGTCGCAGACAGCAATAACCTTTTCTGCGGCGATTTCTTTAAGTGAGTAAACCTTGATGATGGCGTTGCCGGGGAGATCCTCATACTCCGTATACGCACGCAGCATGGGGCGCGCTTCGATTGGGAAGACCACCTTCTCCTTAATGGTGATGTCGGTTTTGACCTCTTTGCCGGAAGGAAGATTTCCCAGGGGGCCTTCATAATTCAGGTAGAACGTGTGGCTGTTGGTGTGGGGCTGCCGGTCGGAACGAGCGTAGCGGAGTAATACGCCGGATTCCTGGTATGCTTTCTCAAACCCCGCGTCGAGTCCGTTGCGAATGGTTTCGAAAGGCACCTCCTCTGCGAGTGTAAAGTCCAGATCTTCGGAGAAACGATAATCGGGGAAGTAACATTTCTTGAGCGCCGTTCCCCCCGTGAAAAACAGCCGATCTCCCAGGGGACTCTGTGAGAGACCAGCCAGAAACCACGAGAGACAGTAGTCCCGTTCTAGAACGCTCTCAGGAATTCTCCGGCCGCCTGCTTTTGCCAGGCGATTCGCGAGTCGTGAAAGATTGCTCTGAGGTATCAAGGGTTCAGGTCCTGACTACCGATAGAAGTTCTTCCGGCTCAACGTTCAGGCGAAGGCGCCAACGGTGGAGATGCCTTCCCTGGCTGGGCAAAATAGGGTCCAGCGGGACATAGGTATTTGTAAGCTGATTCGTGAGCGCCGTTGCTGTTTTGTCGGTTCCGAGCTCGTAGAGATCCAGCAAGTACCCCAGCCTCCTGAGGACAGCGCCGACGTTGAGACGGAGCGCGTATTCAACAAGCCGATCTGGACTGATTTTCTCCCGCTGCATCCAGAGTCCTTTGGCTACCTCTGTTATGCCACCACAGTATTCAGGTTGCTTGAGGCCGTCGAGGATCGTGCGGTCAATATCGCTAACCTTGACCTTCGCCTGTTTTGTTGCCCAGTGCTCCTCGATTCCGAAGAGGTGTTTTTTCGCACAGCGGACGAAACGGAATTCCGTTCCCATGATTGACCGCGTTCGTTTCGGATTAGGGGTGCTCACATATACCACAAGCTGTGGCTGCGTGATCATCTGGTGCGCCTCCATCGCGGTGCCGTGAGATAGATAATAGTCGTCTCCACCGGCCATAGCTTTTGCCACGAGCCAGGGATGCCCCATGTACTCGGTTTCTTTTCCTAGCTCGAACGGAACAAGAATGAAGAGCCCAGGCTTGAGGCGTGCCACCACGCCTCTGTCCACGAGCGAGCGCACGAAGCTCCTGGCTGAGGCGTCACTCAAACCGGTAATTGCCTTAACCTCCCTGGCATCGAATAACACCCTATTGCGATCATGGAGGGTAGTAACTAGCGAAGCCGCCAGCGGTCCAAGGGTTTTAAGGCTATTTTTATGGTTTTGCGGCATTGCGTGCATTCGTAATGCACATTATGCGCTTACAACATAAAGAATCAACCAAGAACGGATCGGTAAAACCCCCTACCGAGAGGGGCGAAGACCGGGCTTATTACCGCTGCCATCAGTTGCTTTGCTGGCCCGTTTCGAATCTCAGACATCAAGCGCCGGTGCCCGGGTGTCAGCGTCGATTTTGTCCGGCAGATTCTGAAGAATTTCCGCTCTTCGGGACGGGTGAAATGCCTGGGCCAAGGACAAAGCGCCGAGGGGCGGCGCACCGCAAAATGGAAATAGGTAGCACCCATTCAATGGGTAATGACTTAGGTAGCGTTGACCTGACGATGAAATTATCGCTTCTTAAACGTCCCGAACCTCGAACCGCCGCGAGGCGTTGAACGGCTTGAACGTTTGGAACGACTGGAACTTTTGGAACCGGCAGCGCTGGTTGCCTATTGCCAATATTCATCCTTCACCCCTCAGCAGCTTTCATCCTTCAGATCCCCCCAAATTCTTCGTTAGCAACCGGCCACCAATTCGCGTAAAATCCGCGATAACTCATGGCGACCAACGGGAATAACGATAAATCGCTCGAATCCTGGATTTGGGACGCGGCGTGTTCGATTCGCGGCGCGAAGGATGCGCCCAAGTACAAGGAATTCATCCTTCCACTGATTTTCGCCAAGCGGCTCTGCGACGTTTTCGACGACGAGGTGAACCGGATCGCCAAGGAAGTCGGCTCTCGGGCTAAAGCGTTCAAGCTGGTCAAGCACGACAAGAAGCTCGTCCGCTTCTTTTTGCCCCTGGAGCCGAAGAACCCGGACGATCCTGTATGGTCCGTTATCCGCACGCTTTCGGACAAAATCGGCGAACAACTCACCACGCTGCTTCGGGCCATTGCTGACGCTAATCCCCTGCTCAAGGGCATCATTGACCGCGTTGACTTCAACGCCACCACCCACGGCGTGCGCGACATTGACGACAACCGCCTCTCCAACCTCATCGAGCGCATCAGCGAGAAGCGCCTCGGCCTCGGCGACGTGGCGCCGGACATCATCGGGTGCAGCTACATGTATCTTATCCGCAAGTTCGCCGAGGGCGGCGGGCAGAGCGCGGGCGAGGTCTACACGCCGGGCGAGGGGGGCGAGATCATGGCCCTCATCATGGCCCCCGAGCCGGGCATGTCCTGCTACGACCCCACCTGCGGCTCCGTCGGCCTGCTCATCAAGTGCGAGCTGAGGCTGGACGGGAAAATGAAGGCCGCCGGGAAGAAAACCTACGCCCCGCACAAACTCTACGGCCAGGAGTTCACGCCCACCACCTGGGCCATGGCCAACATGAACATGATCATCCATGATATGGAGGGCCAGATCGAGATCGGCGATACCTTCCGCCATCCGAAATTCCGCAAAGGCAACCGCCTTCAGACGTTCGACCGCGCGGTGGCCAAGGCCATGTGGAATCAGACCGAGTTTACCGAAAAGGACTACGACGCTGACGAGCTCGACCGCTTCCCCAAAGGCGCGGGCTACCCCGGCGGAAAGGCTGATTGGGGCTGGGTGCAGCACATCCTCGCTAGCTTGAAGCCGGAAGGTCGCGCCGCCGTGGTGCTCGACACCGGCGCCGCCTCCCGCGGCTCCGGTAATGCGAATACCAACAAAGAAAAAGACGTTCGCAAATGGTTCGTCGAGCAAGATCTTATTGAAGGCGTCATCTACCTGCCAGAAAATCTTTTCTACAACACCACCGCGCCAGGCATCATCATCGCCCTCAACAAGGCGAAGCCGAAGGACCGACGGAGCAAGCTTTTCCTCCTGAATGCCAGCCGCGAGTTCGTAAAAGGCGATCCGAAGAACTACATTCCGGAGGACGCGATCGCCCGCATCGCCGAGACATTTTCTACTTGGAAGGAAATGGAGAAATACTCCCGCATCGTTACCGTGGAGGAGATTGCGAAGAACGCCTTCAACATCTCCCCAAGCCGCTACATCCACACCGGTGCAGGCGAGGAATACCGGCCCATCGTGGAGATTGTGGAGGAGTTGGGAGAGTTGGAGGCGGAAGCAATGGAGACGGATAGAGCGCTCAAGGCCGTTCTCGCAAGGATCATGAAATGAGGACGGAGGTTCACGCGGAGGCGCGGAGACGCAGAGAGGGATGAAACAGCGGATTTTCATCAGCAGCGTCCAAAAGGAGTTCGCCGATGAGCGTCAGGCGCTCAAGGCCTACATCCTTGGCGATGCCCTGCTAAGCCGCTTTTTCGACGTTTTCCTGTTTGAGGACATCCCCGCGAGCGACCGCCGCGCCAATGCCGTTTACATTGAGGAAGTCCGCCACTGCGACCTCTATCTGGCTCTGTTGGGCGATCAATACGGTTGGGAAGATGCCGACGGTCTCTCCCCGACACATCGCGAATTCAACGAAGCCACCAAGCTCGGCAAGCCGCGCATCGTCTTCGTCAAGGGCAGCCACGATGCAGGCCGCCAACCGAAAATGCGGGAACTGATCACGGCGGCAGGCGCGCAATTGATTCGCCGCCGGTTCACGACCACCGCCGAGTTAATCCCCGCCGTGTATGCCAGCCTGGTGGATTACTTGGCAGCGAAAGAATTGCTCCGTTCCGGCCCCTTCGATGCCACCGTCTGCCGGGATGCGTCGTTGCCGGACCTGTCTGCTGAAAAAGTTCGACGCTTCGTGGGAATCGCGCGGCGTGCCCGCGGCTTCCCCCTAACGGAGGACACCGCGCCGGAGGAAGTGCTGGAGCACCTGAACCTTGTCAAAAACGGACGGCCCACCCATGCCGCCATCCTCCTCTTTGGCAACGCGCCGCAACGCTTCCTGATCTCCTCCGAGATCAAGTGCGCCCACTTCCACGGGACCGAAGTCCGCAAGCCGATTCCATTTTATCAGGTCTATAAAGGGACCGTCTTCGATCTGGTGGATCAGGCGGTGGATTTTGTTTTGTCCAAAATCAACCTCGCCGTCGGCACGCGCGCGCACGGCACGCAGGCCCCAGTGGAATACGAGATGCCACCGGAAGTGGTTCGAGAAGCCATCGTCAACGCCGTAGCCCACCGCGACTACACCAGCAACGGCAGCGTGCAGGTCATGCTATTTTCTGATCGGCTTGAAGTCTGGAATCCCGGCACTTTGCCGCCTTCGCTGACCCTGGAGAAACTTCGCCACCCTCACGGATCGGTGCCGGGGAACCCGCTTCTTGCCGAGCCGCTTTACCTGACGAAATACATCGAACGCATGGGCACCGGGACGGGTGACATGATCGAGCGCTGCCGGAACGTAGGCCTGGCCGAGCCGGAGTTCAGCCTGACGGACGGCTTCGTCATCACCCTCCGCCGCAAGCCGGGGCGGGCCTTCGAGGCGATTGGGGGAAAGACACAGCCAGAGTCACAGCCAGAGTCGGCTAGAATGACCGGACAATTCGAGGCCCCAGTCGAGGCCCCAGTCGAGGCCCCAGTCACTTTGTTCGAGACCGATCGAGCCATTCTCGCTGCCTTGAGGACGGGAGAACGCGGGAGAAAAGACATCCTGCAGGCTCTCGGTCATACTCAACGAAGCGGCAACTTCAAACTCTCCATCGAGAAACTGATGAAGCATGTTTTCATCGAACGCACCCTCCCCGACAAACCCAACAGCCGCCTCCAGAAATATCGCCTGACGGCCAAGGGTAAAGAGTTGCTCGCCACGCTCGCGCGAAAGGGAGGCCAGGCATGACCCGCCCCGGTCCACATCGGCAGGCGAAGAGTCGGGTCGTATCCGGCCGGCGCCAGCCACGATCCGTTCCCCGGGAATTGGTCGAACTCTCCAGGAAACTGGCGAAGGTCAAAGCGCAGGCCCGGATGCTTGGAATCTTCACCGATGACCGCGAATTGCTGGAATG
>ORMF010415033.1_pt1 | contig 16207 bp, 13 predicted proteins | sample 1779871 | NCBI WGS metagenome assembly ORMF01 (sample SAMEA104232316, study PRJEB22302) | groundwater metagenome | biome: forest; feature: aquifer; material: groundwater | place: USA | collected 2011-08-07 | depth 5.4 m
ACCCTCTCCCCCGCCGCGGGGGAGAGGGAAGAGAGGGGTCAGGACTTCGGGACGTACAACTTGCCGCCGACCTTCACCGCTCGTTCCGTCCCTCCTCGTCGTGATCTCCCGGCGCGGGGGGCAAGGCCCCGTCGGTCCAGACGAGCGGCGCCTGAACGGCCCCAGGTTTCTCCTGGGCCGCCTTGGGCGGCCGTGGGCGTTTGCTCTCCGCCGTGAGGTCGAGGGTGATGAGGCCGCGGCCGGTGCGGAGGGTGCTTTTCACGCTTCGGCGGGCCGCGTCTCGCGGATGGGCTCGTTGTAGAGGGCCGCGAGCTGCCGGAGTTGCTCGAAGAGGGCGCGGATAGCGGGGCTGGGCGAGCCGGACAGGGCCCCCTCCATCTCGCGCAGGACGGGAGCGAACCCGCGCCGATCCACATGCGCGATGAACTTGCTCGTGATGGCCACTACCGTCTCGTACTGGCAGAGAAGCGCCGGGTTCACGGGCCGGTTGATGCCGTCGGGGTCCTTATAGACAACCTCGCCGCCCTCGCGCCGAATCGCGCCAGCGGTGAGTCCCAGGAGAACGATCTGCTCCTCCTGGATCTCGTCGCCGAGGGGATCGGGGAGCAGATCCAGGAGGGGCACTAGGTGGGCCCGGTGGCGAGTAGTTGATCGGCGATACACGTCTCGGGCCTCGGCGAGGCCCTTGAAGGCCCGCAGGGGCACACCTTCCTCGACGGTCATGACCACCAGCTCGTCCTCGAAATCCGGCCCGAGGTCAACCCAGCGCTCGCGGTCCGCGGGCGTGGGGCCTGCCTGTCCCCGGGCCGCCAGCGCCTTGAGCGGCGAGGCCTCCCCCCCGCGGGCCACCACGAACCGGGCGCGGAGGCCGTGGCCCAGCGTGTCATCCACGGGGCAGAGGGGCCCCGCCTTGGCCATGGTCTCGGCGAGGTCCGCTTCGCTGAGGGCCTCGGCCCTCAGGGGTGGGCGAACCATGGGCACGGCGCTGCAGACGGCCGGCCAGAGGCGATCGGTCACCTCGCGCTGGACCGCGTCGGCCGAGGCGCCGTAGAGGAGCGGCAGCGACGGGCGGATGGCCTCGATGATGGGGAGCGGATCCGGCTGGGCCAGGGTTTCCTGTCTGGCGGCGGTCGGCAGGGGGACCGGTGTCGCGGCACCCCGGTGGCCCCAGGGGCCTGCCTGGGCGAGGGCTCGGCGCGAGTCGGCGTCGGCTCGGATCGCCAGCAGGGCGGTGGTGAGCGCCTCGGCGTCCCGCGCGGCGGCGTCCCACTCCGGTAGGCTCCCCCCACGGAGATCGGCCAGGAGCTTGTCGAGCGCACCCGCGAAGACGCGGAGCGAGAGAAAGTGCAGCTTCGCGTTGAGCGCGGCCCGGAGGTGATCGCGGACCTGGGCGAGGGCGTCCTGGACAGCCCGCCGCCGAAGCCCGAAAATGTTCCGCCGGCTCAAGGCTCGGTGGCCCTCCTGAGCGGCAGTGGCCGCCCGCTCTTCGTCCTCGGTCCGCTCCTCGCCGGTGGTCTCCACGACAGCCATGAGCTCGTTTCGGTCCTGCTCCAGCAGGGCGATAGCCTGACGGAGGATGCCCACGACCTCGCCCGGCAGCGCGGAGGCCTTGAGATGGACGAGTTGCTCGGCCAGCGAGGCGCCCTTCTCGATCTCCTCGGCGATCTCGGCCGCGAGGGCCTCGACGTCGAGGCCGCGAACGGCCTCGCTGAGGCTCGCGTACTCGTCGAAGTAGGCGGACGGGTCCTGGGCGAAGAGGCCACCTAGGCGCTGGACGGGATCGTATCCGAGCTGCTGTTTCACGATCCGGTTCTTGATGTCGCCGAAGCGCCGGAACGTGTCGGTGTTGGGGGCCCACAAGCCGAGGCGCCCAAGGAAGCCCCGCGCGAGGGCCGTGGCATCGTCCGGGGGGGCGGCCATCCGTTCGAGGCAGGCGCCCTCAGTCCGGAAGCGCTGGGCGAGGGAGGCCTCCCTCCCGGGGACATAGCGCGAGTAAAGGCCGACGCGGGCCGCGAACGGCTCCCCGCTCCCGTGGCGCGTGAGATCCGCCTGCGTCCCCCAGAAGGCATCGGAGAAGGCGGGATCGGGATGGGAGAGGAGCTGGATCCCCCTGGCGATGGTCGTGGCTAGCTCCTCCTGCGAGAGCGATCCCTGCGTCGCGAAGTCGCTGAGGAGGACCAGCGTGTTCGGGAGCATGGCGCGCCGGTTTCGGTCGCCGGCCGGCCTGCCCCGCTCATCCCACAGGATCCGCTCGAAGGCTTCGGATCGGAGCGCAGCCGTCTCCTTGATGTGGGCGGCCGTGTTCTGCAGATAGATGGAGTTGAAATCGCTGGTGGACGTCGCCAGCCCGGGGATCACCGCGAAGTCCAGGAGGCGAATCTTGGCCCCGGTGGTCTCGGCGATGTCGAGCAGCGCCTCGCCGCTCTCGAGCACGAAGCCGCGCGCGGTACCTCCAAGAGTCGAGTAGACGCGGATGACGATCAGCTCCCCGCCACCCGAGGACACGATGTCCGTCGTAGCCTGGCAGAGCCGGCGGATGCTCTCGCGGACGCTGCGCTGGTTCATCGTGGCTGACGCGAGGCCCAGCGGCGAGTACAGGCCGAACCCCGCCTGCATCTTCGCGTTCTTGAGGATATCCCGGTCGAGTGCCCGGAGCCGAGGGTACTCGCCCCCACGGCGGAGAGCCTCCCTGAGGTCCACCCCGTCCAGAGAGACGCCCACCTGGGCGCCGTCTGGCCCCGGCAGCAGGAACGGGGAAAGATATTGCCCAGGATCCGAGTCGAAGGCGACGTAGGGAACGGGCGGGTGCCCATACAACGCCGCGAGGCGGTTCGCGGCGAACAATACCCCCTTGCCGGTAGTGCCGCAGGCCACCCCGATGTAGGTCTTCTTCACGCTCCCTCCCTACCGGACCGCCGCGTAGCGGTGCTCGGGTTGCTGGGGCCGGGCGGCGGCCTCGATGCGCACGGTGACCGTGGTGCCGGCAGAGAGCGTAAAGGAGCGCCCCCCATAGAGCCCACCCCGCTCCTTGCCCTGCCGGAAATCTCCGGTTCCGTCCTTCGCCACGCGGAGGACGAGCTCGGCGGGCTTGGCGCGGGGCACGCGGATTGTGTCGCCCTCGGCGCTGCCGATCGTCACACGAATGGGGATCTCGAAGCGGCGGTCCCCGTCGCCGAGGGCGATTACGAGACGCCGGGTCTGAGTTGCCGCAGCCCCTGCGCGGCCTCTCTGCCGGAGTGCCAGAGCTCCGATGAGGCCGGCGCCGAGGACGGCGGGGATGACGCCCAGCGCCCAGGGCCAGCTCCTGCTCGGCTCCGGGATGGCTTCGGGAGGGGGCGGAGGCGCTGAGGCGGTCTTGCGCTCCTGCTCCTCCATATCCCGGAGGATCGGGAGTAACCGCGCCCCGCCCTTCAGAGGCACCACGATCAGCGGAGTGCCCGACTTGGCCCACGCCGGCGTGCCGCCGAGGTCCGCCGGCTCGAGCCCCCGAACCTCCGCTCCCGAGATGTCGATCATGTAAAAGCTGAAGCCCCCCTTCGGGAGCCGCTCGGCGAGCTTGCTCAGGTCGACGGGTGGGTGAGTCGGGTCGGGATCGGATATCCCGTCCGTGATGAGGCACCCGATGCCGCGGAGGGCGCTCGTTTGCCGGAGAAGCGCCAGGGTCACGGCGTCCGCGCCCTCGTCGAGATTGGTCCAGTGGCCAAAGGAGTCACCCTTGCGCCCGCCAGGCCGGAGAGTCCGCACGAAGGCCTCGGCCTCCCGAAGGACGCGCTCACGGTTCTCCGCAGTGAGCTCGCCCCGGTGGTCGGGCAGCTTGGTCTCCGAGAACGGGATGATGGTGAAGCTGTCGCAGGGGCGGAGCTCTCGGAGGAGCGTGATCAGGGCCTCCTGCGCCTCGGGGAATCCATTGGCACGCATGGACCCGGAGACGTCGAGACCGACGGCGAGGTTAAGGCAGTCAGGACGACGCTCGGGGATCTCGGCCGCCAGCCCCGGGGTCGCGAGGAGCGCGGCCAGGGAGCCGGTGAGGAAGAAACGACGCGCGATCTGGGGTGGCATCTGGCTCATCACTCCGGTTGACGTCCTGGCACGGCCGCGTCTGACACGAGCGGTTCCGATTCGATCTCCAACTCGGGAGGCGCTGGCAGCGTAGGCGCCGCGTCCCCGTACCCCCATGGGGCCGCAGCCCCGCAGATCGGGCACTCCGGCACCTGGCTCCAGAGGGGCGACAGATCCTGAAGCGTGAGGGGGATCTCGTCGTAAACGAGGTACCTGGGGAGGGCCGCCCCGTCTCCGCCGAGCGGCGAGAGGAAGTAAAGCAGGTGACGCGAGAGGAGGGCGCCGAGCTGGGCCAGCAGGGTCACCACGGAGGCAGGAGTGAGCCCACCTTGCGCGGGGCCCTTGACATAGCTCCGCTGCGCCTCGGCCACGAGCGCTTCGTACAGGGGAGGGAGAGTCGCCCGAACCCCGAGGCACCGCAAGCAAGGGCCGAGCGAAGGGGGCAGCTGGAGCCGCGTGGTGCAGGAGATCCGGTACGGCGTCCCGTCGGCCGAGGCGTGAATGCCTGCGCCCCCCTCGAGCAGCACCTGGAGATGCCGGGCCGCGAATGCGGCCGCTTGCAGCCGGACCCAGTGGTGATCCGGAACCGTCACCAGGACGTCGCATGTCTTGAGCGCGATGTCGGCAGCGGCCGACGGGAAGGCCTCCTCGATCGCCTCGACCTCCACCGAGGGGTCGAAGGCCAGCAGCTCCCGCTTGAGCACCTCCACCTTGGGCCGGCCGTCATCGTCGTGGCGATAGCCCATGAACCGGTTGGCGTTGGAGCGCTCGAGGCGCTGCGGGTCCACGAGCACCAGGTGCCGCGGCCCGAGGAACTTGAAGCTGTTGAGGAAGGCGGCACCGCCCCCGCCGGCGCCGATCAGCCCCCAGCGCAGCTCGCGCACCAGGGCGAGCGCGGCCTCGACGCCTCCGCCGACCTCCAGCGTGCGCCGGTGGCGCTCACGGTCGAGCCCGGCGTTACCGGGGCGGGGCGCATTCTCAGGCAGCACTACCTCGATGCCGCGGGCCTTGATCCGGACGATGCGATGGATCGGCTCGGTGCCGCCGTCGGGAAGGTGGAGGAGGCCGACTAAGCCGTGGCTCCCCACGACGAGCTGGACATAGCACCGGGCGAAGTCGAAGGCTAGGCCCCGATGCCGCCCGGCGTCGGCACGGTCCGTCCCGCTGAAGAAGGCCGAACAAGGGTGCGTGTGGACGAAAGCGATGCCCGGCAGCCCCCTGTTCCATGCCTGTTGGTAGACGTTGAACACGAACTCCGCGCGAGTCGCGGCCGAGGCAGGCCCGCGCCGGGAGTAGTCCTCGAGCGCGGGCGAGATTACCTCCCGCAAGAGCAACCGGCGCTCGCCCGCCCCCTCGCTCACGCCGAGCAGCCCGTACTTGATCCGCTCTTCTTCTGGGTAATCCCAGTTGAGGAGCGCTCCGGCGAGCGTCTCGGCGACGACCAGCGTGTTCCGCACGCCGAGCTACTCCCCGACCTCGTTGTCGGGAACGACGCCGTAGGAGCGCCCGGGCTCGACCACGCCGATCGGCCGGAGATCCCGTGGCCCCTGGGGCGTCACCTCGTAGATCACCTCTCCAGGGGTGATCTCCCCTTCTCGCCTGAGGTCCAGTACCGAGACCCGCTTCGCCGGAAGCAGCCGCGTGCCACCTGCCGTGCGCCGTGCCAGCTCGCCCATCGCCGTGTCCTCCTTATCTCGGGTTGAAGAGGAAGCGCTGCACTACGGGGAACAGCGCCCGGATATCGGTGTCGCGTCCCACCGCATGTGGATAGACGCAGAGGAATGCCCATCCCTTACCGGCTTCGTTGCCGTTGTAGACGAACTGCCGCCGGAGACGCTGCCACGCTCCCGAGGGGGCCCGCTCGCGGAGTTTCTCGTCAATGAAGATGGTCGAGTAGAAGGTGTACCGCCCCCCGGGGACCGGGTCGTAGAGACTGATCGGCAGGGGGAGCTTGAGATTGCAGTCGGGGAAGTTGAAGCGCTCCGCAGGCAGCCTGAAGGCTCCAAAGATCACGATCCACGGGTCGTGAGGATTGGGGCTCCAGTCCACCCCACGGATCTCGCCCTGCCGCCCGAGGTCCTGGAGGGTGCGAAGGTCCTGGCGCACTCTCGCGGTGTTCATGCCCATCTCTCGGCGGCTGGCAGGCTGCGCTCTGTCATGTTCGGCCCTCCGCTCTGTAGGACGAGCCGCGACAGGCGGATCTGACACTCGGCAGGCTCGATCTCTGCCTCCGCTTCTGACGAGCCGGCGAGCAGGGAGAACCATCAGGGAAAACCGAGATGACCGCGGGTAGGGGGTGTTGCAGCAGAGACTGCTGCAAGGCCTCGTCGAGACGGCGGAGGGCGTTCACCGGGAGGCAGACCTCACCATGGCCTCGCGTCCAGCAACTTTTCGAGCGCCTTGGCGAGGCTGACCGGCTGGCTACCTATGGCACAATCGGATCGACTTGGGGTTTTTCATGCGGTCCAGCTTGCTCCAAAACCTGCACCGGTCTCAAACGGGACTAGACTCACGAAAGCCGTTGTCAGATAAGGCTTTCATTCATCGCCTCGCCGCAGGAGGACCCACTTGAATGCGCGAAGACCCAGTGTGAGGTGACACGCTACCTTAGCGGCCGGGCGCCTACCAGTGCGTGACGGCAATCCGAACACAAAGGCACCCTGCGCCGCCTCGGGGGCCTGAGGATTCGATCCCGGGTCGCGCCTCCCATGGGGCCGCTGGCTCGGCCGTATGTCAGGGTCTGGCGGTCGCCCCCGTCATTACGTGCGAGACGGAAAGGCTGGGTGGCGACCCGACGCCGACCATTAACGCATTGACACCCCCTCCCCGAACAACAAGAATGGGGTGGGTTCCGGGAGTGCTCAGTGCCATCTAGCCGTCACTTTGAGGTGGAGTTGATCCGGCAACTCGGCTCGCTGTCGGCCGGGGAGCGGGAGAGGGCATTGGAGCGGCTCTACGAGAGCGATATGATGCGCACGAGTCCTGATGACGATCGAAGACGCCGCCGACGGACTTCGAGCCTGAGGGAGCCTGCTCATCCCGGTCGACGACCCGGGGTTGCCTTTCAGATCGCAAAGGCCTTGCTGGGCAAATCTCTCCCGGCACGAATGGGCGGTTCCCGGATGAGCGAAGCGGAAACCCCGGACGACCTCGCCCAGATCGGTTGGTGCAGGGTCCTTGCCGCGTTGAGGACACGCCCCCTTGAGATTCGTACGCTAGACGCCCAAGCCGGCTTCGCGGGCTATCTGAGCCAATGCGTCATGTCGGCGTTCTACGATCAAATCCGAAAATGGCCCCTGCCCAGTGTCCTGAGCGCTCTCAAGGAACTGAAAGGGGAGCTTACCGGCCCTCGAGCACTCTGGGTTCAGGCAATGATCGACGCTGATCGGGCAGGTGCACGCTGGAGCAACTCGAACGAGGTGGCCCGACGGTTGGGAGTCGAGACCGCGATCATCGAGCGGTTCGTTGACGAGGTCGTACGCCCCACGATCGATCGGTATTTCGCTCAATTCACTCGAGCGCCACGTGGGGGACCCGCCATCGTGGAGATCGACCTCCTCATCGAGAGCATAGAAGAGCGCATCCCAGAGATTTTCAAGGACGCTCCCAAGGAGGCATCGGTTGCTCGAGCCTTGCTCCGGATGCGCGACGAGTCTCTCTTCAAGGGGAAAGGGACCGTCGATCATGAGCGCCTGATGCGCGCTCTGGATGAGGCGGGGACGCCTTGGATCTCCAGCCGGTGTGTCGGCAAACACAGCCCCGGTGCCCTCCCGTCATTGGAATGGAACAAGTCGGCATTGGAGTGCGACAAGTGCCGACAAGCACTTCAGCAGACAGCCTCCAGGTCTCGCGCACGGATCCGGCATGATGAGGAGGCCCTCGAAGCGTTCAATGAAATGTACAGGAGGCTGAACGAAGCTGACGTGGCCCGGCGAAGGGGACTTCGGAGTGATCGTGACGCGCGGGCTGAAGGCGACGAGCAGGAGCAGCACCCGTGAAACGCCGGGCAACTTCTCGGAAGCGTCGATCTGACAAGGGAGGGCTGGGGGTAACAGCTCGCCCTCGCGGCGCTCCTCGTGCGACCCGGGACATGTCTGTGCAGGCTGGGCGCATTGGGGAGGCGATGCTGGTCGAGGCCGTCCTCGATCGGCTGCTTCTCCCCGCGGAGCGGGTACCTGCTTTTGCCATCGTAGGGGGACGCGACCCAGCACATCGAGCAGCTGTCCTCGACCGTCTCGCTGACGGGTGTCGGCACGTAGGGATGTACGTCCAGCGGCTCGATGGCAGGGAAGTGAGCTGGCAGGTCGAGTCCGCGAAGGACCACGTGCTGCTGATCGATGAGGCCCTCCTGTCCGCGGACCTTGCCGATCTTGTGCTGATGTGGCGGAACCGGATTGTTTTGACCGCCGGGCTGGAAGAGTGGCGCGGTGGAGGGCACATGCTGGTGCCTGTCCAATCATTCCCCCTCTGGCCCTCTCACGAAGCCTGGACGGCCAGTGAGAGTGAGGATCCGGTCGGTCGACAGCTCCCGCTGCTCGCCCGGCTGCGCCAGTTGTATCTCAGGCGACGCGCGGATGCGGCCCGTGCCCTGACGCGCGAGCGTAGCGCTGAGATCGAGCGCGTCGCTGCGAGCGGCCCCGCCGCGGCAGTTGCCGTGGCACGGGTCCTGCGGGAACTGGGCGAGTGGCCTCGGGCAGCGAACGTGCTGCAGCGCTTTGCGGCGGCGGACAACGCGGGCCGGAGAGAGCAGGCCCTCCTGCTGGCCGCTCAGGGCGCCACGGCTCGGGCACGAGGCCGTCTCGCCGGGCTCCCGGAAGATGCGCGGACGGATGTCCGCACGTTCTGGGTGATGGCAGAGGTGGAGCGGTTGGCCAGGGCCTGGCAGGCGGCGGAGCAGGTGCTCCGCCAGGCACTCTTCGGTGATGCCGACAACCCCACCCTGCGACTCGCGCTGGCGGCCGTCGAAGGCCGGCTTGGACGGGCAGCAGATGCGGTGCGCCAAGGCGCGGCGGCGGTCGAGGCGTGTCCCGGAAGCGCCGGAGCGCTTAGCACGTGGGCTCGCTGCCTCACGGGCCTCGGGCGCCACGTGGAGGCGGCAACCTTGCTAGAGCGCGCCCAAGGAGTGGAACCGTGGAATCCGCGGCATCCCCTCGACCGCGCCCGCGTCTTCATGGCGTCGGCCGACTTCCCGGCAGCCCTCTCTGCGGTCGCTCAGGGGTTGACCGTGGCTCCGGGTGATCCGGAGGCGCTGGGGCTTCGAGCGGAGATCGAGGCAGCCCGAGGTGAATGGGATCCAGCCGAGAAGACCGCCACAGCGGCACTCCGCGCCCAGCCGACGGCGGAGGCGCATCAGGTGCTCGCCGCAACCGAGGAGCGTCACGGACGTCCCAACGAGGCGTTGGCGCATTGGCGCCGGGCGCTTGTCCTGGCGCCGAGCGTGGAGGCAGTCCGGATGGGCCTGCGCCGAGCGCTCGAACGGCTCGGCCGCGCGCGCGTTCTGAATCCGCTCGAGGGTCCTGCCCTTGCGCGCCTGTCCGCGGCGGCCCTCGCCGCCGCCGGTCCCGGGTGGCGGCCCACGTGGGCCGTGTACGGAGATGAAGAGGTCGCCATTGCTGTCACGGAGACCGAGGCCGGGAGTCTGGTCGCCACCGTGGAAGCGCATGGTCGACCGGTCGAAGGCGCGGAAGTCGTAGTGGCGGAGGTCGACGAGCAGGGGAGGCTCAGCGAGTTGGCGTCCGGTGTCACCGACGACGCTGGGGAAGTGTGTCTCGGAGCCGATGAGAGGGTGAAGGGGTGTCTTGCTCATGGCTCACGGGAACGCTACCGAGTGCGTGTTCTCCTGCCGCCCGTCATGGGTCAGCAGGCGTGAAGACTCAAATCCCCGCGTTGCTCGCTGAGGCGGAGTTTGCCGCCTCGCTCGGGCACGTCCTACCGCCTGTCGAGACCCTGATCGAGCATCTCGCCACGGGCTCTCAACTGGAGAAGCGTCTGCTTTACGCTGGACTACGCGATCTCCTCGACGGGACGGCCCCCGTATTGACGGCGAGCGAGCGAGACCAGATCCGGGAGCGCCTCGAGCACCTTCGCGAATCGCCAGATCTCGAGACCGAGCGCCAGGGCCTCCTCAATCGGTTGGATGATGGGGAGGCGGCTGTGCCCACCGCACGCGCGGCCGGTGTTGCGCAGGCGTTGCTCGTCTGTGTGGAAGGATTCCGAGGAGAAGCCTTTGGGATCGTGCAGCCGCTTCATGTCCACGCCACACCGTCCGGGAGCGGGGTGGCGTTCGCGCACCGAACGGGGGACGAGACAGTACACCTCGGCTTCGAGCAGGGCGTCTGGGCGGCCCGACAGGTACTGATGAAACACGGGCTGGGCGATCTCGTTGGCGCCTCCCTGCTCAATAGTTATTCACTAGAAGGAACTTTCGCTCGCCTCCCGTATCAATTGCCGATCGCGGGACCCTCGATGGCACTGCCCACCGCGATGGCGGTGATCTCGGCGATCACCGGCCTCGTGCTGGATACCGCGGTTGCCTTCACTGGGGCGCTGGATCCGTCCGGCCAGATTCACCCCGTCGCCGGTGTCCATCTCAAGCTGGTCGCGGCGGCACAGAAGCAGATCGCCCGCGTGTATGTGCCCGCCAGTGGAACTCTGGCGCTGCAGGCCGGTGGGAACGTAGATCTGCGCCGGGTGGACCGCCTCGACGACGTCGTCGAGGCGGAGTTTGGCGCGCCCGCCCTCCGCGCGGCGCTCAAGCGGCTCCGTGACGGAGCTTTGCCCGAGGTCCGGCGGCGCCCGTCTGCCTGGGACGTGGGTGAAGCCGGCCCTGGTGAGCGACGCGTGCTTCTCACCTTTGCCTCGAAGGCGGATCCCTTCGGTCGCTATCTCGACCGCGAACGCCGGCCCGTCGGCCGAGAACAGAAGGAGAAGCGAGAGGAAGGACCAGCCCTCACTGTGAGCCGGATGGTACGCCCCCATGCGTTGCATGTACTCTACACAGAGCGTCCGAGTCCGTGGAATGACTACCGTGAGCATGCGGAGACCCTCCGGCAAGCTTTGGCCCAGATTGATCCAGCCTGCGACGTGAGACTGCACGCCCTCTCGGAGGTAACCGATCCGTCGGACTACGATCAGGTAGTGCCGGCGATGGCGCAATCGGTCCGGGAGATCGTGGCCATGCACGAGGACTCTGCCGCCTACTTCGTTGGCGTGTCCTCTGGGTCGCCCCAGATGGAAACGGTCTGGCACCTGCTCATCGGGTTCGGAGCACTCCCTCGGGGCACGCGCCGCCTGCAGGTGCGGGAAGGCCGCTGGGCGACCGGGCCGGGGGAATCACGGGTGCGCGAGATGGAGCTGCCGGACCTTTCGGTCCTGGCTCGGATCCTGGCGGCGAAGACAGAAGACCCGGGCGCCTGACGGCGTCGATGACGATGCCCGGCGAGCCAGTCAGCCGGCCCATGTCAGGATTCGAGAGCGGATCGCGTCTAACACAGTGCCATGGACACTCTCGCGCAAGTGGACTTCCTAGTTACGGTAACCCCGGCGAGTGGCCGACGGCCGGTCATTGGTCTTGATGGGCCCGTGCAGGGGGCAGATCTGTGCTTTGACCATCACGCGACGGGGGATCCCGTCAACCTTGTGACCATTCCAATACTACCACCTGTCCCCGGCACGCTTGTCACGACGATGCTCGATAGCGACGCGGTGATCAGCGCCGCCGTGCTGCTCTTGCGAGCCACGGACCAGGGGGCACCGGTGCACGCAGCCTGGCCCACGCTCTACGAGGCAGCCCACTATTGCGATCACCTGATTCCCTCCGGCCAGCACCCATTGGCCGAGGACACCGGCCTCGGCCTTCACCTGTGGCTGAAGGACCGAGGACTGACCATGGGCGAGGTGATGGCGTGGGGGCGTGCCGAGCTGAGAGCCGGGCGCGACGGAGCACCGCAAGTCTCGCCGTCTCCCACCACGCAGTCCCGGGTTTTCGCCGAGCTAACCTGGGCCATGGTGGCGGCGATCCGGCTCGGAAAGCTCCCGAGCGATGTCCGGTATCTCGAGCGCCTCGAGGGCATGGTGAAAGAGGCGCGGTACTCGGTTGTGCGCAAGACGAAGCGAGTGACCCTACTGGCGCCTGAGGGATTTATCGACCCGCTGGCCCTGTACCGGGTGGTGGACACGGACATTGCCGTGAGGGCCAGCCGGCGGCCGTCCGGGGCCTGGGGCTACAGTATCGGCGTCCATCCCCGCGCCTATCGCCACGTGGATCTTCGGCCGATCCTCCGAGCCCTCCACCTGCGGGAGCCCGGCTGGGGCGGCCGAGCGAATGCGGGTGGCTCTCCGAGTGCAGACGGATCGCGGATCGAACCGGGCAAGCTCGTAGAGATCCTCGACCGTGCGGTCCCGTGACCGGCTCGAGCGCCTGATCGTAGTGGCCTACGACGTCCGGGACGACGCTAGGCGCGCCCGCCTGGCGCGAGTGCTTGAGGATTACGGCGTACGGACCCAGCTCAGCGTGTTCGAGTGCTCGCTGGCGATGCCGGAGTTCCTCTCCCTACTCAGGGCGACCGAGCAACTGATCGATTCCCGGGCAGACCGCATCGCATACTACCGGGTGTGCGAGCGCTGCTCGCCTCGGCAGGGAGCATAGAGCGACGGCGATCCGTCACGGCCACTGGGCTGGCCTCACGCAAGCGACGGATCACCACTTCGCCAGGAAGGGGCGGTAGCGCGATTCGCCTTTCAGGTGCCGCACCAGGAGCGCGGCCTGATGACCGATGACCTCGTCGATCTTGAGATCCCTTCCCCTGAAGCGGATGAGCGTGGCCAGCCGGTCGTGCACCCGGGCAATGAGGCGATCCCGCGCGGGTGCGGTGAGGAGTCCGACCTCGTCTACGGCCACCGGCTCGTGGCGCGCCAGTATGGCCAGGACAGTGCGGTCCACGACCTGGGGCCGGAACTCCTCCATGAGGTCGAAGGCCAGCGTGGGCTGCCCCTGTCGCTGCAGCGAGTGCAGGAAGCTTATCTGTGGCGATAGGCCTGCCCGCAATATGGCGAGGTGCACGCGCGCCTGAAGGATGGCGTAGCCATAGTTGAGGAGGGAGTTCACGAGGTCCGTGGCCCCTTGGCGCCGCCGGCCCGGGAACTCGGCGACGTCGCGGAAGAGCAGTGCCAAAAGCCCCCAGTAATCCTGGGCGGCACGGCCCTCCACGCTGAAGAGACGCCCGCGGCACGCTTCGAAGCTGCCTGCAGCGGACAGGCTTCGGAGCTCGGCCAGCCGTTCACACATGGCGCCGAGGGTGCGGGAAAATGCTTCACCGAACGCCGGGTGCGCCCGCTTGCGGTACTTGTGGAGGTACTTCAAGAGACTCATCTGGTTGCGGATCTTGCCCTCGACAAACCTCTTGGCGATGTCCAAGGTAGTCTTGGGATCGGCCAGAGCCTGAAGCTGCAAGAGCCCGGTCGCGCCGCGGGACGACTCGGGTGCCGAGAGCATGGCGGTCACCTTTCCGCGGGGGGAAAGAAACAGGACGGGAATCTCATGCTCCGCACAGTGGTCGACGAGATCGGAGGACAGCGAGATCCCCCGGGACGCAACCGTAATGCCGGTGAGCCGAAACGCGGGCACCTCGCACACGGTGCGGCGATCCTGGCGCACCACGACCCGCTGGCTGTTCTTGCCCAGGAATGAGCCGGGCGTGTTGATGACAAGTTCGGAGATGTGGGCGAGCTGACGCTGATGCTGTCGCTTGGCGCGCCGGACTCGCCCCGCTACGGTCTCCCCCGTGCGCGCACCGAGTCCGGGCCTGGCGAGTCCGGCCGGATGTCGGCCCGGTCCCTTCTGGGCAACTGGAGGCACCGCCGGAATACTCTTGGTGCGGCCCTCTCGCACCAGATGGAGGATCAGCTCGCGTCGCTGGTCCGGAGTCTGATGGAGAATGGTCTCGATGCCTTGAAGCGCGCTCTCCGCCTCGGCAATGCTCCGCCACGTTCCGTGCCTGAAGGCCCGTGCCGCGAGCGCCACGAACCCATTCGTCGCGATCTCATGGAGCCGTATCAATTCAGCCGGATCGACGACCGACCCGTAGTAGCGGCGCCACCCGGCGACGGCATCATTGATCGTGCGCATGGCCCGGACGGGCTCACCAGACTCGGCCAGGCGCTTGATCTTCGCAGCCTTGCCCTCCAGCTTGGACGCTTCGATCAGCCGCCGGTTACCCTGGAAAGTCACGCCGAGGAACGCGAAACCCGTGTCCAGGTCGGTGATTGGACAGGGGTTCGAGTTGAGACGGAGGGCAAGGGAGGTCTCGAGAAAGGAGGTCGCTTTCACCAGCGCGTCCTCTGCGTCACGCCGCTCGGCGCAGAGCAGCAAGAAGTCGTCTGCGTATCGCACGAGCCCGACCCCCTGGCCGACGAGGAACTCGTCCAGCGGGTGGAGATAGAAGTTCGCCAGCAAGGGAGAGATGACGCCGCCTTGGCACACCCCGGAGTAAACATCGCGCCAACGGCCGCGGGTGTCCACCGCCCCCATCTTGAGCCAGAGCTGCACGAGGCGCAGGACGGCCTCGTCCTTGAGGACAGGGCGCAGCCGGTCCACGAGGAGCGCTTGGTCCAGGGATCCAAAGAAGTCGTCGACATCGGCAGAAACGGCCCAGCGCCGTTTCAGGGGACCCAGGTAGTGACTGACGCGACTGAGGGCCCGGTGCGGGCCCTTGCCAGGCCGGTATCCATAGCTGCAATCGAGGAAGATGCGGTTGAGCAAGGGCTCTACGACGGACCGTACGGCCTCTTGCGCCACCTTGTCCCTGACGGCCGGCAGGCGCAGGGTGCGCATCTCCGTGGTGGTCGGTCCCTTGGGAATGGCGACCTGCTGCAGCGGCTGGGGCACATAGCGATCCTCGACAATCTCGCGCCGGAGGGCAGACAGATTCGCGTCGATATCCGCGGCGAACTCCTCCACCGTCACCCCGTCCGAGCCGCCGGTGGCGCCCTTTGAGGCGATGCGCTTCCACGCCGTCTGGAGGGTCTCCAGGCTTGCAACCCTTGCAAGGAGCAGGCGATTGGTGTTCATGTCTGGTTTGTCTCTTCGGCTTACAGAACGTGGTAACCGGCGGGTTCTGACATGGACGGTTTGCGACAAGCGAAGCCATCGAGCCCAGATCCCCGAAGAAACGCACCCTTCGGCAGCCAAGGCGGTGGTGACGAGTGGCAGCGGGGGGTGCTTGACCGCCCGCGACAGGTTCGCAACTGCCTGCCACCGAGCGGCAGAGGTCGCCGGTTTGCGCACATCGGCCTGGAGGCGTACACGACAGGGCCAATTATTTCGGTACTTGCCGATCAGGCGAGCTCGCGCTTTCGCAAATCTCCAAGTCTCCATGGGGGCAGTAATCGATTGCGAACCGATCGGGGCCCGGAACAGTCCGGAATTGCTGCCAAGGCGCGCTTTGGGCACTGTAGCTCCGCAGATGTTGGCCAGCGGTGGAAGAGGGGTTTGCGAGCCGGCCGGCGTCAAAGTCCTGAAAGCGTCATGCTGGCGCGGGCTTTCCCCATTGACGAAGGCATGGCGGAAGGCGTGGGCGTCAGCTATGATCCCATCAGATTAGTTGTCCATGGACTCAATTCCCCAGGCGGGAATGGAAACACCACTCATCAGGACGGATCTGGATCATATCGTCCTGGTCCATGGACTCAATTCCCCAGGCGGGAATGGAAACTTCATCTTCCCTAAGATTTCCCCCACGAATGTGGGTCCATGGACTCAATTCCCCAGGCGGGAATGGAAACCCGCCACCTTTTGCGGCGACTAGATCCTTGATGCTGGGTCCATGGACTCAATTCCCCAGGCGGGAATGGAAACTACTCTGCACGACTGTATCCGGCCATGAAGAAAAAGTCCATGGACTCAATTCCCCAGGCGGGAATGGAAACACTTCCTCCTTCGGAATTCCACTGAGTAACGAACGTACTGTCCATGGACTCAATTCCCCAGGCGGGAATGGAAACAAGTCTCCGACCTGTTGAAGAAGATCCGAACTTCAGGTCCATGGACTCAATTCCCCAGGCGGGAATGGAAACACTTACATCGTAATCGTTCTTGACGTAGAAAACGGCCTGTCCATGGACTCAATTCCCCAGGCGGGAATGGAAACGA
>ORMF010826027.1_pt1 | contig 16200 bp, 7 predicted proteins | sample 1779871 | NCBI WGS metagenome assembly ORMF01 (sample SAMEA104232316, study PRJEB22302) | groundwater metagenome | biome: forest; feature: aquifer; material: groundwater | place: USA | collected 2011-08-07 | depth 5.4 m
CAGGCACGTACACCGTCACGTTCACGTTAGCCGGCTTCGGAACGATCAAGCAGCAGGGAATTAACCTCCCGCCGAATTTCACTGCGCCCGTGGATGTCGAGCTGAAACTCGGAGAACTCACGGAGACGGTGACGGTGTCCGGGCAAGGTCCCGTGGTGGACGTCCAAAACGTTGTCCAACAACGAGCAGTTTCGCAGCTCGTCCTGAATGCCATTCCCACGGCCAAAGGAGAAAAGGGGCTCGCGTCGCTTACGCCGGCGGTTATAACCCCGGCCAACAGTCTGGATGTCGGTGGTAGCAGGGATTCAGCCTCGGTCCGGATGGCGATCCACGGAGGGAAACAGAGCGATCAGAAGCTCTTGCAGGATGGGATGCGGTACAACTCGATGAACCTCGACGGCGCCGCGCGTATTTTTTACATTAATCCGGCGACCGCCCAGGAATTCGTTGTCGACTTAGGCGCTGGCGGCTCGGCCGAGTACTCCACCGGCGGTACCCAGGTGAATTTGGTGCCCAAAGACGGCGGAAACATATTCAGCGGCTACTTTTACAGCACCGTGACAGGCCACCAGTTTCAGGCGAATAATCTGACCGCTGAGCTGCAGGCCCGAGGACTGCCCACTGTTAACGGCGTCCGACAAATCTTTGACGTCAATCCAGCGACGGGTGGACCGATCAGGCAGGACAAGTTGTGGTTCTACTCCGCCCATCGCTGGTGGGGCAAAACCTTGCGCGTTGCAGACCTCTACTATAATGCGACCCCTGAGAGTTGGGTCTACACTCCAGACCTCCGCCGTCCGGTTGACATTACCGATCGCAGCTTTTCACACAATATCCGCCTTACCTGGCAGGCTACCGGTAAGCAAAAAATCACCGCTTCCTACGACTGGCAGCGTCACGGCTTCGACAATGGTGGCGCGGCTCTAGTGGGCAGGTCACCGGAAGCGGCAACTCGCAGTAATTACTATGGGGACTCATTGTCGCAGGCCACGTGGACCTATACGGCCTCGCACAGAGTCCTCTTCGAGGCCGGCGTATCCCTGCTCGACGTCAAAGATACCCTGGGTCGCCCGCTGACCGGTTTTGGGTCTGCGAGCAAGCTTGGAGAGAGCGGGCTGGACGCGATCAGTTTCCTGGAACGGAATGGCTTTGACGGGATCAGCGTCCTGGAACAGTCGACGAACTTCACCTACCGAGCCCCCGTCAGCGAGACACTCGAAATCCAGCCGACTACTAACCAACGGTTCTCAATGTCCTATATCACGGGCTCGCATAACGTGAAGGTTGGGTTGTTCACGCAGATGGGCAGTTACCGCAAAGTAATTACAAGGAACAGTCGTGCCATCACCTATACGTTCTCGAGAGGTGTGCCCATTCAGCTCACCCAATATGCGTCTCCCCTTCCCACCAAAGAGGTCCTAAAACCCGAACTCGGACTTTTCGCCCAGGATCAGTGGAGAATCAAACGACTGACGCTCAATGTGGGTCTGCGCTTCGAGTACCTCCATGCGTACGTTCCTACCAGCGACAACCCTGCGACACTGTTTCTCGATGCGCGCAGGTTTGAATCTGTGGATTGTGTTCCTTGCTGGAAGGATCTGAATCCCCGATTTGGGGTGTCGTACGATCTGTTTGCCAATGGCAAGACGGCGCTCAAGGCCAGCCTCGGCCGATATACCGCGGCTGCGACTGTAGGAACGGCGAGCGCCAATAACCCCATGAACACGTCCGTTAACCAGATCAATCGGTCCTGGACGGATGGCAATGGCAATTTCTTCCCCGACTGCGACCTTCGCAGCCCGCTGCAGAATGGCGAGTGCGGGCCGATGTCGAATGCGAACTTCGGGAAACCGAACGTGACGACGCGCTACGATCCCGAAACACTGAACGGATGGCAGCACCGCGGCTTCAACTGGCAGGCGTCGGCGATGATCGAGCATGAGCTGCGCCCGGGCGTGGCGGTAAGCGCGGGCTATTTTCGGACCTGGTACGGCAACTTCTTAGCCACAGACAACCTGGAAGTGACGCCGTCGGACTACGATCCATACTGCATCACCGCGCTTGTGGATCCGCGGCTGCCTGGAGGAGGAGGGAATCGAATCTGCGGGCTGTATAACATTCGCCCGGCGAAATTCGGCTTGGTCAACAACCTAGTAACGTTCGCGTCGAAGTACGGGAAGCAGACCGAGCGCTACAACGGCGTCGATCTCAACGTCAACGCACGGCTTCCAGGCGACGCGCTGCTGGGAGGTGGTGTGAATATAGGAAACGCCCTCAGCACTGGTGGGACCTTCACTACGTCGTCTACGAACCGCTGTTTCGTAGTGGATTCGCCGCAGGAATTGTATAACTGCGACGTCCCGATCCCCTATCAGACGCGATTCAAGATGTTCGTCGCCTATCCGCTGCCTTGGGATCTCCAAGCCAGCGCAAACTTCCAGACCCTACCAGGGGCCCCGTATACGGCGACGTACAATGCGACGACGGCAGAAATCGCGCCATCGTTAGGTCGCAACCTCGCTGGAGCCGCGCGTACCACTCCGATCGAGCTGATCAGACCCTTTTCGCAATTTGAAGAACGAATCAATTTGCTCGACGTTCGCCTTAGCAAGATCTTCCAAGTTGGGCGCTTCCGGATTCAGGGAAACTTTGACGTGTTTAACGCGCTGAACGTGAGTCCCGCCGTCGTGGTTAACTCGACATACGGTGCGAGGTGGCTGGTGCCACAGGACATCCTGGACGCCCGCCTGGCCAAATTCGGTGTTCAACTAAGTTTTTGAAGAAGATATCCCGAGGACCGGTGACCGGTGCAGCCGAGACCCCAGGGACCATTGGGTTTGCTACGAAGTGACCGCGAAGGCGAAACGGGAACCGCCGAGGGCGCTCGACGACGAGTCGCCCTGATCTTCGGTGTTACTCTACGTGACCGGAGCAGAACACACACGACACGGATTGTTGCTCGTGAAGGGCATGCGCAACAAGGAGCAACAAGGAGATCGCGGAGGCGCTGAACATTGCGAATGAGACGGTCCAGGCGCACCTCCGAAGCATCCTCTCGAAGCTCAACGTCAATAGCCGCTCTGCGGCGGTGGCGGTCGCGCTTCGTCGGGGGATCATTCATCTCGACTGATGCCGCCCGCCCAGCACTCTTCCGCGGTCGTCGAAGCTTCGACCTAATCTTAGTTGATTTTAGGTACGTCTGATCGTTTTTCCCGATTTTCGCGCCTGTTTCCGACGCGGGTCGTCCGGCGGTGCCCTGTAAAGCCCGCCGTTTCAGCACTCGTTACTTCGCTCTAAATTTAAATTAGTTAATTCGAGCGATTGTCCCACCTGATTAAGGCGAATAGAATCCCCGGCGTAGGGCAAGGTCCCTGCGGGTAGAGCACGTATAATGGGCGCGATCGACGCCTGGAAGGAACGCTATTCCTTCGCTCCCGGTCAGCGCGCGTGAGAGGTGGTTCTTCCCAAACCCGGTCCGTTCCTTTCGAAAGGCTGTGATATGGGCAGCCCAGTAAAGCTGGTTGTGATTTTGGCGGCCATCTCAACCGTCACAGCGCCTGCGTCTGTCGGGAGGGCGCAAGTCCAAGGTGCCTTTGCCGTAACGAGACAGCCGGATGGATCGCGCCGTGTGACGTCAGCACCGGTGCGGGCGTTGCTCAATCAGTACTGTGTCAGTTGTCACAATGAGCGGCTCCGCACAAGTGGGCTCTCCCTCGAAACAATCGATTTCTCCGACGTTGGTGCGGATGCCGAGGTCTGGGAGAAGGTGTTGCGGAAACTTCGTCTGGGTGCCATGCCTCCTGCCGGCAGGCCACGGCCGGACAGAGCAACCTCCGATGTGCTCATTTCCTCGATGGAAGCCGAGATCGATCGAGTGGCCGCCCGCCACCCCAATCCGGGCCGCACCGAAACATTCCACCGCTTGAATCGCGCTGAATATCAGAACGCAGTGCGCGACATCTTGGGCGTTGAGGTGGATGTCGCTGCACTGTTACCCCCCGAAGATGGGTTGGACGGTTTCGACAATATCGCGGAAGGTCTGTCGCTCTCGCCCGCGCTGATGGATCGGTATATGACGGTTGCGCGGCGGCTCAGTCGTTTGGGTGTCGGACTTCCGCCGCCCGGTCCGGTCACGGAAGGGTACAGCGTTCCGCTGACCAGGACCCAAGATGAGCATGACGGCGAAGAGCTCCCGTTTGGATCGCGGGGCGGTATCGCCATTCGCCATGCATTCCCGATTGACGGCAACTATATCGTCAAAGTCGGCCTTCGTCGGTCAAGCTACGATTACATTCTTGGGCTTGGTGAAGCGCACCAGCTCGATGTGCGCGTAGACGGTACACGTCTAGGTCTCTTCACGGTCGGTGGCGAGCAAAGAGAAAAAGGTCGGCCAGCCCCCTCGAGTTACTCCGGCAACATACCTGGGGACCCTGCATGGGAGCAGTACGCGCTGCATGCAGATGCCAGCCTGGAAGCGCGATTTTCGGTGAAGGCTGGGACCAAGACGGTGACAGTCGCGTTTCTCGACAGGCTCTCAGAGCCCGAGGGCGTTTTGCAACCGTATCGGCCGCGTTCCACAGGAAATGATGAATTGCGGGACATTAATCCCGCGATCGCGACCGTTGTCATCAGTGGACCCCACGACCCGGGCGGCATCGCGGATACACCCAGCCGCCGGAAGATCTTCGTGTGCCGACCCTCGCATGCGATCAGCGAAGATAGCTGTGCGAGGCGAATAATCTCGACGATCGCGCGGCGCGCGTTTCGGCGAACCGTCAACACACCAGACGTTCAGAAGCTTTTCGCGTTCTTCGAAGCGGGCCGACAGGAAGGAGGCTTCGAGGCAGGTATTCAGTTCGCGCTCGAACGAATTCTGGTCGATCCGCAGTTTCTCTTCCGCGTGGAATCGGATCCACCCGGCGTCGAACCTGGTGCGGTGTATCGACTCACCGACATGGAACTCGCATCGCGACTCGCATTTTTCCTTTGGAGCAGTGTGCCCGACGATGCGTTGCTGGACGCGGCGGCGGATGGAAAGCTCAAGCAGCCAAGGAACCTTGAGCGGCAGGTGCGGCGGATGCTCGCGGATTCACGAGCGCGGGCGCTCGTCACCAACTTTGCGGGACAGTGGCTGTATTTGCGGAATGTCCAGCATCTGACGCCAGATCCAAACCTCTTTGCGGATTTCGACGACAACTTGCGTGAGGCGTTTACGCGCGAGACGGAACTGTTTATCGAGAGCCAATTGAGATCCGACCGCAGCGTGCTGGAGCTGTTAAGCGCCGACTATACGTTCCTCAACGAGCGACTGGCGCGGCACTATCGCATTCCGAACGTGCATGGCAGCCATTTCCGTCGGGTCATGTTGAGCGATCCGGCACGGCGCGGAGTGCTTGGGCACGCCAGCATCCTCGCGGTCACGTCATATCCCACCCGCACCTCCCCAGTACTGCGCGGCAAGTGGCTGCTCGAGACTATTCTCGGTGCGCCGCCGCCACCGCCGCCGCCCGACGTGCCGGGTCTTCCGGAGCGTAGCGCAGCCGGTCAGCCATCCACGGTGCGAGCTCGTTTGGAACAGCATAGAAAGAATCCGACGTGCGCAACGTGTCATGCGCCGATGGATCCGCTAGGGTTTGCGCTGGAAAACTTCGACGCGCTCGGTGTATGGCGGACCAATGAGGGCGACACCCAGATCGATGCATCGGGCATCATGCCCGATGGGAGCAAATTCGATGGCCCGGCGGAGCTGCGAGCTCTGCTCATGACTCGCAAAGACGAGTTTGTCCGCACATTGGCGGAACGACTCTTGGCGTACGCACTGGGGCGGCAGGTGGAGTACTACGACATGCCCGCCGTGCGGGCGATCGTGCGGGAAGCAGCGGCAACGGACTACCGCTGGTCCTCCCTCATTGGTCAGATCGTAACGAGCCCTCCCTTTCAAATGCGGCGGGCGCGGGCCGCGTCGACAACGGAAAGCGAACGGAAGGTCATTACCAATCCCCAAACGGGGACGCAGTAAGGAGCGTCGTCATGATCGTCACCAAGCAGGCGTTGGCTCGCCGGACATTCGTGCGCGGCGCCGGGGTAACTCTCGCCATTCCGTTGCTCGACGCGATGACACCAGCGCTCACCGCGATCTCGAAAACGCCAGCCCAGCCTATCACCCGTCTCGGTATTGTGTACGTCCCGAATGGGATGGCCATGGAGTACTGGACTCCCGCAACCGAGGGTACCCAATTTGAGCTCAGGCCCATTCTGCAACCGTTGTCGGCGTTTCGGGATCAGTTAACCGTTCTCTCCGGGTTGAATGGTCCGCGCGGAGGAAATCATGCCGGCGCCTCCACAGGGTTCCTCACTGGGGTAGGCGGGCGAGACGACCGCGTCGAGGCGAGCGCGTCAATGGACCAGATTGTCGCGAGTGAACTTGCCCGGATAACCCAACTCGCGTCGCTCTAGCTGGGGTTGGATCAGCCGGTGACGGGCACTTGCGATGCACGGTTCAGTTGTTCTCTCACGAATACGATTTCGTGGCGCACCCCTACCACGCCCTTGCCGATGGAAAACAATCCGCGCGCCGTGTTCGAGCGGCTGTTCGGCGACAGCGGTACTACAGATCCATCGATTCGTCGCGCACGCCGCCTCCGCGACAGAAGTATTCTCGATTCGGTCCGCGACACCGTCGCTGATCTCGAGCGGCGTGTCGGAGTGCCCGACCGTACAAAGATCCGCGAGTACCTCGACGCCGTGCGGGACATAGAGCGCCGGATTCAGAAGGCCGAAGAGCAAAGTGAGATTGAACTGCCCATCGTTGCCCAGCCACCGGGCATTCCGGCGACATTCCAAGAACACGCCAGGTTGATGTTCGATCTTCAGGTGCTGGCATACCAATGCGATCTGACGCGCGTTACGAGCTTCATGATCGGGCGCGAGCTGACAGGCCGGACCTACACTGAAATTGGCGTTGCCGAGGCGCACCACCCGCTCTCACACCATCAGTACGATCCTGAAAGAATCGCGCACCTCGCGAAAGTGAACACTTACCACGCCACATTGTTTGCCGAGTATCTCGAGAAGCTGCGCTCGACGCCTGATGGCGATGGGACGCTCCTGGATCACCTCATCATCCTGTACGGGGCGGGAATCTCGGACGGTAACTCGCACAGCCATGATGGGTTGCCCATTCTGCTGGTTGGCGGCGCTGCCGGACGGGCCAAGGGTGGACGCCACCTGAAATATCGTGGTGACCCGACGGCGAACTTGCTGGTGAGTCTGATGGACTGGATGGGCGTGCGGGTCGATCGAATCGGGAACAGCGGTGGGAAGCTTCAAATCGATACCCTTGGGGGTCTGTGAGGCATCGGCGGAATTGGTTCGCCACTACACGACAAGGATGTGAACCATGACGGCTATGGCTAAGCGACTGTTCGTGCTGACCGCGATTGTGCTCACCGCGTTTCCTGCGATGATCTCTGCTCAGACAGGCACGATCGCGGGTCTAGTCAGAGACGGTACAGGCGCCGTGCTGCCCGGTGTGACCGTAGAGGCAACTAGTCCGGCGCTGATCGAAAAAGTTCGCGTTGCGGTAACCGATGACCAAGGCGTGTACAAAATCGTCGACCTCCGCCCCGGTACGTACGCCGTGACATTCAAGCTGCCGGGTTTTACGACGCTCGTACGAGAAGGCCTCGACCTTTCAACCGGCGTCACGGTGGCCGTCAATGCCGAGCTGCGGGTCGGGGCTCTCGAGGAGACGATTACCGTATCGGGCCAAAGCCCGCTGGTCGACCCTCAGAATACGGTGCAGCGCCGGACGGTAACGCGCGACATTATCGAGGATCTGCCGACGGGACGGCAATGGGCGAACTATACCGTTCTAGTCCCAGGCGTTGCCATCGTCGCCGGTGCCGGCCAAGACGTCGGTGGGAGTGCAGGCGACCGGACGCAGTGGCTGGCGATTCACGGCAGCAACGCGTGGGAGGCGCCGAGGGAGTTCGACGGCATGAGATACGACAACATCGCGCAAACTGGGGGAAGCTCAGGGGTGTACCCGGTGAACAATGCGATGGTTCAGGAATTCGACGTGAGGACAGGTGGCGCAGGCGCTGACGCCGACGTGAGCGGCGTCCGCGTGAATGCCATTCCGAAACAGGGCGGCAACCGCTTCTCGGGTTATTTCTTCGGAAACTTCAGCAACGAAAGGCTGATAGCGAACAATCTCGACGATGATCTCAGAGCACGCGGGGCTCCAACCCCGTCCACACTCACGAACCTTTTCGATATCAATCCCGCAGTCGGTGGTCCGCTGAAGCAAGACAAATTGTGGTTTTATGCGTCTTATCGGTATTACGGTTCAACCGAGATCCCGCCGGGCGCGTACTACGCCAAGGATCCGTACGCGTTTGTATTCACTCCTGACACGAGTCGGCGAGCCGTCAGTCCCAGCTGGACGCATAGCGGCAATCTTCGGGGGACGTGGCAAACAACACCGAGCAGTAGACTCGCGCTGTACGGCGACCGTCACGTCCGCTGCAACCCGTGCGCTCTTGGACTCAGTGCGACCAATTCATGGGAGGCGAGCAGGCAGACGAAGACGCCGAACAACGGACTCATCCAAGGCACCTGGAACTGGACGGCGACCAATCGCCTCCTCGTGGAAATCGGCGAGACGATCAAGCCAGACCTCCTCGAATATCATGCCCAGCCAGGGCTGCCGCAGGATGGGTTTTCGGTTTTCGAACAGCGGACAGGATTGAGCTTTCGGAACATTGCCAGTAGGTACCATCAGCGCACCCTACAGCACAACGGCAGGGCATCCGTCGCCTATGTGACTGGCTCGCACAATCTCAAAGTGGGCACGCAATGGTTGTCGGGTACCTTCCGGCGAACGTTCTTCTCCACCGATACCATGAACCTCCTCGATGGCGTGCCCGTCGCGTTGACGCTCAGGCTGACCCCGTACGATACGGCGAGTAATCTCAAACTCAACCTTGGTGCATACGTACAAGAGCAGTGGACGCACGAGCGCCTCACATTGAATGTTGGGTTGAGGTTCGATTACGTGAACATATATGTTCCGCAACAGCACATTGGTCCGTCGAAGTACGTTGGCGCGCGTGATTTTGCGCGTATAGACGACGTACCAAGTTGGAAAGACATCTCGCCACGACTGGGGGCGTCCTATGACCTGTTTGGCAATGCCAAGACCGCCCTCAAGGGTTATCTCGGTCGATTCGTCGAAGCCCAGGGCGCGTGGTTCTCAGAGCTAGTGAATCCGGCAGCCGCGACGTCTGGCACGACGGCCACACGAGCATGGAACGATGCGAATGGAAACTTCGTTCCAGACTGTGACCTGATGAATCCGGGTACAAACGGCGAATGTGGTGCGAACAACAACCTGAACTTTGGCAGATCCGTCGTCGCTGTCCGTTACGATCCAGAGGCAGCCAACGGCTGGAACGTGCGCAGCCGGAATTGGGAAGGAATGGTGGGAATTCAACAGGAGTTGCGCTCGGGCGTTTCTGCGGACCTCTCGTACAACTGGCGTGACGACGATGGTTTCGGTCGCTGGGTTGGCAATAGGGTCACCGATAACCTGCTCGTTACACCGGCAGACTACGACACGTACTGTGTCACCGCACCTCGAGATCCACGACTTCCGGGAGGGGGCGGCTACCCTATCTGCGGACTTGCAGATATCAAGCCTGGAAAATTCGGCCAGAACGATAACGTGATCACGCTGGCGAGTGTGTTCGGAAAGCAATATCGAAGATATGACGGCGTTGATCTCAATGTGAATGTGCGATTGCCTGGTAGAGCACGGCTCACGGGTGGCAGCAGTATCGGCCGCGTGAAAACGAATCAGTGCTTCGTTGTCGATTCGCCTCAAGAAATGGTGAACTGTGCAGTCAACCCCCCGTTCCAGCCTCATGTGAAACTGTCTGGCATTTACCCCCTGCCGTTGTGGGGGTTGCAAACGAGCGCGACGTACCAGAGTATCCCTGGTCCGGAAATCACTGCGTCCTGGGCGGTGCCTGTTTCGCTCATCACGCCGGCGCTAGGTCGTTCTCTCGCAGGTGGCGCGCGGTCGGCGACCGTGCCGCTGGTTGCGCCCGCCACGATGTTCAACGATCGAATGCATCAGGTCGACGTTCGAGTCGGCAAGAATGTGAAGGTGGGACCGGCGCGCCTGCAGGCGCATCTGGATGTATACAACATCCTTAACGCAAATGCGGTGCTGCAGCAGAACAATACCTTCGGATCCGCGTGGCAGAATCCGACCAGTATCCTTGTCGGTCGGATGTTCAAGTTCGGTGTTCAGCTGGACTTTTGAAAGACGAGCATGCATGCAACGCTGGGCATAGGAGGCCGCCGCCTGAGGCTTGCGCACGTCGGGGGACGATGTCTGGTGCCGGTATTGGCGCTTCTGGTGATCGCTGCGTCGGAACCTGAAGCCGATCTAGCCATGCTGGGAGCCGCGAAGAGGGGCGACGTGGCGATCGTCCGCACCCTCCTCGGGCAGGGAGCTGACGTTAACGTGAGGCAACGCGATGGCACGACTGCACTGCACTGGGCAGCCTATCGCGACGCGCTCGAGCTTACCGACGTGCTGCTCCGGGCCGGCGCCTCCGTCAATGCCATCAACGACCTCGGTGTGACGCCGCTGTGGATGGCTGCTGTAGGGAGCAACGCCGAGATACTCGAGAGGCTTTTGAAGAGCGGAGCCGATCCCAATCTCGCACCGTCCACAGGCGGCACATCCCTGATGCGGGCAGCCCGGACGGGTAGCCAATCGGCCGTCAGAGTGCTTTTGGCACATGGCGCCGACGTGAATGCTCGTGAGGGTGCTCACGGACAAACCGCGCTGATGTGGGCCGTTGCCCGTGGCCACTCTGAAGTGGTCAGTATGCTCATCGCGGCAGGATCGGACGTCCACGTGCGAACAGAAACACGGCGGCAGGATGTCCTTGTCTGTTGTCAGGGATTCAACGGCGATCCTGGTGAAAGTATTCAGGTTGAGGAGGGTGGCTTCACGCCCATCCTGTTCGCGGCGCGTGTTGGTCAGATTGAATCGGCCCGGTTGCTTCTCGGCGCAGGAGCGAAAGTGGACGATGTGACGCCGGTCGGTGCTACAGCACTTGTTGTGGCTGCCCATAGCGGAAACGGGGCGCTGGCTGCATTTCTTCTTGAAAATGGTGCCGACCCGAACGCCGCAGGGGCAGGCTACGCGGCGCTACACGCCGCGGTCTTGCGGGCCGATGGCGCGTTAGTGTCAGCTCTGCTGGCGCACGGTGCCGATCCAAATATACGACTCACGAAACCCACGCCGGCGAGGCGGACTGCAAGAGATTTCGCGTTTCATCGGGCATGGGTCGGAGCAACTCCCTTCTGGCTTGCGGCCGCCTTCCACGATACGCGCATCATGAGACTCCTGGCGGCTGGCGGTGCAGATCCGCTGCTCTCGCTGAAGAACGGCAGCACCGCGCTCATGGCAGCCGCCCGCGGTGAGAGTCCTCAGGCCGTGTATCAAGATGGTTTGACAGCGCTCAGGCCTCCGCCTCCTAGCGAAGAGGTTCGCACGCTCGACGCGGTGCAGCTTGCCCTTCAACTGGGTGCGGGGGTCAACATGGGTGACGATGTAGGGAACACCGCCTTGCATCTCGCGGCGTTTCGACGATTCAACAGCGTGGTTCAGATTCTGGCGGACCACGGTGCACATCTCGAAGTGAGGAATCACCTGGGGCAGACGCCACTAGCGGTGGCACTCGCTGGGCGGCCGCTCCCAAAGGGCGCGTTCGATTTCGACTTCGCCGTTTCTGTTACTGGCGCGGGCCCCAACTCCACGGTGGATCTACTTCGCAAAGTGGGTGCTCGCCAATAGACATCGGCGACGAGGGCGGTCGTGGGTCGAAAGATCCTGAGTCGTCGCAATGAATCAGCTGAGTTTTCTACTGTGAAAATCTTGCACACTGTACCGGCAGTTATCGGTCTTTGGATTGTTCTTTCAGGCGGTGTCATCGGCAATCAGATTGGGCCGGTGGAAGCGGCCGCTTTGAATGGTGCGCCGCAGCTTCAACAACCGACCGGCGTGGGGAACCTTGCGGATGTTGAGCGCCATCGCACCGTGCTCCGCCGCTACTGCATTACGTGTCATAACGCAAAACTCAAGACGGCGGGCCTGTCTCTGGATACGCTCAAGATCGAGGACATCCCGGCCAATGCGGCGACCTGGGAGAAGGTGCTCTCGAAGCTTCGTTCTGGTGCGATGCCGCCGGCCGGCCGGCCGCGGCCGGACGAGCCTACGCGCAGTGCCATTGCCTCTTACCTTGAAGCCACGCTCGATCGCAACGCCGCCGCAAAGTCCCACGCTGGCCCGCCACTCATCCATCGCCTGAACCGTACGGAATACACCAACGTCATCCGCGATCTGCTTGCTGTGGAGATCGACAGCCGAACGCTGCTCCCTGCCGACGATGCGGGCTATGGCTTCGACAACATTGCCGATCTCCTCAGGGTTTCTCCAGCGCTGCTCGATCGGTACATGCTGGCGGCCCAGAAGATCAGTCGGCTCGCTGTTGGAGACCCGGCGATCCGGCCGACCGTCGAGACGTATCGCGCCCCCAAGGCGCTCCTGCAGGATCGCCGCATGAGCGAAGACCTTCCGTTCGGGTCACGGGGCGGCCTGGTCGTTCGTCATTATTTTCCGCTCGACGGCGAGTACGTCCTCAAAGTTCGCTTGCAGCGTATCTTCGATGGGGGGGTTATTCACGGCCTCAACGTGGGGATTCCAGAGCCGGTCGAGGTCCGTCTCGATGGCGTGCGGATCAAGCTGTTCACTATCAGCACTGAGCTCGAGCCGGACGGACAGGCGCGAGAAGGCGCACGAGGGAATTCGGCTCAACGAGCACGGCAGGAAGAATTGCTTCGAACCGCGGATGCTGGGTTGGAGGTCCGCTTCGCCGCGAAGGCGGGGATGCGCCTGGTGGGGGTCGCTTTCCCGGACACAACGGCGGCGACCGAAGGTGTGGGTCCCACGCGTATGCCCGTGGGAAACGTCTCGTTTTGGTCTCGTCAGAACACAACTGGCGTAGTCGGCGTGGACAATGTTCAAATCTCGGGACCCTATCACGCCAGCGGACCAGGAGACACGCCCAGCCGCCGCCGGATATTCGTCTGTCGGCCAAGCGGCGCTCAGGACGAAACACTGTGCGTCAGAAAGATCTTGAGTACCCTCGCCCGTCGCGCGTATAGCCGGTCGGTCACCGATGCAGCATTGGAGGCGTTGCTCCAGGTCTATGAGGATGCTCGGAGCGATGGCTTTGAGGCAGGCATCCAGTTTGCGCTTGAAAAAATATTGGTCTCGCCGGACTTCTTGTTTCGTTCCGAACGCGGTGCCACAGCCGCTGCGCCGGGCGTCGCCTACCGGCTCAGCGACTTCGACTTGGCGTCCCGACTGTCGTTCTTCCTCTGGAGCAGCCTGCCCGATGACCAGCTGCTCGACCTGGCCACGCGTGGCGCCCTCCGTCAGCCGGCAGTCCTGGAACAGCAGATACAGCGGATGGTTGCCGATCCGCGCGCGGATGCTCTGGTGACCAATTTCGGCGGTCAGTGGCTGTACCTTCGCAACATGCGGGCAAAGGCACCCGATCCCCGGAGGTTTCCTGAGTTTGACGACAATCTGCGTGAGGCGTTCCAGCGGGAAACGGAGCTGTTCCTGGCGAGTCAGATCCGCGAAGATCGCAGCGTCCTTGATCTGTTGACCGCAAATTATACGTTCGTCAATCAGCGGCTGGCCCGGCATTACGGCATTCCGAAAGTGTATGGAGACCATTTTCGCCGCGTCACGTTGAGCGACGGCACGCGCGGCGGCTTACTGGGACAGGGCAGCATTCTTACCGTCACATCCCAGCCGACGCGAACCTCGCCTGTGCTGCGCGGCAAGTGGATACTCGAGAACTTTCTCGGCGCCCCTCCTCCACCACCTCCTCCGAACGTGCCGGATCTGGAGGAAGCAGGCGTAGGCGGCAAGCCTGCTTCGCTGCGAGAGCGGCTGGAGCAACACCGGAAAAGCCCTGCCTGCTCGACGTGCCATGCGCAGATGGATCCGTTGGGCTTTGCGCTCGAGAACTTTGATGCTATTGCGAAATGGCGGACCACCGACGAGACGAAGACGCCGATCGATGCATCAGGCGTCCTGCCCGATGGCACGAGGTTCGAGGGTGTCGCCGGGCTACGCTCGGCATTGCTGGCCCGCCGGGAGCAGTTTGTCGGGACTGTGACCCAAAAACTGTTCACATACGCTCTGGGCCGAGGGCTGGAATACTACGACATGCCGGCTGTCCGCGCGATCGTGCGGGACGCAGCAGTTCACGATTACCGATGGTCGGCCATCATCACGGGTATCATCACCAGTACGCCGTTTCAGATGCGTCTAAATAGCCTCCCCTCCCAGATTCGGAGCGCACAGCCATGATGATCAACATGAAGAAGGCGATCGCTCGGCGCACCGTCCTGCAGGGTCTTGGGGTGACGGTCGCGCTGCCGCTGTTGGACGGCATGGTGCCGGCCTTTGCCGCCCCCAATGACACGGCCGCCCAGGCTGTCCGACGTCTGGGCGCCATCTACGTGCCGAATGGGATGGCAATGCCGCACTGGACGCCAGCCGAGGAGGGATCCGCGTTCGAGTTGACGCCCATTCTCCAGCCACTGGCGCCGTTTCGAGATCGACTCCTCGTGTTGAGCGGGCTCAGTAGCCAGGAGGCGATTCCGCGCGGGAATGAGGGCGGGGGCGATCATTCGCGCGCCCAAGCGACGTTCCTGACGGATGCTCGCCCGAAGAAGACCGAAGGAGGCGACGTTTATGTCGGCGTCTCCGTCGACCAAATTGTAGCCAAGGAACTCGGACGGCAGACACAGCTGGCATCGCTCGAAGTCGGACTCGAGTCGGTCGAGTTGGTCGGCACCTGCGATATCGGCTATAGCTGCGCGTACACGGCGACGATTGCGTGGCGAAACCCCACGACGCCCTTGCCAATGGAGATCGACCCGCGAGCCGTGTTCGAACGCCTCTTCGGGGCGAGCGGCAGTACGGATTCGCGCGCGCGCCTCGCTCGCCTTCACAAGGATCGGAGCATTCTGGATTGGGTGACGCACGATGTGAGCCGCCTCACCCAGGTCCTCGGTCCCGGCGACCGGAGCAGGCTCACTGAGTATCTCGATTCGGTGCGGGATGTCGAGCGGCGCATTCAGATGGCGGAGACGCAGAGTGACCGCGATCTACCGACGGTCGAGCGGCCCGCGGGCATACCGGCGACATTCGAAGAGCACGCGAAAGTGATGTTTGATTTGCTGACGCTGGCGTACCAGTGCGATTTGACCCGCGTCTTCACCTTCATGATGGGGCGCGAGCTCAGCGACCGCGCTTACCCCGAGATCGGCGTGCCGGAGCCGCACCACTCGGTGTCGCACCACGGGTACGATCGCGAGAAGATCGCGAATCAAGCCAAGATCGACACGTTTCACGTGCAGCTGCTCGCGTACTTCCTGGAGAAACTGCAATCGACTCCCGACGGCGACGGCTCGCTGCTCGATCACGCGAACATTCTGTACGGTGCCGGCCTCAGCGACGGTCATGTGCATAAGCATGTGAATCAGCCAATCCTGCTGACGGGAGGAGGAACGGGGCAAACGCGTGGAGGGCGTCACCTCCGGTTCGCAGACGATACGCCGCTGGCGAACCTGCACTTGAATCTGCTCGACAAGATGGGGATCTCCCTGGAGCGCTTCGGCGACAGCACCGGAAAGCTGGAACTCTTGTCCGCGGTGTGATCGTGCGCGAAGCCGACTTGGGGCTGGGAGCGACGCGAATGCCTGTCAAAACCCGGAACGTCTTTGGATGCGGTGGTGTCCTTCTGCTGGCCCTTGGAAGTCTTGCCGGTGCCAATAGTGATCTTCGGCTCGTGGAGGCGGTCAAGAACCGCAACCCGGAAGCCGTCCGTGCCCTGCTCGCGCAGCACATCAATGTGAACACATCCCAGCCCGATGGAACGACGCCCCTCCACTGGGCCACGCACTGGGATGACCTGGAAACAGTGGGACTGCTTCTGCGCGCCGGCGCAAACGTCAACGCCGCAAACGATTACGGGGTCACCCCTCTCTCGCTGGGCTGTACAAACGGAAATGAGGTGATGGTCGACGAGCTGC
>ORMF011710140.1_pt1 | contig 16197 bp, 12 predicted proteins | sample 1779871 | NCBI WGS metagenome assembly ORMF01 (sample SAMEA104232316, study PRJEB22302) | groundwater metagenome | biome: forest; feature: aquifer; material: groundwater | place: USA | collected 2011-08-07 | depth 5.4 m
CCACGATGTCAACGATCCGACTTACTGGCCCGTGCGCGGCTCGATCTTCGACGAGTGCGCGCGCCGTGGCGTCGGCTATCGCATCTATGGCGGCGCGCTGTTGATGGAACACTTGAAGGGCGCAGCGATCGTCCCCGGCTACGTGAAAGACCCCGGCGGCCCGATGCCCTACAAGGTCGCGTATTCGACCGATGCCGCGCTGGCGCAACTCTTCGCGGACGACGTCGCCCGCGGCGTTTTCGCGCGCTTCACCTACATCACGCTTTGGCGCGATCACCCGGAAGAAGGCGGTCGCGCGGTGAATGAGCCGCTCGTGCATGACAACGACGAAGCCACCGGCATCGTGGTCGAAGCCCTCAGCCGCAGTCGGTGGTGGAAGGAGACCGCGGTTTTCATCGTGCAGGACGACCCTGCGGGGAACTTCATTGATCACGTCTCCACACACCGGATTCCTTGTCTCGTGGCCGGCCCGCACGTGAAACGCGGACACATCGACCCTCATCACTACTCGTTCCCCAGCATCCTGCGCACGATCGAAATGATCCTCGGCCTCGAACCTCTGAGCCGATACGATTGGGGCGCGACGCCAATGACGGATTGCTTCCAAGCGCGGCCCGGCAACCAAGCGCCGTTCACCGCCCTCAAGTTCCCGCCTCGCGCGGGTGCACGTAGCCTTCGATGACGAAGTCGGCCTGCCTGCCCAGTCCGTCCGGCAGGCGGGCGGCAGGCAGGCGTTGGGCAAAACGGTTTTCAAGTTCGGGCAAAATCCTTTCAAGGTTCGGCCAACTCGGCGAAACAAAACAAGCGCGGCGTTCTAGGTTCAAAGGGTGGAAAGCTCGAAAGAAAATAGCCCAGGGCAAAGCGAGTCTGCGGACGACGCCCTCGGGCAACCGTCCACGAAATTTCCAACCCCTGAAAGGGCGCCAGAACTCCCGCCAACGAACCGGCTTGTCGGTAATCTCCCCGCCATGCCGAACGCAGAAAACAAATCCCCTCTCGCCCTTCGCCGGGATGGCAAAGGGAAGATCTGGAGTCACATCCGCCAAGCGTGGTTCGTCGAGTTTCCCGAGGAAGTCGTCCGCCAGCAATTTGTCTGCAAGCTCGTGAACGAATACGGCTTCTCGTTGGAACAGATGGACGAGGAAATCGCCACGCAACACGGGCGCGGCTCGGTGGAAGCCGACGTCGTCATTTGGCGGACGGCTAAAGAGAAGACCGACCAGAAGCCGCCGCTGATTGTCGCCGAGTGCAAAGCGGACAACGTCACGATTGATAAGAAAGATTACAGCCAGGGCGAAAGCTACGCGCGCAACGTCGGCGCGCCCTTCTTCGTCACCCACAACAACCGCGAGACGCGGTTCTGGCGCGTGAAGAAAGACCGGATGCCCGGCTACATCGAGGAGATCACCAACATTCCGCGCGCTGACGCCACGGACAAGGAAATCGAGGAACTCATCAAGAAGCTGAAAGTTTTCAAGGAAGACGAGTTCGCCGACCTGCTGCATCAATGCCACAACGTCATCCGCAACCGCGAACACCTCGACCTTGCTGCCGCGTTCGATGAGATCGCAAAGGTGCTTTTCATGAAGGTCTGCTTCGAGCGCCGGCTCTTGCGCGGACGTGACCGCCGCGCCGGTGGAGATGGCGCGCGAACGCGCCGCCGCCGCACAGTTGCGCCAGACCATCGCCGCCGAAGTGGAGGGCTTGATTCTGGGGGCAAGCGGTGAAACGGTCTGAAAACCCTGTAAAATCGGCCAAAAAAGCGTGTTGTCAGTCCGGCGAGGAGTGACTAGGCTTGCCGGTCGTGCAACCATGAGCAAGAGCGAAATCAAGATCAAGCTGTCCATCCCGTCCGTCGGCTACCCTCGGAGGATGTTTTTCAACCGCTTTGCGCTACAGCGGATTGACGGGCACGCACTGACCTACTTCGCGCTGGTGGATGATTCGGGCATTTTGCGGGACAGCTACGCGTGCATGTTGAGCAAGCAAACGCTCAAGGAGAGCAAGGAGAGCCTCGTGAAATATCTGGGCCGCATCGGCGCGCCCAAGAGCGAGCCGGTGGCTTGGTCTCCCCCCGGCACAGCCATGGCTACGGACGTGGCCAGCGTGATCAGCATGGGCTACAGTGAGGAGGCTGAAATCGTGCTTGGCTCTTTTGCGGTCGGACCGGCCGTCCAGCAGGCAAAGGGTGCGGATAAAGAAATCCAAGTGGATGGAGTGGCGTGTTTGCGATGCGATCTGGAAACGCAGCGGCAGTTTTTGGCAGCGCTTTACGCGGAGGAAAACCGATGAACATGGTTACGATAGCGCGAATCCCGGCGAAAGCGGTTTGGCCGGCCGTGGTGGCGGCGACCATTGTGGAAGGGACGATCGCGGACCAACCCGCCCCGGCGGTCGTCTCAGGGCACTTCTCGGATGAGCAACCGGCGGTGTACCCCCTGGCCGTAACGGAAGCGGAATCGCAACTCACACGCACTTACGACGAACCGGCAACCGAGTGGACAAGGGCCATGGCCAAGAGGTTTCGCGAACTGGCCAAGAAAGAGGCGCTCAACACGATTGCTTCCGAGGAATTGCAGGAACTGGAACGGTTGACGCGCGACCGGCGCAATCTGGAGTATCCCCGGACCGCCGATGAAGTGCTCTGGGAAGTCAGACAACGGCGGGTTACGGGCAATCTGGTTCAGGCGCTCAAGGCGTATGTCGAGTTCCACAAGCTCCCGCATCGCGCGCGGTCCAGCGCCGCGTAAACGGCTGACGCGCCGAAATTATCGGAAGGTGGCGCTTGAGCCGCTGCGCCGTGACTTCGAGGATCGCTGCGCTTATTCCTGCCAGCACCTCTCCCGTGCCGGTGGCTTGAAGTGCATGGAGATTGATCATTTCGACCCGCGCAAGAAAGACAGGTTTATCCAGGAATACGAGAACTTGTTTCTCGCCACGCGGCACTGCAACGGCGCGAAAAGCAAGTTCTGGCCGAGTGGGGCGGAGCAGGCTCTGGGCTTGCGATACTTGAATCCGTGTCGGGAGCAAGACTACGGCGTGCATATCTTTGAAGATTCCCAAACGCACCTCCTGGTGGGGATCACGCCAGCGGGCAAGTATCACATCCGCATGTGTGATTTGAACGCGGACCACTTTGCCGCGGAACGCCGGGATCGGGCTGAAATCTGGGAAATGTTGCGCTCCGCCGTCACGGTGAAACGCAACCAGATGCCGCAGGTGGCCGCAGAATTGGCGGAAGCCTTGCGCAAGCAGGCCGAACAGATGATCCAGGAGTTTCCGCATTTGCCAAAGGCCGCGACGGGTTAGCCTGCGGTGTTTACTGAGCTGGATGAATTCTTGATTCAGTTGCCGCATCCCGCTCCCGCCGCTGGAGGTTCAGCGCAAGTTGGTCGAGCGCGTGACCGCCGCGCGAGCGGAGATGAGCCGCGAACGCGCCGCAGCCGCCTAGTTGCGCCAGACCATCGGTGCTGAAGTTGAATCACTCATCTTGAGCACAAAGCCACTTCCCAGGATCTAAAACCTTTCTGCCGCCCTTTCAGGGGTTGGGAATCTTGGGGACGGTTGACCCAGGGCAACGCTCGCTTCACGGCGCTTTTTCTGGCCTTTTTTCTTTCGGGCTTGCAGCCCTTTCCATTTGAAGCCCACTCGCGTCGGCTGTTACGGCTTTAGAGACTTCTCCACCCTCGCCTTCACGACTTCATCCATCTTGATGGGCGGCGGCCAGGGGCGTTTGAAGCCTTCGGCAGGGAGTTTCTTCGTCGCGTCGATGCCGAGTTTGCTGCTGATCGCGATTTCGCTGGTGGCCTGCCGACCGGCAGGCGTGGTCGAGCACGACTGACGAAGCTTTGGTGAAGATGCTGTCCTGCCTGCGCCACGCTGCGTCGCAGCAGGCAGGCACGTTGCGGGTCGGTGTTGGCGCAGCGGCGAAAGAGGCTTCGACAAACTGCGTGTCCGTCATTTCGCAGGCAAGACGTCCTGCTTCAGCAAGTTGGCCGGGATGGCGACGAAATGGGGGTCACGGTGAACGAGCGTCGCGCTTCGGTGAGAAGCCGTGGCGGCAATCAAAACATCCATCGCGGCAACGTGATCCGTGGCGCTGGTGCGCAAGTGAATTGCCTCGCTCCGCACGGCTTCATTCACGTCAACGACTTCATCCAAGAGGGCGCGGTAACGGTCCAGTTCTGTGGCGCGAGTGGCGGCATCCGCGCCGAGTTGATGCAGGCGCAGTTCGAACTCATAGAGCGAGAGGATGGACGCTCCTGGGACGACCATTTCGTCCTCGAACAATTCTTGCACCCGATCCGCGCCGGGTTCCGCGAGGTAATGGGCCAGCAATGCCGATGTGTCGAGGAGATGAGTCATCGTTGTCCGTCGGCTTGGTCAAGCTCGTCATCCTGTTCCCGCTCGCGGATGAGGTCACCAATGGGGTCCGCCCCGGGTTTGAGCAAGCGCCGTCCCGCACCCATCAATTGACGGGCCAGTTCACCGCGATTCGGCAGCGGCTTGATAGTAATGGCTCCCTCGCCGGACTTCGTCCACTCCAACCTTGTTCCGGCATGAATGTCGAACTCGCGGGCGATGTCGGGGGGAATGCTCACAAGGTTACTGTCGGTGACGGTCGTTGTCATGGGCGCAAACTACCGCATCCGACTCCCGACAACAAGCCTGCAAACGTGGCCAAGCGGGCTGCCGACAAAGGCGGCGAATGTCGAATGTCGAACTCCGAGCGCGCCCCCCCGCTGCTCATTCGCACCTCGAAAGATTCGGAATTCGCCCTTCCCACTTTGCCACGGTCGGTGAACGGGGCTTGGTCGTCGAAGCGGTGAACCGCTGCCCGCACTGGAGAAAGAACGCCACCTTCATCAGGCGGAACAATCGCGACAATCGCATCGCCCACGTCTCCATACATCGCGTTCCGTGCCTCGTCGTCAGCCCGCCTGCAAAGCGCGGCGGCCTTGACCGGCGTCATTCCGGCTTCCCCACTTTTCTGGGCACGATCAAATCGAATTTGGGCCTGGTGCCGCGGAGCCGCTTCGGCTTCGGGCCGAATTCTATGATGGGCTGTTTCAAGGTGCGTCCGAAGGACCGATCGCCGTTCGTGGCGACTCGGTTCCCCAGCGGTAAGTCAAAGCGTCCGGCGCGGGCCTGGCGTCAGACGTTGACCACATTGCGCCGAATGCCTGTCCGTACATCGCTGAGCCTGCGCGTTGCGGCGGCGGGGCTTTTTTTCGCCTGCGCTGTGTTGGCCGGCACTTCGGCCGCCGCGGCCGCCGAGTCCAGACGCTCCTTGCCCGCCGTGCGCGCGACTTCGCCCCCGGTGATTGACGGTGATTTGTCGGACGCCTGCTGGCAGGGCGTGCCGAAAGCGGAGGGGTTCATTGATCCCTATCTAGGCACGCCGCCGGCCGATGCCACCGAGGCCTGGATCTGTTACGACGAGACAAACATCTACGTGGCCTTCCGCGCCTATGACTCCCAGCCGGACAAGATCGTGGCGCAGGAGGCCAAGGAAGAAGCCAGCTTGCGCGGCGACGATTCCATCTGGTTCAACTTCGATCCGTTTCACACGCATCAGGGAACCGACCGCTGCCTCTTCGGCGTCAGTGCCCGGGGCGTTCACTCGACCGACATCGGCGTCGGACGCGCGATCAAAACAGAGTGGAAGGGCGAATGGAAATCGGCCGCGCGCATCGGCACCAATGGCTGGACGGCGGAGATGGCGATTCCGTGGGCGATGCTGACTTATCCGACCGGGCAGAAACCGGTCACGATGGGCTTGAACTTTGCGCGCTGGCAGCAACGGACGCAGGTCACCTCGTTCTGGTCGTGCCTGGGGACGCATTTCAATTACAAGCTGGACGGCCACTGGGAAGGGGTGGTGCCCGCGCCGTTCAAACCGCGATTCAGTTTTCTCCCCTACGTCCTCGGCCAAGCCGGCGCGCACCTGCGGGGTGACGCGGGTCTGGACGCGCGGGCCGTGCTGACCCCCTCGCTCACGGGCGTGCTGACGGTGAATCCCGACTTCGGCACCGTGGAGCGCGCCGTGGAAGGGATTGATTTTTCCTACAGCGAACGCTACGTGCCAGACCGGCGCCCGTTCTTCATGGAGGCGGAACGGTTCTACGCGGAAAACACTCTGATCGGCCGCTTCTTCTATTCGCAGCGCGTGCCGGATTTCGACACCGGCCTGAACCTGTATGGGAAAGTGGCGCCCAAGACGAGCCTGGGTATGCTGGGCGCTTTCGACGTGGGCAACCGGAGCGACTACATCGTGCGCGGGCGGCAGGAATTCAACGAGACCGACAGCCTGGCCTTCAGCGCCATTGGACGCGACGATGCGGACGGTCACAACCAAGTCTTCGTGCTGCATCCGGTCTGGCGCGGCGGCAACTGGGTGTGCCTGACGCACTGGGCGCCGAGCTTCGAGGACGGGCGTTATCTGGGCGACGCGCTGAACCTGGACTTCAGTTACCAGGGCCGGCGGCTTTCTTTTGGCAACAACTTCCACTATGTCCGGCCGGGATTCCGCGCCGACAACGGCTACATCCCCTTCACCGACTTGTACGGGAACTTCACCTGGATGACGCACAGCACGGAGTGGCGCGAGGGACCGCTGCGAGTGGTGCGGCTGGCCGGCATGATGCGGGAAGAGCAACATTTCGACGGGCGCTGGTTTCGCCTGCAGCCGGCGCTCTACCTGTTCTCGGAGACGCGCGGCGATTGGGGTGTGAACCTGCACTGGGAAGGCGGCAAGTTTCAGGAGTTCGAGGACAACCTGTTCGAAGTGCAGGTCAGAGGGCGCGTCTCGGACAAGTTCCACCACTTCGGCCTGGGCCTGCAATTCGGCCGGCAGGCGGGCGAGGACCTGGTCTTCCTGACGCCGCAAGTGACGTGGCGCTTCGGCGAGCGCTTCACCGTTGGTGTCGCGTCGTCCATCCTAAGCCATCGCGAAGACCGCCAGCAACACATCCTGAGCGCGAACTACGACCTCAGCAAAGACAAGAGCATTGGCGGGCGGCTCGTGCAACGGAACGGACTGACGAGCGCGTTCGTTTCCTTCCGCCGCTCGGGCTACAAAGGCACGGACTACTACGTCATCTTCGGTGACCCGGACCCGGTGAAGAAATTTACGCCGCAGTTGATCGTGAAAGTGGTGAAGCCGTTTTGAAGCCGCGAGTCTTCCCGGCAAACCCCTGAAGCCTCGCCAGCCCGTCTTGCCCTCGAAGGACTGGCATTTGAGTGGTCGCTTTCCTTGTGCCACCACTCCGCGCTCGAAAGAAGCCCTCGGCCTCGGGACGGAGAGTCGGTGCCCTCGCGCCGGCCGAGTGTCACGTCCTTGGCGGATTGGCAGCAGGGATGTTTTTGACACCCAGCCCTGGCACTTCCTTGATCCCCATCGGCCGAATGAGCTCAAGCCGTCCGGGCCGGTCATCCGGCTTCGAGTTTTCTCAGCGGAACGGTGATGCGGAGGCGTGTGCCACTGCCGGGCTGCCGTGCTGCCGTGCTGCCGTGCGCAGAAGAAAGTTCAAACTCTTGGGAGGATTTGGAGCTTTTTTCCTTACCCCGGCTAACCCCTGACAAACCGCAAAGAACCTTCGTGCCACGCGCGCCGCCTCGGAACCCGCTGCGAAACTGCTTGCAGCCGGTTGGGCAGGTTTGGATATTCGGCCCATGCCCGATGCCTCGCTCATTTCGCCGTTCGCGTTTTCTTGCTCCTTTGGCCGCGCCGACGACGGGCCGCTCGCGCCACGCCCGCGCCGGGCCATCTCCCGACGCTCACTGCTGCGCGGGTTGTTTGCCTCGGCGGGCGTCGGCGCCGCGCTGGACTGGGAAGGGCGCGTCAATTCCACTCTCGCGCAGAACGCACCGATCTCGCCGAAGGACAAGATCAAGATCACCAAGCTCGAAACTTTCCTCGTCAAACCGCGCTGGCTGTTTCTAAAGGTGCACACAGACGCCGGGATCGTGGGCCTGGGCGAGCCGATCACCGAGGGGCGCGCGAAGACGTGCGCCACGGCGGTCGAGGAAATCGCGCCGTACCTCGTCGGCAAGGACCCGCGGCGCGTCGTGCATCATTGGCAGGCCATCTATCGGCACGCCTTCTACCGCGGCGGCCCGATCCTCACCAGCGCGCTCAGCGGGATTGATCAGGCGCTCTGGGACATCAAAGGCAAGGCGCTCGGGGTGCCCGTGTACGAGTTGCTCGGCGGACCGACGCGTGATCGCGTGCGCGTGTATGCGCACGCCAGCCGGCCAGAGGACCTCCACGCGAAGGTGAAGCAGGGCTTCCGCACCTTCAAGACCGGCCCCGCCAAGAAGCGCCCGATGCGGATCATCGAGAATCTCGCCGCGGTCGAGTACGCGGCCGAGAAATTCGCCGAGTTGCGCAAGGCCGCCGGGCCTGACATCGACATCGGCATTGACTTCCACGGCGCGGTGCCGCCCGCGACCGCCAAGCTGCTGATCAAAGCGCTGGAGCCGCATCAGCCGATGTTCATCGAGGAGCCGATCAACTGCCAGGAGGTCGATCTCATGGCCGAGATCGCGCGCGGCACGCACCTGCCCATCGCGACCGGCGAGCGCATCTTCACCAAGTGGGGCTTTCGCGAGATTCTGGAGAAGCGCGCCGCGACGATCCTTCAGCCGGACCTCTGCCACGCGGGCGGCATCACCGAGGTGCGGCTCATCGCCGGCATGGCCGAGGCCTACTACGCTGCCATCGCGCCGCATAATCCGCTCGGCCCGATCTCGCTGGCCGCGGGCCTCCAGATCGCGGCGGCGATCCCGAACTTCATGTGCCAGGAACAAGTCTCCCTCGGCGTCGGCTACGTGAAAAAGCCGTTCACTGTCGAGAACGGATTCATCCCGCTGCCGGACGGGCCCGGCCTCGGCCTCGAGCTGGACGAAAACGCGCTCGCCGACAAGATCAACCACGACTGGAAGAACGCGGAGACCTACGACGCGGATGACGGGTCGGTGGTGGATTGGTGAGGGGGAGAGTGGGAGGCGAGGGGCGGGAGGCGGAATGCGGGAAGCGTAAAAAACGTAAAACGTAATGCGTAATGCGTGATGCGTGAATCGCAAGACGGCCAGGCTCGAAATCCGAAGGCCGTGCGCCGCGCGCAGAGCCGGACTCCCTCGCCCATTCTGATGGGGAGAGGGCCGGGGTGAGGGGCGCGTTCCACTGAATAGTCATGGCTGAATCGGTCGAAGTTGAGCTTGCCTTCGTGGGCGTTGCTGATAGGAAGCGTTGCGAACACTGGCTCCCATGCCTGACCCGTCACCGCTCATTCATTCGCCGCACGACAAGTTCTTCAAAGAGCAGTTCAGCCGGATCGAGGTCGCCCGCGATTTTTTCCAGACCTACCTGCCACCGGCCATCGCGCAAGCCGCGGATTGGGAAACGCTCCAGTTGCTGCCGGGCCATTTCGTCGATGAGCGGTTGACGGCGCAGTCGTCCGACCTCCTCTATTCGGTGCAGTTGGCGGGCGCGCCGCTGTTGCTCTATCTTTTGTTCGAACACAAGAGCCGGCCGGATGTGTGGACGCGTTTCCAGATGCTCCAATACGTCGTGCGGATTTGGGAGCAGTGGCTGAAGACGGAGCGACTCCCCGGCGGTGTGGAAGGCAAGCTGCCGCCGATCCTCCCATTCGTCTTGCATCAAGGTGAAACCGACTGGAACCTGAGCACGCAGTTCACGGACCTCGTGGCCATCCCCGAGGCGTTGACAGAAGCGTTGGTCCGATTTCAGCCGAACTTCGAGCACGCGCTGCTGGACTTGCACCGCGTGCCGCTGGCCGAGTTGAGCGGCGGCGTGCTGCTCCACGTGGCGTTGACGCTGATGAAAGCCGTGCGCGAGGGCACTGTCACCGAGTGGCTGGAGGTCGTGGCGCCGCACCTGGCCGAGTTGCTCGAGCATCCGGATCAAGCCGGCCTGCTGCGGGTCTTCTTGCGTTACCTGACCCAGGCCGAGGCGCGGATTGGCCCCTCGACATTCCACGAAGCGGCGCGTAAACTCAACCTGCCACAACTCAAAAGCACTGTTATGACTATCGAAGAAGCCATTAAACAAGAAGGTCGGCAAGAGGGCTGGCAAGAGGGCCGGCAAGAAGGCAGACAGGAAGGCACCGTGATCGGGCGCATTCAGTTCTGCCAGGAGTTGCTAGGCTTGCCCATCATTGCGGCGGAGGACTTGGCGCAGCGCGGCCGGGAAGAGCTTCAGAACTTGCTGCGCGAGTTGGAAGGCCGAGTCCGCCATCCACTGCGTGGCGCTCCGTAGCCGGACGCTGCCAAGCCGCTGCAACGAAAATCCCGGGCGCTCTGAATCGTGACAATTGAAGAGGCAATCAAACAAGTCGGTCGGCAAGAGGGCCGGCAAGAAGGCACTGTGATCGGGCGCATTCAGTTTTGCCAGGAGTTGCTGGGCCTGCCCGTCGCCTCGGCAGAGGATTTGGTGCAGCGCGGCAAGGAAGTGCTTCATGCCTTGTTGTGCGAGTTGGAGGGCCACGTTGGCCACCAGATGCGGGCTGTTCCGCAGCCTCAACCCTGACCAACAGCGGCGGGCGAGACCTCATCGCCCAATCCGATTCTATGACCACACCCATCCAGCGTTCAACGCCCCGCAGCCTTTCCCGCCGCGAGTTCCTTCACCGTACGGCAACTGCTGGGATCGCGACGGTCGCCTTTCCGCATGTCATCCCCTCGTCCGCCCTGGGCGCGGATGGCGCCGTTGCGCCGAGCAATCGCATCACCGTCGGCATCATCGGCACCGGCAACCAAGGCACCAACGACCTGCGCGCCTTCCTCAGCGACGAGCGCGTGCAGGTCGTCGCTGTGTGCGATGTGAACCGCGAGAGCGCCGGCTATTGGAACGGCGCGGTCGCCGGGCGCGATCCCGCCACGCGCATCGTCGAGGAGCACTACGCGAAGAAGTCGCCATCGGGCGGCTACAAAGGCTGCGACATTTACACGGACTTCCGCCAGCTCCTTGCGCGAAAAGACCTCGACGCGGTCGAGGTCGCGACGCCGGACCACTGGCACGCCATCCCGATGATTGCGGCAGCGAAGGCGGGCAAACACATCTATTGCCAGAAGCCGCTTTCGCTGACGATCGCGGAGGGCCGCGCGATGAGCAACGCAGTTAAGAAATACAAAGTGACCTTCCAATGCGGCAGCCAGCAGCGCTCCGACTCCAAGTTCCGCCACGCGTGCGAACTCGTGCGCAACGGGCGCCTCGGCAAACTGCACACGGTCAAGGTCGGCCAGCCGGCTGGACATCCCGACTACGGCAAGACAGGTGACCACAAGGCGACCGAGCCGGTGCCGGAGGGATTTGATTACAATTTCTGGCTCGGCCCCGCGCCCGACGCGCCGTATTGCCCGGCCCGCTGCCACGTGAACTTCCGTTGGAACCTCGGTTACTCCGGCGGCCAGGTCACCGACTGGGGCGGGCATCATCCCGACATCGCGCAATGGGGCATGGGCACCGAACACACCGGCCCGGTCGAGATCAAAAACGCCAAAGGCAAGTTTCCGTCGCGCACCGAACTCTGGAACACCGCGACGGAGTACTACTTCGAGTGCATTTATCAGAACGGCGTGAAGCTGATCGTCTCGGACAAGCACAAGATGGGGGTGACATTCGAGGGGAGCGAAGGCTCGGTGTACGTGACGCGCGGCGCGTTCGAGACGAACCCGCAGTCACTTTGGGATTCGCCGATCGCCCCGAACGAAATCCATCTCTACGAGAGCAAGCACCACTTTCGCAACTTCATCGACTGCATCCTTGCGAAGACGGAGACGATCGCGCCGTGCGAAGTCGCGCACCGTTCGATCAGCATCGCGCACCTCGGCAACATTGCGATGCTGCTCGGCCGCGACCTGAAGTGGGACCCCGCGAAGGAGCGTTTTGTGGGCGACGCTGAAGCGAACAAGCTGCTCAGCCGTCCGTATCGCGCGCCGTGGAAATTGGAGGCGTAGTTTCGGAATCGCAGCCACCGACATGGGTCGGCGGATGATTTCCTGCCGACGAGCTCGTTCGCCAATTCGATACGGAGCCAGTTGGAGGGTCGAGTTTCCCGCCTGCTCACTTACGCACTTTCCCACTTTCACTCACGGCAACGGCGATGCGTTTCCCCTGAAGTCAGTCACGCGATCACCTGCGTGGCCACGGCCTCACGGCTCGTCGTAGTCCTTGAGCGGTCGAACCCAGATGTTGCGGAAGCGCATCGGATTGCCGTGGTCCTGGAGTTTGAGCGGGCCTTTCGGTCCGTGCGGCTTGTAGGTCGCCAGCGTCCGGTGGCCCGAGGCGCCGAGATAGGCCGCGTGGTGATGAACCAGCACACCGTTGTGAAACACCGTGAGGTAGGCCGGGCTCTTGAGTTGGCCGTTCTCAAAGCGCGGCGCGATGAACACCGCGTCATAGACCTGCCACTCGCCCGGCGGACGGGAGCCGTTCACGAGCGGGGGATGCTGTCCGTACATGGCCGCCGCGCCGCCATCGGCGTAGGTGCGGTTGTTGAAACTGTCGAGGACTTGGAGCTCGTAAAGGCCGAAGAAGAATACGCCGCTGTTGCCGCGGTCCTGGCTGTCGCCTTTCGGCGGCGTGGGCGTGGCGAACTCGAGGTGGAGTTGACAGTCACCGAACTCGTCGCGCGTAAAGGTGTCGCCGCCACCCGGTGTGTCCTTGGGAGGAACGACCATCGCGCCGTTGTCGATCTTCCAGCCGGAGGGCTGCCCATTGGCGGTGCGCCACTTCGCGAGATCGGTGCCGTCGAAAAGGACGATCGCATCGGACGGCGCCTTGCCGGGCGCGTCGGGTGCGCTGAAGGTGCCCGGCGCGACGACGCGCGGCTGCGGGCGATTCAGATCATGCACGTGCCACTGCGTGCCGGGAATCAGCGGCGTGTCGGTGTAGCCCAGGACGGGTTTGGGAGCTTCTGCGGCCAGGAGCGGAAGCGAGGCGAAACACACCGCGGCCAGGGACAGAAGCCGACCGGCGACGGGTGAGCGTTGGTTCATGCGATGGAGGTTGGTGTTGTGGTTCAATGTCGTCGATGCCATCGGCCAGTCCAGCCGGCGGCGGACCGATCACGCTGGCGGTGGACTCGCCGGGGTCATGAGTAACGAGAGCACCCGCGCTTGGCAAGCTTTGGCTCAGCCGGCAGAGGTTCGGCGTTCCGGGCCTTGCGGGCCCGCGCCACCACACCGCAGAAACAAAGCCTGCCGCCCGTTGCTAGTTCGGCGGCGGCCCGTAGATGGGCCGGAGCTGCAGGACGTTGTTCTGGCCGATGACCTCAGTGTCGACAGTGGTGCCGTCTGCCAAGATTATGGACAAGGTTTTGCTGCCAGTGAAAATACGTTCGAGGGTCCCGTCGGGCTTCAACTCCCAAACGTCAAGGCCAAGGCCGGGGATTTTGCCGGTTTCGAGATAAAGCCCGTCCTCCATCATGTCGAGCGCATTGAGCGCGCCGATCATGATCACGAAGACGGTGTTGACCATCGTGAACTCGTCGGGGCATGCGATGGTCCACGTCTCGACTTCGTGCGGGGCACTCCCTAAGTCCGCAATACCCATCACGAATTCGGGCGGGAGGTCGGGCAGGGGTTGACCTCGGGTGTTGAACGCCCCGCGCACCACACCGCCGACCGTCCCGTTGACGGGCTGTTCGCTGAAGGTCTCGGTGCAACCAGGTTCCTGGTCGATTTTGCTCTTGGCGGCACTCTGATAATTCATGACGCCATTGCCGCGATAGTCTTCCATCTCTTTGCCGCCGACGACAGCTTTGTCGAGGTCCAGGCGCGCGGCCCACTCCCCTTTGGCGGTATGCCGATAGTCCGGCTTCTCGTCCCGGAAATGCCCGAAGTTATACTCCATTTCAATTTTCACACTGGCCTCGATGGCGATCGGCAGATCATGGTATTGGACCTTGATCTTTGTCGTGCTGGTCGGCGGCAGCATCGTTTGAATCCAGCCGGTGGCGATGTCTGTCAGGGCCGAGATGGTGCCGATCAAGCTGGTCACTTGCGTCAGCAGCGCCGGGCTGGGCGGCTCGGCGGTGAAGACTTTGGCTTTGACGGTGACATTCGCTGTCACCACCGGCCCCATGAAAAGCGTGGCCAACTCGGGTTCCTCGTCAACGTCAACCTTCAGCGTGGCCTTGGCACTGGCAGCGCCATCCCGGACCAGTTTCATGCCAAACGGATTGCCGGAGCTGGAGGCATCAAAGGTATTCACATCGATGGGAATGGTGGCGTGGTTGGGCGACCCCCTGGTCAAGTCCCAGGCAATCCGCCAGCTCCCCGCCTTATCGGCGATGTCTTTCAGGTCATACGGGAGCGGCATGCCGGCGAAACCCAAGCAGTCTTTCACGGCCTTGTAAGCATCGCTCTGCTGCGACTGCTGGAACTGCTGCCAGGCTTCATCCGGGATCCCCGCTCGTGCCGTGACCGGCACCAACAACCGCGCCTGGCCTTTGTGCGGCTTGTGCACTGGGTTCGCGCCTTCGACCGTGAGCAGGACCTCGGTCGAGGCGTAAATCTGCAGCATCTTCACGATCTTCATCGCGATGTTGAGGGCGTCAAAGAACTTCTGGTAGGTGTTGAACTGCTTGACCTCGGAGTCGGTCATACCGAGACCCTTGAGGGCCCCGGTCGTGAGTTCCCCTTTGATGTAGCCGATCTGCTTTTGGATCAGCTTGCTCCCGATGGTGCCATAGAGCTTCTTCATCTGAGTGCAGGGCCCGGCATCGCCCTGGAGCTCGCTTGGGAAGACAAGGCCGGTCCGCTCCTGGCGGCTGGGTTCTTCGGATGCCGCGAGCGAGGCCAACGACGGGGCCGGCGCGTTTACTTCCGGTTGGAAGGCCCGATCGAAGGCCGCCATCAGCAACTCGACTTCGAGCAAGCTCAGCCGCACGTCCGCTGGCCGGGTGTTCGGGTCCGTGAGGCTGATCGGGGGTTGCTGGTGGCCGACCATGGCCGCGATAAACCGAGGAGTGAAAAAGTCTGCGGCACTTGGATCAGTGGCCACATCCTCCAACCAACCGCGCAAGAACGCCAAGAGCTGCTCACCGGGCGTGCCCTGGCCGAGGAAAGGGAATCCAACCTCCTGCCACATTAGTCCCAGGTCATCCAGCGTGAACCGGCCCGAAACAGCGCGTCCGTGGGCTTCGGTGGCCAGGTTGAAGACCAGATACGGATCGATAAACCAACTGGCTGCCGGCGGCGCTGCTGGAATGTCAACACGACCCACATCACCGACTGTCACCCCTCCCGCCGCCAGCGCCTGTTGCGTGGCAGTCACCACCTCCGTCGGCGTCGTTCCGTTCACGATCTGGTTGGCCAGAGCCTCCGGGTCGGCCGCCGCGGCCGCCGATTCTTCGGCCACTCGGAAGAACCGGGTCACCGAGTCAACGGCGACCTCGTACTGCATCGCGGCCCCCTCAGCCACGAGGCGTGCAGGCTGGGTCGGATGAAGCGTCCACCCCGTCGCCACTTCAGTGCTGGACCTCAGCGTATAGGCCCTGCCGGCGACGCTGGGCCAGGAAATGACAATGCGCTGGGGATCCTGCGGGGACACGGCGACCTTCAGCACGAGTTGCCCAGGCAGGAGCGTCGGCATGGCGAGCCACGCCACGACGGAAAGCAAACAGTAATTCGTTTTCACCTGAGTTGCGCGGTTCTTTGTTCTGTTTTCTGCAAAATGACCTTCAACGTGACGAGACCGAAGGCGTTATCATCACGGCATGCAAAGGATCCTCTCGCGCCATCGAGGGGATGGCTGAACCTACCGTCTCTGCCCGCAGCGTCAAGATCGAACCACCGACGAGACCCTCACTCGTCGGCTCAGCGCCAGCACCAAATCTGGATTCAACGGTCAGTCGGTGTCTCACGGGCAGGCGGAAAGACCTACAGACTCTGAACGATTCCGCGTCACTCCCACATTTTCTGCCGCCTGCCCGCGAGTTGGACTATTGTCGTGTGCAGGGTCGCTCGGCTATGGTGCGGCAGCCGAAGGTGGCTGCTGGAAGCGCAGGCCATCGCGGGCTGTCACTTATTGAATCGACCGCGTGAAAATCGGAAACAATCCTGACCAGGCCGGCCAGGGCACCGCGGAGCCGGGCCCGCGCCCGGGGCCGGCCGCGGGACGGCCAGGCTGGTGGCTTTACGCCGGCTTGGTTGTCGTTGTGGCGGCGG
>ORMF010234019.1_pt1 | contig 16195 bp, 21 predicted proteins | sample 1779871 | NCBI WGS metagenome assembly ORMF01 (sample SAMEA104232316, study PRJEB22302) | groundwater metagenome | biome: forest; feature: aquifer; material: groundwater | place: USA | collected 2011-08-07 | depth 5.4 m
AGAGTACTTACATCCGGCAGGTGGCGTTGCTCGCGCTGCTGGCGCACACCGGCGCGTTCGTGCCTGCCGCCGCGGCGCGCGTGGACCTTTTGGACCGCATCTTCACCCGCATCGGCGCGAGCGACGACCTCACGCGCGGACAATCCACCTTCATGGTCGAGATGAGCGAAACGGCGAACATTTTGAACAACGCCACAGCGCGCAGCCTCATCGTGCTCGACGAGATCGGGCGCGGCACGAGCACGTTCGATGGCTTGAGCCTGGCGTGGAGCATTGTTGAGCATCTACACAACGCCGTTGGCGCGAAGACGCTCTTCGCCACGCACTATCACGAACTGACCGAACTCGCCCAGCGCCTGCCGCGCCTGAAAAACTTCAATGTGGCCGTGCGTGAGTGGCACGACTCGATTGTGTTCCTGCACAAGATTGTCGTGGGCGGCACGGACAAGAGCTACGGCATCCACGTTGCGCGTCTGGCCGGCGTGCCGAAGGAAGTTTTGGAGCGCGCGAAACAAATTCTGGTCAACCTCGAAGAATCTGAACTCACGCCCGAAGGCAACGTGCGTCAGCCCCGGCGCCAGCCAGAGCGCGATAAACACAAGCACCCCGCCCCGCCGCCACAGATGGATTTGTTTGGGTGAGCGAACATTACTCGCTACCCAGCGAAGTGAAAAACCGCTGCCAGCGGGGAAGCCAATAGTTGTTTCGATCAAGTGAGATGACCACCGTGCTTGCGCGGCCCACGATTTGTTTGCGGTCCACCGTCCCCCAATAGCGCGAATCAAAGCTGTCATCCCGGTTGTCGCCCATCATGAAGTATTGACCTTCCGGCACGCGTTGCGGCAGAAAGCTCCGCATGGCGGGCGCGGCGGGATTGCCGGTGACGGCGTGAGACTGACCGGGGAGTTTTTCACTGGCGAAGACGCGGCCCGTGCGGTCGGCGGTAGGAATGTCGCGCAGCAGTTCTTCGGCGATGGGTTGGTATTCGACGGGTTGGCCGTTCAGCACGAGCGCATTGTTGCGCAGCTCAATGGTGTCGCCCGGCAGGCCGACAATGCGTTTGACGAGGCGCTTGCCGTCGTGCGGTGAGAAGAATACCACAATGTCGCCGCGCTGCGGGTTGCTCCATTCTGCAAGGTGACAGGTGGTGAACGGCACTTTGAGATCGTAGGCGAGCTTGTTCACGAAGATGCGGTCGCCTTCGAGGATGGTGGGCCGCATCGAGCCGCTGGGCACGTCGTTCCAATCGGCCAGCGAGGAGCGAATCGAGAAGCCGATTAACAACAGGATCAGCAGCGGGCGGATTTCGTGCCGCCACAACTGGCGGGCCCGCGAACGAAAAGCCTTTGCATTCATGGCTCATTCGACACGGCGCGGTCGAGCGTGTTCAAACAAGGCGCTGGTCAGCGGCATGACGCCGATCAGGGATGCCGCGGTTTTCCGTCTGGCGTCCAGCGTTGCCCCGCTCTAGTCTCGCGCCCGATTTATGCAACCGAAGGACAACGCCCCAACGGCAAACTCCGGGGCCACCCCGGGCTGGATGAAGGCATTTACGCCGGGCCGGCTCGCGCTTGGCATCGGACTGCTCTTGTTCGCGCTTTATCCCGGCGTGCTGCTCGGCAGTCACACGTTTTTCTACCAGGACTTCGGCCTGTTCACTTATCCGGTCGCCCATTACACGCACGAAAGTTTCTGGCGCGGTGAGTTGCCGCTGTGGAATCCTCTCAACAACTGTGGCGTGCCTTTCCTGGCCCAGTGGAACACGTCGGTGTGTTATCCGCTGTCGCTGATCTATCTGCTGTTGCCGCTCCCGTGGTCGCTGAATCTTTTCCAACTCGGCCACTTGGTGTTGGCGGGTACGGGCATGTATTTCCTGGCCCGGCGCTGGACCCAAAACCAACTGGCCGCAAGCCTCGCCGGCCTCGCCTTCAGCCTGAACGGGCTGATGCTGAATTGCCTGCTCTGGACGAGCAATCTCGCCGCCTTGAGCTGGCAGCCGCTGGTTATTCTTAGCGTCGAACGGGCGGGGCAGCAGGGCGGCCGCCGGCGGATTGCGCTGGCCGCGCTGGCCGGAGCCATGCAAATGCTCTCGGGGGCGCCAGAAATTATCCTCTTCACCTGGACAATGCTCGCGATCTTGTGGCTTGGTGAAGTGTGCCGCAAAAGCGTTCTGCTCGGGCCGGGCTTGCGACGATTGACGGCGATGGTGGCCATGGTGGCGGGGCTGGCGGCGGTGCAACTTTTGCCATTCTTGGATTTGCTGGCCCATTCGGAGCGCGATTCGTCCTACGCGGGCGCCGATGTCTGGCCGATGCCCTTGTGGGGATTGGCCAATTTCGTGGTGCCGCAATTTCACGCCTCGCAATCCGTCCTGGGCACCTATCATCTGCACGGCCAGTATTGGACCAAGTCCTATTATCTTGGCGTTGGGGTGCTGATTCTGGCGCTGGCCGGGGTGTGGCGGGAGCGGCGATTAAGAACTTGGTTGCTCGGGGGGGCGGCGCTCGTGGGCCTGGTTCTGGCGCTCGGCAACGCGGGCTTCGTTTATGCCTGGCTGAAGCAAGTCGTACCAGCCATCGGCTTCGGGCGGTATCCGATCAAATTTGTCGCGCTCCCCGTCTTTGCCATTCCGTTGCTGGCCGCCTACGGATTCACCAGCCTTCAGTCCGCATCGCCCGAGAGTTCCCGGCGCGGCCAACGCGCATTGATGGTGATGGGTGGGCTTCTGCTGCTGGTGGCGGGGGGAACGCTGTGGGTCGCCCGGTATTTTCCAAAGGTGGAGGAGAGCTGGCCGGTGACCTGGCAAAGCGCCCTGAGCCGGATGGTTTTCTTGGCCGGCTTCATTGGCGTCCTCTGCGCGCTGTTGCGGGTTCACACGGTACGCACGCGCGGGCTCCTGGCCCTGGCGTTCGTCGGCCTGGTCGGTTTGGACCTCACCACAGCCGGGATGCGACTCCACCCCACAGTTACCAGCCGAGCCTTCGGCCCGTTGGAATTCAACATGTCGTTCCGCCCCCGCCTCGGCGAAGCGCGCGCGCTGGTGAGTCAGCGGGCGGCGGCTTCGCTCACCCGGATCGGCAATCCGAACCTGATTTTCTATTGTATCGGCATCCGGGGCGCGCTGTTTCAAAATAACAATCTGCTGGAAGGCATTCCCAAGGTGGACGGTTTCTGTTCGCTTCCCCTCAAGCAGCAAGTCGAGATTTTTTCAGTTCTCAACAGCAACACCAACTTGCTGCGGTCGCCGTTGGCGGATTTTCTCGGCGTGGCCCAAGTGACCGCCCCCGATAACTTATTTGCCTGGCAATCGCGGTCCAGCTTTCTGCCGCTGGTAACGACCGGGCAGCGACCGCTTTTTGCCGAAGCGCCGGAAACTTTGCAAGCGGTCGCAAGGGATGATTTCGAACCCCGCCGTGAAGTGTATTTGCCCACGACCGCGAGGGCGGAAGTGCAGGCCACGAATGTCGCCGTCGCGCAAATTATATCGTCGGAATGGGCGGCCCAGCGTGCGCGGTTTTCAGTGGAAGCCGCCACGCTCGCGATGGTGGTGATCGCGCAATCGTTTTACCATAACTGGCGCGCGTTTGTGGACGGGCACCCGGCGCGGCTCTGGCGGGCGAATCACGCTTTCCAGGCGCTGGAAGTTCCCGCCGGCCGCCACGAAGTAACGCTGGTTTACCAAGACACGGCGTTTAATCTCGGGGCGATCATTTCAGTCCTGACGCTGATCACGTGCCTCGTTTTCCTCATGCGCGGTGACAGCTCACGCGGTGTAAATCGCGAAAATTCAGCGAGGTGGGAATATGGAGTTGAAGGATAAATGCCAGTTGGGAATTTGAGGTTTGGGGTTGCTTCCCCCCTTTTTCGTTTTCGTTTTCTTGACCGAAACGGGCGTTTCGTATATCCGCAATGGGCGTGTGGAAAATCAAATTTAAGCGATGAGTGTCATTCTCAAAACTGAGAAGCTGCGAGTGGAATATGCCAGCCGCGAGCTACGGTCAGGAACCAAAGTGGCGTTGAATGGTCTGGACCTGGAGGTCCGGGCCGGGGAGGTCTTTGGTTTTCTCGGTCCGAATGGCGCGGGCAAAACGACGACCATGAACGTGCTGCTGGGGTTCGTCCACGCCACCGGCGGCGAGGCGCGTTTGTTTGGCGTGGACGTACGCGAACCGATCGCGCGGCAACGCATCGGCTACCTGCCGGAATTGACCTATTACTACAAGTTTCTGACTGCCGAAGAACTCCTGCGCTTCTATGCGCGAATTTTTGGCATCCCGCGCGGGGAAGCCGACCGTCGGATTGATGCGCTGCTCAAGTTGGTGGAGTTGGAACATGCCCGCAGTCGGCCAATCAAGACCTATTCCAAGGGCATGCAACAGCGCGTCGGCCTGGCGCAGGCGCTGATTAACAATCCTGACTTGCTGATTCTGGACGAACCGACGAGCGGCCTCGATCCGCTGGGGCGCATGAAGGTGCGCGAGATCATTCAACGCCTGAAGAGCGAGGGCAAGACGGTCTTTTTCTCTTCGCACGAACTGGGCGAGGCGGAAACGGTTTGCGACCGCGTGGCCATCATCTGTCAGGGCGAACTTAAAGCCCAAGGCAAGGTCAGCGACCTGGTGGCGCAACATCAATGCGATCTGGAGAAGCTATTCCTCAAACTCATCGGCTATCAACCTCAAGGCGTAGCATGAATAATGTGTTGGCGATATCCGGGATCGTGATTAAGGAACTTTACCGGCGCAAAGATTTCTACGTCCTGTTCGTGCTCACGGCGCTGATCACGCTGGTGCTGGGAACAGTGAATTTTTTCAACGATCCCAAAATCGTCCGCTATCTCAAAGAAGTCTGCCTGCTGTTGATCTGGATTTCCTCGCTGGTGATTGCCATCGGCACGGCGGCGCGACAGATCCCCGCCGAACGGGAAAACCGGACCATCTTTCCACTGCTGGCCAAACCCGTCACCCGCGGCCAGTTCATCATGGGCAAATTCCTCGGCTGCTGGCTGGCGTGCGGAGTGGCGCTGGTGGTGTTTTATCTGTTTTTCGGCGTGGTCAGCGAGTCGCGGGGACGCAGCGATTCGTCATCGGCGGGATTGTCTTCCTCCTCGGCGCCGCTGGCTCAGGATGCTTCAGGCAAAGCGGACGACCATGATCATGCGGCCGTCGGCAGCGAACATCACGACGAACATGCCGCCACCGAGCATCGCTCGGTGCTCTTGAATTACGTTCAAGCCCTCGGGCTGCACTGGATGATGCTGGGCGTGGTTACGGCGATGGTACTGCTGGGATCGGTGGTTTTTTCGGCCCCGTCGGCCAATGTCACCATCAGTTTCATCGGGATCATCGGCATTTTGCTGTTGGGCGAACACGTGAACAAGGTGGCGTTGCAGCAACCGCAGCCGCTGCAGGCCACCCTCTACACCGGCTACTTTCTCATTCCGCATCTGGAATGGTTTGATATTCGCGACCGCGTCATCTACGACCAGCCGGCGATTGCGATAATGGACTGCGGTCTGGCCACGCTTTATGCCATCGCCTACACGGGGCTGTTTCTGTTTCTGGCGTGGCTCGTCTTCCGGCGGAAAACTTTGACGCTATGAACTCATGAGGCGAGCGTCGCCATACTTTGTTCTCGGATTGTTGCTGACCGTTTGCTTCACGCTGGCGACGACGATTCAGCCGCGCACGCGGGCGTGGAGCGGCCGCGCCAAGTCCGGCAATGTTTTGAAAATGCTTTTGGGCGACGGCCGACGGATGTTTGCCAATCACTTCTTTGAGCAGGCGGACATCTCCTTTCACAGTGGCTATTACCCGTCCATTTTCGATCGGCGCGAGCAGCCGGGGAAAAGTGCGATGGCCAGCGGCAAGGATGAGCATGATGCGCACGACGAAGCGGCGCATGAAAGAGCGATGGCCTTTCTCGGCCAACCGCGGGATTGGATCGAGGGGTTTGGCCGCCATTTCCGCGTCACCGAGCACACCCACCTCGCGCATGGCCAGGAGCGGGAAATCCTCCCCTGGCTGCGGCTCTCCGCCGAACTGGATCCGCAGCGGGTTGACACCTACACAGTGGCCGCCTACTGGTTGCGCGAGAAGTTGGGCAGGGTCAAGGAGGCGGAGGAATTCCTGCGCGAGGGCCAGCGCAACAATCCGAACAGTTGCGAAATTCTTTTTGAACTGGGCCGGCTTTATCGCGAGAGTCTCCACGACACCGAACGCGCTCGCAACGTCTGGGAACTCGCGCTGCGCAAATGGAACGAGCAAGAATCCGGCAAAGAAAACCCAAATCTCTTCCAATTGGAACAAATCGTCGTGAATCTGGCACGGGTGGAGGAAGAAGCGGGGCGGTTCGCGCGTGCCATCAGCCTCCTCGAACTGGGCAAGAAAGCCTCACCCAGTCCCGCCGCGCTGCAAAAGCAGATTGACGAAATCAGGGAAAAGTTGGCGGTGCCATCATCCGCGCCAAAAGTACCCGCTCACTGAAATTGGTTTTGACACCCGCCCACTGCCGGCGGCCAAGCCCGTTTGGGTTTTAGCTTCGGCGCGTGCGATTGCGCTTTATCTTCTTTTTGAAGGTCTGTTTTAATGGTGGTAATGAAACTCCGGCAGACACAAATCAAACGGCACACCAAAGAGACGCGCATCACCGTTAGCCTCGCGCTCGATGGCTCGGGCAAGTCTTCCATCCAGACCGGCATTCCCTTTTTTGATCACATGCTGACCCTCTTTGCGAAGCATGGGGTGGTAAATTTGAAACTTCGTTGCGACGGCGATCTCGCCGTGGACGCGCACCACACCGTCGAGGATTGCGGGATTGCCCTGGGGCAGGCGTTTGTCCAGGCGCTCGGCGACAAGAAAGGCCTTCGTCGCTACGGCGCTGGCTTTCACCCCCAGAACCCTTTCACCGGCGAAGCTTACGTGCCCATGGACGAATGTCTCGCCCGCTGTGTGATTGATTTTAGCGGACGGCCTTATCTCGTCTGGCGCGGGCTGGATGAGTATGCCTACAAGAAACTCGCCCAGGTCGAACGGCAACAGGACCTGTCCAGCGCCTTCCGTTTTGGGCTGGCCCGGGAGTTCTTTCAAGCCTTCGCCAATGAAGCCCGCTGCAATCTTCATCTCGAGCTGCTTTACGGCGACGAACCGCACCACATCGTCGAGGCTTTGTTCAAGGCGTTTGCCAAAGCCGTGGATGCCGCCTGCCAACGCGATCCTCGCATCGCCGGGCAGCTTCCCAGCACGAAGGGCAAGCTTTGATTCGCCCTGAATAAGTCCGCAACCCGCCCCGTCCAACTCATGGCTGATAACGATCATTCCGCTGCCGACGATGTGGCTTTGGTGCGCGCGGCCCAGAAGGGCGACATGGGCGCGTTCGAGGAGTTGGTGGCCCGGCATCGCGACAAAATTTACGCGCGGGCGTACAGCATGATGCGGAATGAGGAAGAGGCCATTGATCTTTCCCAGGAAGCGTGGGTGAAGGGGTGGCAACGGCTGGTGCAGTTTCAGGGCGATTCCAGTTTCACCACCTGGATGACCCGGATTACGATCAACCTCTGCCTTGACCAGTTGCGCCGCAAGAAACGCCACCGTACGGAGTCCATTGAGGAAATGGACGAAGAATCCGGCGGCGTCGAGCGGCAAATGCCCGTGGTGATGGTGAACCCGACCGAGCGACTGGAACGGGCTGAGTTGCGGGTTCGGATTGACCGGGCGTTGAGCCAGCTTTCCGAAGCGCATCGTACGGTGCTGGTGCTGTGCGAGTTTGAACAGATGGAGTACAAAGCCATCGCGAAGACCATGAACTGCTCGATCGGAACGGTGATGTCGCGGTTGTTTTACGCGCGGCGAAAGATGGCCGCGTTATTGCAGGATTTGCAGAAGCCGGAGTGAAGGTTGGGATATGAAACAGGATTTAGAGTTGAAATTACAGGCTTACCTGGACGGTGAATTGCCGTCCGGCGAGGCCAAAGCCGTCGCCGACTTGGTCGCGCAGGACGCGGACACCCGTGCCTTGCTGACCGAGTTGACGCATACTCGCAGCGCTCTTGCCGGCTTCGAGGCTGAAATCAAGCTGCCGGAGACGCGTGAGTTTTACTGGTCGAAAATTGCGCGTGACATCCAGCGACAAGAAATGAATGTGCCCGAGCGTTCGTCGGCATCCATCTTTACCCTCCTGCGCCGGTTGGCGGTGCCGTCGGGCGTGCTGGTCGCGCTCCTCATGGGCGTGTTGGTGGTCAAACAGCAGTTGGGCTTCGATCGCCGTTTGGCGGTCGTGGAGACCGACACCGCTCAAGTCGATGCCGGCACTTTCACGTATCACGATTTCGCTTCCGGCACGACGTTGGTCTGGCTGTCCTATCCGGCGGAAAACGAGTTTGCCGAAAGCGGTTCCGCAGATACAATCAGTTGGGAATGAAACCTACTTTTATGGCGGCGTTTAGATTTGTCGGGCTGGCGCTCGTGCTTCCGCTGCTCGCGCTGGGCGGCGGACGGGTTCAGGCGGCGGACGCCAACTTTGAAGCCCAGCTCATCTGGGCCAGCAACGATAAGAAATCTCCCAACCCCAAGCACAAGGAAGTGGAAACCGAAATGCGGCAAAGGCTCGGGAAATTACCGCTGAAGTGGGCAAATTATTTCGAGGTCAACCGGAAGTCGTTCACCGTGCCGGACGGCGGAACCAACCGGGTGGTGATGAGCGAGAAGTCCTCCATCGAAGTGAAGCGGCTGGATGCCCGGAGGGTGGAGGTCTTGTTGTACGGCAAAAAAGGCGATGTCTGCACCAAGCAGACGCAGCCGTTGCCGAAGGGTGAAATCCTCGTGTTCGGCGGGGAATCGCCCAACGCGACCGCGTGGTTGGTGACCTTGAAGCGAACGAATTGACGTTGTTTGGTCTGGGAGGCGGATTCGGGCTGGGTCATTTTGCCGACTTCACGCAGCGGGGACGGAAAAACATTTTCAAACCCGGAAATCCCGCTAAACTTCAACTGCATTTTGAAAATTACCTATGAGCAATGTTCCCTCCGATTTGAAATACGCGAAGTCCCACGAGTGGGTGCGCATCAGTGGCGCTTCCGCGGTGGTCGGCATCACCGACCACGCGCAGCATGAGTTGACTGACATTGTGTTCGTGGAATTGCCGGAAGTCGGGCGGCAGGTCAAGGCGGGGGAAGCCTGCGCCGTGGTCGAGTCCGTCAAGACCGCCAGCGACATCTATTCTCCTGTGAGCGGTGAGATTGTTGAAGTCAACCAAGCCGTGGTGGATAATCCCGCCCTCGTGAATTCCGAACCGCACGGCGGCGGCTGGTTTTACAAAATCAAATTGAGCAACGCGGCGGAACTCAACGCGCTCCTCACGCCGGAAAATTACAAGGCACAGATTGGCGGGTAAAAAGCTATGAGCATCGAATCTGGAATACGCAAAGATAAAAATCCGACAGTGTCTGCACTTTTTGGAGTTGCCGCGCTTCAAATGTTCGTCGGAGCGTTTGGTTGGTATCTTTACCAGGAACACTTTGGCTTGCTAGACTGGATCATCACTTTCAGCGGTGTCATTTACATCGTGCTTGGAATAGTTGCACGTTGGAAACCATTATCTGCTGCTTTCATTGGCGCAACGCTCTACGCTATCTTTCTTGCGTTCCAAGCCATGCGGAGCATCGAATTGTTGATGAATGGCCTTATTTTCAAGATTCCGATTGTCGTTCTTCTCATCGTCGCTGTTATTGCAGCGCTAAAGCGTTCCAGCACGCCCCCGCCAGCACAGTGAAACCAAATCTCGTCCGCCAGTTCATCAAACCGAATTGCGGCTGGTGCCACAAAGCCGTCCACTGGCTCGCCGTGCGCTTGCAAACCATTCATCCGTGAGTTACACCTGAACCATGAAACTTTCTGTAACGCTTGACCGTGACGAAGACGGAATCTGGGTGGCCGAGTGTCCGGCCATTCCCGGCTGCGTCAGTCAGGGCAAGACCAAGCCGGAGGCGCTCAAGAACATCAAGGAAGCTATCGCGCTTTGTCTCGAAGTGCGCGCCGAACGCGGCCTGCCGCTCACCATCGAAACCCGCCAAGTGGAAGTCGCCGTCTGATGCCCGCGCTCCCGGTATTGAGTGGTCGCAAGGTCGTTCGCGCTTTTGAAAAACTCGGCTGGCAGGTCGCCCGTCAGCGTGGCAGCCACATCATCATGGTCAAAGACGGCGAAATCGCTTCACTTTCCATTCCCGATCACAAGGAAGTCGCCAAAGGCACACTCCGCAGTTTGATCCGCACGGCGGGAATCACGGTGGATGAATTCGTTTCCGAAGTTTGATATCGTCGCATGAAAATCCGCCTGTTCATCAAACCCTACTGCGGCTGGTGCCACGCCGCCATGCGCTGGCTCGACGAACGCGGGATCCAATACGAAAAGCTGGATGTCATCGCTGACAGCAAGGCGTTCACAGAGATGGTCAACCTCTCCGGCCAGCGGTTCGCCCCCGTCATCGAAGTGGACGGCAAAGTGTTGGTTGATTTTGGCCCGGATGAGTTGGAAAAGTTTTGGAAACAGTTTTGAAGCCACAGATAGTCACAGATGAATCACAGATGGAAATTTACAGGTAGGGCGCGTCACTCCGTGCGCGCCGCTCTTTGCCGACAGCGGACTGCCCGTCCGACCATTGATTCGTTTTATCTGTGTAAATCTGTGTTCATCTGTGGCTAAAAACAAATGACTGCTGTTGAAACAAAACGCCCGCGCCTGCCGGAATGGATGCGCACGAAACTGCCCACGGCGGACACGTTTGGGCGCACGCGCTCGTTGCTGGACGAACTCAAGCTCCATACCGTCTGTGAAAGCGCCAAGTGCCCCAACCACTGGGAGTGTTGGAGCAAGGGTACGGCCACGTTCATGATCGCGGGCGACCGCTGCACGCGAGCCTGTGGCTTTTGCGCGGTCAGCACGGCCAAACCCCTGGCCCTGGAAGCGGACGAGCCGGCGCGCGTTGCCGAGGCTACGCGCCGGATGGGACTGAAGCACATCGTCATTACGGCGGTGGCGCGCGATGATTTGAAAGACGGCGGTGCCGAACATTTCCGGAAAACCATCGAAGCCGTGCGCGCCTTGAATCCCGGCATCGTGATTGAAGCGCTCACGTCGGATTTTCTGGATGATGATGCGGCCATTGCCGCCGTCCTCGCGGCCAACCCGCACATCTTCAATCACAATCTCGAAACCGTTCGGCGCCTGACCCCGGACGTTCGCCATCGCGCCACGTATGACCGTTCGTTGAGTGTGTTGCGCAAGGTGAAGGCGAAGCGCGGCAATGCCATCTATACCAAATCCGGGGTGATGCTGGGCTTGGGCGAACGTAAGGACGAAGTGCTGACGGCCCTCGCCGATTTGCGCCATGCGAATTGCGACCTCCTCACGCTGGGGCAGTATCTTCAGCCGACCTTGAAACATTTACCCGTGGTGGAGTTCGTCACGCCGGAGAAGTTTGCCGAACTGGCAGCGCACGCGCGGCGGATGGGGTTTATTCACGTCGCGAGCGGGCCGATGGTGCGCAGTTCCTACCACGCGGACGAATTTACGCTGCCGTTAGTGCGGCGGTGATCCGGGGGCAACGCGGGTGACGAAAACGTAAATGGCGAACACCGCGAGGGCGAGAATGATGAGTCCGGTGATGACCAGCAGAAAAGTCTTCAGCGCCCGGGCCTGACCCAGGGCCTCGGCGGATCGGCCCTTTTCCGATTCCACGAACATCGCAAATTCCTTGTCCAGCGAAGCGATGGCTTGCTCATCCTTGAGTTGCAAGGTGAGCCAGTTCGGCTGGGTGCGATCCCAGGTTTCGGGCAGTTTCTCCAATGCGCTCGGTCCCGCCAGTTGAAACCCGTTTTGGTTCCAGAACGGCACGCGCTCCTGGGTCCACACGCGGTAGATGCCGTGATTGGTGCAGAGGGCTTGAATCCGCGTCCAAAGCAACGGGCGCACCTGGTCCGTAATCCCAAAATCACTGAACGCCTCGCTGTGAATCCGCCCCTGCCGCTGCGCCATTTGAAATCCCACCGCGCCCACGACCTGATGGTTGGAATCGTGGACCACCTGAAAATCGGTGAGGTGCTTTTCCAGATCCGCCGCCGGGAAGCGCATGGTTTCCCAAAGCGCCTTCAACGCGGGCAGGTCGTCCAGGTGCGCGCGTCGGGCGTGATAGACCGGTGAACTCATCGGGCCGATGATAGAAATCGTACGGTTAAATTCAAATGTGAATTTGCGGCATCAAGACTCGAAGAATTTATCCGCCGCGCGCCGCTTTGGCCGCCTGTACGAACGCCGTCGCCGTTCGTGTCAGCGTTGCCCAGTCGTCCCTGTCCAATATATCCTTGGAGATGAGCGAGGAACCCGCGCCCACGGCGACGCAGCCGGCCTTGAAGAAGTCAGCAATGGTTTTCAAATCCACGCCGCCCGTCGGCACGAGGCGCAGGTGGGGCAGGGGAGCGCGCAGGGCTTTGATGTAATTTGGCCCGAGACCGTCCGCCGGAAAAATCTTGATGAAGTCCGACCCCGCTTCGTGCGCGACTTGCGCTTCGGTGGGCGTGTACGCGCCAAGCATGATCGGCTTGCCGGCTTGATGCGCAATCGGCACCAGTTCGCGGCGGCAAATCGGACTGACAATGAATTGCGCCCCCGCATCAATGGCCGCCCGGCAAGTGGTCTCGTCCAAAACCGTGCCTACGCCGATGAGCGCACGATCACCAACCTTCGCGCTGACCTCGCGAATGGCCGCAATGGCGTTGGGCGTGGTCATCGTGATTTCCACGGCGATGATGCCGCCCGCGACCAATGCTTCTGTCAACGGAACGGCCTGGTCGGTGCGCTTGGCGCGAACGACGGCGATGATGCCGGGGTTAAGCAGTTGTTCGATGATCTGTGCTTTTGTGCGCATAGCGGAAGAATGTAGGTTTTGGAGGCTCAAAGCCAGCGGAAGCAGCCCTTCCGCTGGAAAGTTCCCGCCTCAGAGACGACCGCGATAAGCTTCCGCCAGCAGGGTGATCGGATGAACCACGCGAAGTTTCAGGCCGCGCTGCGCGGCGCCGTTGATCAGTTGGAGCAGGCATCCGGGATTAGCCGTGGCCACGACCATGACGCCGGTGGCTTGGATGTGTTTCATCTTCCGTTCGAGAAGTTCCCCGGCCATTTCGGGTTGGGTGAGATTGTAAATCCCCGCGCTGCCGCAGCACCAACTGGCTTCGGTCAGTTCGATGAGTTGCAATCCCGGAATCGCTCGCAACAATTCGCGCGGCTGCGAAACCACCTTCTGCCCGTGCGTCAGGTGGCAGGATTCGTGGTAGGTGACGACGAATTCTTCGGTGATAGGTGACGACGTGAGGAGTCTCTGATCATTTCGGATTTCAGAAGGAGCCTCCTCCCGTCGTCTCCTGCGGGAATCAGACGGCTTCCGAATTCCAATCTCGACCAGCCACTCGTGAATATCCTTCACCTTCTCGTCCCAAAGTTTTGCGCGGGCGACATAGTGGGAATCGTCCGCAAGCAACTTGGCGTAATGCTTCAGGTGCGAGCCGCAGCCACCCGCGTTGGTGATGATGGCGTCAAATTGTTCCGGCGGAAACTGTTCAATGTTCCGGCGCGCGAGTTGTTGGGCGAGGGTCCATTCGCCGTTGTGCGCGTGGAGTGATCCGCAGCAACTTTGCTCGGGCGGCGTCACGACTTCGCAGCCATTTTCCACCAGGACCTCGACCGTGTCGCGGTTCACATCGCTGAAGGTCAAATCCTGCGCGCAGCCGATCAGCATCGCGACGCGATATCGCTGCTCGCCAACGGCCGGCGTGACGGGTGAAATCATTTCGGCGGAGAACTGCGGTTGCATCGCCGGCGTCATCGCTTCCAGCTCTTGCAATCGCTGGGGGAACAGTTTCATGACTCCACTGCGGCGCAACAAGGTTTGCAGGCCGAGTTGCTGGTAAAGTCGAATCACCCGGCCCACGAGTTGCAGTCGCGCCAGGTCCATGAACAGCCACCGGACCGTGAACCCACGGATGAAATTACGCTTGGGCGAACTGAGCACGCGCTGCGCTTCGACTTCGGCGCGCGCGTGTTCAAACAGTTCCGCGTAGTTCACGCCCGCCGGACAAGCGGTCTGACAGGCGAGGCAGCCGAGGCAGAAATACATTTCATCGCCGAACGTCCGGGTGACCTCCAGTTTGTCATCCGCGATGGCGCGCATGAGCGCAATGCGGCCGCGCGGACTGTTGCGCTCCAGCTTCGTGGCGTCGTAAGTCGGGCACGTCGGCAGACAAAGCCCGCAGTGCATGCACTGTTGCAGGACGGAGTAGTCGAGGTCTTTGAGATGCGAGTGCAACATCGCAGCGTGCGCAATGAAGCGGGTTACGGGGCGAACAATTCGCCGAGTGTGTCGAGGACGGCATCTGCGGTAATAGAATCCAACTTGCCGAGGCGCTTTACGAGCCGTGATTTGTCCACGGCGCGAAGCTGGTCGAGCGCGATCTCGCCGGTCTTTCCTTGGAATGAGACCGCCACCCGCGTCGGCCAGCCGCGCGGCACCGTGGTCATTGGCGCAATGATCACGGTGGCAATGGCGCGATTTAATTCGTCCGGAGAGACGATGACGCAGGGCCGGGTCTTGGTCGTTTCCGCGCCCGTGGCCGGGTCCAGCCGCACCAGGAAAATGTTGAACCGTTCGGTTACCATCGCCATTCCTTCGCGTCAAAATCATTGGTCAATTGACGCGTGGCCGCGAGATCATCCTTGGCGAAGCGCGGGTGGCGGAAAGTTTTACTCCAGTTTGCGCGGGCTTTGCGCCGCGGACGCAGCAGCAAGCCGTCGGCTGAGGCTTGCAATTCCAGTCCGTAAGGCCAGTGGTTCAAAGCCATCTCAATCGCCATTGTCTTCATGGTGGGTATGTTTCCTCAGTCGCCATGTTTAGTCAACGCGGCTTTCCAAACAAACTCTCCGAATCCATGCCGATGAAATCAACCCTGCTTTCTCACCACCAACTGACAAGGGTGCACCCTGACACTGCCCCCGAGGGGGAAAACCCGTGGGAACGGAACGCCGCGTTCACGCGGCAGGGCAAGCGTCGGCCAAAGGCGCTGCCAGATAAATCCGGCGTTCCGGGGGCAGTGTCAGGAGACAGACTCTCAGGATGCGCCCAACTGACAGATGCAAAATGATATTTCAAAAATTGCTGAATTATTTCGCAACCGGCGGCGGCCCATTTCAAAATCTCCCAAGCCGCTTCCAAAATGTCCCCGGAAATTTCCAAACCGCCTTCGGCCGCTTCCCAAATGCTCCGGGCTGGTTTGGGATTGCCCGTGGCTGATTCAAAAATGCTCTGAGTTGTTTCCAAACCAACTCAGGAAATTTCCGAAATCTCCCGGGAAATTTGCGAGTTTTCCGCACCCATCCCCCTATTTTTGCGCGGTTTTCGGTTTTGAAGTCGCGCCTGAAAAATATTGCCTCCGCTCGCGGTTGGTGTTAAAGAGTGTTCACGCCATGAAACCAAACCAGACCATTTCGGAAACGCTGGTTGCTCTTGTTTTGTTCCTTGCCGTGGCGGTGACGACCACTCGCGCCGCGACCCGGTATGTGGATTTGAACGCTTCAACACCAACGTCGCCGTACATCAGTTGGTCAACTGCCGCCACGAACATCCAGGACGCCATTGACACATCTGTTGCCGGTGATTTGATTTGGGTGACAAATGGCGTTTACGCCACTGGCGGCAAAGTGAAGGGCGGTGATCTCACCAACCGGGTGGCGTTGGACAAAACGCTTATCGTGCAGAGCGTGAACGGGCCGTCCGCCACCTTTATTCAGGGCTTTTGGAATCCGACGGTGACAAACGGGAATACGGCCGTGCGCTGCGCGTGGTTGACTAACGGAGCCGTTTTGAGTGGGTTTACCCTTAGGGGCGGAGCAACGCGAGCTATTGCATCTCCGGTGACTCAGCAAATGAATGGCGGCGGAGTTTGGGGTAACTCGACCAGCGCCATGGTTTCCAATTGTTTTATTCTGATGAATACGGCAGCCAATCAGGGCGGCGGCGCCTACCAAATTTCGATCGGCGGATTCAAGCGGCTAGCGCAAGGGGGTCGGAGATGGTAACGGGCCAGAAGCTGTGTGAGGCTTGTGGTTCGATCGCCAAACCGAAACCCCAAGCCAATGAACCACTACCAGCGAC
>ORMF011421792.1_pt1 | contig 16193 bp, 13 predicted proteins | sample 1779871 | NCBI WGS metagenome assembly ORMF01 (sample SAMEA104232316, study PRJEB22302) | groundwater metagenome | biome: forest; feature: aquifer; material: groundwater | place: USA | collected 2011-08-07 | depth 5.4 m
AAGTGACGTGCCGTCGGCTCGTCATCCCGAGCGAATGCGAGGGATCTAAGAAAGATTTCTCCCTTCGGTCGAAATGACACGGAGTGTCACTTTGCGCCTTTGCGCCCCTTCGGCGAAGCTCAGGGCATGCTTGGCGGGATAAATTTTCCTGGAGTCGTTCTGTTCAACATTTCCAAGGTAAGAATCTACGCGCCTAACTGCTGGGCGCTGACGATTCTTGCTGTGCCGAGGTCTTCTTAAAAAGGATTGCCGCCCTCACTGGCTAATTGCCACCGGCTTGTCCGTGCCGGTAGGCGGCGCCGAGCGAACTTCAGGCCGGTAAGCCTGCGGCAGGTTGATGACGATCCCGGACAATCCCTCTTGGCGCAGCGAGCGAAGTTGGCGGTCGGCCTCCTCGCGCAAAGCAAAATTTCCCATGCGCACCCGAAAGGACGCGTCGCGGCCCGCTTCAGTGATCGAAACGGTGTAGCCACGCTGCTCCAGCGTCTTGGCCCAGTTCTGGGCCGCGTTCGCTTCCGTGAACGCGAGTTGAATCACGAACCCCTCCAGGTTCTTCGCTACCGGACGGGCCGAGATTTTCTTTTCCGGCGCCGGGTCCGTTTGTTTGATTCGGGCCGAAGCGACTTGCTCGGCGGCAATTTTTTCCGAATCCTTTGGTTGCGACCCTTCGACTCGAGCCCCGGTTTTAGCCGGGGGCTCTTGCTCAGGATTCCGCCCTACGGGCGCACTAGAAGAAGGCACGGGCTTGCCGGCGGGGCTCCACGTAGCGGCCGGCGCGGGTTTCACTTCCGGAGCTTTAACTTCGGTTTTTCCGATGAAGGCTTTCTCGGCGATTTTTTTCTCTGCGGCTTGCTTAACCGGCACGGTCTCCGCTGCCGGAGGTTTTGTAGCCGCGGAAGGCGGCCGTTGCGCGGCGGAGGCGACGGTTGCGGTGTTCACTTTCTCCCTGACGACCATTTCGCTTTGCGGCATCGTTGGCGCCGCCTGATCCTTTGTTCCTGATAGCTGCCGGCTCGATGGTTCGCCCTCCTGCGTAATCAGGGGTGTCTCGACGATCAGCGGCTGTGGGGACACTGCGGCGGCCGGCTCCGGCTCGGCTATTGCCGGTTGCTCCGTGGTGGATCGTGCAGTCGATATTGTCCCCTGCGCCCGGTAAGAAACCAGATTCATCGGTCCGTCTTGCTCGGCGGCAAAGATGGTCGCGTCGCCGAGCAAGTCATTCTGCTTGATTTGTTGCCGCAGAAACGCCCGTACCTTCTCCTTTGGGAAATAGACGACTGTACGTTCCAAGAATACCCCGGAAGCGCTCTCTTTGGAGCCGACGTTGCGCCAAGAAAAATTCAGTCCGTAGCCGCTTACTTCCGTTTCCCGCTCGATGCCCGGATCTCCGGCCAGGATCCCCAACAGATCGCGCCCGTACAGAGAAAAGATATGGTCCACCTTGGCGCTGTAGTTACCCTTGTATTCGAATACTTCCGGCACGCCGAGGATAACTTCCAAATAACGCTCGTCGGGTGATTTCGTCGCGCCGTGGGAATAAAAACCGATGCCGCCTACCGAAGCGATGTTATTGGCGAATTGAAGCTTGGACGTGGTGGGATTGCGCACGATACCCTCTACCAGCCGGTCCAGATTCTCCCGATATTTTGTGCCGAGAAATCTCCCTTTGGGGGTGCTGTAATAGGATGGGGGTGTGACGATTAGCCCCGACATGCTGGACTTTCTAGGAGCGTCGTCGACCGTATTGCAGCCCAAAACTGCCAGTGCCAAAGCGAGTATCCAAGCCCTTGGGAATCGATTCGCAATCATCGATCTCCCCGCGCCCCGGATATCTTTAAAATCATTTCCTTGACAGGTTTTCGCCATGACTTATAATTAGGTAGTTTTGTGACGATTATAACAGATATATAGACACTGACCACGACAAAAATATCTTTTTTCCCAAACGGGGGCAAATTTAATGGCGATAGGCGAACTCCTACTCGCGAAAAACATCATCGACGAAGCGCAATTTAAGAAGGTTCTCGACCAACAGAAGATCGCCGGCGGCCGTCTGAGCGATAACCTGGTGGCGCTCGGTTACGTAACCCGAGACGATCTTGACGCGATTCTTAAAGAGCCGCCAGCGGTCGCGAAAACGATTGCGGAGACCGGCCTGGACGGCAACTTTCTTCTGAACTGCCTGCTCCGCACCATGTATATCTCGGCCTTACAGACGATTCCCGAGATGTCGGAGCAGATCAAGCTCACTCGCGGGGTCATCGAGCAACTTTTGACGTTCGCCAAAAAAGAGGCGTTGGTGGAAATTCGCGGCCCATCGGAACAGAACGTCAACGTCATGCGCTACGCTCTTACCAACGCGGGTAAAGAAAGGGCCAGTGAAGCGCTGCGGATTTGCGAATATATCGGTCCAGCGCCCATTCCCCTTGAAAGCTATCAAGTGCAAGTGCAGAAACAGACGATTACCAACGAAGTGATCAGCATAGAGAAATTACGAAAAGCTCTCTCCCATCTCGTGCTTTCCGATGATATTACGCGGCGCCTCGGCCCCGCGTCCAATTCCGGCCGGGCGATATTGATCTATGGGGCGGCCGGCAACGGCAAGACGTCGATCGCTGAGGCGTTGGCGGGCGCGTTCGAGCAGCCGGTCTATGTGCCCTATTGCATCGAGGCCGACGGGCAGATCATCAAGATCTTCGATCCATCCGTGCACACGCCGTTTCCCGTGTCCGCCGATGGAAGCAACGGCAACGGTCACCCGATCTTTTTGCCGCAAATGGAGCACGACCCGCGCTGGGTGCGTTGCAGGAGGCCGTTTCTCCTCACCGGCGGTGAATTGACCCTGGAAATGCTTGATCTCCAGTTCGATCCCCATTCCAAATACTATGAGGCGCCTTTGCAGGTGAAAGCCATCGGCGGGGTTTTCGTCATCGACGACTTCGGTCGCCAGCGCGTGCGCCCCCATGAGCTGCTCAATCGATGGATTTATCCCCTTGAACGAAAACTCGATTATCTCACTTTGCACACGGGTAAAAAGTTCGCCGTGTTATTCGACCAATTGGTTATTTTCGCCACTAACTTTCCGCCGGAAGAATTGATGGACCCGGCCCAGTTGCGCCGCGTCCACTACAAAATGAAAATCAATCCTCCCAGCGCCGAGGAGTATCGCGACATTTTTCAGCGAATTTGCGCGTCCTACGGCCTGGAGTTCTCCGAAGACATCATCGCCCATCTCTTGAACACTTTTTATATCAAGCATAAGGTGCCCTTTGCCGGATTTCATCCGAAGTTCATCGCCGAACATGTGATCGCCGCGTGCAATTACCTCGGCACGCCGCCGCGAATCACGCGTCAACTTTTGGCCGATTCCCTGGAAAACATGGTTATTCTCCCGGCTTCGCCCTCAAAGGAATAAGTCTGAATGGCCAAGCCGATCGTTTTTGTCATCCATTCGCTCGACTCTTCGCTCGCGTCGGTTTCCAAGCTTTTGGAGGCGCGGGATTTTTCGGTTCACATGAGCCGCAGTGTGGCCGAGGCGGAACGGGTTTATTCGGCTTTTCCGATCGAGCAAGTCAAGTTTATTTTTGCCGACGTTACCGTTTGTTGCGGAGATTCCTGGCGGCGATTCGAGGAGCGGGTTCGCGACGGCTCCACCGATACCGTTGTCGTTGGCTACCATCCCCGGCATACACAGCAGCTTTATGCTCTGCTCGGCCACCCGAGGCTATCGGCCGATGAAGGTCGGCCAGCCAACAACCCCAAGACCCCGGAGATGATCGGCGAGGCCCCTCAGTTTCGGGAAACATTGCATCTCGCAAGCCGTTACGCCAACCACGATATTACCGTGCTCATTACCGGGGAGACGGGCACGGGAAAGGAAGTGATGGCGCAGTTTATCCATTGTCGAGGCCCCAGAGCCAATAAGCCGTTCGTGGGCTGCAATATGACGGCGATCCCAGAAACGCTCGTGGAAAGCGAGCTGTTCGGATACGCGCGAGGCGCGTTCACCGGCGCCGACCGAAACAAGAAAGGATTGATTGAGTCGGCCGAAGGGGGAACGCTATTCTTGGACGAGATCGGCGACTTGGCACCGGCGATTCAACTGAAACTCTTACGCTTCCTCGAAACGCGGGAGTATTACAAAGTCGGGGATGCCTCGCCGAGAACGTGTGACGTTCGGATCATCGCGGCAACGAATAAAGAACTGGAAGATGCCATTAAGAGTACCGGGTTCCGAAAGGACCTTTACTTTCGGCTCAACAGCGCGAGAATCATCCTTCCACCGCTGCGGGAACGGAAAGAAGACATTATTCTTTTGATCGCAAACTTTATTTACCAGGCGTGTCAGCAATACCACACCCAGTTAAAGAAGCTCAGCAGCTCCGCTAAAGAGCTTCTCCTGGACTATCCTTGGCCCGGCAATATACGTGAACTAAAGAGCGTGATCGAAAGTGCCACCATGGTTTCAAACGGGGACTATATCACCATCAGCGATTTGCCGATGAACCTGCAGCAGTACGCCGCCGGACACCGAGACGAAATAGCCACGAAGGCGATCAGGAATATTGAGGAAGGCGAAAGGAGTCTCATTGAAGAGGCGCTCCGGCACACCCAGGGCAATAAGGCCAAGGCCGCCGAAGCGCTGGGTATTTCCACGCGGACGCTTTACCGGAAAATCGAGAAATTCGCGATAATCCGGCTCGACATCAGCCGGGAACATTGACAAGGCGGTCTGTCCCAACGCGGGGTTGGATAAGATAAAGATGACCCAGCTTTCGATCCGGATGCAAATCAGTGTCGCAGTGCTAGCCGCGTGCCTCGTCCTTTACCACCATTCGACGCGCGCTCAATCGCAATCCGATGCCGAGATCAAGAGGGACACATCCCAGGTACAATTGCTTACCGCGCCGGATGAGACCTCGGCGCCGGTAGCCACGGTTCCGCGCGGCGAGATTCTTTCGTCGCCGGTGGCGCAAGTCCTTGGAACGGGCGGAGGCAAATGGTACCTGGTCAAAACCAGGGGCGGCATCGTGGGCTGGAGGAGCGCCGACGATAGCGATGCGAGCGGTAGGTTAGAGTCGTTTTTCAAATCGCTCCCAGCCGAATTGTCGAATTCCTCTCCGAGGGAGATTTCGTTGTCCGCCCCGAGTTCAGCCCCTTCCAATACCATCGCCATTCCCATTCAGACGAACGGATCGGCTGTCATTGTCCCGGTTATTTTGAATCGTGCGGTTCAAACAAATATGATCCTGGACACCGGTGCTTCATTCACCGTGGTCTCACAGCATCTGGCTGGCCGTCTTGGTTTGAAGCCGACAAGGCGAGTCTCGTTGGTTACCGCCAATGGCACCATCGGTGCGCCCATGGCGCCGCTGGGATCCTTGAAAGTAGGAGAGGCCGAAGCAACGAATCTCACCGTGGTAATTCAAGACTTTTCCCCCACACCGGGCCTGGGTGGTTTACTGGGTCTGGACTTTCTCAGTCGTTACCACACCTCGATCGACTCTCGCCGGCAACTGCTGGTCCTGGCGCCAAGGTAACTGTGTTGTTCTTACGGGGCGGCGCAAGACTATAAAATCACTAATTCAGCTCCCCGGCATATTTGTACAATGTTGTTCAAAGCGAACAGAATTGTGGTAATTATCTAGCAATTTAGGGACAAATCGGTATTTATCTAGCTGAAATTACGAACTTTTCGCCGCCAGCGACAGTGGCAACCATTTTGCTTTGAAATATCGCAGAATCTGGTATTGAGCTTTCGTTCACCGTCATCGACAAAATGTTAAATGCGCAAAATAAAGAGAAAGTAGCTCCCTCGGTTGGCCTCGTCAGCGAAGTGGCCGAAGGCAGTTTCGGGATGGTGCTCAACTCTGTTCAGGGCCTCCAACAACGATTGGAGAACTTCTCCGTCGATGAGATAAGCGAAGCTGAAGCGTTGGTTAAAACGCTTCTTTCCCGTGTAACCGAGTTGGCAAAAAAACTAAATCGCTTAACCGAAGTCCAACGCTCGGTGGCCGCCGCTCGGAGAAGCGCGCCCCAGGGTGGGATTGCAAACATCGACATCCCTGACGTGATGGTCTTGGAGAGTTCCTTGCCGGTTCACGCCATCGTTCAGGCAAGCAACCTGATCCCTTTCCCGCGATCGAAGAAGGCGCTATCGGAAATTGGCGAAAGCCCGCTCCTGACCGCGGCGCCGGCTATCCACCAACCGGAGAGTTTAACATCGGAAGCCAACGGGAGCGCCGATAACCCGGAGGAGACAAACGCCCCGTATCTTGAAAACCCGGCTCAAAATCTGGAGGAGACCGTTGCCTCTGAGCTAACCAGTGGGCAAATGCTCTCAATAAATCCGGAAGAGACTGAAACGCCGGTTCTCCCGGCAGCGATGCCTGTTGACTCAACGGTCCCGCAGGAAGATTTCCCTTCTCATGCCAGCGATGACGAGTTGGCGAGGTCGGAAATTTCAAGAATTTTCGCCCAGGACTTCACGCGGCTGCCGGAAGACGAAGCGACGGAACTTCTTGCGAATGCTCCTACGTTTGAGTTCGCAAAGAACGCAGAGTCCGCGGCGGAGGTGGAGGTGAAGGGGGAGGAGGCTGCGAGCGAGGCTTTCGATCAGCGGCTTTTGGACGACCTGATAAAAAATTATGGGGAATTCTTCGCATCGCCGGCCACCTCGACGCCCGTTGAACCGCCAACCACCCCAAGCCGACCCGCGCACGCAAAAGCCGCCGACCGTGAGGTGGGAGCGCACGAGCCGGAGTCCATCGAAAAACGCGTTCCAAACGTCAGGAAGAACGGCCAACTGGACCGTGAGCTAAAAAAAATTATCAAAGATTACGGCGAGGTTGATCTTTATTCCCGCCAAAGCTCGATCAATTTGAAGACCGCCGGGATCGCCGCGTTCTTGTTGCTGGCAGCCTTAGTCGCCGGGTTTTACTTCTATTATTCACCGAAATCAGCCAGGATTGGCGATGCTGCCGAGGCACTCTCAACAGCGGCTCAGTCTCAGATAGACAGCGGAAGATCAAAGGAGTTCACGGATAGGACAGAAAAGAGTTCTCCGGACCGGAAGGATACGGCAAGAGAATCGGATCGAAATATTGAACGAGGCAATTCACAGTAGCGCGCAAAGACAAACGGAGAGAATTAATACCATCATAGGAGGCGGAAAACCACCATGAAAAATGAATTACACAATCTCACCGAAGATATATCCCGGCTCTACGACGACATCACGCAGAAAACAGAATCACTCGGACAGATTGACAGCATCACCCGTCTCTATGACGAGCTGCAAGCGCAGCTACAGAGCATCTCTGCGGAAGAAATTGAGCTATTGCAGAGCCAAATCCGATCTACGCTCGAACAAATGGTTGGGATCAGCAAAAGTCTAGCCGTGATCAAAACCTTGAAAGTGACATTTAGCGACCACAACGACATGGATGAGTTCGCGAAAAAACCCCAAGAACCAACTAGCACCCGTCGCTCCATGGAGGACCGTTAGCCGACCGATCCTGTTGATGGGCTATGATCATGCAGGGGAACCTTTCACAAATCAGCCTCAACGACATCCTCCTCCTCGCCACGGGCGGCAAAAAATCAGGAGTCTTGAAGTTCTCTCGAGGCAAGGAGACCGTCGAGGTGTACTTCGTTGGCGGAAGTATCGTTCATGCGACCTGCCCGATCGGCGATGGCGAAAAAGCTTTAGTCTATCCGGTAACCTGGGGCGAAGGGACTTTCGCCCTCTTGCCCAACGGCGCGGCGCCGACCACGACCATTCAGAAGACTACGGCGGAGATCCTCGATGAAGTCAAAGCCATGAGCCGGGAATGGGGAACGATTCTCGAAGTGATCCCTTCAGGGAAAACGATCTTTTGCATCGCGGACCTGGACGAAGGTCATTCCGAGCCGGTCACGGTTCCGCGTGTAGCATGGAGGGTTTTAAGCAAGCTCGACGGCGCGCGCACGGTTCAGGAGGTCGCCGAACTCTTGCGCATACCCTACGCCTATGCAGCCAAAGCATTTTTTAAACTTTACAAATCCGGCTTAATTGATATTATCACACCGGCTTCCAAACCGGCCGGGGAGCCGGTCCCGGAGGCGTTGATACGAAGGTTGGCCGACATTCTTACCGAGGTTATGGGTCCCATGGCACCTGTGGTGCTGCGCGACCAAATCGAATCGCTAGGGGAGTCGTCGCACACCATTCCGGATTCGAAGCTTGACGGCCTCATCGCCGGGGTAAGCGGTGAGATCGCCGATGCCCAGCTAAGACGCAGGTTCGTAGAATCCGCCAGCCACGAAATAGCTAATTTCAAGAAGTTCTAAGAGCTCTGACCTTATCTCTTGGGAGGAAACATGCCGCAGGAATCGGTGTCGCCTGAAACTTTGAAAGTCGGCAAGGCCATTTCGGTGCCTTCGCACAAAGGGGGGCTGAAACGGAAAATCATCATGACTTTCAGCGGACTCATTTTAGTTCTTGGCATACTGGTTATAGGCGTTGTTTATTACCTGACCGGGAACGCGCTGAGGAAACAGGTGGATTTGCGCGCGACCGCGATCGCCACGAACCTGAGCGACGCCGCCGCCGGAATTGTTTCGAGAAAAAACGCTTTGGAAGCCGATGTATTGATCGCGAAATACGGCCGACTCGAAGGCGTGGCCTATGCCTATCTTCAAGACCATAAGGGAGGCATCATTGCGAGCAGCGTTCAACCTTTTCCATCCGAAATAAAGGACTCCTCGGTGATTGCCAACAGCCGGGTTTCAAGTTCGCGCGTTGCTAACATGCGCGGCAGGCCCGTACTGGAAACCCAAGCCCCTATCCTCGACGGTCAGCTGGGAACCGCTCACGTCGGCCTGTGGGCTGACGCGGTGCAGCAGGAGGTACACGCCACCGTTTTACAAATCGTCGCCCTCGTTGGCCTTTGCCTTTTTGGGGGTATTCTTGCGGCGGCGGTGCTTGCCGGCAGAACGACAACCCCGATCCTGGAGTTAAAATCGATCGCCGATAATATCAGCCGGGGACAGTTAGACACGGCGATCTCGTTTGATTCGAACGATGAAATCGGCGAGCTGGCACGCTCCCTTGAACGAATGAGGGCTAGCCTGAAAGCGGCTATGACGCGTTTGAACAAAGTGTAAGGGATCAATGGTTGTGGATTTCATTCCGATAACTACCGATCGAGGATCCAGTGGACAGGCATTAGGCCTATAGCGATTCATTTTTTCGAGGCGCAAGTTACCCTAGATTTCTTTGTAAAGGAGAATGGCAATGGAAAGGACGCAGAAAAAGGCGCTCAGTTTCTTAATCGTTAGTTTGCTTTTGGGTTGGCTCGTGGGGGGTGATGTCTTCTTAGCGGCAGCTGCCGAGAGTCCCGCACCGCAAGCCCTCAAGAAAGTCGTCATCGGCTACAGCGCCATCTCTACGAGCCAAGCTCCCGCCTGGGTCGCTCACGAGGCGGGCATATTCCGCAAGTACGGACTCGATGTGCAGCTTATCTTTGTGGAAAGCGGAAGTAGAACGGTTCAAACGTTGATTTCGGGTGATGTGGTGGCTGCGCAGGTCGCGGGCCCCTCAGTGATGCAGAGCAACCTGCAGGGCTCTGGCGTCGTTTTGATTGCCGGGATCTTGAACACGATGGATTACAAGCTCATCGTATCACGGGATATTACCCGCCCGGATCAACTCAAAGGAAAAGTCGTCGCCGTGAGTAGAATCGGTTCATCATCCGATTTTGCGACACGCTATGCGCTGGAAAAATATGGTCTGATCCCGGACAAGGACGTTACCATCCTCCAGATTGGCAGCCAGCCGGCTCGTTTCAGCGCGCTGGAAACGGGGAAAATCCACGGCGTGATGATCGCCATCCCGTTGACCGCCAAAGCAGCCAAGATGGGATATAATACGTTGGCGGACTTGCAGATGCTCGGGCTTGAATATCAACACACCGGGTTAGCGGTAACGCAAAATATGATCAAGACACAGCCGGAGTTGGTGCGCAATGTGCTCAAAGCTTTCGTTGAGGCCATTTACTACATGAAAACCCATCGGAAAGAGGCCATCGCAATACTCGGGAAATATCTGAAAACGGACGATCCCGAAGCGCTGGTCGAGGCCTACGAAGCGACCGTGCTAACGCTCATTCCGGAAAAGCCTTATCCGACGCTCAAGGGCATTCAGATCATGTTGCGCGAAATGGGCATCAAAGACCCGGCCGCACGCGCGGCTCGCCCGGAGCAGTTCGTGGATATGACGCTCATGAAGGAGCTCGACAGCACCGGCTTTATCGACCGCTTGTACAAATCCACTGCCGTGGCCAAGGCGGCGCCGCGCGCGGAACCCGCACCGGCGCCGGCCCCTGCGAAAGAAAAGACCGCCCCGGCGGAATCCAAGGTCAAGGCAGTAGCCAGTGTAGAGGAAAAGGCAAAGCCCACAGCCAAACAAGTACCCTCTCCAGCGGAGAAACCCGCGCTCCCGAAGGCGGCGAGCACGGTCAAACCAGCGGCCCAGGAGTACATAATCAAACAGGGCGATACTCTAAGTAAGCTCTCTGAACGATTTTACAACTCGATGAATAAGTGGGAAAAAATTTACGAAGCGAACAGGGACAGCGTGAAAAACCCGCACTATATCTTCATCGGGCAAAAAATCGTAATTCCGCCCGACGAGCAAGCGAACTAATCTGCGTTCAAGCGTAAGTTAGTCACCTAGCCGAGCCGGGCATCGCATTCGATGCCCGGCTTTTTTTTGGGGAGCCCCACGGGCACGCCCGCCGCACCTCCCAGCACGCCCGACGGGCGGAATCGTGCGCCCGTGAGGGCGCCACATCAGAGCGAGAGCCTCCCGCCCCCAAGCCGGTATTCGAGTCGAAGGGTCGCGTGGCAGAACTTAGAGCCGGCCTTGGCGATTCTGATAGCTGCGCCCGATTCGTCGGCGCAAGCCCCGTAACGAACGCCGATGCCGCTCTTTAACTGTGACCCGCGCATTTCACCCACAGCTCTTTTCGCTATGCCACCAGCCCGGCAATCCAGCCGTGATCACGCGTTACGGCTTAATCGATAGGCCCATTTTCGCGGACTCCTAATACTTCTTAGCGCGGCTTGCTAGGTAGACCCGGGTCTTATATAGAGTGATCGAAGGTAAGCAAACGGGCTTACATCACTCCTCCGCATAATGGCGCGCAAGAGGTAGAAGGCCGGGCCACAAAATCAACAGTGGCATGGACTTCGGCTCCGGTTCGACGGCGAAAGCATTCCCGGTTCTGACCCCCCTCTTCCAATATCCCAAAGGCTATCGAGAGCCTGAAAAAGGAGTGCTATGCACCCATTAATTATAGTCGCTATACCGTTGGGGTTGGTGATTCTGGGCATGACATTGAACAGCATCGGGCTTTCATTCGATCATCCGCCGAGTTCTCCGGAGCAAGATCCGGTCAAGAGACTGACCGTGGAAAAAGAAACTTATCGCAAGCTATTTGACCAACAGAGAAGCCGCATTATGAAAAGGCAGGCACGGGTCGGCCAGTATAGTTGGCTGCTCATGGCCGCCTTTGTCGGCGCCTTCATCTGGCTCTACATGGATACCGTGAATAAGACCAGCCTTTCGAGCCGAATCGCGGCGATGCAAACGTTGGGAACGGAAGAAGGGAAAGAAATGGTTCTCTCGGTGACTTTGAGCGACGGCAACAACGTCAAATACCTGATCAAGTTGCCTAAAGCCGACAAGTTAGAGGCGACGGCGACGGAAGCCGTTTCGAAAGAAAAGGTCTCATCCTGGGAGCTCGAGAGATTAGGCACGGCATTGAGTATCGGGGATAATCCCTTGACGCTCGGCGTCGCGCTAAAGATTGCCAACTAGAAATCGCAGCGGGACACAGCCGAGATTTCACAGATCCCAATCAGCCTTGGGGCGTCGAATCGACGCCTCAAGGCGGTGCTGGTATTTAGTCTGATTTAATATCCACGCTCCCAGTCTATGACATTTTCCAACGGCAGGCCCTCCAGGTAACGAGTCAGGTTTTCACAGAATAACATTAACCCGCGGTGCTCGGAGACGTCCGTTGCCGCCGATACGTGGGGCGTAATGACAACGCGCCCATCATCCCACAGACGCGACTCGGGCGGGTGTTCGAATTCCCCGACGTAGACGTCCAGGGCGACGCCGCGCAGCCTCCCCTCAGCCAAAGCATGCAGCAGAGCTTCTTCGTCGATGATCTCACCGCGCGCGATGTTGACCAGAACCGTTCCTGTTTTCATCGCAGCAAACGCCGCTCGGCCGATCAAATGGGTAGTCTCCTTCGTCCACGGGCAACAAACGGCTACGAACTCGCTCTCGCCGAGCAGGTCATGCAGAAAGTGGGAGGATTCCAGTCGTACGAAGCCGGGCGGGAGGGGTGCTCCCGAAGCCACCTGCCTGCGCGTGCCGACCACGCGCATCCCGGCCGCCGCGCAGAGCTTTGCCACCTCCTGACCAATGCCGCCCGCGCCGACAACGCAGACCGTTTTGTCCCGGACTATTACGGGATCGTAAGTTTGATGATCGAAACGGTGGCGCTTTTGGTCCCGGTAGCTCAAGTGAAGGCCGCGAGCGAAGTGGAGAAAGCTCGCCAACACATACTCGGCCATGGGTCGCCTGTTCGTGAGCCCGCGCGAGGTGGTCACCAAAACGTCAGAGCCCCAAAGATCGGTATTCAGAAAGTTGCTCGCTCCCGCGGGAAGCTCATGGACCCATTTCAAGCGCGGCGCGCGTGCTCTTAAGTCCTTGAGCGGTGGCCAGCCCGTGAGCGCGATCTGCGCCGAGGCCAGAGCATGGTTGCGCTCTTCGAGGCTGGTTGCGGGTGACTTCCTGGCGCCGAGATACCGATCCACGGTCCACTGCGGCCAAGTGGCGCGAATCTCTACGTCGAACCATCCCCTGGCATCGACGATCTTGACCCGACAGTCGACGTTCTGAATTCGCTGCAGCACCTCGTCGGAGATCTGCGGAATTACCAAAACTTCCACGCTCTCCATAACTCCCACAGTACCCTATCACGGTAGGTCTTTGTTAGAGTAAGAGGAGAAAAGTGGCTAAATTATCATTAGAAAAAGAGGGAGAGTGGGGGTTCGGGTTGGGTAATGAAAGGGGTCGGGAATCCTTTTCGCCTCAACCCAAGACGCTTCGATACGAAGTCTCGGTGAACTGAATTCCTTGACCATCGGCGTTGCATGGAAAAGGACGCGGCCGCGCCGTTAGTTGCGACTTTCATGCCCTGAACCACGTAGGCCATGTAGATCGAGTCGGCGATGCCCCAGCGCTCCTGCCGCGATGTCAATCGGCCTTGGTATCTTCCCGGTAATGGCCGATGGCGTCCATCAATGGCTTGTCCGACATGACGAAAAACACCGCGGGCTCTTTCGAGGTGTTTTCGTGGCGATGAAAATTCCACAGCGGCACGACGAAGGAGTCGCCTCGCTCCCATTCGTAGCGTTGATCGCCGACGTAAGAGACGCCGCTGCCGCGCCAGACGTGATAGATCGTCGAGCTGGTGTGCCGGTGGCTCCTGGTTTTTTCACCGGCCCGCAGCATGTGAATCTGGCACGCCATGGTCGGCAGCGTGGGACCGCCGGTGAGCGGATTGGCGTAGTCTAAAACAATGCCGTCGAAGGGATCGCCGGGTTGCTCGCCAACCTTGCTCAGCGCTCTCTCCGTGTCGGCCCACTTGTAACAGAAAGCGGGTGGTTGAATCGAATTCGGCTTGATCCAAGACGGCCGCAGTGCGCCCACCGTCGCCAGCGTATAACCATCGGGTTTTGTCACCGGTTGTTTTTTGCGCGGGTCGGGCTCGTGGAAGTCGGTTTCCAGAAGCCGCACCAGCGGCGCGTCGAGGCCGTCGAGCCACATCATGCTCTCGCCGCCGTGGTTCTCGTGGTCGTGCCAGGTCCAGCTTGGCGTCGTGACAAAGTCGCCCTCGCCGATTTCAAATGATTCGCCCTCGACGATCAGGCGGGTGCCGTGGCCTTTGAGAATAAACCGGATCGCCCCCGCCATATGCCGGTGCGACAGCGCGTCTTCTCCAGGCTTGAGTAACTGAATATTCAAGACCAACGTGCGCGATGTGCCGTTTTTGAGCGCGGGATTCCAAAGCTGAATCACGCGCCGGAACGATACGTCGAGACCGACGACCTCGCCGGCTTGCTCCATGGCGGCGAACAGGTCCTTGCCCTTCCAAAAGCAGGGCGCGAAGGAGGGCACCGGTTCGCGGGCGAAGTCACCCTGAATATTCTGCCAGTAACCTTTAAAGTTTTTGCTCTGGAGCTCGTCTTCGAAAGCTTTGAGCGCTTCAGACATGGTATTGTTCTCCTCTCGTTGGGAGTCCATCTCTAGCTCAAGTTGCGCCGACGTTGCAAGACGGTTTATGTCGACCACCAAGAAGCCGGCACGGCGCAGGCGCAACCAGAAAAGATAAGACAATCTTCACCACGAAGGACACGAAGAGCACGAAGTTTAGAAATATAATTTCCGAGTCCTTCGTGACCTTCGTGCCTTCGTGGTGAAAAAGGCTATCGTCCCAGAGTACCGAGGGACATTGGGAATCAGACAACTCGCGCCGGAGAAGACCACCAAAGGAACGGCAAATTTACTCGATGCGCTTGACCGTGATCATGTTCGTGGTGCCGGCCTGGTGCAGGGGAAGGCCGGCGGTGATGGCGACGAGATCCTTCGGTTTGACGACGCCCAATTCCACGGCTTTCTTTTGTAACAGGCGCACCATCTCGTCGGTGTTCTTGAAGCCGCGGATCGGCACCGCCTGTACACCCCAGACCAAACAGAGCATCTTGACGGTCTGCGGGACGGGGCTGACGGCGATGATCGGCTGCTGCGGGCGGTAGCGGGCGATCAATCTCGCGGTGCCGCCAGAGGTGGTGGGGATGAGAAAAGCTTTGACTTGGAGGTCCTGCGCCAGCGAGATCGCGCTGCGGCTGATCGCTTCAGGGACGGTTCTTTTGAGTCCCGCGAAGAGTTGCCGGGGTTCCAAAATTTTTTCCGTCTCTTCGGCCACCTGCGCCATGATTTTGATGGCCTCCAGTGGATAATCGCCGGCGGCGGTTTCTTCCGAGAGCATCAGCGCGTCTGTGCCATCCAGGATCGCGTTGGCGATGTCGGCGACCTCGGCGCGGGTCGGGCGCGGGTTCCAGACCATGGAGCGCAGCATCTGCGTCGCGGTGATGACCGGCTTGCCGAGGTGGTTGGCTTTCCGGATCATCATTTTTTGCACCGTGGGGATTCGCTCCTGGGCGATTTCCAGGCCCAGGTCGCCGCGCGCCACCATGATGCCGTCGACGTTTTCGAGAATGGCGTCAAGATTGTCCAGCGCTTCGTGTTTTTCGATCTTGGCGATGATCGGGACGGAAGAGCCGCGTTTCTTAATTTCGCGCCGGGCGTAAAGAATGTCTTCGCTCGTGCGCACGAAGGAAAGAGCGACCATATCGACCCTTTGGGCGATGCCGAAGGCGAGGTCTTGCTTGTCGCGGGAGGTTAGCGCGCGAATGTTGAGGCTCGATTGCGGAAAGTGAATTCCTTTGTGGGAGCCGAGGACGCCGCCGACGACGATGCGGCACTTGACCTCGTCCCCGCTGATCTGCACCGCCTCCAGTTCGATTTCACCGTCACCCAGCAAAATAGGATCGCCCTTCTTGACCGTGCGAGTGAGGCCGGCGAAGTTGACCGACACCGCGAGTTCGGTGCCGAGGATCTTTCGGGTCGTTAACACAAAAGGGCGTTGTGTCTGCAGCCGGACATGATCTCCTGCTACGGCGCCGATGCGGATTTTCGGGCCGGGAAGATCTTGTAGAATCGCGACCGGCCTATCGAGCTTGCGCTCGAGCTGGCGGATCTTTCGGATGATGCGCCGGTGAAAGGCGTAGTCGCCGTGGCTGAAGTTGAGCCGCGCCACGTTCATGCCGGCACTGATCAGCCCTTCGAGAACTTTGTCGGAGGCGCTCGCGGGTCCAATGGTGCAGACGATTTTTGTCCGACGCATTTTTTCAATCTACACGAGTCTGACCGGGAATCAATCAAAGGGAGACCGAGACGGAGATAGAGAGGGAAGCCAGAAGGTGGAAGAATGAGGGTCGAAGACGGAGGATCGAAGATGGAGGGTCGAAGACGGAGGATCGAAGATGGAGGATCGAAGATGGAGGATCGA
>ORMF010561806.1_pt1 | contig 16177 bp, 10 predicted proteins | sample 1779871 | NCBI WGS metagenome assembly ORMF01 (sample SAMEA104232316, study PRJEB22302) | groundwater metagenome | biome: forest; feature: aquifer; material: groundwater | place: USA | collected 2011-08-07 | depth 5.4 m
CATAGTAACTGTTTGCAAAGTCCCGGTCCATATCAATCGCCTTTTTGTGGTTTTCATAAGCCAGCTCAAACTTTCCTGTCTCATAATATATATATCCGAGGTTGCTGTACGGCGCGGGATTCAACGGGTTTGCCTCTATGGATTTTCTGAACTCCTGCACGGCGATATCAAAATGCCTTTCAACATAGTAGGCATTGACGCCCTTACTGAAATGTTCCTCTCCGAGCTTAATTTTCGCATATGCAATACCGGCATATGCCTGCTCCAAATGGCTTATAGGTTGAAAGTCCCTGACATTTGAAAAGGCATTTATAGCGTCCCTGTACCTGCCTGCATTGTTATACACAACCCCTAAAAATACATAGGCCCTTGATGAGTTTGTTTCTGAGATATTTCTTCTCAGTTCTTTTATGACATCATCTCTATAGGCAGCATTATTCAGGGCATTATCTGCATCCCTGTTGTATATTTCATCCACGGGACTCAAAAAGCGGTATTCAGATTCAGCTATCACATAATCATACCGGCCCCCTCTTTTTAGATAAAGCAATGAAAGGTCATCCCAGTAAACCAAGGCCCAATTCGGATGCGAAAAAAACTTATGCGCCTGAAGCTGAGAGGCTTTATCATGAGGGTTAAACAAAGGATATCCGATAAGAACAGACTCAAATCCATACGTCCCTGCAAGCTCATCCAGCATAAATACATCGCTTTGCGCAATATTGGCTTTTTCCAGCAAGTCACCCGGCAGAGAAAATCTGCCGTCAGAAAATGCCATCCTCACGGGAAAATCCCTCCATGTTATATATTGCCCCCAGTGAAACAGGTTGAACATTCTGCCTGTTATGTTCCTTTTATCCATGTACCGGAGGGCGCCTTCAGGGACAAAGCCATAGTTTACCCCAAAGCCAAATTGTTTCCGGCTGTCGCCGAAGGGTGTTACCCCGGCCAAGGCAAGTGTGGTATATAAAACAATCCAGACAGCTGTAAGGGCTGCAACAGCTCTGGTACTGAAAATCCTTAAAGGCCATTGCCATTTGGTTCCCATCGCCTCAAAAATCCCGGACAGATTCCTTGCCAGGACAGGACCTGTTATTATCCCAAGCATAGGTATAAACCGCATTGCAGTAAAGGAAAGAACAATAAAAGGCAATACCAGGAAAAGATGAATAAAGGATGGATATTTCTTATCTGTTCCGGTTGAGCCTGAATAATAAACTACGGCCCAGTTTAAAACAAATGATACAGCGACAGCCAGAGACATAAGGTACGGCCATTTGATAATCTGCCACCTTGGACGCTGAAGTTCGATAATATTTATTCCCTGTCCAACTCCGGCGTTAAGCGCGTGTTCCGCCTGCTTCGCCATAAGCAAGCTTATGAAATCAGCTCCGGCAGTATACTGGCTTATAAAATACGGGTTTACAAGTGATAAGGCAAAGGAGGCTAAAAAGATAAAGGCAATTGTCTTTATCTTTGCTCTTAGCTCCCTGCCCTCTGCTCTCTGCTCTCTGCCCTCTGCCCATATCTGCAGCATTCCGCCGGCAATAAATGCGAGGAAGGGAATAAACATGAGGTTTATGCTCGTATGCATATTGGCCCATACCAGGTGGACCAATGGAAGCAGGTAAATGTATTTTTTGTTTCCGTATAAAAATGCATTCAGTGAATAAACACTGAAGGACAGAAAGGCCATGATAAATATATCAGGTCTTTCTACAAAGCGGGGACGGGCCATGATAACAACCACGGTCATCACGCCTATTGCTGTAATATAATTTTTATACGGCTGCAGAGAGTCCCTGGTGAGGATATAGAAGGCAGTGGTTACTGCAACCGCCTTTAAGGTTATAACGCCATAAACATTAAAGGCATGGTAGGCAGCATAAAGGACCAGGCCGAAAAGCCATGAGGCATAAGCAAAGTGTTTCCCAAGCACGGGATACGTGAAAGGCTCTGTCTCAGGAAATCCCCTCAGGTTGAAAATCTCCCTGCCGATGCTCAGATGCGTCCATGCATCTGAATTCTCGATTTTTATGATAGCAAGGATAAAAACAGAAAACAGAAAAGCTGCGAAGAGGCCTTTATCTTTATAGTTCATCAAAAAATAGTTGCAACCTGAAACTTTTTACCCTTTTGAAACTTATTATTTTTGGATTTTTTTTTATTTTTTAGGCTGTTCCGCCTGTTTCTTCTTCCACTTCTCGCTTAAGTACTGAAATACCTGGACTCTTGCATTAAGCTGGTCCACAACATAAATCTTGTCTTCGCTGTCAATTGTCATGCCGGAAGGAACTGAAAACTGGGCCAGTCCCCCGCCTCCTTCCCCGACAACCAGAAGCAATTGCCCTTCTGTATTAAATATCTGGAAATTCTGGAATGCAGCGTCAATTACATATACATGGCCCTCTGAATCTACTGCTACGCCCTTGGGCCTTGCAAAGTCGCCCGGCTTATCTCCAATCTGCCCCATTTTTTTTATGCTTTTTCCTTCAGGATCGAATACCTGAACCCTGAAGTTGCCGGTATCAACAACATAAAGGTTCCCTTTGCTGTCAAGAGCAATGTTCGTGGGAAAATTTAATTTCCCTATTTCAGTCCCCCTGCCGCCTATTGTAGAGAGAATCTTTCCATCAAGGCTGTACACCCTTATATTATGCTTCTTTGTATCTGCAACATATAACCTCTGTCTTTTGTCATCAACAGCAACTCCGCTTGGGCCTTCTAATTCCGCCTTTGCGCCGATGGCGCCAATAAACTTCCCCCCGGTGTCATATATAAATATCTTGTCGGCTGCGATGTCTGCCACATAGACCCTGTCATCAGCCTGAGAAATAGCAATGCCGATTGGAATCCTGAGCTTGCCCGGGCCCGGCTCACCGCCGATAAAGTCAAGAGTGTGGTTCTTTTTATCAAAAACAAAGACTCTTCCCACATCAGTTACATAAATCCTACCTTCCTTGTCAACGGCAACACCATAAGGTTTCAGAAACGCGCTGCCGACTTCTTCTCCTAACAGGACTGACAGAAAGCTTGGCTCTTTAACATCAAGGTCAGACTCAAAAATTTCGACAAATTTCACTTTTGGCTCTTCAGGCGGCTGTGGCCAGAATATATCAGGAAACTTCCTTTCAGGCGCAGCGCATCCTATCAAAACAAAAAGGGCAAATAAAACAAGGGTAAAAAGGGGAATAAGTTGCACAAGTTTCAGAAAGGGAAAAAGTTTCAAGGTGTAACTTTTGTAACTACTGTAACTATTTAACCTTATCTTTAATGGTTTCATCTAAATGTAGCCTCCATAATTTTTCTTTCTACTATTGCAACTATTTCAACTTTTGTAACTGTTTAATCTTTTTTTATTTACCCTTTTGCAACCTTGCAACTTCTGTAACTTTTGAAATTTTTTGCCCTTTTTTATTACATTTTATGACAATTAGTACAGATGTCAAGGGCTGTATCTCCTTTATACCTGAACAGTTTTATGGAATCGGAACTGTGAGGATTATGGCAGCTTGAGCATGAGAATTCCTTGTCAGGCCGCGCAGGGTCTTTCCCTATCTCTATCTTACCCTCTTTTCTGATTCTTTTACCCTTCAGCGGATGCCCGGAAGCGCCGGCGGCAAAACTGGTTATCGCATGAGGATTTTTGGCAACATCAGCATGGCATGTCAGGCAAAGGCTGTTAATTGCTTTTCCAAAAAGATATTTTTGTTTGTTTGCATGAGGGCTATGGCAGGATGTGCAGCCCATCATCACTGCCGCATGAACATTCTTTCTGGTGAATTCTGCTTTGTCATGGCAGTTATAACACATATCAGGCTGTGAAGACGCCAACAGCTTCTCGTTGTCACCCTGATGCGGGAAATGGCAGGAAGTGCACATGCCGCCGCTCACAGGAGCGTGGACTATCTTGTTCTCGAATTTTGATTTATCATGGCAGGCAAAACACAAACCGGGCTGCGCAGACAAAAGCAGATTCCCGCTGTCAGAGCTGTGAGGAGCATGACATGACGGGCACATGCCGCCTGCAACAGGGGCATGGACTATTTTCTTTCCCGAAAAAGGTTTCCTGTCATGGCATTTAAAACATAAGTCAGCGCCAGTGGCTATAAGCAATTTCGCGTTATCCGATGTATGCGGGTCATGGCACCCCGAACACATGCCGCCTGCAACAGGCGGATGAACATTCTTCTTTGCAAACTTGACCTTATCGTGGCAGCCATAACATAAATCAGGAGCAGCCGCTGACAGCCCTTTCGGAAACTTTGAGTTTTTCTGATGCGGCTCTGTATGGCATGACTCGCAGCCCATCTGAAGCGCTGTATGAACAAATTTTTTGGTTGCCATTTGTTTATGGCATTTCTTGCAGTCAAGCTGCGCATTAACCTGTTCAGGCATTAACACACACAACAGGGTAAAAAGTGTAAAAAGTTTCAATAGTTGCAACTCCTGTAACTTTTTCACCTTCTTCCCCTCTTTAAACTTAAACTCTTTCACCTTTTACCCCTATTTAAACTTTTCACTCTTTTTAATTGTTTACCTTACCAGAATAGGCATAGTCAAGTCAATTAATACAACCGCAAAATGTTTTGTTACATTTATAAAATCTCCCTCCGCTTTGTGCGGTCCGGGCAGGAATGTTACAATTACAAAAAGTATAGTCCTTAGAGGGCGATAATACGACCCGCCAATTCCTGAACTCCCGGCTTCCCTGTCCATGAAAATATCTGAAATCTTGCCGGAAAATGAAATCTTCTCCGCTTTAGGTATAAGATATCTGTCATCCCATGTGTATCCATTGAATATTCCAACCCCATACGCAGCCAGCACAACCGCAAGCACCAAAATAAATGTAATGCCCCTTCTGAAAACACCAGCCTGAGCTTTCATCTCATGCTTACTTTTCCTTTAAATATTTTTTAGAAATAACTTCAGCCTCTTTATTTTTCCCCTGCAGCAGATAAACCCTTCGGAGCGCCTGATATGCCTCTTCCGCAGGCTCAAGCTTGATCACCTTTTTAAATGATTCTTCTGCACCCTGGAGCCTGCCTGTTGCCATATATGCCTGCCCGAGATTGAAATATATTGCCGGCGATTGCCCAAGCGACAGCCTCAATGCCTCTTCAAAACTTCTTGCAGAACCCTGCATATCCCCTGACGAATACTGTATGCTGCCGAGTATAAATCTGGCCAGCCATGAATCTTCTGCATTCTCAATGTTCTTCCTTACATCTTCAAATGCAGGCAGCATACCTGCCTTGTCTCTTTCATCAGGGCTGAACCTGTTGGTATCAGGATTAACAACATGCATCCCATATCTGTCATTGATTGCGCTGAAGCCGGCTTCGTTCCTCAGGTAAAGCAGGCTGTAATCATCCCAGTATACAAGCCTCCATTCGCTGCTCCTGAAGAGATGATCTCTGAGATTGATATCATTAGTGGGGCTGTAATTTAAAAGCACAATATTAATTTTGTATTTATTCAGAAGATACTGCCACTCCATTTCTCCTGATAATATTTTTTCGTATTCGTCAAAAAATTTTTTGTAAAAAAACCGGTTGTCTATGTATGTCCTGACGGGCGGAAAGAGTTCCCACACTATATAGCCGCCCCAGCCATGAAGATTAAACATATTCCCCTTTATCTCTTTATCTTTTATAAATTTTACAGCTCCCTCGGGGTAAGGCACGTTATCGAATTTTCTTAGATAGCGCTTGTCGGTCACTATAGAAAAAACTGCGGCTGCAATCAGAGATAAAAGAAGAAGTCTTAATAAATAATTAATTTTGTCATTCCGGCCTGCCCCGCTTAAAACAGCCACAACAACAGGCGCCGAGGCAAATATAAAATGAGGTATGCCCCTGTTTGCAATCCATGCTGCGACAGAAAAAAAGACTGCAACAAAAAGGAAATGTATCTTTATTCTCCCGATGGAAAAAAACGCAGACAGAACAAAAATACCGAAGTATATCCAGAAAGGCAGATATTTTAATGTGGTCGGAGGCAGCAGCTCCTCAACGCCAGCAAACTGCTCCGACATAACCAGAAACGGCCATATTACTGTTTTATATGTAAAGGGATTTATAAGAGATGCCAGAACTACAAGTACAAAAACAAAAAATAGTTTTTTGAGATTTGTGTTATTTTCATGCCTGAAATAAACTCCTGCGGCTTCGGTAACAAGGAAGATAGCAGGCACAGCTATTCCCCAAAGGCTTTCCGCATGAATATTAACCCAGAGCAACATGACGGGAGGCAGAAGATACAGATATCCTGTTCTCCCGTTAACATACTGATGAAGGCAGTAAAGATTAATTAAAAGAAATACATAAGAAAAATGCTGCGGCCTTAAAACAAAACGGTGCGAAGAAGCCAATACTCCAAGGGCCAGTGCAAATACAATAACCGGAATATTGTCTGAATACAACCTGACGGTTTTATAAAGCAGCGCAAAAGAAAAAAGCACCAGAAAAATCTGGAGAGCTACAAGGAGCGCCTCACCTCCTGAATTATACAGACCGTAGCTTATTGCCTGGAATAACCACTCATGATTAAGATACGGGAATTCGGGCCAGCTGCAGTTAAAATAATGGGTTGTCAGTATCGAGCCTGTCCTAAAGAGATATTCTCCTGCCTTCAGATGACCCCACAAATCATAGTCTGCCAGCCTTCTGAGGGAAAGCACGAAAACAAGGCAAAAAAGCCCTGTTATAAGCAGAATATCCAGTATTCTGGCAGCCTTTGTCTTGTATGGCATTGCATTCATTGTGGTATTATAATCAACCTTACGACGCGTAGCAAAAGAATTTTGCAAGAAAAAGACTAAATGAACCCTATTGCCAAGTATGAGTCAACGATTCCTTTTATGTCTCAACTACGGTAACATCTATTGTGAGGCAATTCGAACAATATCCTATTGAAAACGACTGTTCTTAACTGTTATATTTCATAATGCACAAAATATTTCCCGATATTTTCTCTTCCGGCAATACTATCTTAAAACCTCATATTATCCTGCTGCTGCTTGTAGCGCTTGCATTTGCAAATACCTTGCAGAATTCTTTTGTTTTTGATGATGCGTGGCTGATCGTTAATAATCCTAAGATTGATATCCCGTTAAAAGAACTGCCCTCGTTCTTTACAACTCCCATGTTTAAGGCATCCGGTCTTACTCAAGCAAAAGAAATGTATTACAGGCCGATAACGTCCCTGTTCTATGTTCTAAATTATAAGATTTGGGGACTAAATCCAGCGGGCTATCACCTGACAGGCATATTAATTCATCTGATGTCTGCAATAATCTTATACGGAACCGGATTGCTTCTGTTCGATAAAAATAAACTTATATCTCTCATGGCAGCCTCCATTTTTGCTGTCCACCCTATTACCAGCGAGCCTATGGGCGTAGCAACAGCAGGCGATATTATATATGGTTTTTTTGTAATAACGCTCATATACTTTTTCCTGAAAGAAAGGAAATATCTTTCATGGTTTGTATTTTCCCTTGCGATGTTTTCAAAAGAGGCGGCGGTATTGCTGCCTTTTGCCCTGTTAATACTTGCAACGGGTAAAAAAGGGCTAAAAAAAGGTGCCGTCGAAATAGCTCCTTATTTGGTGATTATAGCCGTATATCTTATCTTAAGAACCATGGTTGTTGATGCCTTCCTGGGGAAAAAAATGACTCAACCCCTTTTCACACAAATGCTCACAATGGCTGTTGCAACAATAGATTATATCAGGCTTCTTTTTATCCCTTTTCCCTTAAATCCTTATTATCCGCCCAGATGGTTTACCTCGGTCTTTGACCCAAGGGTTTTGACTGCCCTTGCGCTTCTGTCATTAATTTCCCTTCTCGCCTTTAAGCTGAGAAAAGACAGGGTAATGCTTTTTTTGCTGGTGTTCCCATTTCTTATGCTTGCGCCTGCAATATCCATGGTCAACAGGTTCCCAATGGCATTAGGAGAGTATGCATATATTGGTGAAAGACATTTGTATTTGCCGTTAATGTCATTTTCACTTTTTATAACTGCCTGTATTGTTAAGCTTGCCGGAGAGAAAAGAAAAAAACTTGTAGTTATTGGATGGTTATTTGTAATAACAGTATTATTAACACTTACAGTATCCTCAAATACTACATGGAAAAACAATATTACCGGTAACGCCAAAATATTACAAGCCCATCCCGCTGCTGCTTTTGCGCATTCAGATATTGGAGTGGCTTATGTAAAGCAGGGGCATATTGATGAGGCCATCAAAGAACATAAGACTGCATTAAAATTCGACCCTGATTATGCCCCTGCTTATTATAATCTTGGAGTCGCTTATGCAGAACAGGGACGTATTGACGAGGCCGTCAAAGAATTTAAGACTGCCATTAGGCTTATGCCTTCTTATGCCAATGCCCATAATAATCTTGGAAATGTCTATGCAGAACAAGGATATATTGATGAGGCCATCAAAGAATATAAGACTGCATTAAAATTCGACCCTGATTATGCCCGTGCTTATTATAATCTTGGAGTCACTTATGCAGAACAGGGACGTATTGACGAGGCCGTCAAAGAATATAAAACTGCCATTAGGCTTAACCCTGCTTATGCCAATGCCCATAATAATCTTGGAAGTGTCTATGCAGAACAAGGACGTATTGATGAGGCCATTAGTGAACTTAAAACTGCTATAGCGCTTAAACCTGATTTTGTCGCAGCACGTAATAATCTTGAAATCCTTTATGAAAAAAAGAATTCGATGAAAAAATAAACGCGAAAAAGGAACCACTACTGTCCGGTAAAAAAATAGAGGAGCCCTTTTCCTTTACTGGAAAGGAGTTCCAAACCATGAATTGTCCTTAAGATGCCTTTTTTTGTATATAATATGAAATGATAAGAAACAAGAAAGTGATAGTCGTCCTTCCGGCATATAATGCCGAGAAGACTCTTGAAGACACATACTCTGAGATACCCAAAGACATTGTAGACGAGATTATCCTTGTGGATGACGCGAGCAGTGATAAGACCGCAGAGATAGCAAAATCACTGGGGGTTAAAACCATCGTCCACCCTGAGAATAAAGGGTATGGCGGCAATCAGAAGACCTGTTACAGGGAAGCCCTAAAACTGGGGGCTGATATAGTCATCATGTTACACCCTGATTATCAATATACGCCAAAATTAATACCTGCCATGGCCTATCTTATAGAATCCGGAGAATTTGATGCAGTGCTTGGGTCAAGGATACTCTCCGGCGGCGCCTTAAAAGGCGGGATGCCTGTTTATAAATATCTGTCCAACAGGATTCTGACGCTCGTTCAGAACATACTCCTGGGCCAAAAACTTTCCGAATACCATACAGGTTACAGGGCTTTTAAAAAAGAGATTCTCGAAAGGCTTCCCCTTGAAGAAAACTCTGATGACTTTGTCTTTGATAACCAGATGCTGAGCCAGATAATATACTTCGGTTATAAAATTGGCGAGATAAGCTGCCCTGCGAAATATTTTAAAGATGCCTCATCCATAAATTTTACAAAAAGCGTCAAATACGGATTGGGTGTCCTCATGACATCATTCAGGTTCTTTCTTCAAAAGATTGGGATATCAAAATCACGGATATTTGATAAAAATGGGGAAAAACTTGTTCCATAGATTAACATAAAAACTGAATAAACCCTGAGGCTGTTACTGATTCATCAGGCGCATTTTTGTCCTTGTCATTCTAAGATTAAAGAGCGCTTCTTCCCCTTGGGATATGCCTGCAGCCGCAAGATATTCACGCTCGGCATCGGCTAACCGACCAATCTTTTCATACGCAACACCGAGATTCAGGCGCGGTTTGTATAGATTGGGTGATTTCATTGCGGTATCCTCCCAGAAAACCAGTTCATTACGCCACACATCCATCCGGTTATACGCAATGACGCTATAGTAAACGACAACGAGTGCAAATGCCGCATAACATATCTTCCTTTTCGATGGATATATTAAATGCAATAAATTCCCGGCTCTTTTCTTAATCAATTCAGCCGGTTTAACGTCTCCTGTGAGTTTTTTTACTACAAATCCGAGCAGGACAAAAAATGTTATGGCGGGAAGATACATATAACGGTCCGCATAATAGACCCTGATAGGAATAATATTCGAAACCGGAAGCAGACATATCCAGAACCAAAGAAACCAGAAACGGATTAGGGAATTCGATTTCCAGAGCACAAGGGTAAACACAGTAACCCAGGCAGCAACGGAAATAATAACCGGCAATTCGAGGAATGAGCGGTAAAGCGTTGTATCGTAATAACCGCTAAGATTAAACGGCCAAAAAATCAGCATACCATATTTCCAGAAGACCGGCATCATGGTCGGATAAACAAGTCCCCAAAGGCTCTTAATGGTAATAACGCCTCTCTCGATAGATTTGTCATTCATCTGCGACCAGATTGCCACTATTGTGGCAGCTGCGCTCAGGCCAAAGAAAGGAAACAGGGCAGGCCATTTGTATTCTTTGCGTACTATGAATACCTCGTAAGCAATCAGGATTAACGGCAAAATAATAACTGTGGACTTTGACAAAAGTGCAAACAGAAAAAAAATAATACTCAGGGAGTAAAACTTAAAAGAATTGTTATTTCTAAAATCCAGATAATAAATAATAGAGAGAAAAAAGAACAATGTCGCAAGCAGTGTCTTCCTCTCCGAAACCCACGCCACATTTTCTACATTGAGCGGATGGACAAGAAAAAGAAGGGACGCCATAAATGCAACACTTTCCGCCCCTGTTATTCTTCTTATAACTGCGTATGCGCCGCAGGCATTCAACCCGTGCAAAATAATATTGGACAGATGGTAACCCTTTGGATTGAGGCCCCAAAAAGCATAATCAAACACATAACTAAGGCTCTGAAGCGGAGCATAGTTGCCTATGAAAGTGGTAGTAAATATCCCCTTGATATTATTTAAACTTAAGCCGCGTATAAATGGATTATCAAGAACATAATTACTGTCATCCCAGCTTGGTATAAATTCAAAGAAAAGGCTCTTCCCGTATAAAACAAACGAACAAATTAACAGGACTGCATAGGGCAATATGCGGCCTGGCATTTTCATGCGCTATGAGACAACTCTGAATATTCCGAATCTTTCCACTGGCTTATTCGAAATAGTAAAAGGCTGATACCCCCAGAGGGCTGAATAATATCCCGCCCTGATATCAACTCCCATAATTTTTATCGGATACCACGTCTTTATTTCTCTTATGTCAACAAGGTCCATGCGCCTATAGAGCTTCTGGGACGGCCCCCACAATTTGGGCACATCGGCAACAATTATCAAATCGCCCTGTTTCGGTTCATTAGAATCAGATGTAAGATACCTGAAGCCGTTTTTGTCCATGTAATAATGCATCCCCCATTCGCCCATATACCAAACCCTGTTATGTGCTTCGCCGACAGTATTTTTAACCTCCCCGGCAAAATCCCTGTATGAAGAGGCGTATATATAATCTCCATAAGCGACTGCAAGTCCGAGCATAGATGTAAGCACTGCCCCTATCATTAATCCCCTCCCCCTGGCAGCACTTTTCAGGAATATAAATGACAGAGGCACAATAACAGGCATCAGATATCTGATCGCCCCAAAGGGCATTAAAAAAATATTATAAAAAATCACCGCTGCAACCCATGCAAGCAGGAATAAACTTAATACCTTATCTTTAATTTCGGTCAGTGCCGTTATTGTCATGTATATAATAAAAAAAAGACCTGATGCCGCAAGAAAAATAAGCCATAGACTGCTCCATATTGGATAACTCAGGCTCATTACAGGCGCTATTACTATCAGTCCTGATACTGCAGCTAAAAAAATATGCCTCTTTGAGGCTGTTATCTGTTTATATCTCAGCGGTAAAAGAAAGATGGCCGAAATGCCGGTGATAATAGGCATGCTTAGCGTCTTATTAAAAAGCCTGTCCGGCTGCAGCCCGCGTTTTACTTCTCCTATAAGCCCCGAAAAGGAAGAAGAAAAATTTAATATAACATAGACAAGCATCAGGGAAAATATTGCAGTTGGGAGAAAAAACATGAGCATTATTTTACGGTTAACGTTTCCCTTGATGACAAGATAAATAAAAAACACAGGAAGCAGAAAAAATGTCTGATAGGATATAAGACCTGCTATAGCCATAACCAGGAAAGATAATGCTGTCTTGCCATGAATATTTTCCCTTATTCCGGAAATTAAAAAATATGCCGCAAGTATCCATAGGGAAAGCATTGGGACATCAGCCATAAGGTTATGGCTGACCGGCAGCAAAGCTGCATTACCACAGATGATCATTAAAGCAGGGATTGGCTCTATATTTAATTCCTTTGCCAGCATGAAGGTTGAAAGAAGCAGTAGTACAGGAAAGACCAGAAAAGATATATGCATCAGATAATCCTTATAACCTGTCATAAGACTCGTAATTTTAAGATAAATGGGAATGAACGGTGGATGAGTTGAATTAAATGGGACCCAATTTTCGCTTTTATTCCCCATAAAATAATATACGAACCCGGGTTTGACTGAAAAAGAAAAATCAAGAGCTTTTGACATTTCTATGAAATTATTGTCGTCAATATGCACTGCCTTGTTTATAAAAGGAACATAAAACAAAACAAGGAATAAAAAAACAACAAGCAATATTTTTTTCATTTTAGCAATTCGAGGTTCCGGCGTACTTCAATAAAATCGGGCTGTATCTTCAGGGCCGTTTGAAATTCCTGTACTGCTTCATTTATTAGCTGCTTCTTTTTATATGCAAGTCCAAGGTTAAAGTGGGTTAATGCAGACTTTGGGGCTAATCTTAAGACAGCCTGATACTGCTCTATTGCCTTATCAGTTTCACCAAGCTTCATATAAACATCTCCAAGTTTGCTGTGGGCATCCGTATAGTTGGCATTTACCCGCAATGCCATTTTCAACTCCTGGGCAGCCTCGTTTAATCTGCCCCGATTGACATGAATACCCGCTATAGCAGTGCGGGCAAGCAAAGCAGTCTCAGAGCGGGGAATCAGCCGTATTATGGTTTCATATTCCTGAAGAGCTTCATTTATGCGACCCTGTCTGTGATATCCAACACCAAGGTTAAAATGGGCAAAGGCGGCATCAGGTGATTCCTTTATGACCTTATTATAAAGAGAGATGTCGTTTTCCCATATCCTATTTGAGAAAATGGTGATAATTGTGAATATAATTACAACCAATAACCATCCTGATAATATATATTTTCTTCTCATTTCACCTGCAAGCTTAACGGCAAATGCAGATACAAAGAGCGAAAACGACATTGCAGGTATATATAAAAATCTTTCAGCTATATATACAGGATCCGATCCTGCTACAAATGTATTAACCCTCCAGATAACAGGTGCAAGCATAATAAACGGAAATATCAGAAGGAAAAGCATTACTTTATCTTTTCTTATCTTAAATGCAAGCAGAAGAACCAGGATGAAAAGAAGCGCTGCAAGCAGAACCTTTGGCTCAAATATAGAGGGGTACCACGTTGCAGGATAAAACGGGCTTAGCGGGTAAGGGATTACAAGGAGTCTCACATAATCCAGGGTTACGACAGCCATTGTCAGGACTCGTGTAAGTACAGGCTGCGCTACTCTATCCCCCAAAATATTCTCCACCATCATTGCCCTCAAAATAAGATATATGCCAATAAGAGCCAAATAGGGAATTATTTCGATTATCCCTTTTTTAATCCCTTTTTTATGAGCCCCAAGAATCAAAAGTGCAAAAGGCAGCATCACCGCTGCTTCTTTTGAGAGCAATGCGAGGAAGAATGTAAACCACGAAAGGTATCGCTTCTCCCTTAGGAATAGGTAAAAAGACAGGATTACGAAAAGACCGAATATAGGATCTCCCGCTGCTGCCCTGCCTACCGACTCGTTATGAACAGGATACACTGCAAAAATGGAGGCTCCCATAAGCGCTATCTGATTTTCGTTCTTGAATAAAAGCAGGCCAACCCTGTACAGAACTATAGCACTACTTAAATGAAACAAGATATTTATCAGGTGAAAACCTGCCGGACTCATCCCCCATATCTTATAGTTTAAGACAAAAAGTGTAGATACAAGAGGTCTATAATATACCTGATGTTCGTTAAAGCCGGAGTTTCCCCACAGAGATTTTGTAAAGATTGCCGGTATTTTTTTTATTGGAAGGTCAATCATGGGATTATCAACTATCAATACATGGTCATCCCATACAAATGAATTCTGCAAAGAACATGCAAATGCAATTGCTACAAGCAGCGCCAAAATAACATAAGATTTCCCAGATGATACCTCCTCAAGGCTTGACCACTTCATTTAGTGATTTCCCATAGTCAGTAAAAAGCTGTCTGTCAAGGCGTTTACGGACAACATCCCTTTGCCTGTTATATTTTGGCGGAGCCATCTTGTAAAAAATATCATAATAATAGGCTGCCTGATTTAACATGCCAACATTTTCCAGATTGAGTCCAAGATTATAATATGCCTCAACGTTATTGCTATCGAGGGCAATGGCCTTTTTATATTCCTCTATGGCACTAAAGTGTTTGCTTTGCAGCATATAACAGTTTCCAAGATTATTATGCACCCTCGATTTCATCGGAGATTTTTTTGCAGCGTCTTCCCATAGATAAAGCTTTGTCTCCCATACTCTGTTCCTCTGAAATGTGGCGGCTGACAGAAGAACCATTAATGCAGCAACAATCCAGATAGCTGTTCTGGTATATTTTGTCCCATCTTTCTGCGTTGAGACCCACCTCGACAATATATCTGACACAATTATAAAAATTCCGGCAGACGCAAGATATACCCTGTGTTCATATATCAAGTCTATAATAGGGATTATACTCGACGTCGGAGCAAGAATAATGAAAAACCACAAGATAAAAAATGAACCAAGTCTCCATTTCTTGAAGAGCAAAAGAGCAGAAGACAGAAGCATCAGGAGAAATATAAAAGATAGTACAGTCTCTGCCTCAAAAAAACTTTTGCTTATCCTGAAATCATAATCCAGATTCTGATTGACCGGCAGAAATATTAATCTGATATAAGTAGTAAGCACCCTGAACTGTGTCATGAGATATTCCCATGGGGTAAACGTCCTTACTGAAAATCCCGCATCAATTCCTTTACTAAATCCGTAGAGCATAAAAATGCCTGCTGCACAAGAAAGTAAGACAAATATGCCAGGTCCCGCAATCCTCTTTAAAAAGGGCCTGTCCTCCAGAAAATAAAAATCATACAAAAGCATGACAACAGGCAATGTGATTGCTATCTCTTTGCTGTATATGGCAAGGATGCCGGAGAAAACAGAAAGAAGATAAAAGGTTAAGGTTGAGGCTGAGAAAATCTTAATCTTAACCTTAGCCTCAGCCTCCGCTGTCTGTCTGGCCTCAATATAGGCAATCAGGGAGCAAAGGTAAAAGAGCGATGCCAGAGACTCATATCTCTGCGATATGTAACTGACCGCCTCTGTCTGTACCGGGTGCAGAAGGAATATCCCAGTGGAAATCAGGGCAGTGGATAATGCACGGTCTGCATAATGGGCAGGAAGTTTTGGCGAGCGCATTGTAAGCAGCACAATGCCAAAGATCAACAGGCCATTAAAGATGTGGATAAGAAAATTTGTTAAGTGATACCACCTTACATCAAGAACCCCTAATTTATAGTTCAGTGCAAATGTAATAGTAGTAAAAGGGCGTGCTCCATTTCCTATACTTCCGGCAAGATCACGACATGAAAATTTTGAGGCACCATTGACATAAGGATTCTCAATTACAGACGTATCATCATCAAATTGAAATTCACCGTTGAAGGTCCTGCTGTAGGCAAAAACGGTCAGCAAAAAAATAATTATAAAACTAATTGCTATATGCTTTTTCTGGAATGAAGGAATCATTTCTATACAACAGCTTTAATCTATCTTGAAACTTCTTGAACTTTCTGCCTTTTTTGACCTCTTTAACCTTTTTACCCTTTTGAAACTATTTCGCCTATCTTTCTTTCTCATATATCGCCAGCTTCTGGGCAAGGTCTTTTACCTGCGTGGTAAGTCTGGTAATCTTCACGGAATAATGCAAATTAATCAACATCAGAAAAACAAATCCGAAAATAAAAAGTGTTGTTGTTGGTGTCATGGCCCCA
>ORMF012237769.1_pt1 | contig 16175 bp, 10 predicted proteins | sample 1779871 | NCBI WGS metagenome assembly ORMF01 (sample SAMEA104232316, study PRJEB22302) | groundwater metagenome | biome: forest; feature: aquifer; material: groundwater | place: USA | collected 2011-08-07 | depth 5.4 m
CGCCCGTCGGTGGCGCAGCGCTTTAGCGCTGCGCTATACGCGCCCGAGGAGCCGAAGAATTCGTGAGACGTAGTTTCGGGTTTCCTGGAAAGGCGGAATGCCGCCAAATCGGTCGACGGCCGCCTCCCCCGCGTTGTACGCCGCCAGCGCCCGCGGGAGATCGAATCGGCCCAGGAGCCGCTTCAAGTGCCTTACGCCGGCGTCGACGTTCACGGTGGGGTCGAATAGGTCAAGCGCTCCGTACCGGCGACCGGTGGACGGCATGATCTGCATCAAACCTCGGGCGCCCTTCGGTGACACGGCTCTGGAGCGGTATGCAGACTCAACCTGAATAAGCGCGTGGACCACCTTCGGATCGACACCATGCCGTCTGGCGGTCGTCACGATCAGATCCTTGAACTGTTCTGGAACCGCTGGCGGTTCGAGGAGGGCGCGCACGCGTGGCGACATCGCAGCAACGACATCCTCCGCATATTCCACCTCATCAGGTTCTACTCGCTGGATCAGGTCCTTGCTGCAGGTGATTTCGCCGCCCCCTCTCAGATGGAGCACCAAGCGATCGCCTTCGGACCGGATGGCCTTAACAGAGAGCACCCGTCCCGACGGGAAATAGACGAGCTCCGCCTGAGCCGTTATCGGCGTGCACAACGCCATGCCGGCAAGCAGCCAGCACAACGATCGACCAGAAACTTCCATCTCTCTCTATTTCGGCTCAACGAAGGCGCGGAATACCCGCACCCCCAGTTCTCGCGAATCCCTACTATCCATTTCGGGCATCGTGGCCGGCACGAACGTCCGATCCACGAAGATACGCACCTCGGTCGTGTCCGATCCACCAAGCTGGGCGGGTGTTAACGCAATCTTCCGCAAGGACGCCTGGTTGGAGGCCAGCGAGAAGCTGTCGATCACCGTGTCGCCCAGGCGAACTTCCACCTGCTGCGGCTCCGAAAATCCCCCCGGACGATCGACGTCCAGGTACAGCATCACATCGCGCTTCGGATTCCGGAAGGCCAAGATGCCCTCCTTTTTCGACCACTGCCACTCCCGCCCCGCCTCCGCCTGTTCGGTCGGATGCCACCCTTCCTTGAAGATGACGAAAAGGCTTTCACCCTGGAGCTGGAGATTGAAGCTCGCGACCTTGTACGCCCGCTGACCGCGACTCTCGCCCTGAAGAGGAAGCCGCGCGCCGGACGCGCGGGAAAACAGCCCCACTTCGATGGACGTATCACCGACGTACGGGAAACGGGGCACGAAGATCGTGCGCTCGTATTCGATGGCCTGCCCTGCCTTCCAGCTTTTTGTGGGCGTCGGAGGTGGATGATCGTCGGTCCACATCAACTCACCGTCCGTATCGAGAAAGTGAACGAACACCCAGTAATCGTCTGCGAACGGCGGCGCGTCCGGCGCGACCGTGAACCGGTATTTCAACTCGATAGGACCGCCAACCACCACCTCCGGACGGGCAAGCACCACCTCCGGCGTGGCAACGGGCGGCGCAGTGTCTACGTTGCGGCTGCACCCCGCAACGATCAGGGTCATGCTCACAGCGGCGAGAAAACGCGCCATCGAAACTGGCATCTTACTCTTCAATTCTGTTACAGTGCGGCCGGAGTCCCCACATGGCAGATGCGCTCGGATTAGTGGAAACCAAGGGCCTAATCGGCTCCATCGAAGCCGCTGACGCTATGGTGAAGGCCGCCAACGTGGTGCTGGTCGCTAAAGAGTATATCGGGGCCGGGTACGTCACGGTCATGGTGCGCGGCGATGTGGGATCCGTCAAGGCGGCCACCGACGCCGGCGCCGCCGCCGCGCGGCGGGTGGGCGAACTCATATCGGTGCACGTCATCCCGAGACCTCACGCCGAGGTGGAACGGATTCTGCCGAAGTAGCGCCGGGTCTTGCTTTGTAGCCCCGCCTCCGCAGCCGGGTCCGAAGAACAGACCCGGCCTACGTTGTCCGATGGCGAACGAACCCACATCCGATCGCGACCTGGCCTCGATTCACGAGGCGCGTACGCTCGCACGGGCCGCGCGGCAGGCGCAGTCGGTCCTCGCCGAACTTTCCCAGCAGCAAATCGACGCGATTGTCACGGCGATGGCCGAGGCTGTGACCCCCCATGCCGAAGCGCTGGCCACTCTCGCTGTGGAAGAGACCGGCTACGGCGTGGTCGCCGACAAGGTTCAGAAGAACCTGTTCAGCTCACAGCAAGTCTATGAGTTCATCCGGCCGCTGAAGACCGTCGGCGTGATCAACAGGCTGGACGATAAGAAGATCGTGGAGATTGCCGAACCGTTCGGCGTCGTTGCGGCCATCGTACCGTCCACCAACCCAACCTCGACGGCTATTTACAAGGTCCTTATCGCGCTAAAGGCGCGGTGCGCGATCGTCGTCAGCCCGCATCCCTCCGCCGCGCGCTGCATCACCCGGGCGGTTGAAATCATGGCCGAGGCGGCGCTGCGCGCCGGCGCACCTCCGGGCAGCATCGGCTGGATGACCACGGTCACGATCGAAGGAACGCAGGAGCTGATGAAGCACCGGGACGTCGCCGTCATCCTGGCAACCGGCGGGATGGGATTGGTGCGCGCCGCGTACAGCGCAGGCAAGCCCGCATACGGCGTCGGCCCCGGCAACGCGCCCTGCTACATCGAACGGACAGCCGATCTGAAAAAGGCCGTCAGCGACGTTGTTATCGGCAAAACCTTTGACAACGGCGTCCTTTGCTCGTCGCCGAACTCAGTGGTCGTCGACGAGTCGGTGTCCGAGGAAGTACGGCGCGAGTTTGTGGCACAGGGGGCGTGCTTTCTGAATCCGTCCGAAGCGGATCTCCTCGCGAAGATGCTCGTGACGCCTCAGCGTCTCACCAACCCGGCCCTGGTTGGGAAATCGGCCCAGCACATCTCTCGCGAGGTCGGAATCACCGTGCCTGCGGAAACCCGGGTGCTGATTGCCGTCCTTACCGGCGTCGGTCGGGACTTCCCGCTCTCAATTGAGAAGTTGTGCCCGGTCTTGTCTTATTACGTCGTCCGGGACTGGCAGGAGGGCTGCGAGCGCTGCAAACAGATCCTCCGTTACGGCGGGATGGGCCATACGATGTCCATCCATTCGAAAAACGAGGATGTCATCCTCCAGTTCGGGCTGAAGAAACCGGCATTCCGCATTTGCGTCAATACGCCGACGACTCACGGCTCCATCGGGCTCACCACAGGCCTCGACCCGGCAATGACGCTTGGCTGCGGTGGATGGGGCGGCAACATCACGTCGGATAACATCACGCCCCGTCATCTCCTCAACATCAAGCGCCTGGCGTACGAGCTGCGGCCGGCCAAAGCAAACGTCGGGGCCGACTTTAATCGGCTCAACGCGAGCCGGCTGAAGCCGGCCCCCACGACTGCTCCGGCCCTTCCACAGCCTCCGGCGCGGGTGACCAGCAAGGGCATCCCCGCACAGACGCTTGCGGAACGTATCGACCAGTTCCTTGCCTCGCGGGGGATGAAAGGCGGAGGCGGCAACGAAACCGCGGTGAAAGCCGATCCACCGCTGGCGGCTCCCACGCCGCCGGCAGGCGCTGTGGCGGCCGAGTTTGTGTGCGAAGACGACGTCCGCACCGCAGTCCGCGACGGTCGCAAACTTCTGATTGGCGAACGCACCATTGTCACCCCAGCCGCACGCGAGCTGGGCGATGAGAAGAAGGTCTTCGTCCAGGCCGACTGGCGCTGAGCCGGCTCCTCGCCACTGTTCAGCTGTAACTGCTGAGTCCACTGGACTTAATTGACCCGTCCAAAGCGGAATGGTAGAGTACGAGCTCATGCAGCGCCCGCGATACAGCCTCGCCGCGGCCCTCGTGGCCATCGGACTGCTCACGGCGGCGTGCGCGACCAGGGTCCAGCCGACGACGGTGCTCGCGCCGAAGGAAGCCCCTCAGGTCGTGTTCACCGCTCCTGCGGCCCCTGCTCCCCAGCCGCCCGACCCGTTTGCCGAGTTGATCCTGCTGTCGACCGACCATTTCGAGGCCGGACAGCGCGAGTTGACACTTGGCCACCTGGAACAGGCTCGCTCCGCATTCAACCAGGCACTCGAGGTGCTCCTCGAGTCGGCAAACGGAGCTAGGTTCGAGCCGCGCATCCGCGAACATTTCGATCGCTTGGTCGAGCGGATCAACGCCCACGAGCTCATCGCCCTCGCGCAGGGTGACGGATTCACCGAGAAAAAATACGATCCCGCCTCAATCGACGAGCTGCTGGCAGTAACCACCTTCCCTACGCCCCCGCCAACGGCGGAAACGGAGAAGGCGGTCGCGGCAGACATGCAGGAGACGGTCCATGATATCGATATCCCCTTGAATGCAAAGGTGTTGTCGTTCGTGCAGCTGTTCACTGGTCGCCTCAAGACCTATCTGGAGGAAGGGCTTGGGCGCGGCGCCCGTTATCTCCCGATGATTCAGAGCATCTTCCGCGCGGAAGGATTGCCGCTCGACCTCGCCTACGTGCCGCTCGTGGAGAGTGCGTTCAAGCAGAATGCGCTATCGCGAGCCAAGGCTAAGGGGATGTGGCAATTCATGCGCGGGACAGCGCTCGAAAACGGCCTGAAGCACGACTGGTATATCGACGAACGGGCGGAGCCGGAAAAGGCGACACGTGCCGCCGCCAAGTACCTGAAGTCGCTCTATGCCATGTTTGGCGACTGGCATTTGGCGCTCGCCTCCTACAACGGTGGCCCCGGCCGGGTGCAGCGGGCGATCAAGCGTTCCGGACGCCCCGATTTCTGGAAGCTGACCGCGTCAACACGCTACTTGCCCCGCGAAACACGGGACTATGTGCCGCTTATTCTCGCTGCCGTAGTCATCGCCAGGAATCCTGCACAATACGGCCTCACTATCCAGCCGGACGCGCCCTCGCCGGAGTTCGAGGAGGTCACGCTGCCAACGGCGGTGGACCTGCGGCGGATTGCCGAATGGACGGCCTCCCCAATTGAAACAATTCAAAATCTGAATCCGGAACTGCGGCGATGGACCACACCGGTTCGAGCCGCCGACTATACGTTGAAGGTGCCGGCGGGAACGGTGGTGACGATCCGCGACCGCCTGGCGGAAACGGACATGAGTCAGCTCGCTCCTCTGAGCTGGCATTCCGTCAAAAAGGGAGAAACGCTGGCGACGATTGCCCGCAAGCTGAAGGTGAGCCGCAGCGATTTGGCGGAGGCGAATTACCTGTCAATCCGGTCGAAGGTCCAGCCCGGCGGACAGCTCGTCATCCCGCGGGCGCCCACGCTGCTCCAAGCCGCGAGAACGGAGAATCCGCCGCCTGTGGCAGAGTCGCGTCCGCTCGAAACGGGGGTTGCAACGGTCGCAACGGTCGCAGTTGGACCAACCGCCGAGCGTTCCGAATCAACAAAGCTGATTTATCGGGTCAAACGAGGAGACACCCTTTTCTCAATCGCACGGGTCTTCCGGACGTCCGTTGCCGCCCTCAAGAGTTGGAACCGGCTGCGAACCAACGCGATTAAGGCCGGTGACCGACTGACTATCTTCACGACCCGAGCAAACGCCGACTGACCTAGGCGCGCGGGATCACTCGCCGGCTACGGGAGCAGCCCCGAGGGCTGCTCCACCCCTGACCCTAGGCACTCGCCGCACCTCGCCCATCTTCGACTCTCGCTGTCCGCGCGCGCAGCTGCTTGATGCTCTGTTCGATGCGTTCGGCGAGTTCCCGCTCGTACTTCAGACTCTTCAGCGTGTTCTGCGCTTCCTGCATCGAGAACTCGACGAGGGCAAGCTGTTCGGCAACATGGTCGATGACCGTCTTCTGCTCGCCGAGGTGTTCGAGATTCACCCGGACATCCTCGAGGAGGTTCGAGATGAGATTCGTCTTCGTTTGCACCTCGTCGACAACGCGGCGACGGGCCTCGATCGCCGTAATCTTCTCCTCGGTCTCCGACGCCTTGGCGAGAAGCTCCTGCACCTGCTGGCGCAGGGCCGTGACGTCGTCACGGTGTTCCGTGACGTACTGAAGGTCTGCCTTGCTCCGGGCGCTGATCTGATGGACATTGTCCACCTGCGCCTTGACCGCCGCAATGACGGCGTCGCGGTCAACGATCCCCTTGATCTTCTGATCCAGCTCGCCCGATTTCTGGGCGAGATCGGCCATCCGAATCTCCACCGCAGCCACCTTCCGCTCCGAGAACGCGAGTTGGTTACGGCGCTGCTCGAGCTGCTTGAACAGCCCCTCGGCGCGCTTCAGTTGATCCTCGGTCGCGTCCACCTGCGCCACCGCGTCGCGCTGTCTCGCCTGAATCCGTGCGAGCTCGGCAATCAGTTCGTCCTTGACTGCCCCTGAGCGCGCCACCTCATCGCTGAGCGCCTGCGTTTGCTTCATTCGATCACCGACTTCACTCGCGAGCGTGCGGCTGGCCTCCACCAGCTCAGAGAGGCGTGTCTGCTGGTCCGTAATGGCAGCCTCGTCGCGCTTCACCTCTTTCATCCGCGCTTGCGTCTTCTGCAGCTGCTCGTCGAGGGTGGCGAGTCTGTCGGCAAGCGGGAGTACTTTCCCCTGTAGTGCTGCGACTGCTTCGGCCTTCTGCTGCGCATCGATCATCTGCGCGGCAACCCCCTCGCATTGGCTCTTCAGCGTATCGAGTTCGGTACGCCGTCCGAGCTGCTCGCCCAGCTTCCGGTCGACATCAACGGTCAACACATGCAACGAGTTGATCCGGGCCTCCAGCTTCTCGACGAACTGCACACGTGCTGACACGCGCGTCAGCTGCGCGTCGAGCTCGCCGGCCATCTCGCCGAGCCGCGTCGCCTGCTTCATCCCGTCGTCGACCGTTGCCAGCTTCGCGTTGATCGCGTCCATCGTCGCTTCGAGCTGCGGCGTGCGGGCGCCGAATGCGGCCATCCGCTCGCCGAACGCTTCGAGCGCGGCTCGATCCGCTCCGATCTTGTCGCGCAGCCTGGCGGCATCGGCATGCGACTTGTGAAAATCCTGCATGTCCTTGCGGAGCACATCGACGTCCTGACGGCTCTGCTTCAACGCCTCATAATGGAACGTCGTGCGCTTGGAGAGGTCCTCAACCTGCGCGAGCCGCTCTTGCAGCGCGTCGAGCGACGTCTGTTTGCGCGCCAGGTCGTCGGCGTGCTCCGACAATCCCTGAAAGTCCTTGTTCAGGACATCCATCCGCTGGTGGAGCTGCGCGAGGTTTTTCTCCTTGGTCATGAGCGCTTCCATGCGCCCCTCGGCCTCGCCGACGGATCCCTGCAGAGAGCGCAGGCGCTGATCGAACGCCTCGAACTCCTTCTTCTCGAGCGCCAGCTTTTCGAAGGAGCCGCGCACGGCATCGAGGAGCGCGCGTCCATCTTTCTCGAACCGAGCCGACTCCCTGCTCATTTCGTCGCGCGCTTTTGTGGTGGCCTCGACCTTCGCGTTGGCCTCCCCAACGAGTGCCTCCACGCGACCGATCGCTTCCTCGGCGCGTGCGGCCTGCTTCAGCCCCTCGTTCAGCTTGGTGATCTGGACGTCCATGTTCCAGACCATCTCATTGAGACGGTTCGCTTCGACCACGGCCCGCTCGACGCTGTGCTTCTGGCCTTCGAGCGCCTTCGCCTTCTGCGACACGTGCTCGGCCAGCGCGTTGAGCGTCGTGAGCTTTTCCTCGGTCGTCTTGCTCAGCTCCTGAAGCTGCACGAGCGGCCCGAGCTTCTTTTCGAGCTCCTTGACCGTTTCGCTCGCGGCCACTGAATCCTCACGCGCTTCCTTTGATGCGTCCCGCAGCCGCGCGTAGTCCTGTCCAAGCTGACTTGCGGTGCCGCGTAGCTGCTCGAACTCGCCGCGCACGCCGCCCGCCTGCTCCACGGTCTGTTTCATTTCGGCCTGTGCTTGGCGGAGCTGCGCTCGGAACTCCTCCAACGCGGAGCGCTCCCGTTTCAGGGAATCGATGCTCGCCTGCGTTTCCAGCGCCTGCGAGGACAGCTGCTGGACCGACTGACGATGCTTCTGGAGCTCACCGTCCGGCGCCATCAGCTTCTCGGCAGCCTGCTGCGCCTGCCCGGCCGTATCGAGGAGCGCCTGAATACGCTTGTCCACCTCGGCGAAGGTCCGGGCGCGCTCCTCGAGCCCTTCGAGGCGCTTACCCACCGCCTCCAGCTTGCCGGTGGCCGTTGTCGCCTTGTCGTCGACCTGCTCGAGCGCCTTTCCGACCTGTGCGAGCTTGGAGCTGCGCATCGAGATCTGAGTGAGCATGGCGCTCAGCGCGCTGCGCTCCTCCTTGGCGGATGCGATGAGCGTCGCAAAATCTTCTGCCTGTTTCTGCGTTTTACCACCAGCAAGACCTTTGAACGCATCGAGCATGATCAGACCTCAGTGTTTCTAGTGGAGATGGCAGGGGCGAGCCTGCCGAACCGCGGGAAGAGAATAACGGCAGCCATCACTAAACTCAAGACGGGCCGGTATTTCTCGTTCCAACCGACACACCCGGCAGGAACTGCCGTCTCGCGCCGCGAGGCCGCGGCAGATCCTCTCGGCGTCGTCGGCCTTCGACAGGCCTTCCAAGTCTTTTCGAGCGAGTCTGTATCTTTATCGGTGCGGGTCAGCGCTTGCAGGAGCCCGGTCGATGCTCGCCAGCCTTCGCAGCGCCGCGGTCCTCGGCGTCGAGGCCTATCCGGTGCACATCGAAGTGGATGTGTCCTTTGGACTTCCTGCCTTCACGATGGTCGGTCTTCCCGACGTGACCGTCCGGGAAAGCCGCGATCGGGTTCGCTCCGCCATCCGCAACTCGGGATTTGATTTCCCTCAGCACCGGATCACGGTCAACCTGGCGCCGGCCGACGTCCGCAAGGCCGGCTCCTCCTTCGACCTGCCGATTGCACTGGGATTGCTCGCGACCACCGGTCGTCTCCTGCGACGCTGCGTTGACGACACCCTAGTCCTCGGCGAGCTGTCACTCGACGGCGGAATCAATGCGATCCGTGGCGTGCTCCCGATCGCCGTGGCCGCCCGTCGGTCGGGATTGATGCGGCTTCTCCTTCCTCCTCCGAACGCTGCCGAAGCCAGCGTTGTCAGCGGGCTCGACGTCCGCGTTGTAACCTCGCTCATCGAAGCCGTCGATGCCCTCAACCACCCGGATGCCGCGCGGAGAGCCGATCCTGCGCCAGTCTGCGCCGGCAGCGCGCTTCCTGCTGAGGGAGATCTCGCAGACATTCGCGGCCAGCTGCTCGCCCGCCGAGCTCTCGAGGTGGCTGCAGCGGGCGGTCACAATCTCCTGTTCGTGGGACCGCCAGGGGCCGGCAAGACGATGATGGCGCGGCGGATGGCGGGCATTCTGCCGCCGCTCTCCTTCGACGAGTCGCTGGAGTGCACGTCGATCCACTCTGTTGCGGGGCTGCTCCCCGCCGGCAGTGGTCTGCTCACGGTTCGCCCCTTCAGAGCGCCGCACCACACGATCTCGCACGTGGCGCTGGTCGGCGGCGCCGCCACGCCGCGGCCTGGTGAAATCAGCCTCGCGCACAACGGCGTGCTGTTCCTCGACGAGATGCCCGAGTTCGACCGCCGCGTGCTGGAGGTGCTGCGACAACCGATGGAGGAAGGCCGCGTCACGATTGCGCGAGCTGCCCGCACCGTCCTTTTTCCAGCCGGGTTCGTGCTCGTCGGAGCGATGAACCCGTGTCCCTGCGGTTATCACGGCGACGAGCGCCGCAGATGCCGGTGTACGCCGCTCCAGGTCGAGCGCTATCGGGCCCGGCTTTCGGGTCCGCTGCGCGACCGCATCGATCTGACCGTGGAGGTCCCCGCTCTGCCCACCGCCGCGCTCACCGACGCGCCACCGGGAGAGTCATCCCGTACGGTACGCGCCAGAGTGCTGGCGGCCCGCGAGACGCAGGCCACACGGTACGCCGCCCATGCATGCCGCGTGAACGCCGCCCTGCAGGGCAATTTGCTCCGACGGTACTGTCACCCGACGTCCGCGGGACGCGCACTGCTCCGCTCGGCGGCGGAGCACCTCGCCCTCAGCGCCAGAAGCTACGGTCGGGTTCTGAGGGTCGCACGGACGGTTGCCGATCTCGCCGAGGCCGAGACCGTGGACGCCGACCACATCGCCGAGGCGCTGCAGTATCGGCTGATTGAGTGACTTGAGGCTGGACCGGTTCGCCAACGCGCTGTTGCCGCTAGCTGACCGCGCTTTCCACGACATTGGGAACTGAGCTAGATAGAGGTCAGAACTTAAACCTCAACTGCACTTCTACCCGCCGGTTACCTGCTTCCGGAGCCGGCGTGTAGGCATCTGTGAGCGCAGTTGCGCTCCCGAAAAAGGGTGAGGTGAGGTTGCCGACGGGCTTCGCCGGATTCACGCGGTTCAGCAGATTCCGGACAGAAACCAAGAATGTCACGTTGTACGGCTTTTCAGCCCCGGACGATGTGGCACCCTTGGAACCAGGGCTCTTGCTCCTGCCAAAGCCGACGATTCTGCTCAAGCGAAAGTTCACAGTGAAGTAGCCGGGCGTCGTGGCGTAGTTGCGTGGCACGATCTCTTCGCCAGGCGGGGGATTCGGATCCAACGCACCGAAGTGCGTGATGACAGTGCCAAGACTGTTGAGATGGGTCGCCAATGCCGGCCGTTCTGTCAACAATGTGTCTCCGTTTGTGTCTCTGCCTGAAGTGATGTTGAACGGCGTTCCCGAACGAGCAACCATAGACGGGCTGAACTGAAACCCACCGGGCGCTGCGATCGTCGCGTTCAGCACAAGGCGGTGCCGCTCATCCAGGATGGAGCGCCCGTACTCTAGGCTGTCGTCATACGGATCGGCAGGAAACGTCGCCGGGCCATCCGTATCGCTGTTCGCATAATTCAAGACGTACAGGACAGAAAGAGTGACATTCTTGTGGAACTTGCTGCTTATATTCGTGTTCCACTGGCTTTGCGTGAGACTGCCGCTCGATTCGTACACGAATATATTGCCCGGGCCATAGGGCCGAATCCCGCTTGTCGAATCGCCGGCCACAAATGTTCCAGGCAACGGGGCGTTGATGTTGCGAGAGCGCAAGAAGTGCAGGCCGCGGGAGATGGTGAACGTGCTGGCCACCGTCGTCTTGAAAGGCAGCAGGCGTTCGATCCCGATCGAGGTCTGGACGATGTAGGGTGCGCGCAAATCCGGAGCCACCTGCCGGATGGTCACGGGCAACGGGTCACCGAGTGTCTGGACCGAGGGCACCGTCGGGAAAAAATTGGGATTTCGAACCAGGTACTGCTGCTGATTCAAGCCGTTTGACCGGACCGCCTGCAGCGTCAGCTTTTCGCTGAAGCGATCGTAAAAGATTCCGGAGCCGAATCGCAACGCAGTTTTCCTCTTCTTGGGATCCCCCGGGGCCCAGGCAAAGCTGATCCGCGGCGCAAGGTCCTTCCAAAAGTGAACGTTGTTTTGCCATTCGTAGCGCAGCCCAAGGCTCAGCCTGAAGTCCGGGCGTACTATCCAGTCATCCTGAAAAAACACGCCCAGGTCCGCCTGGCTGACGTCCGCTCTTGGGTTGCCTGACGTTATGGAGAACTGGCTGGCGCCACCGCCGAGTGCGCTGATTTGCGCCGGCGTAAGGCCCTGGCCTTGGAACAAAACCGTGCGGCGATACCGTTCAAGCGCCGTGAGCGGTATCGACACAGGCTGGCCCGCTGCGCCCAGAACAACTTGGTTGTTCGCATCCAACTGTGGCCCCGTGCCGCTGGAAAACCGAAACGTGCCGCCCAAATTCTGCCGCGAGACATCGGCGATGGTGACGGCACGGAACCGCGCACCCCATCTGCGCGAGTGCGCACCGGAAAGGCGCTGTGTGTAGTTCTGGATTTCCCACCGGTCCTGGTTGATAGAGGAGTGTCCGATTTCCGTGCCGCCTCCAATGAACGCGTCGCTGACGTTGATGGTGGGCACGGAGCTGTCGCCAAGCGATTCCGTAGAGGTCCGCACGAACTGAAGGCGCGTTTCGTTGATCGTCTGCGAATTGAGCACGGCTGTCTCTGTCAGTTGAACCATGTGTTCGGTTTCCGATGTGCTGTAAGCGCGCACAGGCAGCGAGAGCTCGCCAATACCGACGCGGTCACCGCCAATGCGGGTGCTCGTGTAGCGACCCACCAGGGTGTTGTTTTGACTCAACTGGTAGTCGAGGCGAGGAGTAATGGTTGTGCGGCGCTGTGGGCGGTTGACTGCCTCGCGGAGCGGCGTGATGTTCAGAGCAGCATCCAGAACCGTCGCGTTGATCACCGCCTTAGTGTCGAGCTCCCGCGTTTCCAGGTCCACGGTGAACGAGGCGCGTTTGCTCAAAGGCCCACCCAGATTCCCCCCATAAAACGATTCCCGGAAGAGCGGCCGGCCCATCGGATAAAAGGGGTTGCGCGCATTGAAAATGCCGTTCCCGAAGTTAAAGAACGCCTGGCCCCGGAGCGTGTCCGACCCTGGCTTGGTGAAAACGTCGATGCGTCCAAAGCCCACGCGATCATTTACGGCCGAATAGGGGTTTTGATTGGTGCGGAACTCGCGAATAGACGCTTTAGGCGGAAGGCGGGCCTCAGTAAATCCATCAACGAACATATGCGTGCCCTGGGGAGCTGTGGAGGACCCCGCCAGTGCCGCCAAATCCGCAGCCAGGTCGTCGGGATCGTCGGGGAACGCCTCGGAATCGCCTGGGAGGACGACGGTGCTCCCATGAAAGGTGGGTTCCTGCTGCGTTATCGTGATTTCCTCTTTGATTGGCGCGATGCTCAGCGAAATGCGAAGGGTCCTACTGGTGCGCCCAGCGGCAATATCGACCTCAGTGTTTTCATACGGCGCAAACCCGGAAAGAAAGGCGCGTACCGTGTAGCGGCCCGGCGCTAGACCTCTGAAAACATACGTGCCTGTCGCATCGGCTGCGACAGTGACTGTGGTCGCTCGGACATCAGTAAGCGTGACGGTGGCGCCAGGAAGGGCCCCGCCGGTTGCATCGATGACCCGCCCTCTTACTATCCCTATCCCCGCTCCCTCGCGACGCGCGCCTGTGGTATCAGTCGCCTCCTGCGCAACCACCGTGCCGACCGCCAGCACCGGCGCGAGCAAGAAAGCAGACAGCCGAAATCCTTTTCGCACCCGATGTTCAAGGCAAGGTGATATCGAAGAAATTCCATGCACCGCCGATTTGGGTTTGGTCCTGCAGGGCTTGGCCCAGGAGCGGCTCGATGCCTGCCACCACCACAATGGCGGTGACACGGGACGGCTCCGCTCCTACCGTACACAACACGACGATGGCCTCGTCTCGCTTTAACTCACCGAACTTCACCACAGGCATCCGCTCAAGATCCGTCTGGCTACCGCCGCTCGTCGCGCCTTGGGTCGGTCCCCCGCTTGGCCGCCCTCCTGACGCGGTGCCGCTGCCGCTTCCCGGCGGGCGGTTCGTCGTTGCGGCAGGCTGTGCGCCTTGGGTCGGGCCCTCATTGGGCCGCCCTCCCGCTGCCGTACCGCTCCCGCCTGCCTGCGGGCGATTGGTCGCTGCCGGCGCCTTCGTCGGTGGGGGCAAACGGCGCACCATGGTATCGGCAGTAATCCGCACGGTGAGTAGCTTCTTGCTTTGTAAATCGGTAATCCGAATTTCACCGGCGGTGGCATCGATCGCACTGATAATTCCTGGAATACTGCGGAACGACCCCGCGACAATCTCTTCTGGCCTGACGCGCGTGCCGTCGGAGTTCTTATCACCGAGAATGCGAAGGGAGTCACCGACTTTCAGCTCGGCGAACGAACTTGGTTTGGCTTGAACAAGCAGAACCGAGTCCGCCGCGTAGCGGTGAATGACCGCCTTCTCAGAGGGCTCAATCACCAAGCTTCTGGTCCCTGCGGACGAGCGCACCGCTAGTGTGATCTCTTTAGTGTCTGCATTGAGTGCCGAGACAGTGCCCGCGATAGCCCGCTTCTGCCAGTCCGCACGTTTGCGCTCCCGTGTCTGCGCCAGATCCGCTTTGGTCATCACGATGACGGCCACAGCGGGAATCGACTTCTGATCCTCAGCCAACCGTCCTCGCGCTAACACGCGGTCGCCCACACCGATTTCGGCAGGAGTGATCTTGACAGCTTTTTTCAGGTCCGTTTCGCCCGGCGGGACGCGCAGAACCTGCGTCGTGTCTTGCAGAATGACGGTGACCCTGCCCCCAGCATCCGTTTTGAGCCCAATCTCTTTGGCGGCGGGACTGATGGCTGTTACCTCCCCAATCACGCGCTCCAGCGAAGCACCCGAATTCCCCACCCTTTCCGGAGCCGGCTCCGGCAGTGAAACCTGAGCCTCTCCCGGAACTGCGGTGGCAAGCCCCAGTACCAGCACCGCTACCACGAACACCAACGTGTGCCCGAGAAGGCTCTGTCCGTTCATTGGACCCTCACCCACTCTTTCTTCTTGCATTCAACGAGCGCCCGTTCGCCGCGGGCCACGAGGTTCGTGGGGAGAAGCACCGTGTCCGCCGTACCAACGTGCCGGCGAGGCTCCTCAGGGAAAGGCGTGTGGCACTCGTTTCTGAATGTGCCATAAAGGTCAAAACTAGCATGGAAGTTGCGCTTTCGGGCCGTCGGTTTTCATAACTCTGGTCCAAGCTCGAGCCTTCGATTCCGTAGGTAATCGCCCGGCCTCCGGATCTCACTCGGATAGCCCGGCGGGAGCCACTTTCGTCCTCGCAAGTGCACGTGGCAAAAAGGCAACGCCGGGATGTCCTATGCTTTTGGATGCCTTTGGGGAGCGGTTTCACCAAACCTTCGCATGAGTGAAGGTTCGCCTTTGAATGACCGACAAGTCCTGTGTTAGCCTGACTGACTGCTGCTGAGCTCCCGCCCGGTAGCCGCTGGCTCTAAAGATGAAATCTCGACGCTATACCATCGTTGTCGCTGATCGTTCGTCCGGCGTCCTCCGCCGGGCCACGATTTCTGTACGACCGCTGGCGATAACGTTCTGCGCAGTCCTCGCGCTGCCCATCCTCATTGGACTCGGCGCGGCCTGGAAGGCCAAGAGCGACGTCTCTGATCTGGAAGCCAGCTACGCCGCACTCGAGCTCGAAAACACGAGCTACCGAGCGGCTACGGAGGCGTTGGCGGGACAAATACATTCATTGCAGTCCGCAGTGACCGATCTGGGCTCGAAGTCGACGCTCGATCCCAATCTCGCTCGCGCGATTGAGAAGCTGCCCGCGAGGGTGAAGTCCCGCGCGATGGGGGGCGGCAGCACCGAAGTGGAGCGGGCGACCCGAGCGGCGCTCTCCGCGATGCCGAGGCCGGAGGACACGTTCGGCCTGCTGCGAACGCTGCTCGAAGGGCTGGAGACCCGTCTGCACATCGTCCGCACAGCCGTCGATCGCAGGAATGCGCTCGCGGCGGCCACGCCTTCGATTTGGCCGGCCCACGGATGGCTGTCTTCGACGGTCGGGATGCGGAAGGACCCGGGGACCGGCGGCGCCGATTTCCACAGCGGGTTGGATATCGCCGGCGACAAGGGGGACCCTGTCTACGCCACTGCGGCGGGCAAAGTCACCTTCGCGGGGTATCAGGGAAACTATGGAAAGCTCGTGGTCATCGACCATGGCTTTGGCCTTCAGTCACGATACGGCCATCTCTCCAACTACAAGGTGGGCGCCGGCTTTCACGTCAACCGAGGCGACCAGATTGGACAGGTCGGTGCGACCGGCCGGACCACAGGATCGCATCTTCATTACGAGGTGCATGCCAACGGCCGGCTCCTCAACCCGCTTCAGCTCCTCACGCAGACACCGCGCGGCCGCTAAGCGCCGGATAATCAGCGGTTTCCTTGCCCTTTCCCAGGGCGTTCGCTACAATCCGAAGACACCCTCGGGCACTCTGACGCTCTCCTTGCATGCTCGGTCAACTCCTCGCGAAAGTCATCGGCACCCAGAACGAGCGTGAGCTCAAGCGGCTGATGCCGCTCGTCGGCCGGATCAACGCGCTGGAGCCCTCGATCGCGCCACTGACCGACGAACAGCTCCGCGCCAAAACCGCCGAATTTCGCAAGCGCCTAGCCGACAACGACACGGTCGACGATCTGCTTCCCGAGGCATTCGCAGTTGTTCGCGAGGCGGGCCGCCGCGTGCTGAACATGCGGCACTTCGACGTGCAGCTGATCGGCGGCATGGTGCTGCACAGCGGCAAGATCGCCGAGATGAAGACCGGCGAGGGA
>ORMF010405585.1_pt1 | contig 16166 bp, 13 predicted proteins | sample 1779871 | NCBI WGS metagenome assembly ORMF01 (sample SAMEA104232316, study PRJEB22302) | groundwater metagenome | biome: forest; feature: aquifer; material: groundwater | place: USA | collected 2011-08-07 | depth 5.4 m
CAACTACCTTCAGGAGTTCCAGGACCACTTTAGCTGGTTCCGCGGCCGTCACAATCTCAAAATCGGCGGCATGGTGACCAGGGTCGAGTGGGACGACTATCAGGCCAGCGCCAATCTGTTTGGGAACCTGAACTTCACCAACCGGTTCACAACCGAGCCATACGCGGACTTCTTGCTGGGCATACCGACTACCGCCTCGCGCGCATTCCCACCCATCCGAGTCGACCGCCTGCGATATCAGTATGACTTTTTCTTCGCCGACGATTTCAAAGTGAATCCGCGCCTCACGCTCAACTACGGAATCCGCTACGAGTTCCATCCGCTGTGGATCGAGGAGCACGGCTTGGGGGCCATGTTCGATATCGGAACCGGAAAGATCGTCGTCGAGGATGGGCAGCTTTCCAAGATCAGCCCGCTCATGCCTCGCGGCTACGTGGACGTAGTGGAAGCCAAGACGGTCGGATTGCCGGCCAGGACCCTCGTCCGGAACGACCGCAATAACTTCGCCCCGCGCCTTGGCCTTGCCTGGAGGCCTTGGGGCAACCACACCGTGTTCCGCGGCGGCTATGGAATCTACTTTGACGTTGTGCCCCGAAACATTACTCAGGGCGGCATCCCCTACGTGATCAACGAGCCGGCCTTCACCAACGACGCCGCCAATCCATCGGTCGTGCTGCCGCGAGTGTTTCCATCGACGGGTTCGGCCGCGGTTTCGACCGTGGGCCTGCCCGCGGCAATCAACCCGCGGCTCAAAATGCCGTACAGCATGCAGTGGAACTTCACTGTGGAGCATTCCAAATGGGATACTGGTTTCCGGGCGTCCTACATCGGAACCAACACACGCCAGGGCGATTGGAGCTACGACATCAACCAGCCCCTTCCCGATAACCGCCCGTTCGTCGACAAGCCCCGGATGTTTCCCCAGTATCCGGGTATCAGCTATTTCACCAATGGCGCCGGACATCAGTATCACGGCTTGACGCTGGAAGCTGAGCGGCAGATGTCGAAGGGACTGTACCTGCAATCATCGTGGGTGTGGGCACGGGACATTGGCGATCTCAATCGCGGCGCCTCGCCGGAAAACGCGTTTGACCGGCAACGCGAGAGGGCGGTGTGGGAAGACATCCCGACAAACCGGGTGACCATGAATTGGGTTTACCAGTTTCCATTCGGACGAGGCCGTCAATACTTGGGCAGGGCGAATCGTTGGGCCAACCTGGCTGTCGGAGGCTGGGAGGTGAGCGGAATCTACAGCCTCTACTCCGGTCAATTCCTGACACCACTTTGGTCGGGCCCGGATCCGACGGGGACGGCATTCACCACTTCTCGCACGCCGGCGAACGTCACGCGCCGCCCGAATCACCTGAGCGACGCCAATCTTCCCAGCCAGCAGCGAACCGTCAACAAGTGGTTTGATCTGGCGGCCTTCGCCGCTCCCAGCGCCGGGCAGTTTGGATCGGCCGCGAAGGGCGTGATCAAGGGCCCGCGAGTGAACGTGTGGCACGCCGGGTTCATCAAGAACTTTTCCTTCTTCGATCGCGGCCCGCGTCTTCGCTGGGAACTCACGGCGACCAACTTCTTCAATCATCCCAACTACAGCAACCCGAATACGAACATCACCAACCTGACCCAGGCCGGCGTGATCAGCGGTGTTGGCGGAGTGAACGGGGCCTCAACCGGAGATCAGCCCGGAGCCCGCACCTTCCGCATGGGCTTCCGCGCGGACTGGTAGCCGGTGCCATACACTGGAGGCAACAACAGCTGATCCCAAGACCATGAAAGCAAGCGTGTTATGCTTGTAATGTCAATACTTGACAGTTGTTGTTAATGACAGTATTGTACGGGTATGAACGTGAATCTCGGAACCGTGTTCGACCAGTTCGTTGCCGACCTTCTCAAGACCGGCCATTACCAGTCCCAAAGTGAGATTCTGCGGGAAGGTCTGCGGCTTCTCAAAGAGCGTGAAGAATTGAAGCAACTACGGCTGGCCGCGCTGCTTAAAGAAATTGCCATCGGCAGTGCTGAGGCCGACCGCGGTGAGTTCGTTGACGGCGAGGAGACATTCGCGGCCATCCGCAAGCGTAGCGCCGAACGGAAACGCGCCAAGGGATGAAGGGTTACGTCCTAACACCCAGCGCCAAGAAGGATGTCAACGCTCGCGAAGAATCCATGCGTTGAGGAACAGGCGGACGATAAACAGGAATCCTAGGACTTGAGTAGCTGTTCGGGCTTCTTCCAGATTCTTTGACCATCATTTGCCGAGGCACAGCTTATTCTTGTACTGCCTTCAGTGTCTGGAGTGGAACGTGTTTCGGGCCGGAACTTGTCAAGTCCTGTGCTCCATTTGTGCTCCGTTAGGCGATCTGGGGAACGGACAAGAGTTAAACCGGCGTATTCTCGATCGCCAGAACGAGGTGCAGGAAACGCAATGTTCTTTGTTTCCAATTTACCGTCGTCTTCCCAAGCGTGCGTTCATTCGGAGCTGGAGTTCTCTGTGAGCGTCGTTGCGTCTGGATGCAGCTCTGTGTGCGCGACTACGGCTCAACGGTCTTGATGCCGCACGACGCCATCGCCCGTTTCAAGGCATTATCCTTGGTTGCAATCGGCAACTTGGATCGAATCGCTAATTCCAGATAAGCTGCGTCATAAACGGTCAACTGGATGCTTGAGCGCGAGCGTTGGCAATTCTAATACAGTTGCGGAGTCCGGCGGATCGACTGTGATCGGCAAGGCACGGATGCTCTCCATGATCTCGTCAACGTCCTCTATCGACACGCGCTTGCGCCTGTTGGCCATTGCAAGACCATTCGAGACTTCGTACAGCCAAAGAAAAGGAACGACTGCTTCGTTCTCGTTGAGTCCTGCAAGTACGGAAAGATTGTAGGCCCGATCTTCCTCGTCTTTCAGATACCAACCTAGAGCCAACGACGCATCGACAATCCACTGACTCACAGACGATGGCCTTCGTGGATCAATTCTTTGATCGACACGCCGCCCAAAGGAATGGCTTTGTTCCGGGCGAAAGCGAGCGCCTGTTCAACGGCCCTGCACCGCTGCTCCGAGCCCAGCGTCTTGCTTTGATGCTTTTCGCGCCACGCGCGGACACTCTCAACGATGAGCTGGTCAACGGTCTGAAAATGGCCGCTCTGGATTTCGGCTTGAACCAGTTGCTCCGTTTCAGGTTTGATGTTGATCGTCATGAGAGTACCTTAGCCCACCTCATTATAACCGTCAACCTCCTCAATCAGCTCTGGGAATTGACATTACAGCTTTTCCATGGGCTTCTTAGCCGCTTTCAGGTCTTCCACATCTACGATGTTGTAGCGGCGCTCTATCGAATCGGTGCGGTGGCCGGTGATGCGCATCTGGACGCGTACGCTACACCCGCGCGGCACATGTTACGGACGGATCTCGGCCCGGCGCGTGAAAAGCGCCGTTAGCCGGCCAGACGGAATCGCCTCTCGCGGCAGGGACCGGGGGGGTGGAACTGCACGCTCGGCATTGATGCCGTGCTGTGGCATGCTCAAAGTATGACCATCGGAACGACAAGGGAAGATCATTTCATCAAGCTCTTCCTCTCTGCGTACGAGAATGGTTCGTGGGCGGATGCGGAACTGATGAAACCGGACGCCATTGACCGGACGAACCCTGCCGTTGACCAGGTTGCGAAGCGGCGTTCGGACGCCAAGACCCTCGCCATCGAGCACACGATCATCGAACCGTTCGTTCGGGAAAAGGCCGACTTTGCTGAATTTTCAAAAGCCGATTTCCCGAGCATCGAAAAGGACCCTTCGCTGCCGGTTCCCGGTCTCTGGTTCAAAGTGTTTGTCCCGGTCGGAACGCTGCGCAATCAGCCGCCGGCGGTTCGAGACGCCGTTGTGCGGTCCGTTCACGCATGGCTCAGGGCGGAACGACTCAATCTCGTCGAGGGAGAGGCAGAGCACTCCTGCCCGATCAATGGTGCCGGAGCGAACGGACCCGGAAGCATTGCGCTGACCGTCCACGTGGTTCCCCTGTGTCGCGGAACGGCGGCCGAGCCCGGCATAGTCCACGTCCGGCGGCAACAAACGGATAACAGTCTCGGCGACGTGATCGAGATGGCTCTCAGGACAAAGCTGCCCAAACTGGTCAACACGCCTGCGGACCGGCGCATCCTCCTGCTCGAACGCCAACACATGAACCTGCTGCCGGAAAGCATGCTCGCCGAGATCGAGGCGCGACGCGCGTAGTTTCCCGAGCTCGCGAAAGTGGACGAGATCTGGGTTCTCGAGACGACATCCTACGGCACGGCCTCCGGCGGCACGTGTCTGCGGTTCGCGCTTTACGAGAAGGGGCATGTCATCCGCAGTTACGATTTCAAGGACGAAAACCTGCTGACGCGGTTTGAGGACGGTATGGCGGAAGTCGTCAACTGCGTCCCCTGAAACCCAATTTCGGACTTTGCTTTCCAGAACATAGGTCAATTCTGGGCGCGGAATTGACCGTGGAGAGGCCTGAAACTTGAGCGCCACAATTCCGCGTCAGATCGAGAACGCACAAGTGCGAACCTGGGTCCAAGAGGATGCCCAAAAAAGGGCGTTGCGAAAGGGGTCGTTCACCGGATGGCCAATGCCCGAATGGCCTCGCGGAGTCACCCGAAGCGGGACGAGTAGCGCCCAGTCCGGCGTAAGCCGGATGCGCCCCTGGTTTGGTCAGGAAGGTGACCCGGCCTGATGGTTACAAAAACGGTTACAGTCGGAAGGATAAAAGGCCGGGATTTTTGTCCCGGCCTCGTATTTTATTTATTTAATTGGTGCGGAGAGGGGGACTTGAACCCCCACGAGATTACTCCCGCTAGCACCTCAAGCTAGTGCGTCTGCCAATTCCGCCACCTCCGCACTGTGGGGAAAACCTATTTCTTTACCGGCGCGGCCGGTTGCGCTGGCGCCTGTGTGGGCGGCGGCGTCAGTGGCGCTGCTCCCGGAGGCACGCCGGGCGCGATTTCCAGCGGTATCGTAACTGACTTGGATGGGTCAGCCCCTTCCGGCGTCAAAGTCATCGTCGGGCGATTCTTCGGATCTTTCGGATCAAACGGTTTCGGCTTCTCTGGAGCCGGCGCAGCTACTTTTTCCAGCACAGTCGACGATGTCCCGGTCCTCCGCGACGCCAGGATCGACAACGACAGTGAGGTGACCATGAACAGTGCCGCCGCAATTGTAGTCGCCTTGGTCAGCACCGTCGCCGCGCCCCGCGGCCCAAACGCCGTCTGGGATCCCATTCCGCCAAATGCGCCCGCCAGATCCGCCGCCTTGCCGCTTTGCAGCAACACAACAATGATCAAAAACAGGCAAACCAATACATGAATAATTGTCAGCAGTATTACCATACGCGTATTCCTGAGGGTGTCAGCAGGGATGAAACCGGAGCTTTACCTCACCCAATATAGCATACCCATGCTCAACCTAGAAAACCTCCCGCAGCAGTTCAAACCGCTCGAGCACCTTCAGCCTCTCATGCCCTCCCGGAACCTCCATATGCTCCAGGTGCCAGGTATGCGGATGGGGAATGTACACTGCCCCGAGCCCCGCCTCCAGCGCCGGATTGATATCCGACTTCGGCGAATTCCCGATCATCCAGCACTCCGCCCCGCGCACCCCGCGCTCGGCCGCCAGCGCACGGTAGCAATCCGCATCCTTCTCCCGCACCACGCGAATATGCCCAAAGTGGCGCCCCAACCCGGACCGCGCAATCTTGCCCTCCTGCTCGGCTGGATTCCCCTTAGTGCACAACAACAACTCGTGCCGCTCGCTCAGGTACTCCAGCGTCTCCTCTACTCCCTCAATCAACTCCATCGGATGATCCGCCAGTTCCGCCCCCAACCGCCGCAGCGCCTCCTCCTCGGCCTCGCTCGCCGCATGTCCCCGCAACCGGTCCATGCACTCGCGCATGTTCCGAATGAAATTAGCTGACCCGTAGCCGTGAATCCGGTTGTTGACCTCCTCAATCTCGTCCAGCGCGTTCCGGACCTGCCGCGCGTCCATCGCCGGATGATTCAGGATGCAGACAAACTTCTGAAACGCCCGCTCGAAGTAGATGTTGTTCTCCCACAACGTATCATCGGCGTCGATCCATAACTCCTGCCTCATCCTTCCTTCACCGGTATCTTTCCATGACCGTTCTTCGGCGCCACCTCGCGCAACCGGGCCGCCCTCGCACGCGACTCCCGGTATCCCGGCGCAAACTCGATCAGCTCCCGCAACCGCTCCGCCTCTGTCCGCAACGCCAGCAGCCGCTGCCGGAATGGCAGATCCTCCACCGCGTCGGCCAACTGAAAACTCAACTGCGGATCATCCGGATCATCCGGCCGCTTGGCCCCGAATGCCTCACATGCCTCCATCGCCTTCTCCCGCAACGCCGCTCCGGTCACAGACCCCTCATCGTCAAAGAAACTCACCGACGCCCGCAGATAGCTCTTCTCCTGATCCAGCGACAGGATCGAAAACCGGCGTTGCCCCAGTGCCACGATATCCATCCGCCCGTCCGGATACTGCCGCACGATATCCTCCACGACCGCCGTGCATCCCACCTGCAACAGCCCCTCGCCCGATGCCAATACCACCCCGAACTCAGAGCCCTCGCTCACCGCCATCCCGATCATCTCCTTGTAGCGCTCCTCAAATATGTGCAATGGCAGGCGAGTGCCCGGCAGCAATACCACTGCCAGCGGAAACAGCGGCAGTAGTTCCTCGTGCATGCTAACATTATTGCTTCTAGGGATCACACGCGCAAAACGGAGCTGCCGTCCTGGCCCATTTGGAGGCGCGGACGGCGCCCTTTGCGCTTCTAGGATCAAACGCCGCGGCGAGCGCCCATTACGCTAGGCACCGGCCCCGGCAATTCCCGCCATGAAACTGCAAGGTAAAGTCGTTCTCATAACCGGAGCCTCCGGCGGCATCGGAGCCGCCTGCGCCCACGCCTTTCGCGCCCGCGGCGCTCAGCTATCGCTCACCGCCCGCACCCGGGACAAGCTCGATCAGGTGGGACAGGGACAAGCCGTCATCACTCCGGGCGACCTCAAAGACCCCGCCGTCCGCCAAGCCTGCCTCGAGGCCACCCTCGCACGACACGGCCGCATCGACGTCCTCATCAACAACGCCGGCGTCGGCCTCTACGTCCCCAGTTGGCGCGCCCCGGAGCAGGAACTCCGCGACATGTTCGAACTCAATCTCTTCGCCTCCCTCGCCATGACCCAGCTCGTGGTCCCGCCTATGAAGCGGCAGGGCGCGGGTACGATCGTCAATATCAGTTCCATTGCCGGACTCGTCACCCTTCCCTGGTTCACCCTCTACTCCGCCTCCAAGTTTGCGCTCCGCTCCATGACCGATGGACTCCGCATGGAACTGCGCAAGGAAGGCATCCACTCCATGACCGTCTGTCCAGGCTACGTCCGCACCGGCTTCCAACAAAATACGCTCGGCGGAAAGCCGCCCGACAAGCTCTGGCGCATGCGGAAATTTGCCATCACCGCCGAGCAGTGCGCCGAGGCCGTCGTCCGCGGCGTGGAACGCGACGCCAGAACCGTAGTCACTCCGCGCATCGGTTGGGCGCTGCTCGCCGCCCGCGCCATCTTCCCCCGTTTCATCGATGCGCGCCTCGAAAGCATCTACCGCGGCCTCGACCTCTGATTTTCCCCTCCGCTCTGTAATAAGCTGGAAAGTTCTTATGCATTCCAAGCTGGTTCGGACACCGGGGCTTTTCCTGGTCGGCTTTATGGGCTGCGGCAAAACCACCGTCGGGCAGCTCCTCGGCGATGAACTCGGCTGGAGCTTTGCTGACCTCGATGACGACATCGTAGCGGCAGCCGGTTGCTCCATCTCAGAGTATTTCGCTCAGCATGGTGAAGCCGAGTTTCGCAAGTTGGAACATTCCCTCCTCCAGCAGCGCATCCGCAAGATTCAGTTCTGCCAGCCCACCGTCCTTTCCCTCGGCGGCGGCGCTTTCGCACAGCCGGACAACGTCACCTTACTTACCGAAAACGGACTCTCGGTTTGGCTCGACTGCCCCTTGGAATTGATTCTCCGCCGCATCGCCGGCCACAGCCACCGGCCCCTCGCTCAGGATCCGGCGAAGTTCGAGGAACTTTTTCACAGCCGCAAGGCCGCCTACGCCCAGGCCGACTTTCATGTAGAGATCACCGCTGACGACCCCCATGTCGCTCTCACCAACATCATGAAACTGCCTCACCTGTTCTGAGAACCCCATGGAACGCAAACTACGCATACATGCCGCCGCCATCTTTCAATCCGCCCTCAAGGCGGCCGGCCCCGCCCAGGCCGTCCTTCGTTTTCTTCGCCGCGACGGCGACACCCTCTTTGCGGGCGCACGCCGCTACCGCCTCTCTTCCTTTGACCGCATCTACGTGATCGGAGCCGGCAAAGCCTCCGCCGCCATGGCCCAGGCCGTCGAAAAAGTCCTTGGCTCCCGCATTACAGACGGATTGATCAACGTGAAATACGGCCACGGCGCGCCGCTCAAACGCGTGAAACTCAACGAATGCGGCCACCCCGTCCCGGATCAGGCCGGCGTCGAGGGAGCCCGCCGCATCGGCGCAATCGCCTCCCAGGCCACCGCGCGCGACCTGGTCCTATGTCTCATCTCCGGCGGCGCCTCCGCGCTCACTCCATCGCCAGTAGCCCCCATTACGCTCGCCGAAAAGCAGCTCACCACCAAGCTCCTGCTCGATTGCGGCGCCCCCATACAGGACATCAACATAATCCGCAAGCACATCTCCGCATTTAAAGGAGGACAGCTCGCCCGCATGGCCGCGCCGGCCACCCTCATCACCCTCATGCTCAGCGACGTCATTGGAGATTCCCTCGATGCCATCGGATCAGGGCCTAGCGTCCCGGATCACACCACATTCGCACAGGCCCTCGCCGTTTTGGACAAGTACGGAATCCGTGGCAAAGTCCCCCCGAGCGTCCGCGGCCGAATTGAAGAAGCCGAGGGAGAAACGCCCAAACCCGGCGATCCCATCTTCCGCCGAACCCAGAATCTGGTCGTCGGCAGCAATCGCCTGGCTGTCGACGCCGCCGCGCAACAGGCCCGCCGGCTTGGCTACAAAACGATGGTCCTATCCACCTTCGTCGAAGGCGAAACCAAGGATGTCGCCCGCATGCACGCCGCCATCGCAAAGGAGATCGCCCACTCCGGCCGCCCGCTCCGCCGCCCCGCCTGCGTCATCACCGGGGGAGAAACGACAGTCACCATTCGCGGCTCAGGACTCGGCGGACGCAACCAGGAATTCGTTCTCGCGGCCGCCATCGACATCGCCTCCATGCCCGGCATCGTGGTCCTCAGCGGAGGAACCGATGGCACGGACGGTCCCACTGACGCCGCCGGGGCCATCGCCGACGGCCTGACCTTTTCGCGCGCCGCCCAGGCTGGCCTGAACGCAAGCGACTTCCTCGCCCGCAACGACTCCTATCACTTCTTCCACCATCTCGGCGATCTCATCAAGACCGGCCCCACGCGAACCAACGTAAACGATGTCCATCTCGTCCTGGTAGCGGGGAGCCAGTAGTCATCCGCTACTCGTGGCGCAGGGACACCATCGGGTCCAGGTGAGCTGCTCGCCGGGCAGGTCCGTACGATGCCAGTATCGCCACTGCGATAATGGCCGCCGCACCGGACACCAGCGTCGCCACCGGATAAACGGTGAGGTCCGGAATCATTGCCGCCGCCAGCGTCCGGCTCCAGATTGCGATCGGCACCCCCACAATGAGGCCGGCAACAACAATCGCAAAGGCGTCCAGTAACACCATCCGCAAGATCCGGCTGGAGGTTGCTCCCAGAGCCATTCGTATGCCGATTTCGCTGGTGCGCCGGGCAACTGTATAGGCGAGCACACCGTAAAGACCGATTCCCGCAAGCAGCGCACCTAACACGGCAAAGAATCCGGACAAAGCGGCCAGTAACCGCTGCGGAACAATCGAGGCGTCAATCTGATTCGACAGCGTTGTGAGGTTCGCTACGGATATCGACTTAGCCGTTTCGTGCACGATGCGTCTGACTTCCCCCGCGATGCTTTCCGGCTCGACCTCGGTCCGGATCACGAAGGTGCCTGCCAAAACCCTCCCGTTGCGAAAAGCAGGAAGATAGATCGACCGCCGCTCATTCTCACGGATCTCCATATAGTTGGCGTCGGCCGCGACGCCGACAATCTGATAGGTAGACGGCTGGCGGGAGCCGGTGACATGATCGAGCGTGATCTGCCTCCCCAGTGGATCGCGGCCAGCGAAGAAGTACTTCGCAAGCGTCTGATTGATGATCGCCACGCGCGGGTTTCGTTCGTCGTCAAAGCTGAACTCCCGTCCCGCCAGGATCGGCGTGGCAAGAGTCTCAAAATATTTTGGCGCGACGTAGCTGATGTGAATCCACCGCTTGTCCTCGGGCCGTTCCTGGAAACCTTCGGCAGTGCCGAAACCCGACGCTCCCGCGCCATGCAGCGGGGTCGGCGCGCTGATCGTGGCCGACCGCACGCCGGGAATCGCGTGCATCCGTTCCAGCATTTCGCGGTATGCGACGGACAATCGTTCGCCGCGGTATTGGCTACGCGATGGATCGAGAGTCACCAGCAGGACGTGATCGCGCCGAAAACCCAGATCCGCGCCCTTGAGGTCAGCCAGGTGCGCCAGGAAGACTCCGCCGGCGCTGAGCAGGAGCAGGGAGAGCGCCACCTGCGCCGTAACGAGACTCTTGCCGAACAGGCGATGAAAACGCGTCTCGGATACTCTTCCCGATTGCCGTAGCGCGTCCGCCGGGGTGCATCGGAACGCACTCAGCACCGGGGCGAGGCCGAACAAAACACCGGTGAGCACGGCGATCCCGGCAGCGAAGAGAAGCAGCATGCCATCGGGTCTCACCTGCAGGTGAACCCGCTCATGGGCGCGTCCGCTATCGAGGATCCGCACCAGTGTGGCGGTGCCGGCGTAGGCGATTATGCCTCCCACGGCCGCGCCCACGGACGCCAGCAGCACGGACTCGGTCAGCATCTGCCGGATGAGACGCCCGCGGCTCGCCCCGAGCCCGAGACGCAGTGCCATCTCCCGTGTGCGTCCCGCGCCGCGCGCCAGCATGAGACCCGCAACGTTTACGCACGCCAGCAGGAGCAGTACGCCAACAATCGTCATTAGCACGGACAGCGGTTTGCCTACACGGTCGCGAACATCGGTCAGCCCCGCACGCGCAGGCTCGAGTTCGACCTGCAGCATGCGGAGCTTCGGATCGGAATCGCCTGCCGACCGCTCTTCAATCGTGAAGCGGAACAGGAGCGCCATTTCCGCGCGCGCCTGCTCGAGCGTCACACCAGGTTTCAGCCGCCCCACCAGATTCAACCCCGCCTTTGGCTTTTCAGGGAGCCACAGATCCGTTTGGGCATTCACCCGGAGTCCGGTAAATGCACGGGGCGCCACACCGATGACAACTGTCGCGGCATCGTCGACGAAGATTCGCTTGCCGGCAACAGCCGGATCTCGATGAAACCGGCTGTTCCACATTGCCCAGCTGATCACCGCAACGTTTCCTTCCGGCAGTGCGGCGCCCTGCTCAGCAGCAATCAGCCGGCCAAGGGCAGGCCGCACGCCGAGTGTCTGGAAGTAATTCCCGAGCACGTACTCGGCCACCATCTCGCTCTCGGTTCCCTCTGCCCGCACCCGGGCAACGTTGTCGATCGCCGTGCCGGTAAGCGTCGCGAAGGCTCGACTGTTATCGCGGTAGTGCTCATAACTTCGCCTGGACCAGTAGCCATTGCCCCGCGGCTCGCCCGGATACTTCTGGAGCAGTTCCACAAGCTGCTCCGGATGCGTCACGGGCAACGCTCGGAGCATGACGGAGTATACGAGGCTGAAGATCGCCGTATTGGCTCCGATACCCAGTGCCAGGGAGGCGATGATCACCGCCGTAACTCCCGGGCTGTTCCGCATGCCGCGAAAAGCATGGCGGATATCGCGAGCCGTTTCGCCGAGAAAACGCCATCCCCATAGCTCACGCGCAGTCTCCTTTACCAGCGTCTGATTGCCAAACTCGCGCCGTGCCGCCAGTGCAGCCTCTCGCGGGTCCTCACCTCGTTCGATGCGGTCGCGGATCGCCACTGCCAGATGGGATTGAATCTCCTCGTCCAGGCCGTCTTTTCGGTCCCGATCGAAAACTCGCCAGAATTTCATGACTAGCCCTCGCCTTCTCGCGGGCCCATGATTCCGGCGTCTTGGGCCAGCACTAATCCACGTACAGGAATTCGTTCGAGCTCAGCAGCATCTGCGCCAGGCTCCCCAACGCCTTCGCCGGTCCCCCTTCCCCAAACAGCTCCTGCTGCGCGCGCAGATACTCCGCGCCCTGCTTCACCTCCGCCGCCGTCGGCTGCCGCGACAACGCCAATAAATACGCTGCCGCAATCTTCTCCGCCGTCGACCCGCCGCTGCCCGCTATCCCCTCAGCCCGCGCCGCCATGTGCCTGGCCGCTTCCCAAACGAACGGATCGTTCATCATCGTCAACGACTGCAGCGGCGTCGCCGATGGGACCCGCCGCGCGCAGCTCACGTCTATGATCGGATAGTCAAACACCCCCAGAAAACTCACCGGATACGTCCGCCGCGCCGCCAGGTAAATGCTCCGCCGCCATCGCCCCGCATCGCCCTCTTTCGACGAAACCACCTGCAACCCGTCCGCCTGCATCTCGAGCGGAATCGCCGGGCCGCCCACAGTATTGTCCAGCTTTCCGGACACCGCGATCACCGAGTCCCGTAGCGCCTCCGCCTCCAGCCTTCGCAGGTTCATCCGCCAAAGCAGGCGATTGTCAGGATCCATCGCGCGCGCCTTGGCTACCCACGCCGTTCCGCCCTGCCGCGCCGACTGCCGGTACACACTCGACTCCATAATCAGCCGGTGCAAACGCTTCGCGCTCCACCCGTGATCCATGAAATCCACCGCCAGCCAATCCAGCAGTTCCTGGTTCACAGGCGGCGCGCCCATCTTACCGAAATTGTCCGCCGTCGCCACCAGCCCCGTTCCGAAATGACCTTGCCAGATACGGTTCACGACAACCCGCGCTGCCAGCGGGTTCTCGCGGCTCGTGAGCCATTTCGCAAACGCAAGCCGCAGCCCCGACGATTTGCCTTGCGTCTCCTCGGGCCGCGCGGCGTCCGTTCTTCCCCCGCACAAAACCTCCGGGAAACCCGGCGTCACCTTCGGCCCGGGTGACTCTGCGCTGCCTCGCTGCAGCAGCCGGATCAACGGCGGCTTTCCCACGTCCCAAAGCGCCTGCACTTTTTCGAGCTTCCGCTTCTTGCCTTCCTCTTCCTTGATCGCGTCATCCAGCCTTGCGGCGGCCGCCTTCTCCGCTTCCGTGAACCCCTTCCGCGCGTCCGCATCACTCACCCGCAGCTTTGCTCCGAACCGCAGGAACAGGTACTTCTGAATCTCGTCCCGCTTGTCCGCCGCCGTTTCCACCGCCGTCCGCGTATCCTCCCGGATCGCTTCCGGTATCAGCAGCAGCTTCTCCTCCAGCAGCTTCTTTTCATATGGCTTCTTGATCGCCGCCAGTTCCTTGTTCAACTCCGCCAGCGGCGCGTCGAACTGCGCGTTGTACCGGTCGATCTCTTCCTTCTCGCTCTTGGAGACCGTCCACAAATGCCGGTTCTGCGGCTGCAGCCAATCCACCGGATTATAGGATGTCGCAAACAGGTTCAGAAACCGGTAATAGTCCCGCTGCGGGATCGGATCGAACTTGTGCGTGTGGCAGCGCGCACACCCCATCGTCAACCCCAGCGTGCTGCTCGATACCTTCTCCACCAGCTTGAACAAAGCCTCGTAACGCTCCACTGGTAGATTGCTGATATCCTCTTCCGTGATGTCGAGGACGTTGCGCATGTACCCGGTCGCCGTCAACAGTTCCAGCATCTCTGGCGTGTACGGGCCCGCAACTTGCCAGTCCACCAACTCATCTCCGGCGATCTGCTCCATCAGGAAGCGCGACCACGGCTTGTCCGCGTTGATAGACCGGATCACGTAGTCGCGGTAGCGCCACATCCCCTCGGCGTACTCCGCCTTCTTGGGATCGAAATCCTTCCCCGTCGTGTCCACGTAACCCACCGCATCCAACCACTGCCTGCCCCAGCGCTCCCCGTAATGCGGCGATGCCAGGAGCTTGTCGAGCAATCGCTCATAGGCGCCAGGTGCCCGGTCGGACTGGAATTCCCGAATCTGCTCCGGCGTCGGCGGAAGCCCGATCAGGTCGAAATACGCCCGCCGCATCAGCTTCTCATCCGGAGCCTCCGGCGAAAAACTCAGGCCGTTGGCCTCCAACTTCGCCAGAACAAAGGCATCAATCGGCGTGCGAATCCGGCTTCTCCCGCGCACCTTCGGAACCTCGGCCGCCACCGGCTTCCGGAATGACCAGAACTGCCGCTGTTCCGCCGTCACCGGCGGCGCCTCCGCCGGCGTAAATTCGCGATCGGCCGAATCCACCGCCACGCTCTCGCTGAAATTCCCCCGGTCGATCCACTCGCGAATCGTTTGGATCTCCGCCTCCGTGAGAGGCTTCCCCGAGCCCGCCGGCGGCATCGCCTTGCTCGTCAACTTCCGCACCAACAGGCTGCGCTCGGAAAATCCCTCCACCACCACCGGACCGCTGGCTCCCCCCTTTAACACTGACGACACGCTCCGCAAATCCAAGCCAGCCATCGGATCTTTCTTCCCGTGGCACTGCACGCACCGCGCCGTAAATACCGGAAGCAACTCCCGTTCAAACCGCGCATGCTGCCCCGCCGCTTCTTTCGCCGCTGCGCTGGAGGCGGGATCAGACGGCGCACCAGCCGCAATCCACAGCTTCACCACCTCCAGATCCGCGTCCGGAACCTTTTGCCCGTAGATCGCCGGCGGCATGGCCCGCGTCGACATCTTCTTCCACAGCAAACTCTCCTCGGGCGACCCCTTCACAATCACCGGCCCGTTGTGGCTTCCCTTCATCGTCGATGCCGCCGTCCGCAAATCCAGACCCAGCTTTGGCGAACTCTGTCCATGGCAGGTGAAACAGTACTGCGTCAGGATCGGCAGTACGTCGGTTTCAAACCGGGGCTTGTCCGCCGCCTGCGCGAGTGTCCCGCCAAAGGCTGCCAGCGCAAGGAGTGAAGTCATCCTCATGCCAACAACCCCGGAACCACTTTCGCCCCCGTCACCGTCACATCCGACGGCGTCTCCATCCGACCCCCATACGGATACAATACCTTGGTGTGTTCCAGCCCCATCTGATGCAGAAGGGTCGCGATCATGTCCGGCACCGGCACCCGGTTCACCACTGCCTTGTAGCCGAACTCGTCCGTCTCCCCGTAAATCAACCCCTTCCTGAATCCTCCGCCCGCAAACCAGATCGTGAACGCGTTCCGGTTGTGGTCCCGCCCATCCCCGTTTTGCGTCGTCGGCAGCCGCCCGAACTCGCCCGCCCACATCACGATCGTGCTGTCCAGCATTCCCCGGCTCTTCAAATCCTGCACCAGAGCCGCCGACCCTTGATCAACCTCGGTCGCGATCTTGTGCATGTCCTGCTTGATCCGGTTGTGATGGTCCCAGGGCTGTCCCGGACTCGTCGTGACCTGTACAAACCGCACGCCCTTTTCCACCAGCCGCCGCGCCATCAGGCAGCGCAGGCCGTAGCTCCCCGCCACAGGATCATCGATGCCGTACAACTTCTTAGTCGCCTCGGTCTCCTTCGAAAGGTCCAGTACGTCTCCGGCAGCAAGCTGCATCCGCGCCGCCAGTTCGAAATTCCGGATCCGGGCTTCGAGCTCCGATTCGCCCGGATGCTCCCGCATATGCGCTTCGTTCAACTGCGCCAGGTACTGCAAACTCGATCGCTGCGCCCCCACCGGCAGCGCCTCCGGCGGATTCAGATGATGCACCGGAGCCCCCTTCATGCTGAACTCCACGCCCTGATACAACGCCGGCAGATACCCGTTTGCCCAAAGCTGCTTCCCGCCGATGGTATACCCAGCCGGATCCCGCAGTACAACGTAGGCCGGCAGACTCTGATTCTCCGTTCCCAGCGCGTAACTGATCCAGGCCCCCAACACAGGCCGCCCCGGGAAGATCTTGCAGGTGAGCAGCATGTTCAACCCTTCCAAGTGGTTGTTGTG